>Ga0209491_10000422_pt1 | contig 84311 bp, 87 predicted proteins | sample BON02_FD_187213 | JGI IMG/M metagenome (GOLD analysis project Ga0209491, IMG submission 187213) | Freshwater microbial communities from Lake Bonney liftoff mats and glacier meltwater in Antarctica - BON-02 (SPAdes) (version 2) | ecosystem: Environmental > Aquatic > Freshwater > Ice > Glacier...
ACTTTGATGCCGTATCCATCAGAGGATCCACCCCGCCATCGCGGGATTTCTTTCCTGATAAACGGCTGTTTCATCTCAGCACTCCTGTTTCCTTGCCCGTAGGCAGGGAGGCATCCATAACATCTCCATTCAATTCAAGGTTTCAGGTCGGCCTAGCAACAATGCTTCAACCACGGTTCAGGCTCCTGGTGTCCATGGCCACATCAAGCCTGCGGCGCCACGCGCAGCAAGCGACGGGCGTTGTCGGCCAGTTCGGGGGCCACCGTCGCATGGCCGTCGGAGGGCTGTAGATCGGGGGCGTCCCAGCCGGCGAAATTGGTGCCGTAGACCAGGTGGTCGTGCCCGACCGCGGCACTGAGCAGGTCCAGCACCTGGGGATGATCGACATGGGTGTCGAACCACAAGCGATTGAGCCGCTCTTCGAACGCCCCTTCGGCGCGCAGCGCGGGCGGCGACCAGGGCCGCTTGCGGGCGCCCTTGGCCATACGCCCCATCAACAATGCCGTGGCGCCACCACCGTGGCTGAAACACACATCGAGGCCCGGATGGCGGTCCAGCACGCCACCATAGATCAGCGTTGCCACCGCCAATGTCTCCTGGGCTGCAAAGCCCGCAATGATGTCGAGTTCGAAGCGCCGCAACGCGGGATCTCCGGGCGGCCCGTCGATGCCGGCGGGCCCCGGATGGATGAACAGCGGCACATCCAGCTGCACTGCCTGCGAATACAGGACGTCCATGGACGCATCGTCGAGCGTCAGCGGTGCGTCGGTGCCGAACGATGCACCAGCCAGGCCCAGCTCGGTGACGCTCCGGCGCAGTTCTTCAGCCGCGGCCTGCGGGTCCTGCAACGGCAATGCCGCCAATCCGGCGAGTTGCTCTGGATGCTTGCCCACGATGGCCGCCAGCGCGTCGTTGTGAATCCGACAGAACCGTATCGCATCCGAGGCCGGGATGAAATGCATGTAGGTCAGCGGGTTGGGAGACACCACCTGGAAGTCGATGCCACGCTCGACCATGCGCTGGATACGCAGCTCCGGATCCATGAACGGGCTGCCGACGTAACGCACACCATTGAGTCGGTAGTTGTCGCCGATCTGGAAAAAAGGTGATCCATCGGTGTTCTGGCCGATCGTGGGCCCGTAAGCACCCGCAGCGCCGATCGTCTCGGGAATCACGATGTGGGCATGCAGGTCAATCACGCGGGCGCGGGACAAGGCCGGGTTTTTCATGGGTCTGGATTCCTCGATGGCCGTGTACGGCACACGCCGCGTCGGGCGGCAACAAACAAATTACAACATAATCAATTAAAACGATTTCGTTGAATGTACCCGTGCCATAATTTTGCGTCAATAAAATTCGACAGATTTGCGCTTCTTCTCGAGGGGCCGATCCGGTCGCGCTTGCATGACAAACCATCCACAATGGAGACAAACCCATGCGACTTGCCTTGGTTACAGGTGGAGGCGGTGACATCGGCGCCGCCATCGGCGTACGTGCTGCGGCTGCCGGTTACCGGGTCGCGCTGCTCGATCACGATGGCCAGCGCGCGAAGGACAGGGCTGCGGCGATCGACGGCGCCATCGGCCTGGCCTGCGACGTCACGGACGAAGTATCGGTCGGCGCCGCGTTCGACGCCGCCCAGGGGCACTTCAGCGCAGTGCCCGACTTGGTCGTCAACTGCGCCGGAATAGCGAGCTTCAAGCCACTGATCGAACAGACGCTGGAGGAGTTCCGGCGCGTGCTCGACGTCAACCTGGTCAGCGGCTTCATCGTCGGCCAACTCGCGGCCCGGCGCATGGCCGCGCGCGGCTCGGGCAGCATCATCAACATCACGTCGATCAACGGCGTCACGCCGGCGCCCAACAGCGGGGCCTATTCGGCCTCCAAAGCCGGCCTGGCCAAACTCACCGAGCTGATGGCGGTGGAATGGGGTCCGATGGGCCTGCGCATCAACGCGGTCGCGCCGGGTTTCATCGACGCCGGCCTGTCGGCACCCTTCTTCGCCAATCCGGTCGTGCGCGACCTGCGCAGCGCCGCCGTGCCCAGCCGGCGCCTGGGGAAATCCGAAGACGTCGCCGAGGCGGTGATCTTCCTGGCCTCCGATGCGGCTAGCTACATCAATGGCCACGAGCTCGTGGTCGATGGCGGAGCCACGCGGGCGCTGCTGGCCCTGCTGCCGCGCGAAGCGCCGTCCAAGCCATGACCGTACCGGTGCGCAACCTGCTGATCGCCGGCGGACTGTTCCACCCGACGCAGGCCAGCGTCCCCTCGATCACCCAGATCCTGCATGCGCAGGGCATCACCACCGATGTCGAGGAAGACATCGAAGCAGCGTGCCAACGGCTGGCGGGCGGTGAATACCAGTTGCTGACCGTCAGCGCTCTGCGCTGGCGCATGGCCGATGCCAAATACGACCCGCACCGGGAACGCTGGGCGCTAGACTTGTCGGAGCACGCGCGCGAGGCCATCCGCGCTCACCTGCGTTCGGGCAAGGCCTTGCTGGCCCTGCATACCGCGGCGATCTGCTTCGACGACTGGCCGCAATGGGGCGAAATCCTGGGCGGCCGCTGGGTCTGGGGCCAGTCCGGCCATGCACCTTACGCGCAGGTGGAAGTACGTTTCGATACCGCCGCCCACGACAGCCTGGCGGCCGGCCTGCCGTCGTTCCAGTGCCAGGACGAGGTATACGAACGGCTCTGGCTTGCGCCGGACGTCGTGCCGCTGGCCCATGCCCGCAACCTGACCGGCAACGCCGGGCAACCCGGCGACTGGGCACCGGTGTTGTGGACCCGCCAATGGGAAAGTGGCCGGGTGGTCTACGACGCACTGGGCCACGACGCGCAGTCACTCGACCATCCGGTGCACCAGCAATTGATCACCCGCGCGGCAGCCTGGGCGCTGCAGCAGGCCTGACCGCCGCCGTTGGCGGCCGCTCGGAACGACAACCAGACGACCCACCCGCCGGACGTGCGCAACGACGCAGTCCGGATCGACACAAGGAAACAGCTCATGCGTGACATCAGGAACATGTCGGTATTGATCACCGGCGGTGGATCGGGCATCGGCGAAGCCACTGCGCGACTGTTTGCAGCGCAAGGAGCCAAGGTGACCATCACCGGCCGGCGCAAGGACAAGATCGAGGCCGTGGTCGCATCAATCGGACCGGCCTGCCACGCGATCGCGGGCGATGTCACTATCCAGCGGGACCGCGAAGCCATGCTGGCCGCGGCGCTCGCGCACGGCGGAAAACTCGACGTGCTGGTGAACAATGCCGCCAACATGTACCGGCAGGCGGTAGACCAATACACCGAAGATGTGCTCAAGGAGGCGTTCGACACCAACGTGATCTCGGCCATGATGCTCTCCAGCATGGCCGTGCCCGCGCTCGCGGCCAGCCATGGCGCCATCCTGTTCCTGGGCTCGATCCACAACCGGCGGGCCTATCCTGGCGCCTCGCCTTATGCCACCACCAAGGCGGCCATCGAAGGGTTGACGCGGGTAATGGCCGCCGAACTCGGTCGCCGGCAGATCCGGGTGTCCTGCGTGTTGCCGGGTGCGGTCAGCACCGAGATCAACCTGCGCGCGGGTTTGTTCACGGCCGAGCAGTCCGACGCCCGGTACGCAACGGTCGCGCCCGACCATGCGCTCGGGCGCATCGGCACCAGCACCGAAGTGGCCGAGGCCCTGGTGTACCTGGCCGGTGCGGAGTGGGTCACGGGTGTCGCGCTCGAGGTCGACGGCGGACTGGGACTGGGCGTATCGAAGTTCTAGCCCGGGAGCAAGCAATGACCATCCCCCAGCAATTGATCCAGAACGCCTATGTCGTCAACGACATCGACGCAGCAATCGAGCGCTGGCACGCGTTGTGGGGCATCGGCCCGTTTTTCGTGCGCCGCCACATCGCGATGCCACATGACGGAGGTGTACATGTCGGGCGAAGCCATACTGGGGCTCTATCGGATGGTGGCCGAAGCCGCGGCACATTGGGATCGTCGGCAACTGACCATCGAGCTGGAGCCGACATGAGCCGGACGCACCCTGCAGGACCCGCCGGATGACCGACCTGCAGACCGAGATGCTGCGCACCGAGCGCGGCTGCATCATGGCACTGGACAGCGCCGCCGACATATTGCCGCGCAATCGGGGACGCGACGTGCTGGTCACGGCCTCGTATATCGGCGTGTTGCCGGCGCGTTTGCTGCGCGATCACCTGCCACGCGCGGCCATCGGCTTCGATGGTGCTGTCGGGCCACAAGGCGCCAACATAGCCGGCTTGTGGTACTTCGAGGCGCTCAATGTCCCCGCTGCTGCGGTCGACGTGATGACCGTCATCCTCGGCGACGGTGTCGACGTCTACCGCAATGGCCGCATCAGCTACCTGAATCGCCCCGCCGCCGACTGCGGCGTGACGGTCGGCATGCCGGCCCATGAAGCTGCGCGGCTGATGCTGGCGCACGATCCCGGCAACCCCGGCGCTTACCAAGTGACGAACCGGCGCGTGATGCACGAGACGGAGGATGGGCGACAGGTCGTCGTCACCGACTCGATCGTGTTCGGTACCCAGGCCGACCAGCGCAACGTGCTGGTCACTGCCGGCCATACCGGTCGCAGTGGTGCGCGGCACATCATGCATGTGCGCCCGTTCGGCTTCGTCTGCTCGGACGGCGGACGCGGCCGCAACGACTCCGGCATGGCCGGCCTGGAGATCACCAACCAGGAGGGTGTCGCCGGCGCTACCGTGGATGGCCGGCGCGCACGCATGGGCGATGGCATGAGCACCTACGAGGACGGCATCATCAGCGCGGCCAACCCGCTCGCGCAAGCCTGCGGCGTTCGGGTCGGCATGACCGCGCGTGAGGCTGCGCTACTGCTGGTGCAACGGCAGCCTGCCGGTTGAGCCGTATCGGGTTCAGACCCGGTACACCCTCTGCGCGGTGCCGGCCAGCACCGCCTGGCGCTCCGCGACGGTCAATGGCGCGGCGAGCCGCTTGAAGGCATTCCACAACGCCGTGTAGGAGCATCCGCTGCGATCGACCGGGAAGTTGCTCTCGAACATGCACCGCTGCGCTCCGAACACATCCAGGCAGACGTCCCAGTACGGTTGCCACGCCACGGCCAGCATGGACGATTCCGGTGGCTGGGGCAACTTGCGCCAGTCGAATCCGGCCAAGGGCATCGCCAACCCACCGAACTTGAGGTGGATGTTGTCGTGCGCGCCCAGTGCCTGCAAGGCGGTGCGCCATTGTTCGAACACCTCGGCGCGCCGCCCTGCATACGGACCCAGGCCGATCGGCCCGCCGGCATGATCGACCACGATGGTCAGGTCGGGGCAGGCCCTGGCCAGCGCCAGCACGTCACCGAGTTGGTGGAAATACAACCAGACGTCGATCGAAAGACCGCGCCGCGCCAGCCGATTCGCCCCTGCCTGCACGGCAGGCTCGCGCAACATGCCCGGGTGGGTCTGATAAGCGCAGTGGATCGCCGGGTCGGCGTCATGCGCCGTGCTGTAGCGAACCCCACGCAGGCGGCCGCAGCCGGCCTGTTCATGGGCGTCGAGTACCTCGTCGGCCGCATCCGCCAGCGACAGATCGGCATAGGCCACGATACCGGCCGCAATGGCAGCCTCGCCGATTTCCCGCGCGGGCCGCGCAAGTCCGGCCACATACGCCGTCTCGCCGACCGGACGCAGATGCGCAGGGCCGCTGCCGAGGTACTGCGACAGGCATTCGACGTAGACGGACGACACCAGCGCATGGCCGCCGGAGCGGGCATCTCCGGCAAACTGCTGCGGCAGGTAGGTATGGCCACCACGCTCCCACAGATGGTGGTGCGGGTCCACGATCGGCGCATCGGCATCCAGCGCCTGCTCCTGGCACTGGGCCAGCCAGTGTTCCCAGCGCCGCAGCCGCTCGGCGGCGTCCGGTGCACCGACACTCACTGGGCCGCCTCCAAGCGACTCGCTGCGGGATTGGCTTCGACATGGCAAGCGCTGCGCCCAATGGCCAGTCTGCGCCGCGACTGCGCCGTCGCCTTGGGGGCGACCCGGCAGTTCACAACGTGCGTCCTCCATCCACCGCGATCGTCTGGCCGTAGATATAACTGGCCATGGGAGACGCCAGGAACAGGCAGGCATCGGCCATCTCCTGCGGCGTGCCGAGCCGGCCCGCGGGGATGCCGTCGAGCCGTTCGCGCAGCCGATCGTCGTTGCCGATCGTGACCTTGGTCAGTTTCGTGTCCACCAGGCCGGGCGCCACGCCATTGACCCGGATCCCCTTGCGCGCCCAGGCCTGCGCCAATGTCGCGGTGAGATGGATGGCGCCGGCCTTCGACGCCGCGTAGGCGGGGTTGCCACGGGTCGCCCGCAAACCGCCGACCGACGAGATTGTGATCACCGAACCCTTGCGCGCGGCCAGCACATCGCGGAATTTGACTGCGCATGCCATCAGGCTGTTCAGGTTCACGTCGATGATGCGCTGGAAGGTATCCATCTCGAATTCCTTGCGGCCGTAAACCACCGTTCCCTGGCACAACACCAGCACGTCCAGCGGCTCCGGCGCAAGAGCCGCCGCGACGGCGGCGAAGTCGGCCACGTCGACCTGCGCGTAGCCAAGTCCCTCGAGATCGGACCCTTGCTCAACCTGATAGTCGGAGGCCGCCGCACGCGTCCCCCACACATGCACGGTGGCGCCGTGGCGCCGGAAGCCCTGGGCGATGCCGTTGCCGATGCCGCTGGAGCCGCCGACCACCAGCACGGTCTTGCCGCTGAAATCCAGCGGGTTGGGATTGGGGATGCTGTTCATATCAAACCGGGCAGTCGGGGTCGAACACAGGCTGTCGCTTTTCCTCGTAGGCCTTGAGACCTTCGACCACATCGGGACCGGAGAAACCGAGGATCTCCAGGGTCAATGAATTTTCGAAGATGGGCCAGGCCATGGTCAACCAGTTGTTCATCGACAACTTGGTCCAGCGGATCGCCGAGGGTGAGGCCTTGGTCAGGTTCACCGCCACCTGCAACGCGGTCTCCTGCAGCTTGTCGTCGTCGACCACACGGGAGATCAATCCGATGCGCTCGGCTTCCTCGGCGTACAGATGCTCGCCGCTCATCAGGTAGTACTTGGCCTTGGCCATGCCGCACAACAAGGGCCAGATGACGGCCGCATGGTCGCCGGCGGCCACGCCCAGTCGCACATGGCCATCGACAATCTTGGCCGAACGGCCCGCGATGGTGATGTCCGACAACATGGCCACGGCCAGCCCACCGCCCGCCGCGGCGCCATTGATCGCCGACACCAGCGGCTTGGAGAAGTGGATCAGGTTCTTCACCAGGTTGCGACCGTCCTTCCACATCCGGGCGCGCCACTCGAACTCGTTGACGAGCTTCTGCTCCAGTTCGAAGTCACCTCCGGCGGAAAACGCGCGACCCTCGCCGGTGAGGATCACGGCACTCACCGAGGGATCATCCTCGATGTGTTGCCAGATCGTGGTCATCGCGTGGTGGAACTCGAAGTCCATGGCATTCATCTTGCCGCGTGACATGGTGATGCGCAGCACCCTGTCGGCGGGACGGTCGAGCCGGAGGGACGCGTAGGCGGGATAGGCGTAGGTCATTGGGAGCTTTCAGGTAGGATAAACAACGGCGGTGCCGGCACCGCCGGATACGTGGGTGTCGTCGTGCTGATCGGATGCGGACTTACAAAATATTTTAAGCGCCAGCGACGCCACGCGCAGTCCCCTGCGGGTCAGATGGCTGTATCGGTCCGAGTGATAATCGGCCCCAGTTTTCACCATCGGGATTGCGCGGTTTCTTCGCTCTGCCTCACCCGCCCAGGACACCATGAACGTCGGACTCACCGTCACCCGGATCGCACAACGAGCACCCCATGACCTGGCCCTGTTCGACGGCGAACGCCGCATGGACTACGCCACCCTGGATGCACGCAGCAACCGCCTGGCCCATGTGTTGCGCGTTGACCACGCATTCGCCAAGGGGGAGCGCGTGGCATTGCTGGTGCACAACAGGATGGAAGTGGTGGAAGTGCTGGTCGGCACGACCAAGGCAGCGCTGGTCTACGTCGGCCTGAACTTCCGCATGTCCGAGGCCGAACTGACATCGGTGCTGACCAACGCCGAACCATGCATGTTGATCACCGAGCCCGAATTCGAGGCCATGGCATCGCGGCTCGCTGCCGCGCACACCATTCCGGTGCTGGTGCTCGACGCCGGAGGCAGTTACGAGGCCGAACTCGCTGGCGCCAACGCGACGTTTCCGCACTGGGCGCACACCGCTTTTCCACAGGACCATTTCGCCATCGTCTACACCAGTGGCACCACCGGCCTGCCCAAGGGCATCCTGTTCGACCATGCCGCGGCATTGCAACACGGCACGGTCGCCTGCCTCGAATACGAGATCGACGCGCAGGCGCGTTACCTGATACAGATTCCGCACAACTCCTGCGTCAACATCACCATGGTGCCGGCGCTGATGGCCGGAGCGGCGATCGGATTCGCCGAAAGCCGCGGTTTCAACGGCTTTTCGTTGTGCGAGACCGTGCAGCGCCATCGCGTCACGCACACCTTCCTGGTGCCAACCATGCTCGCCACGCTGCTGGAGCAGGACCCGGGTGACTTCCCGCAACGCCTGGCATCGATCACGACGCTGGGATATGGCTCCTCGCCGATTCCCACCGAGCGACTGCGCACACTCGTGGCCCGTTACGGCCCGATCTTCATCCAGCTCTACGGCATGGCAGAGATCGCATCCATCGGTACGTTGTTACGCAAGCACGATCATGTGGCCGCGCTGGGCGACAAGCCGCAATTGCTCGCGTCGTGCGGCCGGCCGTCGTATGCCACGACCGTGCGCCTGGTCGGCCCCGACGGCGCCGATGTCGCGCACGGCGAAACCGGCGAGATCGTGTTCAGCGGCCCCCACACCATGCTCGGTTATTTCCGCGAGCCCGAGCGTACCGGCAAGGCGCTGATCGACGGCTGGTTGCACTCGGGTGATGTCGGGCGCATGGACGACGAAGGTTACTGGTACATCGTCGACCGCATCAAGGACCTGATCATCCGCGGCGGTTACAACCTGGCGCCCAGCGAGGTCGAATCCGTGCTGTACACCCACCCGGCTGTGCTCGACGCCGCCGTGGTCGGCATCCCGGACGAAAAATGGGGTGAGGCGGTGCTGGCAGTCGTGGCGCTCAACCCCGGTGCGTCGGCGACCGCGGACGAACTGCTGCAGCTGTGCCGCAACTCCAGCCTGTCATCGATCAAGCAGCCCGAACGCGTAGAAATTGTCGACACCATGCCACGCAACACTATTGGCAAGATCGACAAGAAGGCGGTTCGCGAACGTTACTGGGAAGGCCGGCGCAAGGTGTGACGGTCGCCGGGCGCCCTGGTGATCGTGCACTGGCGAGCAGTTCGGGCTCGGCAACGGCAGTCTCGTTGAGCATCTCGACCCGTGAGGAGGATCCGCCATGAATCGACCATCGACACCAACTCGCGCAGCAGTTGCAGGCCTGTTGCCTGACGACCTCGTATTCAATGCGCCGCCGACAAGAGCCGCGGTGCTGGCAGCGCAGCAGACCCTGCGTATGCAAGGCGCAGCCGCCGATCCGCTTGCCGTGGTGCAAGTCCATATCGCCGCCGTCCACACCGGTGACCCGGTGCTGATGGCGGCGGACTATTCCGATCAGGCGCGTATCACGCGCGGCGCCGTCGTCGAGATTCCGGCGCAGTATTTTCCGCGTGCCGTCCAGCGCCTGGGTACGAGCCAGCTACTGGTGCATTCGCTGCAACGCAGCACGCCGGCGCGCTTGCAGGCGGGGTGCGGCGCCGTCGTCGTCGTCATGCAGTGGGAATTGCGCGGCGGCCAGGGCCATGGCACGCGCGGCACCGACACGCTCACGATCGATGGTGATCGCATCGTGGACCAGCAGGTGGTCCTGCATACGCCCGATTACTGACGCCTCAGCAGCAGCGAGGCCGCTTGCGCCGCCGCCATGCCGACCCGCACGCCCGCGGCGACGGCCAACGTGTTGGCCGCGCTGATGATGCCGTCACGGTAACTGCTCAGTCCATCGCCCATACGCGCCAGCCGCGCGTCGACAGTCGCGCCGGCCAGGCCTTCGGCTTCGACGATCGCCAGCCCGGCGACACCCGCGTCCTCGCGCCCCTTGCCGCCGTCCGAGCAGATGAATCCGAATGGCCGCGCCTGGAGCAGGTACGGTACCGCGCTGCGACCGGTATGCCCGGCGGTCACCAGCACATTGCGCACATCGTCGGGGATGGCGAACGCGATCGAGTCGGTGCACACCACCTGCCGTCCGTCTGCCCCGGTCTCCATGACTGTGCGGTTGGTCACGTCGGACGCCGAGGGCGCACCGGGCTCGGATTCGAGCATGGCAAGCGCTGCCTCACGCACCGACATGCCGATGACCACACCGCAATCGAGGGCCGGCCGGTTGGCAAAACTGATCCGCCCCTGCGTATACAGGTCCACGCCATCGCCCAGCCGCACGTCCATCACATCGGCGGCCGCAGCCGGAATGTTCAAGGCCTCCAGGTACCACAGGCCGGCCACCGACGCACCCGCTGGCCCGACGCCACAATCGATACCGATGGCGCCGCGCGGGCGCTGCTCGGCAATAAAACGCGCCGGCAACACACCGCAATAGGACGCATTGATCACGATGTCACGGCCGCGGTTCTCCGCACTGACGTCATACGCCGAGTCCATCGCCATCAGGCGACCACGCGTGTCCGCATGCAATTCGGTTTGCGCGCCCATGGTCAGATCAGGGTTTCACCGCCGTCGGGCACCAGGGTCGTCCCGGTCATGAAGCCGGCATCGTCCGAGAACAAAAAACACACCGGTCCGGCAATATCGTCCGCCTCGCCGACCCGCTTGAGCATGTTCAGGTTGGCGGCCTGTGCCACGCCCGTGTCCATGTCGCCCCCCCCACGCTTCTTCCACAAGGGTTCGGTCATGCCGGTCCGAATGCGGCCGGGCGCGACCACGTTGACCCGCACCAGCGGCGCCGCCTCCAGTGCCAACTGGCGCGAGAAACCGGCAATCGCACTCTTTGCCGCACCGTAGGGGGCGTTGAAGGGCTGCGCCACGATGGCGGCGATCGACGCCACGTTGACGATCGATCCGCCGCCCTGCGCCCGCATGATGGGCAAGACGTTCTTGCACACCAGGAAAGTGCCCCCCAGGTGCACCCCCAGCATGCGGTTCCAGCGCTCCAGTGTCCATTCCTCGATCGGGCCGAAGTCGGCGTGCCCCGCGGCATTGAAGGCAGCGTCGATGCGGCCGAACTCCCGCTGCACCCTTGCCACCGCATCACGCACGCCATCTTCGCTCGCCACGTCGCAGGCCAGGCCGATCGAGCCCGGCAACTCGGAGGCTACGGCCTGCGCGCGCCCGGCATCGATGTCCAGCACCGCAACACGCCCGCCTTCGCTGGAATAACGGCGCGCCACCGCCGCCGCCAGGCCGGAGCCCCCACCAGTTGTCAGCAATACCTTGCCGGAAAAACGTTGTGCCATGTGTGCTCCTTGTTCATCGATAAGAATGGAAAAACCGGCTGCCGATGCGGACGTAGGCCCCCTTCAGCGATCCTGGCTGGCGAAGAACTGCAGCAACGCATGCGCCGTCTGCGGCGCAGCATGTTCGGGAAACCAGTGCCCGCCCGGCACGGTGCCAACGCGCAAATCGGCACAGCGCGCGCGCCACGTGGCCTCGATGTCCATCAACGTGCGCATCAGGCCATCAGCGCCCCAGAGCGCCAGCGTCGGACAGGCCAGCTTGACCTGCAGATCCGCCTCGTCATGGACCAGGTCGATGCTGGCGCCGGCACGGTAATCGCAGCAGGACGCGTGGATCATCGCCGGATCGCGCCAGCATCGCCGGTACTCTGCCAGCATGCCGGGATCGAAAGTGTTCAGGCCCTTGCCGCCCACGGCGACCAGGCAACTCTCGAAATAGTAGTCCGGGTCGGCACCGATCAGGCGCTCGGGATAGGGCGCCGGAAGCGGCAGGAAATACCACTGCCAGTAGGTCGACGCGATCTTCTTGTTGGTCTGGTGGTACAGGGCATGGGTGGGCACCAGGTCGAGCACCGAGAGCGAGCGCACCTGTTGCGGCCAGTCCAGCGCCATGCGATGCGCCACGCGGCCACCACGGTCGTGCCCCACCACATGAAACCGCGTGTGGCCCAGGCTGCGCATCAGGGCCACCTGGTCGGCCGCCATCGCGCGAAACGCATAGTTGGAATGATCGGGAAGGCCCGCCGGTTTTGACGAGTCGCCATAACCGCGCAGGTCCGCGCAGACCACCGTGTGGTCGGCGGCCAGCAAGGGCGCCAGCAATGCCCATTCGGCCAAGGTCTGGGGATAACCGTGCAGCAGCAGCACCGGATCGCCCCGGCCGGCGAATACGCAGTTGATCGTGACCTCGCCCACATCGACTCTGCGGCGCTCGAACCCGTTGAACAGGTCGATACCGTTCGCGCCGGTGTTCATGCCAAGGTCGAACGAAACATCAGTCGCCGGTTCTCGGGCAGATCCAGCGCCGCGAAGTCGTAGTCGATCGGCGCGTAATGCATCACGCAGCGGTTGTCCCAAAAAATGATGTCGCCCGGCATCCAGCGGTGGCGGTAGGTGTGGGCTGGTCGCGCGCTGAGCCAGAACAGGTAGTCCAGCACCGGCGCGCTGTCGGCCACGCTCCACCCCTCGAAATGATCGACCATCTGTTCGCTGACAAACAGCGCCTGGCGGCCAGTGTCTTCGTGCTGGCGCAGCACCGGATGAAAGATACCCGCCAACTGCTGCAATTCGCCCTCCTGCACACTGGCAAACGGCTTGCGTCCGGTCATGGCCAGCGTGCGCGAACTGAACAGGGAGTGGAACGCGCGCAGACTCTCCAGCGTGCCGCGCATCCCGTCCGACAACGCCTCGCAGGCCTGGTACATGTTGGCAAACATGGTGTCGCCGCCGTGCTGCGGTGCATGTACGCAACGCAGCAAGGAGGCCCGCGCGGGCACCGGCAGGAAGGATTGGTCGGAGTGCCATTGCTGCGCAGCGTTCTCCGTCTCCGAGCGTTTTCCGTCGGTCTTGATATTGGTGACGGTGAACAGGTCCGGATACCCCGGCGGTGCGTGCCGGCCCAGCAGCCCGGTCTTGGCCAGCAGCCCGAAGCGGCGGGTGAAGTTCAGATGCTGATCGTGGTCCAGATGCTGGTTGCGAAACAGCAGGATGCCGCGCTCGCCCAGCAGTTGCCACAGGCTGCGGATCGTCGACTCCGGGATGTCGGCGCTGCGCTGCAGGTCCAGGCCCAGGATCTCGCTGCCGGTGCGCCACGACAAGGGACGAACCTCACATCCGCCCGGCAGCGTGTCCGTGCGGAGCGCAGTCTCAACAGCCTCCATCGCAGTTGCCATCGCTGCCTCAGGCCAACGTGGAGCGGAACATGAGCCGGTGGTTGTCGGGCCTGTCCATACCCGAGAAGTCGTAATCCAGCGGCGCATAGTGTTGCGTGCAGCGGTTGTCCCAGGCGATCAGGTCACCCGGTTGCCAACGATGCCGGTAGGTATTCGCGGGATGTTCGATCAGCCGGCACAGGTAATCGATCAGCGGCTTGCTTTCGGCAACCGTCCAACCATCGAAATGGTCCACCATCTGGTCACTGATGTACAAGCCCTTGCGCCCGGTGTCCGGATGCCTCAGCACCACCGGATGGAACGTACCTTCGACGCGCGCCGCCTCCTTGTCGTCCATGGGCTTGCGGTGGGCCATCACTAGGCAACGGGTATTGAACAGCGTGTGAAAGGCGCGCAGCGAATCGAGCGTGGTCTTCAGCCCGTCGGACAAACTGTCGTAGACCGCGTGCATGCTGGAGAACATGGTGTCGCCACCGTTTTGCGGCGCGATCTCGCAGCGCAACATCGAGGCCCGCGCCGGCACCGGGAGAAAGGACTGGTCGGTATGCCACTGCTGCGCGGCATTTTCAGTTTCCGAGCGCACACCGTTCGACTTCATGTTGGTGACCGTGAACAGATCCGGGTATCCCGGCGGCGCATAACGGCTCGTCATGCCGGTCTCGGCCAGCGGGCCGAATCGGCGCGTGAACGCCAGATGCTGGTCGTGGTTCAGGCCCTGGCGCCGGAACAGCAGGATGCCGCGCTCACCGAGCAGGCGCCATAACGCCGCGATGGTCGCCTCTGACATCTCTTCGCTGCGCTTGAGATCGAGCCCGATCACCTCGGAGCCGAGGCGCCAGGAGATGGGTCGCGACTCGAAACCGACGCCTGCGTCGGTAACAGACACGACATGGGATTCTTGAACTGCTTGCACGATGATGCTCCTTGAAAGCCAATTAATTGGCTTGGCGCGCAATCACGCGATTGCCGTCGAAGTTGTCCCGGCCCTTGCGCCGAATCAGGTCCCAGGTCACATCCAGATAGTTGGCCCGCGCCAGAACGGATTGCATCTCGGATACCAGGTGTTCCGGCATCACCGGTGTTTCTGTCGGTAACGTGACGTCTAGTCGCGCGGCGTAATCGAACGTCACATGCAAGGCGGACGCGGTGGCAAGGTCCTTGCCGAACGTGATTGCACCGTGCCAGGGAATGATGATCGCGATGTCATGATCCTTCAGCGCGGGCCCGATCGCCGAAAAGTCATCGCTGGGGCTGACGCAGGTGCGCTTGTCGAAATACGTACACAGGTTGTGAAGGTTGCGCACCGGTCGACCGGAGGCCGACTGGGCCGTGGCCCAGAACCCATGCGTGTGGACGATCGCATTGACATCCTCGCGCTGCTTGAAGATGCCGTGGTGGAAGGTCTGCCCGAGGCTGACCATGGTCTCGCATTCCAGCACATTGCCGTCGAAGTCGAGCAGCGCGATGTCCTGCAGTCGCATCTCCTCGAAGGTCCGGTCGAAGGCGTTGATGTAGAACATGCGCTTACCTGGCACGCGCATGGACACATGGCCACCGATGTTCGGGCCCAGCCCGTATGCGGCAAGGCCGCGGACCGCCTCCAGAACCTGTTCACGGATACCGTTGTCGCTCATGGTTGCATCTCCTGAACTTCTGCGCCTGCCGCAAACTACGCGGTCGGCTTCTGGACCGACTTGGCCTGCCCCAGATAATGGGCGATGACGTCGGGGTCCTGCGCCAACTCGCCACTGGGGCCCTGATGGACGACCTTGCCCTGTTCAAGCACGTAGGCATGGTTGGTGGAGCGCAGAGCCGCGCGCGCGTTTTGCTCCACCAGCAGGATGGTCAGGCCTTCCTTGTTGAGCTCACGCAGCGCGCCAAGCACCTGCTGGGCCAGCAGTGGCGCCAAGCCCAGGCTCGGTTCGTCGAGCAGCAGCACCCGCGGCCCGCCCATCAGTGCCCGGCCGATGGCCAGCATCTGCTGCTGACCACCCGACAAGGAGCCCGCGCGTTGCTGGCCACGCTCCTCCAGGATCGGAAACAGCTTGTAGATGCGACGCAAGTCGTGCGTGGGCTTGCGGTCGTGCAAGGCAGTGACGCCGAGTTGCAGGTTCTCGAGCACCGTGAGTTCGCCCAGGATCTGGCGCCCCTCGGGCACCTGGAGCAAGCCGGCACGGGAAATGCGGAACGCGGCGTCGCCAGTGATGTCGCGACCCTCGAGCGTGATCGCGCCGCTCGACGTACCCAGCAGACCGCTGATGCAGTTGAGCAGCGTCGATTTGCCGGCGCCATTGGGGCCGATGATCGCCACCATATCGCCCTCGCCCACCTTGATGGATACGCCGTGCAGCACCTCGTTGCCGCTGTAACCCGCATGCAGGTCGGATATCTCAAGCATCTTCGAATTCCCCAAGATAGGCCTTGACGACAACCGGATCATTAACCACCTCTTCGGCACTGCCCTGGGCGATCAACTCGCCGCTGTCTAGCACATAGACGTAATCACACAGATTGGTCACGAAACGCATGTTGTGCTCGATCAGCAGCACGGCCATGCCCTTGCCATCAGTGGCCAGGGAGCGGAAGATCTCACCCAGTTTCGCAGCCTCGACGTCGTTGATGCCGGCGACCGGTTCGTCGAGCAGCAACACTTCAGGCTTGAGCGCCAGCGCGCGCATCATCTCGACCCGGCGCTGGTCGCCATACGACAAGGCGCCTGCCGGGTAGTCGGCATAACGCGTCATGCCGAAGCGATCGAGCAGCACATAAACCTCGTCGCGGAAACGCGCCGTTTCGGCGCGCGAAGACGGCAGTCCGAACATCTGCGCCAGCAGCGAGGTGGACTGCAGTCGGTACATGCCGATCATCACGTTGGCCACCACGGTAGCGTCAGGCAGCAGGCGGATGGTCTGGTAGGTGCGTGCCAGACCGGCTCGCGCAACCTCATGCCGTGGTGCTTCGGTCAGGTCGATGTCGCCGAACTTGATGCTGCCTTCGCTGAGCTTGTAGACGCCAGTGATCAGGTTGACGACCGTCGTTTTACCGGCGCCGTTGGGCCCGATCAGGCCGGTGATCTTGCCGCGGGCGATTTCCATGTCGAATGGGGATACGGCTTGCAAGCCACCGAAGCGCTTGCCAACCCCTTTGAGTACCAGTGCGCTCATGACGTTGCCTTTGAGGCGACCATGCCCGAGCGGCCCAGGCGCCGGTTGCGCACCGCCATGACGATGCTGTCGAAGACACCGAACGGCAGATATGCCATGACCACCACCAGCAGCAGGCCATAGACCGCTTGCCGGTACTGAGCCAACGGCCGGAAGATCTCGGGCAGCAGCACCAGGATGGTGACGCCAACCAGCGGACCGAATACCGTTCTGCGCCCTCCAAGCACCACCGCCGACAAAGTGGCGATCAGGATGCCGAATCCGAACTGCTCTGCCGTCAGGCTGAAGTTGCGCAACGCGTCCAGACCGCCGAACAGGCCAGCGATCGCACCGGACAGCGCGAACGACAACACATGGTATTTGGTCGGATTGACGCCCAGCGACGCGGCGACCGGCGCGTCCTGGCGCATCGCATCGAAGGCCCGCCCTATGCCGCCCTGACCCAGGATGATCAGCAGCGCCATGGTGCCGACCATGGCGAAGAACAACATCCACGGCGTCACCACCCGCGGTATGTTGTGAAGGCCCAGGGGACCGCCGGTCAGGTGCTCGAAATACAGGATCAGGGCCACCAGGATCTCGACGAATGCCAGTGAGGCAATCGCCTGGTAGACACCCCGCAGGCGCGCCAGCGGCATGGCCAGCAGCAATCCGCACAGCAGGCCCAGCAAGGTACCGAGGGCGACCGCAATCGCCGGGTGGATGCCGTGCGAGACCGTCAGTATGGCGGCGCAGTAGGCGCCCAATGCGGCAAATCCCGATGTGGCGACTGAAAAAGTTCCGGCGCGAAAGACGATCGCCTGGCTCAGGGCGTAGCCCGTGCCAATGAAGATCAACTCGAGCAACGGCAGGTGGGGAGCGAAAAATTCCATCATGACATGTGTGCCCTGCGCCTAGACGCGTTTGGTCGGGGATTCCGGCATGCTCTGCGCGAACAGACCATCCGGACGCACCATCAAAATCACGAACAGCAGCAGGAAGATCACGGCATCCACCAGCAAGGACGGCAGGTAGGCAGCGGACAGCGACTGCAACAAACCCAGCACCAGGCCACCGACCAGCGCCCCCGGCACACTACCGAGACCGCCCAGGATGATGGCAACAAAGGCCTTGAGCAGGAACGGCTCGCCCATCAGGAACTGCACCGAGTTGAAAGCCAGCCCGACCATCACGCCCGCGGCTCCCGCCAGGGCTCCCGACAGAAAAAACGTCTGGTAGAAAATGGCATTGGGGTTGACACCCAGCAACTGTGCCGCGCGGTAGTTCCCGGCGACGGCTCTGATCTGCCTGCCCTGCGCGGTCCGGTACAGGTAGAAAGCCAGCAGCCCGACCCCGACTACCGCCACGCCGAGCATCAGCAATTGCAGCATGGTCACGCGCAGGCCCAGTATCACCATGGCGTCCGGCGACACGGTGCCAAACGGGAAGCGCATGGTCTCGGTCTTGGACACGTACTGCCCGATACTGAGCACGATCAATCCTGCACCGATGCTCGATATGATCGATGCCAATTCCGCATCGGCCAGCGCGAGCTTGCGCAGCGGCTTAAACGCGATCACCTCGACCAGGATGGACACCAGGCCGGCGCCGACCATCGCCACGGGCAATGCGACCCAGAGCGGCATGCCCGCACGCACCGTGTACAGACCGATAAAGGCACCCGTCATGAACACCGCGCCATGCGCCATGTTCATGATCCGGTGGATGCCGAAGATGAGCGTAAAGCCCAGGGCGAACAACGCATAGACGCCACCCAGGACCAGACCATTCAGGACTTGCTGCGCAATCATGATTTTCCACTTTCCCAGTAAAACGCCGGCAGACAGTTCTGCCAGCGGTCCTCACAACTGAATTACTGGGGAGCGGGAACGAACTTGCCGTCCTTGACCATCAGGAAGGTCGAGCCATAGGTCGGGATACGATCCACGTAGCTGTACTTGCCAGCACCCACCACAACCGGCACATCCTTGGTTTTGGCAAGGGCATCACGGATCTTCTCGCGCGTCGGATTGGGACCTGCCGCTTTGACCGCGTGCGCCACGACCGTCATGTAGCTGTAGCCCAGCGCGGCCCAGTTGTCAGCGTCCTTGCCGGTCTTGGCCTTGTAGGCTGCGGCGAATGCCTGCGAGGCCGGCGTATTGCCGCCAGGAGTCCAGTCCGAGTTGAACACCAGGCCTTCGACGGCTGCGCCTCCGATGGAAATCAGTTGCGGCGACGACAGACCAGTCTGACCGATCAACTTGACGCTGGCCGGCAGACCGGCCTGCTTGAGCTGGATGACCAGGTTGGCCGCCGTTGGGCCAAGCGTGAACAACACCACGCAATCGGGCTTGGCAGCCACGATACGGGTGGCGATGGTCGAGAAATCAGAGTCCGCCTGCTTGATGCCGGTGCGGTCGACGAATGTCATGCCCCGTTTCTGGGTGTGCTCGACAAACAGCTTCTCGAGATCGACATAGGCCTCGTTGTCGGCAAACCGGATCGTGGCGCAGGCCTTGACCTTGGCCACGTCCAGCACGTAGTCGCCCAGCTGGGGCATCGTGATCGAAGCGGGCTGGGCGGAAATGAAGCCCCAGGGCCCGGCATTGAGCAGGCTCACCGCATTGGTCATGGCCTTCATCCCGATCTTGGCATCGTTCGCCACCCCTGCCGAAGGAATGGACTCCACTGCAGTCGTCGGACCGAGGATGAAGATGACGTTGGGATCGGCGGCATAACGCGTCACTGCGGCCATCGCCTGCGCCCGCGCAGACGCGCTGTCTACCACCTCAAAGACGATCTTGTCGCCTCCGAGGAAGTTCTTGGCGTTGAGTTCGTCGGCAGCGAACTTCATGCCTTCCGATGCCGGCACACCAACAAAAGCGGCGACGCCGGTCAGCGCCTGCAGGATGACGATCTTGCGATCTGCGGCGAAAAGCCCTTGCGAGGCCAACGCCAGACCGGCCAGTACGGCCAGGCGGCGAAATGTCGTGCGGGGGGAAGCCATGTCGAAGTCTCCTTTTTCGGGGTTGGTTGTTTATCGAAAATTATATTTTGACCGTACTATCCATATATTGCTTTAACAAGTCAAGCACATTCATGCGTACTCGACGTGCATGACCGGTCGTGGGCCGCAGGAAATGTATTCGGCCAACACGTCGCCCTGCACCGTCACATGGCCCCGCATCAAGGCATAGACATCTTCTGCCCGCCCGGAGGAGATCAGATCGAGGAGCAACTTGTGATCCTCGTTGTTGGCCTCGGGGCGCCCCTTCGAGCGCAACTGAAACATCCGGTAGGGGTTGAGGCGCACAGCCAAGTTGCGCGTGATGTCGAACAACACATCGTTGTGCGCCGCCCGCCATACGGCCACATGGAACCGGATCCCCTGACGGCCAAATTCGTCCTGGTCGCCAGCGGCCAGCGCAGCGTCGGACAGGCGCTGGATCGCGGCCAGCGTCTCCTTCTCATGGTCGGTGATACGCCGCGCCGCGATACGCGCGCAGGTGGCCTCGAGTTCGGACAGGGTCTCGAACATCTGTATCAGACGACGCAGGTCGAGCGGCGCCACCACGGCACGCTGGCGCGAGGGCTTCTCGACCAGCCCGGCCTCGATCAATTGCAACAACGCTTCGCGCACTGGCGTGCGCGAGACCAAGAAGCGCTTGGCAATGGCGTCCTCGTCCAGCGGCGAATCCGGTGGCAGGTGGCCGGAGAAGATGTCCTTCTCGAGCGCACGGCGAACGATTTCGCACTGGGTCAGCTTGCGGTTTTCGGCCGGCTTCGCACGGGGCCGCCGGGTGGTGACGGCCGCAGAAGAGGTCGATCGGGCCGGCGCAAGGCCGGCAGACTTGGATTGCTTGGACTGCATTGCTGTTCAGGGTGTATATCGAGGTAGCACAAGCTTTATACAATTTGGGCTATGATGCCGCAAAACGAAGCTCATTGTGAGCCATACCCCCCGATCTAGCAAGATCCAGTCTTGTCCCATGCTGACCTTTCCGCATTTCGAGCCCCATTTCGAGCGCCAGCACTGGGCTCTCCCACACGTGCTCGAGCACCAGGCGCAGGAACTCCCCGAACGCCCCTTCCTGTCATGGACTGATGCCGGCCGGCCATGGTCGTTTTCCGAGGTGAATTCGACGGTCAATCGCTTGGCCCATGGCCTGGCGGCGTTCGGCGTCAAGAAACGCGACCACGTCTGTATTCTTCTGCCCAACTGCCTGGAGTTCGTGTTCTCCTGGTTTGCACTCAACAAGCTGGGCGCAGTCGAGGTGGCCATCAGCGATGCCTACAAGGGCAATTTCCTGGCACATCCGCTGAAACTCTCGGGGTCGCGCATCCTGATCACCACGCCATCCCTGGCTGCGCGCCTGTGCGACATCGAGGACGACATCCCGATCGAAGACATCGTGTTGCTTGACGAACCTGGCGGCGGGCCGGCCACCGACCCATTGGCGTTTCGCAGGATGCGGTTGCACCGCTTCGCCGACCTGTATACGGAGCAGACCCACAATCCTCCCGCGGCGACCACGCCACAGGACCCGGCCGCGGTGCTGCTGACTTCCGGCACGACAGGGCCGTCCAAGGGCGTGGTGATGCCCCATTCGCAGTTCTACTTCTTCGCCGAGGAGGATGTACAGCTGACCCGGCTGACCCGGGATGATGTCTACATGACGGGTTTCCCCCTGTTCCACGGCAACGCCCAGTTCCTGACCGTCTACCCCTGCCTGATTGCCGGCGCGCACTGTGTCTTGTATCCCCGCTTCAGCGCGTCGGACTGGGCCGGCCGCGCACGTCGCAGCGGCGCCACCGTGACCAACTTGTTGGGCGCGACGATGGCCTTCATCTGCGGCCAGCCGCCATCCGACGACGACCGCGCCCATCGGGTGCGCTGCATCTATGCCGCGCCGCTGTCCACCGACCTGGCGGGCCCGTTCACGGAACGTTTCGGCGTGCAGGAGTTCGTCGATGGTTTCGGCCAGACCGAGATTTCCAACGTCTTCATGACACCGCCCGGAGCGCAGCGGCCACCAGGGGCCAGCGGCGTGCTGGTCGACCAATGGTTCGAGATCAAGCTGGTCGACCCGGAAACCGGCGAGGCGGTACCCGAAGGCCAGGTCGGCGAACTGCTGGTCCGCCACAAACACCCCGGCATCATCTCCACCGAGTATCTGGGCATGCCGGACAAGACGATCGAGTCCCGGCGTGACCTGTGGTTCCATACCGGTGATGCGCTCAGGCGCGACGCCCAGGGATGGTATTTCTTTGTCGATCGGGTCAAGGATGCGCTGCGCCGGCGCGGCGAGAACATCTCCTCGTTCGAGGTCGAAGCGGTGCTGCGCGGACACCCGGCCGTCGCAGACTGTGCCGTGATCGGCGTTGCCGCCGACCAGCAGGCGGGCGAAGACGAGGTCATGGCGTTCATTGTGCCGCGCGACGGCGTCACGCCGGATTACGCAGGTATTACCGCCTGGTGCGACGCGCGCATGCCGTCCTTCATGGTGCCGCGGTACCTGGACACGCTGGACGAATTACCGCGCACACCGACCGAGAAGGTGCGCAAGAAACTGCTCCGGGAGCAAGGCATCGGTCCGCGCACCTGGGACCGGACCCGCCAGGCCAGCACGGGCAAACAGCATTGAAATGTCGCGCATGACGAGCTCGACCGAACCCGTATTGCTCGCACGTCAGGACGCCGTGGCCGTGGTCACGCTCAACCGCCCCGATGTCGGCAATGCGTTCAACGATGCCATCCGCCAGCAGTTGCCCGATATGCTGGAGCAGCTCGACCGCGATACGCAGTGCGCAGTCATCCTGATCACCGGAGCCGGCGAGCGTGGCTTCTGCGTCGGAGCGGACATCAAGGAGCAACGCGTCATCGGCAGTTCGGTGCAGGAGCGCCGTCGCCTGCAGGACAACGCTTGGATCGACCGGGTGGCCCGGGTTGCCAAACCCGTAATTGCCGCCATCCATGGTTATTGCCTCGGTGGCGGGCTGGAACTGGCGCTCGCATGCGACATCCGGATTGCAGCGCGGGGTTCGGTTTTCGGACTTCCCGAGACCGGACTCGGCCTGATTCCCGGCGGCGGGGGAACCCAGCGGCTTCCCCGCGTGATCGGCCTCGGGCGCGCCCTCGACCTGATACTGACCGGCGATCGCTTCGATGCGGACCAGGCGCTGGCCATGGGCCTGGTGAGCCGGCTGACCCAGGATCGCGACAGCCTGCGCGTCGAGGCGCAGGCGCTGGCCACCCGTATTGCCGCTCGCCCCCCGACTGCCAGCGCCTATGCCAAGGAGGCCGCCAAAACGGGCATGGAGATGGAACTGCAAGCGGGACTGACGCTCGAGAAGACGCTTTTCTCGTTGCTGATGTCCACAGCGGATCGGGCCGAGGCCGCGCTCGCATTCAAGGAAAAGCGCCAACCCCGTTTTTCGGGCACATGAAGGAGAACAAGACATGACCAACCGACAACCTGTTGTCGTCGTGGGAGCAGGGCTGATGGGTACCGGAATAGCCCATGCCTTCGCCAACAGCGGGCACGCCGTCACGCTGATCGACAACGAGCCGGCGGCTCTGGAGCGCGCACGCCAGTCCATCGCCAAGATCCTATCCGACGGTGTGCGCCTGGGCAAGAGCACGCAGTCCGATGCCTCGGCGGCGCTGGAGCGGCTGCATATCGCAGTCGCGCTCGACGCTACGCCCTCAGACGCGGCGCTGGTGATCGAGACCGCCACCGAAAATATCGCCGTCAAGCAGGCGATCGTGCGCGAGGCCGAAGGCCGGTTCGCCGACGATACCGTCATAGCCACCAATACCTCCGCGCTGAGCATCACCGAGATCGCCTCCGCAGCCCGCATTCCGGCGCGGGTGATCGGCATGCATTTCTTCAATCCGGTGCACAAGATGAAGCTGGTGGAGATCGTGCGCGGACTGGAGACCAGCCCGGAAACCGTGGCCAAGGCCCGGCAATGGTCGACTGTCCTCGGCAAGACCTCGATCGAAGTGAACGAGGCACCGGGATTCACGACCAGCCGGATCTCCGCGCTGCTGGGCAACGAGGCCATGTACATGCTGGCCGAAGGCGTGGCCAGCGCCGAGGATATCGACACCTCGCTTCGCATGGCATTCAACCACCCGATGGGACCACTCGAACTCGGCGACATGACCGGCTGGGACACCCGGCTTTCCGTGCTCCACTATCTTCACCAGACGCTGGGCGAGAAGTTCCGGCCCTGCCCGCTGATCATCAAACTCGTCAAGTCGGGGCGCCACGGCCGCAAGACCGGTCGCGGCATCTACGAATACGACGACAAGGGCGTGCGGATCCCGAATTCCGGTGTGAGGCCATTCTGATGCGAGACGTTGTCATTGTCGAAGCCGCACGCACCCCGGTGGGCCGTTTCCGCGGCGCTCTAAAAAGCGTACGCGCTGACCATCTGGGCGCGGCGGTGCTGGGCGCGCTGCTCGAACGCGCGGGCCTGCAACCGCAACAGGTCGACGACGTGGTGTTCGGCTGCGTGTCGCAGGTCGGTGAACAGTGCGGCAACATTGCGCGTACCGCGCTGTTGTCGGCTGGATGGCCGGAGACCATCCCCGGCATGACGGTCGACCGAAAATGCGGGTCCTCCGAAGCTGCCGTCCATGTGGCGATCGGCTCCATCGCGTCCGGACTGGCCGACGTGGTGGTGGCCGGTGGCGCAGAAAGCATGACACGCGTGCCCATGGGCGGCAACCGGGACGTGCATGGCGTGCCGTTTGGCTGGCGTGTCAATGACCGCTTTGCGCTGACCTCCCAGGGCGAGGCCGCCGAACGCCTATGCGACCTGTGGAAACTCGATCGCGCGGCGCTGGATGACTACGCCAATGAAAGCCATAGCCGCGCCGCGCGCGCAGCCGACGCGGGCCACTTCGATCGCGAAATCGTGCCGTTGGCGCTGGCCGACTGGTGCGAACGGGGCGAAGACGAAACGGACGTGGTGTTGCGCAAGGACGAGACGATCCGACGCGAGACCAGCCGCGGAAAACTCGCCACGCTCAAGACCAGTTTCCGCCCGGAAGGCGGACGCGTGACGGCTGGCAATGCGTCGCAGATTTCAGACGGTGCCGCGGCGCTGTTGCTGATGGGGGCCGACCATGCCAAGACGCTGGGCGCACGCCCGCGGGCGCGCATCGTCGCCGCCGCCACCGTGGGTTCGGATCCGGTGCTGATGCTCACCGGCCCCATCGCCGCGACCCGCAAGGTACTGGCACGCGCGGGGCTGACGCTCGACGATATCGACCTGTTCGAAGTGAACGAGGCGTTCGCGCCCGTACCTATGGTCTGGATGCAGGAATTCGACGTTGCCCACGAGCGCCTGAACGTCAACGGCGGCGCTATTGCACTCGGTCATCCGCTGGGCGGCAGCGGTGCGCGCATCATGACGACGCTGCTGCATGAAATGGAACGGCGACAGGTCCGTTACGGCCTGCAGGCGATCTGCTGCGCCGGTGGCCTTGCCACGGCCACCATCATCGAGCGAATGGGGTGATGGCGATGCAGACGGTACCGATCGGTAACAGCGGGCTGCACAGCAGCGCCATCGGCCTGGGCTGCATGGGCATGTCCGAGTTCTACGGCGAACCGGACGACGCGCAATCGACGCGAACGCTCGAGCGCGCATTCGAACTCGGCGTGACGCACTACGACACCTCCAATGTCTACGGACGGGGCCACAACGAGCGTTTGCTGGCCGGCTTTCTCAAAGGTCGACGCGACGCAGTGATGCTGTCGAGCAAGTTCGGCATCGTGCGTGATCCCGACGGCCCGTCGGGCAGCACCTACGACCGGGGCATCGACAACTCGCCCGCCTACATGCGCCAGTGCTGCGAGGAATCGCTGGCGCGCCTGGGCGTGGACTGCATCGACCTGTATTACGTGCACCGGGCCGATCCCAAGCTGCCGATCGAGGACACGGCCGGCGCCTTGGCCGACTTGATCCACGCCGGCAAGATCCGGGCTTACGGCTTGTCCGAAGTGTCAGCCGACCTGTTGCGCCGCGCCCACCGGGTGCATCCGGTGGCGGCAATCCAGTCCGAATATTCGTTGTGGACGCGTGAACCGGAACTCGATGTATTGCCGACCTGCCAGGAACTCGACATCCGCTTCGTCGCCTACAGTCCGCTGGGCCGTGGTTTCCTGACCGGTGCCATCGCCAGCGCACACAACCTGTCCAGCAACGATTTCCGCCTGTCCTCGCCGCGTTTCCAGGGCGAGAACTTCGACAAGAACCTGGCCATCGTCGAGCAGCTGCGCAAGTTGTGCGCGGTGAAAGAATGCACCCCCGGTCAGGTTGCGCTGGCCTGGATCATGGGGCGCGAGCAGGCCATCATCCCGATCCCGGGTACCAAACGCATCAAGTACCTCGAAGAAAACGTCGCCGCAACGGCGATCAGCCTGTCGTCGCAGGAACGCGCCGACCTGGAGGCGCTGCTGCCCATCGGCGGCGCCGCCGGCACCCGCTACGACCCCGGCTTCCAGGGCGCGCCCCGCCCAGCCACATCCTGAGCACCTGCGCCATGTCCAATTTTCAATGGGGCCTGTGGCCCTGGCCGTTTTTCGACGCATCCCACGAGGCGCTCGCAGAGCGTGTGCTGGCGTGGAATGCCGAAAACCACGGCAAGGTTCATGCCGACATGGAGGCGGAATGCCGATCCATTGTGCGCAGCCTCGGCGCTGCCGGACTGATCGATTACGCCGTGCCGCGTGGCGACTCGCTGTTCGACGTGCGTTCAGTCTGCCTGATCCGCGAAGGCCTGACCTACCAGCATGCGCTGGCCGATGCAATGTTCGCGATGCAGGGTATCGGTACGATGGCGATACGGCGCTTTGGCACGCCCGAGCAACGCGAAGAGTACCTCGAACCCTGCCGCAGGGGCGAGCGCATCGCCGCCTTTGCGCTGACCGAACCCGAGACCGGCTCCGACGTGGCGTCCATGACCACCGCCGCGGTGCGTGACGGCGATCACTATGTCATCAACGGCGCCAAGACGCTGATCTCCAACGCCGGTATCGCAGACCATTACCTGGTCACCGTTCGTACTGGCGAGGCGCCCGGCGCGAAGGGCCTGAGCATGCTGCTGGTGAATGCTGGCACACCGGGGCTCGACGTGGGCGCGCCGATCGATTTCATCGCACCCCATCCCGCCGCGGCATTGACCTTCCGCGATTGCCGGGTTCCGGTGACCAACCTGATTGGCGAAGCCGGCCAGGGCTTCAAGGCGGCGATGGCTGCGTTCGACATCTTCCGCCCCTCGGTGGGCGGCGCCGGCGTCGGACTGGCCCGGCGTGCGCTGCACGAGACGCTGGCGCATACCCACAAGCGCCACCTTTTCGGCAAATCCATGCACAGTCTCGAAGGTGTGCAGATGGCGTTGGCCGACATGGCGACCGACCTCGAAGGCGCCGCGTTGCTGGTGTACCGCGCCGCCTGGTCACACGACGTGCGCGGCGAGCGTGGCTCCTACGAGGCCTGCATGGCCAAACTCGCGGGCAGCGAGGCGGCGGGGCGCATCGTGGACCGCGCGGTGCAACTGCTCGGGGGCCAGGGCGTGACCCGCGGCAACATCATCGAGCAGTTGTACCGGGAAGCGCGCCCGATGCGTATCTACGAGGGTGCGTCGGAGATCCAGAAACTGGTGATCGCGCGCAACCTGATCAAGAACAGCCTGCCGAAGGGCTGAGCGAAGGCAATTCGATGCGCGATGCGACCGCCATCGTCGGCCTGGGCGCCACGCCCTACTACCGACGCGGTGCGTCAGTGCCGCAGACGTTGGAGGAACTGGTCGGGAAAGCCATCCTCGCGGCGGTGCAGGACAGCGGCCTGCGGGTCCGCGACATCGACGGATTCGCCTATTTCGCGGGCGGCTTCGATACCGGATTGCTGACCGAGACGCTGGGCATTCCCGAGATCCGCTTCAGCGCCACGCTGACCGGCGGCGGGGGCGGATCTGCCGGCGCGATCGGGCTTGCCGCCGCAGCTATCGTCAGTGGCCAGGCCGAAGTTGTGGTTTGCGTCGGGGCCAACCAGCAGGGCGCGCAGCGCTTCGGCTCGATCACGTCGGCCTACCCGGCCACGCCCGAGAATGCTTTCTTCTCGGCCTCGGGACTGGTCGGCCCCGGCCATATGTTCGCGCTGCTGGCGCGCAGGCACATGCACCTCTACGGCACCACGCGCGACGACTTTGCCGAAGTGGCGATGGCCATCCGTGCCAATGCGGTCAGCAATCCGAACGCGACGTTGCGCAAGCCGATGACACGCGAGGACTATTTCGACGCGCCGATGCTGGCCGACCCGCACTGTCTGTACGACTTCTGCCTGGAAAACGACGGTGCGGTGGCGGTGATCGTGACCTCCGCCGAACGCGCGCGCGACCTGCGTTGCCCGCCGGTACGGGTGCTGGCCAGCAACCACGGCGGCAGCAGCGACTGGGGTCGCTCGATCTACTGGATGAACATGCCCGATGAGAGTTTCGCCTCCTCCGGCCATGCCGCGGTTGCCAGGCGCCTGTACGCTGCGGCCGGGGTCGATCCGAAGGACATCGACACCGCCCAGATCTATGACCATTTCACGTCGCAGGTGATCATGCAGCTGGAAGACTACGGCTTTTGCGCCAAGGGTGAAGGTGGCCCGTTCGTGCGCAGCGGCGCGATCCGGCTGCAGGGGGGAAGCCTGCCGGTGAACACCGACGGCGGACAACTCTCCTGCGGCTATGTGTGGGGCATGACCCATGTGCGCGAGGCGGTGGAACAATTGCGCGGAACCGCGGTGAACCAGGTCGCTGGCGCCCGGCTCGCCCTGGTCACCGGTGGCCCGTCGGTGATTCCGGTCAGCGGCCTGATCCTGGCGAACTGAGACCCGCGCCATGGCGATCGCCCGACGTCCTCCCCCCGAACTGTTCAAACTGGCCAGCAACCACTGGACACAGCCGTTCTGGGACGCCACGGCGGACCATCGCCTGCTGGTCGCACGCTGCGCCGATTGCGGCCATGCCCGTATGCCGCCGACACCGTTCTGCCCCTGTTGCCAGTCGCAACGTATCGACTGGACCGAGCTTAGCGGCCGCGGTGAGGTGTATACCTATACCGTCGTGGCGCGCGCCATCATGCCCGGTATGGACGAGCACCTGCCCTATGTGCCGGCCGTCATCACGCTCGATGGCGGCGGCGGCACGCGACTGATCAGCAATGTGGTCGATGTCGAAGTGTCGTCGATTGTGGTCGGCATGCCGGTGCAGATCGTGTGGGACGACCTGCCCGCCGAGGGTGTCGCGATCCCGCGCTTTCGTCCCCTGTCGCGCTAACCGACAACTAGATCTGGCGCGCGGGCAGCCGCACAACCAGACCGTCGTGTTCCGGGCCCAGCACCAGTTGGCATGCCAGCCGGCTGTTGGGCCGCGGATCGAAGGCGAAAGACACCAACTCCGCCTCGTGCTCCGGAGCCGCGGAAAACCACTGCATCCAGGCATCGTCCACATAACAGTGGCAAGTCGCACAGGAACAGGTGCCGCCGCAATCGGCCAGGATTCCGCGCACGCCGTTGTCGATGGCCACCTGCATCACGCTCTTGCCGGGCTCCACATGCAACACCTGTTCGCTGCCCTGGCTGTCGACGAAGGTGATGGTCAGCATCAGGCTGCGGCCGCGGTGGCCGGACCTTCGTCCTCCTGCAGCACGATGGCCGCCTCCGGACAATGCCGCGCACCCACGCGGGCCTGCTCCTGCAGGTGGACCGGCACGAAGGCCCCGTCCGAGCTGCAGAACCCCTCGTCGTCGAGCTGGTACACGTCGGGAGCCTGCGCGGCGCACAAGGCATGCCCAGCGCAGACGCTGCGGTCTACAAGGATCCTCATGCCGGTGCTCCTGTGACGGGCCACACCAGGGGAACGGCGACCGGCGACCAGACCAGGCCACCGCGGGTCGGCAGATCACCCGGCGCATCGACCGAGAACGTCGGGATGCGCTTCACCCACTCCTCGATGAATACCCGCATCTCCAGCCGCGCCAGGTGTGAACCCACGCAACGATGCGGACCTGAGCCGAACACCAAATGGCTGCTCACCGGGCGATCGAAATCGACGCGAAACGGGTCTTCGACCACCTGGTCGTCCAGGCCATAGATATGGGCGGGGAACACCAGCCTGTCGCCGGCCTTGAAGGCAACGCCGTGGTAGTCCATGTCCTGGGTCACACCGCGTTCGGTTCCGGCCACACCGTGCACCCGCATCAGTTCCTCGATCGCGTTGCCGATCAGCGCAGGATCATCCACCAGGCGGCGATATTGCGCCGGGTTCTGGCCTAGGTAGGCCATGATAAACGACAACATCGCAGCAACCGTGTCTAGACCGCCCAGGAACAACAGCGTGACCATGCCCAGCTTCTCGTCGGCGGTCAGCGCACGGCCATCGACCTGGCCATGTACCGCCAGGCTGACCAGGTCGTCGCCCGGCGCCGACTCGCGCTCGGCGATCATGCCCTTGAGATAGTCACCGAGTTCCTGCAACGCGGCCAGTCGCTCCTCGATCTCCGGCGCCCGGGTGAAACGGTCGACCATGGCGATCAGGCGCTGGCGGTGGTCCAGCGGCGCGTTGGCCATGCGCATGAACAACTCCACCGGAAATCGTTGCGCCAGTTCGGCCAGGAATTCGCACTGCCCGCGTGGCAGCGCCTCGTCGATGAGCTTCGCGGCCAGCGCGCGTACATCCTGCTCCAGCCGCTGCACGCCGGCAGGAGAAAAGAACGGATTGATGATGCGCCGCAAACCGGTGTGCAACGGAGGATCGCACTGGTTGGGCAGGGTGGGGGGATTGCGCGCATTCGCCGGATTGAAGCGCGGGTCGCTGGAGAACTTGTCCGGCTGGCGCAACATGTCGCGCGCGACTGTGGCGCGACCGACAACCCAATGGCCACGGTCACCGGTGGTGTAGAAGATGTCCGGGCTGCGCTGGAACAACTCGGTGACGCCGCGGTGCGGGCAGCGCTGTAGTTCCGGAGCACGAAAACGGTCGAATTCGACAACCCGCTCGGGGGGGATATGGGACGGTATCTTTGCGGTCACGATAGGCCTCCTGTGTGAGCCTGTTGCGGTGGCTGGGGTGTGAAGAACATGGCCGGCTGCAGATCGGCAATACACCTGCAGCCGAGCTGCGCCAGTGCGGTGTCGAGTTCGCCACGCAGGATCTCGATCGTGGCATCGGGCCCGCGCGCGGCGCCCAACGCCCCGGTGCCGTACAGGAAGGTACGGCCCAGCAGCACGAAGTCGGCGCCGGCAGCCAGGGCCTTGGCAATATCGTCGCCGCTGCGCACGCCGCTGTCGAGCAGCAGGCTGAAGCCGGGACCGACGGCGCGCCGGATCGCCGGCAAGGCCTCGATCGACGCCGGCACCGCGCCCAGCTGCCGGCCACCGTGGTTCGACACCACGATGGCGTCCACGCCCATGCCGGCGATGCGCTGCGCGTCATCGGGATGCAGCACGCCCTTGACGATCAGCTTGTGTTTCCAGCGCGCGCGCATGCGCTCCAGCGTGGACCAATCGATCTGCGCCTGGGCCAGCGACTGCAGCATGGTGCCGATGGCGATGGAGGGGCCATTACCGCGCGCGGATCGGAAGTTTTCGAACGTCGGTGCGCCAGCGAGCCAGGTAGCCAGCGACCACCGGGGATGGGACAGCAGGTCGGCCAGCAGCCGCGGGGTCGGCCGCAGCGGCAACCCGAATCCGTTCGCACGGTCGCGCAGACGCCGCGCGGTGAAGTTGGCGTCGACCGTCAGCACCAGGTTCTCGATCCCCGCCGCCTGCGCCCGGTAGAGCAACATGTCGGCGGTCGCCTGGTCACCGCCGAGGTAGATCTGGAACCAGGTGTGTTCGGGCGCAATGCGGGCGATCTCCTCGATCGTCGTGCTGGCCATCGTGGAGAGCGTATACGGAATATGTGACCGGGCCGCCGCGGCAGCCAACGCACGGTCCGTTCCGGGCCATGCGAGATCGCACAAGCCCATGGGCGTCACACCAAAAGGCAGCGCATACCTGCGACCCAACAACACGCTCGACAGATCGCGGTCGCGACACGGCATGAACACCCGGGGCACCAGACGCAGATCCTGGAACGCAGCCTCGTTGCGGCGCAACGTAGCCTCGTTGCCCGCACCACCATCGATGAAATCGAAGATCACGCGCGGCAGGCGTGCCCTGGCGCGCAGCCGCAAATCGGCAACGCTGTGCATGGCTAGGCAGGGATCTTGGCAGCCTTCAGTCGCACCTGCTCGTACCAGGACGGGCTGGCATACCACTCGACGACGATACGCCGGTCCTCGATCAGCCAGCGCTCGCCGTCGCGCCGGAACGTATCCAGGTAACGCCCGGCATGGTCCAGGCCGAAGCGGGTGAGCGACATGAAGTAGGTCCAGCCCTGTGCAGTGGTGTCGCTCTGGAACTCCACCCGTGATGTCGTCAGGTTGTGGCGCAGCAAGGGAATCGACCCGTCGGCCTGGCGGTCGGGCCGGTCAGGTCCGATGACGGCTGCATAAAAGGCCCGGATCGCCTCGCGTCCGGCTGCCTTGGTTCCGCTGGACAACTCCAGGCGGGCTTGCGGCATGAAGGCGCCCGCGACACCATCGGCATCGCCACTGTCGACGCAATTGCAATATACCGCCATCGTGTGCTGGATCTGCACCCGGGCCAGGCTGTTGTCGGTGGTCATGCTGATTGACTCCTTTGAGGACGTGGACCGCCCGATCTGGCGGTCGCGCCGGACACCGGCGTCTTGCGGCCCTGACAGAAACATTTTGCGGTATCGAAGGTACTGGAAACGATCATAATGTATACGGCGATAGTCGTGCAGATATAAAATTGCAAGCTGCCGGTGCTGCCCAAGCCGCTGCAATCGAACCCAAGGAAATCACCCCCATGCGCAACATGCCCGTCTACCAGATCCTTGCGCAGGACATCAAGGACCTTGGCGTCGACACGGTGTTCGGACTGATGAGCGACGACATCTGCCAGTTGTTCGCAACCCTCGACGCCATGGAGGTGCGTGTCATCGGCGTGCGCCACGAAACCCAGGCGGTGATGGCGGCAGCCGGGTATGCGGCGGCCACCGGCAAGCTCGGCGTGGCGCTGATCGGCCGCGGACCGGCCATGGCCAATGCGGTGCATGGAATCCTTTCCGCGGCCAAGTCCGGCATGCCGGTGCTTGTGATCAGCGGCGACGCACCACTGGGCCGTGGCGTCGTCAATGCGCTCGGACCGGACCTCAAATCCTTCCCGGCCGCGACGGTCGTACGTGCCTGCGGCATTGCGACCTACGTCCCTGCAAGCACCGATGCGGCGCGACAGTCACTGGCGGATGCTGTCGCCGAAGCCTCGCTGGGCAAGATGGCTGTGTTGCTGCTGCCCACCGACATCCAGGTGGGTTACACGGCAGTGGCCGACGGACCCTCACCGGTCCGGTTGTTATCGGCACCGCAACCCCAGCCGGCACGCCAGTCTTCGATCGACACGGCGGCCCGGCTGCTGCGCGACAGCCGACGACCGCTGATCGTGGCCGGTGTCGGCGCATACAGGAGCGGAGCGCGCGCAGCTATCGAGGCGCTGGCCGACAAGACCGGCGCCTTGCTGGTCAATGCGCTCAAGGCCAAGGACCTGTTTCGCGGCCATCCGTACGACATGGGTATCCTGGGCTCCTCGTCCACCTCGGTGGCGCGGCGCTATGTCGAGCAGGCCGACTGCGTGATTGCCATCGGCGTGGCGCTGAACTCGCTCACGATGAGTTCCGGCAGTGCGCTGCCGCCCGTACCGCTGATCCACGTGGATGCGGTGCGAGCCCACATCGACCGCTGGTGGCCGGCCGACGTGGCCGTGGTCGGGGATGCCCGGCTGGTGGCCGAGCAGTTGATGGATGCCGTGCCCGAGCGCAGCGCCGACGACAAACCCTGGCATACCGAGGCGGTGCGTCGCGAACTCTCGGGGTTCGACCACACGATGGACTTCCATGTTGCGCATACGGCACGCACGGTCGATCCCCGCGTGCTGACGCTGGAACTCAGCCGCATGCTGCCTGCGAACCGCCATATCGTGTTCGACGGCGGCAACTTCATGGCGAACTGGGCCTATTTTTCGGTGCCCGATCCGGGGCATTTCACGCACAGCCTGGACTTCGGTTCGGTCGGACTGGGCCTGGGCACGGCCATCGGCGTGGCACGTGGTCAACCCGATCGCACGGTGCTGCTGATGATCGGCGATGGTGGCATGCTGATGACCATGGGCGAGATCGAGACCATCATCCGCGAAGACCTGCCGATGATCGTGCTGGTCATGAACGACGCCGCCTACGGCGCAGAAGTACACATCCTCAAGGGCCAGAATCTCCCGCCGGCCAAGGCCGAATTCTTCGACGTCGACTTTGCCCCGATGGCCGAGCCACTGGGCTTCGAGGCCCACACCATCCGGAGCATGGACGACCTCAAGAAGATCGAGTCGCTGCTGGCCAATCCGCAGGGCCCGATCTTCCTGGACTGCAAGATCAACGGCGACGTGATCGCGCCGTTCATCACGGAATTCACCCACCGGGACACGGGCCGCAAGCCCTGAGCCTCCAAAAATCAGGAGCCAACATGGCAGGAAGACTCGCAGGCAAGACCGCTATTGTCACCGGCGCGGGATCGGGCATCGGTCGCGCCAGCGCGCAATTGTTCGCAGCCGAAGGGGCGCGCGTGATGTGCGCCGACATCCACACGGCGAACGTCGAGGAAACCGCGCGCCTGATCGGCGCGGCGGCGATCGCGGCTACCGTGGATGTGGCGCGACCCGCGGACATTGAACGCATGGTTGCCGAAACGGTGGCTGCGTTCGGGCGGCTCGACATCCTGTATGCCAACGCCGGCATTGCGGAGGCGACAAATGCCATCGACATGACACTGGAGCAATGGGAGCGGATGATTGCCATCAACCTGACCAGCGTCTGGTTGTCGGCCAAATACTCCCTGCCCCACATGATTGCCGGCGGCGGCGGTTCCATCATCAACCAGTCCAGCACGGCCGGACTGATCGGCATTCCGGACCTGCCGCACTATTCGGCGGCCAAGACCGGCGTGGTGGGACTGACGCGTCAGATCGCGGCCGAATACGGTCCGAAGAACATCCGCTGCAATGCCATCTGCCCGAGTTCGATTCCCACGCCCCTGGTAGCCGGTGTCTGGGAGAAGCGGGCTCGCGAAACCGGCAACACCGCCAGCCTCGCTGAACAACAGGCTACCGCCGCCGCCAGGCATCCGATGCGCCGCATCGGTACGCTGGCGGACTGCGCCAACCTGGCGCTGTTCCTGGCCAGCGACGAGTCGGCCTGGATCAGCGGCGTGGCAGTGCCACTTGACGGCGGCCTGACCGCGACCTGATGGTTTTCATGGGCACATCGGCCACACTCTGCCAGCCGTTGTGACTTTTTTGCCAGACGACCGGTCCGGACCGCGCTGGCTTTTTCGGCAGGAATTTTTTCAACACAGGAGACAAGTATGCATACGGGAAAACCGCTGGATCACATGAACCGCCGCGGCGTGCTGGGCGCCATCGGCGCAATGGCGCTTGCCACACCGGCCGCCTGGGCGCAGCAAGGCGACGCCAACTGGCAAAAGATCGTCGCGGACGCGAAGAAGGAAGGCGCCCTCGTTATCTACTTCCAGACCGTGCCCAGTACGTTCGACCGCATCACCAAGGACTTCATGGCGCTGTATCCGGAGATCAAGGTCGAATACCGGCGCCTGCTCACACCGGTGACGCACATGCAGGCGATCGAGAACGAGAAGGCCAACAAGCTCGACGGCGCGGACATCACCCAGTACGCCAACGCGATCTGGTACCGCGACAAGGCGCAGGAGAACTTCTTCCTCAAGCCGGTCGGTCCGGCGAATGCCGAGTATCCGAAGGAGAGCCTGATGTATGGCTCGGTACCCGTGATTGCGGTCATGCCGTTTGTGATGGCCTACAACACCAACATCATCAAGACGCCGATCACCAGCATGCGTGATCTGTTGCGCCCGGAACTCAAGGGCAAGGTCGGCAGCTCCGACTTGGTGGCCGAGACGGTGTTCGCCTTCTACGAGTGGATCGAGAAGACCCAGGGGGCGGATTTTCTGCCGCTGTTCGCGGCGCAAAAGCCCAAACTCACGGTGGGCGTGTTGCCGCTGTTCCAGAGCATCGCCGCTGGCGAGATCGCAGCCGCACCCTATGGGATCCATGCGGTGGCCAACACGCTGATCGCGCAGGGGGCGCCGATGAAGGTGTTCCAGCCCAATCCCGCCTTTGCCAGCAGGGATGTGCTGGCTGCGGTGGCCCATTCCCGGCGCCCGAACGCAGCGCTGGTATTCCTCGATTACATGATGTCGCGCCGCGGCCAGGGTATCTGGAACGGCACGGGCGAGACGGCCAGCGTGATTCCCGGCATCCCGGGTTCCCTGGACGCCAAGACCATGCAGCCGTGGGACGTGTTCCGTTATACGCCGGAATTCCAGCGCGACTACAAGCTCAAGTTCGACAAGATGTTCAAGGGCTGATCGCAGGCCCCGGCCGCCCCGGGGCCTGTCAGCGCGCGTCTGCCAGGATGAAGTCGGACGCGCGTTCGCCTATCATGACCGCCGGCGCCGCAGTGTCGGCTGACAGCAAGGTTGGCATGATGGAGTTGTCAACGACGCGCAGCTTGCCAACGCCACGTACCCGCAGTTGCGGATCGAGTACCGCCCGTTCATCCACCCCCATGCGGCAGGTACCGGCAATATGGTGGGCCGTGCCACGCACCTCACCGGTGTAGGCTTTGAGCTCCTCTTCGGTGGAGACGTCCGGGTAGGCGTCGAGTTCGTCACCAATAAAACGCTCCAGCGCCGGGCGCCGCATCAGGTAGCGCACCTTGGCCAACCCACTGGCCACCGTCTTGCGGTCGAGCTCGGTGGACATGAAGTTGAACTGTACGCGCGCGTCCCTGACCAGGTCCGGACCACCTATCTCCACCACGCCACGGCTTTCCGGCCGCAGCTGACACACAGTTGCCATGACGGCAGAAAACGGCAACAGGGCCGGTTTGACGCGTTCGGCGCCAAACAGAAAAAAGTGAATGTGTACGTCCGGACGCTCGGGTGAGAGCTCGGTGCGCAGCAGCGCACCACCATAGACTGGCCCCAGCGCCATGAAACCACGGCGCATCAGGGCGTACTGCAACACCAGCCGCAAACGGCCCCAAGACGTCATCATCTGGTCGTTGAGCGTGACCGGTTGCTTGCAACGGTAACTGATCCATGGGTTGAAGTGGTTCTGCAGGTTACGGCCCACATCCGGTGCATCATGCAACACGGCTATGCCATGTTGCTGTAGCAACGCACCCGGACCGATGCCCGAGGCCTGCAACAACAGCGGCGAGGCAAAGGCACCAGCCGACAGGATCACCTCGCGCCGCGCCCGCATCGTCAGACGCTCGCCAGCCACGATGACACTTACGCCGTCTGCATTGTGCCCTTCAAACAACACCCGTTCCACCTGGGCACGGGTCATCACCGTCAGGTTGGCACGGCTCCGCACTGGATGGATAAAGGCCATCGCGGCCGAACAGCGGCGCCCGTTGCGCGTCATGGTCTGGTAGTAACCGGCACCTTCCTGGGTCGCGCCATTGAAGTCCGGATTGCGCGCAATACCAGCCTGCTCCGCCGCATCGATGAACGCATCCATCACCACATGGGGTTGGGCCGGGTCGGACACCGCCAGTGGCCCACCAACGGCATGGTATTGGCTGGCGCCGCGCGAGCGCTGGTCCTCGGAACGTAAATAGGCCTTGAGCACGGAGCCGTAGTCCCACCCAGTGCAGCCCAGGCGCGTCCAGTGCTCGAAATCCTGGCGCTGGCCGCGCAGGTAAATCATGCCGTTGACTGCGCTTGAGCCGCCTATCACCTTGCCCTGGTAAAAGGGCCCGGCGCGGTTATTCAACTGCGCTTCGGGCTGTATCTGGTAGATCCAGTTGTACTCCGGCTTGCCGAACACGCGCGCATAACCGATGGGAATGTGCAACCAGCGGTTGCGGTCGTCACCCCCGGCTTCCAGCAAGAGAACCCTGGTCTTCGGGTCTGCCGACAGACGGTTGGCGACCACGCAGCCGGCCGTCCCACCACCCACGACGATGTAGTCATATTCCGTCGCCGTAGCCATGGTGCTGCCGGCCGCAGTTGCTGCAACGCCAGCCGTCTCAGGCAACGGCCAAGCGACCGTTGGCGTACAGCAACGCGCTGCTGCTGTCGAAGGAGACCGTCACCGGGTCACCGGGCTTGAACTGGCCGCTGCCCACCGGATTGGTAGCAAACAGCGACATCGAGCCGAACTGCAGCACCGTGTCCACCTCGCCGCCGGAGTAGAGCACGTCGACCACACGGCCGCCGGACAACACCATGTGACCGGGCTCCACGGTCGCTGTGTCGGGCGCATGCAGCTTCAGCGCCTGCGGGCGCAGGAACAATTGCAGCGGGCCCTTGTGCCGCTCGAGCGAGCGCACATGGCCCTGCAGCGGGCCTGCGTCGCTGGTCCAGCCATCTTCGAAACGCAGATCGATGGCATTGCGGATACCCAGAAAGCGGGCCACGTAATCGGTGGCGGGCCGCTCGTAGACCGTGCTGGCGCTGTCGAGTTGCTCGATGCGCCCGGCATTCATCACCGCAACCCGGGTACCCAGGTTGAACGCCTCGATCTGGTCGTGCGTCACATAGATGCCGGTGAATCCCAGTTCGCGGTGGATCGCGCGCAAATGGGCACGCAATTCGACCCGCAGCAACGCATCCAGGTTGGACAGCGGCTCGTCGAGCAGCATGATCTTGGGCCGGGGTGCCAGCGCACGCGCCAACGCGATACGCTGCTGCTGCCCGCCGCTGAGCATGGCGGGGTAGCGATCGGCCAGATGAGCGCACTGGACCACCTCGAGAACCTCACGCGTGCGTGTCGCACGATCGGCGGCACCGGTACTGCGCGCGCGCAGCGGATATTCCACGTTGCGCTGCACCGTCATGTGCGGCCAGAGGGAGTAGTTCTGGAACACCATGCCGATGTCGCGCAGATGGGTGGGTTGGTTCAGGCCACTCGCCGAGTCGAACACGGTCTTACCCTCGAGCACGATGCGCCCCTGCTGCGCGTCCTCCAGCCCTGCCACACACCGCAGCAGCGTGGTCTTGCCACAGCCGCTGGGACCAAGCAGAACCAGCATCTCGCCGGCCTCGACCTCGACGTCGACATGATTGACCGCCACCACCTGCTCGCGCCCGGAGTACCGCTTGACGAGCTTTTCTACCTTGAGTTCCTGCACGTATCAACCCTTTTGTTGTGCCGAATCGGTTCCACCCATCCAGGCCGCGATGCAGACACCAACGACGGTCACGACGACCATGATCAGCGCCAGCACCGCCACCTCTGAATAGACACCACCAGCCCAGACGTCATACATCACGCTGCCAATAACCTGCGTCCGCGCCGAACGCACCATCAAAGATGCGCTGAACTCATGGAACAGCAACACGAAGGTCAGTGCCGCCGTTGCGGCAATACCTTTTCGGCACATCGGCAACATCACCTGAAACAGGGAGCGCATCGGACCCGCCCCCGACGCCCTCGACGCCTCCAGAAACTCCTGCCCGGTCGCCACCAGCGTCGTGAATTGCAGACGCGTGGAATGACCGAGCATCAGAGTCACATAGGTGACCACCAGCACCGCTGTCGTGCCATAGATCTGGATCGGCGGCTGGGAGTAGACGAACAGCAGGCCAAAACCCATCAACGAGGCCGGCACGGCGATCGGCACAGTGGCGAACAGGTCGATGGCCATGCGCACCGGATTGAAAATGCGGGTCGACTGCAGCAGCGCGAAGGCCATGAAGAAACCCACGGGGATCAGGATCGCGATGCCGGTCACGGACACCTTGACGCTGGTCCAGATGGCGTCCACCAGGCCCCGGTTGTTCAGCACCGACTGCCAATGCCGCAAGGTCAGTTCGGGCACCACCAGAGAACCGGTCCAGAACGGCGAAACGGACACGTAGATCAGCGCCATCAGCGGCAGCACCGTGGTGACCAGAAGATACAGGCCGATCACGACGGCAGCCCACCAGCGGGTCTCGCGCACGTTGTATTTGGAGCGCGCGGACACGACGACAAAGCGCCGTTGTTCGCCCAGTGCGAACTTCTGCAGCAGCACCACCCCCAGGCCCAGCACCAGGATAGGGAAACCCAGTGCCGCCCCCAGGCCGAAATCGACCGGATAACGTTCCGTCAAATAGAACATTTCGGTCGTCAGCACATCGATCTTGGCGGTCCGACCGAGCAACAATGGTGCAGTGAACTGCCCCAGGCCCAGCAGGAACACGACCCCGGTAGCGAAGATGATGGAAGGCCGCAGCAATGGCAGCGTGATCGTGAAGAAACGCATCGTCGGCGACGCACCACATGCCGCGGCCGCAGCCTCCAGCTCCTGGCCCATATTCTTCAGACCGGTGAACACGAACACGTACACGAAGGAGCTCAACAGCATTCCGGTGATGATGATGATCCAGGTCACGCTGTAGATGTTGAACGGCCCCTCCTGGAGGGTGTCGAGCCCCGGCAGCTTGCGCAGTACCATGTTGAGGTAACCCACATTCGGTGACAGCAGGAAGATCCAGCCCGTCACTGCGGCCACCGCCGGCACCACCAACGGCAGCAGCGGGGCGAGTTCACCGATCCGTCGCACGGGTTGAGGCAACATCGAGGCGCACCATGCCAGCAGCGTGCCGACGAACACCGCCAGCGCACTGGACAACACCGCCAGCAGGAAAGTCGTCTGCATGGTGGTGCCGATGCGCGGCAAGGCCATCATGCGGGCAAATACCGAGCCTCCGTCCACGAAAGCCCGCGACTGCAACTGCAGCACCGGCCACAACACCAGGATCCCTGCCGCAAGCGCCAGCAGGATCCAGGCGGCCTGCGGTACGGCCCTGCGCCGCAACAGGCCACCGGAACCCCACCAGGCGCGGCCTTCGGCACGCGTCGCCGTCATGGGATTGCAGGGACCCGCAGACCCGGCGCCGCGTCACGGCGCACTGAAACAAGAAGCATCATGGGCTCAACGCGCGCCGAACAGCGAGTTCCAGCGAACTTCAAAAGCCTTGACACCTTCGGGTGTGACCTTGTCCCAGTCGATCAAGGTCAGGTTCACCTTGGAGGTATCCAGGGCGCCGGGCACGCCGGGCACCGGACTGCCGGATTCGCCATTGCCCACGATCGCGGCCTGCCCCTTGACCGACATGATGAAGTCCTGTGCAACCAGTGCGGCATTCGGATTTTTCGCCCAATTGACGATCGCCGCCCCATACGCGAAACCATACGAGGGGTTGGGAATGACTGTCTTGAACGGCGCCTTCTGCGCGTGCAAGACGTTGTCGGCCGGGATCACCGAAAACACGCCCGCGGCGATTTCGCCCGAGGCCGTCGAATTGGCCGACCCGACGACGCTGGGATACATCTTCAGCTTCTGCGCCGCCAGTTTCTCCAGGTAACCCGGATTGGTATCGTCCAGCCACTTGTAGAACAGCGTGACGACCTCGGCGACCAACGAAACGCCACCGATCTTGCCGGCCAACTCGGGGCGCAGCAGATCCTGGTAGCTGGTGATCGGTGTCTTGACCAGGTTGGTGTTGTAGTGCATGACCCACGGCGTCGGCGCCATCAGGGCCACCTGTCCACCACGCAACCAGGCATCGGGGTAAGCCGCCGCTGCCGGGCCCACGGGGGTCTTAAAGTAACCTTTCTTTATCGCATCTCCGGCCCAGCGGATGTCGGCCGTCAGCATCATGTCGGCACCGACCACGCTCTGAACCACGCGCTCCTGTTCGATTTTGGTGGTCAGCGCGGCACCGATAACCCGGACCAATTCCATCTTGATGCCAGGATTGTTCGCGTCGAACGCCTCGACGATGCGGGCGTGCACTGCCGGCGCCATGGTCGCGTACACGATGACTTTGCCTTCTTTGCGCGCCGCCTCTTGAATCTTGACCCATTCGGCCGCCGGCACGTTGCGCGAGTTCGCCTGTGCCAGCGCCGCATTCAGTGGCAAACAGCCAGCAGCAGCCAGCGCCGCCGTCAAAACCAGGGAGCGGCGCTTGCGCGCATCGCGCGGCGCAGCCGACGTCAGGGAACGGGTATTGCTCATGTCTTCCTCTTTATCGATGAATATCTGTGGACAACCGTATGCCAAGTACCGAAACGCCGACCCAGCACGCCTTATCGATCACACGAGCCTGACCCTGGTCAGATCGAACAATCTTCGAGTGATTCTCATATATTTTCAATACGATTCCAATATATTTTTTGGAAACTGGTCGCCTTGGGGATGCGACCACGCCGCGCCGCGCGAGACGCGCATGCGCTAAACCGCGCGGACGAAGTCGGCCAGCGTCTTGTCGCCGGCCAGGACCTCGACGCCGATCCGCCGGTTCCAGACCGATTCGGCACCGTACTGCATGCGCCACTCATGCAACCGGCGCGTCACGATGGCCAGATCGAACTCATCGGTCATGCCGATGGCGCCATGCAAGGCGTGGGCGGTCGCCGCAACCAGGCCCGCGGCTTCGCTGGTGCGGGACTTGGCAATGGCCGCCGCGAGCGGCGCCGGAGCGGATCCATGGCCACGAAACGCGGCTTCCGCGGCGATGGATGCCGCGAGCACATGTTCGGCCATCAGGCTGATCTGTTGCTGCACCGCCTGGAACTTGCCGATCGACTTGCCGAACTGGACCCGGTTATTGCTTTGCTCCAATGCCATCTCGAACGCACGTTGCATGGCACCACTGAGCATCGCGGACGTCAACGCGGCCGCATAGGCATCGAGTTGCCCGGCGGCCGCGTCGCTGACCACGACGCCGGCGTCCTCGGACCACGTCAGGTGCGCCACCAGGCTGCGCCGGTCTCCGACCGGTTCGCGTTGCGCGCCGGTGCAGTCGAGCAGCAACACCCGCTCGCCGTCACACACCAACACGTGTCCGGCCACCATGCCTGCCGGTACATGCAGGCAGCGCAAACCGCCGGTGGCGGGCCGCTGGCACTGCGTTGCAATGGTTGTCATGCCGTCGGGCAGGTCGGGCACCAGGCCGCGCGCCACGATGGTCTGCGCGATCGGCAGCGGCACGCCGTAACGCCCCAGGCATTCCAGCAACGGAAACAGCTCGGCCAGCGCGAGGCCGGCGCCGCCCTGTTCCTCACTGCGCATCAGGTCGAGGAAACCCGCCTGCGCGATGGCGTTCCACAGGCCGGCGCCGGGTTCGCCCGCCTCCAGGCGTCGAATGGCGGCGCTGGTGCCGTGGTCGGCCAGCAGTGCGTCGAAGGCTTCAAGGAACATGGGGTATCTCCGTCAACGCAGGCCAAGGCCACGGGCGATCATGCCGCGCAGGATTTCGCGTGTGCCACCCCGCAGTGAATAACTCGGTGCCAACTGGGCCACGTAGGCCAATGTCGCCGTCAACTCGCTCTCCAGCACACTGCCGCTGGCATCGCCCATGCCCGATTCGATCAGTTGCGGAATAACCTGCTCGAACTCGGTGCCCAGGTCCTTGATCAACGCCGCCTCGATTACCGGGCTTTCACCCTTGGCCAGGCGCGCGGTGACGGTGATCGACATGTTGCGCAACGTGGCCAGGTGCGCAGCCAACCGGCCGATCGTGGCTGCGTGGCTGGCACCGTCCCCGCGTTCGCGCAGGACCCGGATCCACAACTCCAGCAGCACGATGCTGGAGTAGATGCGCTCGGGTCCGCTGCGCTCGAAGGCCAACTCCGCATTGACCTGCGCCCAGCCGCTGCCCTCGGTACCCACCAGGGCGTCCGGCGCGAGCTGCACGTTGTCGAAAAACACCTCGGAAAAATGTGCGTCGCCGCTCAGGTCGCGGATCGGGCGCACCGTCACGCCCGGCAGCGACAGGTCGACGATGAACTGTGACAGACCGACCTGGCGGTCCTCCTTCTCCCCCGAGCTGCGCACCAGCGCAATCATGTACTGGCAATGGTTCGCATTGGTGGTCCAGATCTTCTGACCATTGAGCAGCCAGCCCGAGTCGTTGCGGCGCGCGCGCGTGGCCACGCTGGCCAGGTCGGAGCCGGCGTTGGGTTCACTCATGCCGATGCAGAAAAAGGCCTCGGCGCGGCAGATGCGCGGCAGGAAAAATGACTTCTGCGCGTCGTTGCCGAACTTCATGATCAGCGGCCCGCTCTGGCGATCGGCAATCCAGTGGGCAGAAACCGGCGCGCCGACGGCGAGCAACTCTTCCACCAGCACATAACGCGAGAACGCATCAAGGTCGCCGCCACCATACTGCGCCGGCAAAGTCACGCCGACCCAGCCCCGCTGCGCGAGCCGGCGGCTGAATGCGGCATCGAACCCCATCCAAGAGCGTGCGCGCACGGGCGCGGGAGCGGGCTCCAGCGCCTCGGCCAGGAACGCCTTGACCTCGGCACGCATCAACTCGGCCTGCGGTGGCAGCTCCGCCAGCCGTAGCTGGCCCAACAGACTGGTCACGGTTTCTCCTTTCGATGGCCGTGTGGAAGTGGCCCCACGGCAATTCGCGTCATGCAAAAAATATATCCACTATAGGCCTAGCATATAGTCTTTGCGTACTTCTCACACCACGAACAGGAAATGCCATGCCAGACTTCTTGCGCTACGAGCAGGACGCACATGTCGTCACGCTCACGATGAACGAGCCCGAGCGTCGCAACCCGCTCACCGGCAACACGGCGGTGCCGGAGTTCCTCGCCGCGATCGAACGTATCCACAACGACCACAACGTGCGGGCGGTCATTCTCACCGGCGCCGGGAGCGCATTCTCGTCCGGCGGGGACGTGCGCAACATGTTGCGCCAGTCCACCGGGGAGGTGTCAGGCATGCAGATCCGCCATGAATACCGCACCGGCATACAGCGTCTTCCACTGGCCCTATTCAACCTCGAGGTGCCGGTGATCGCGGCGGTCAATGGCGCGGCGGTCGGCGCCGGCCTGGACCTGGCTTGCATGTGCGACGTGCGTATCGCCTCGGACAAGGCCAAGTTCGCGGAGAGTTTCGTCAAGCTCGGCATCATTCCGGGAGACGGCGGTGCCTGGTTGCTGACCCGGCTGATCGGCATGTCGCGCGCGGCCGAAATGGCATTCACCGGTGACACCATCGATGCCCGGCAAGCGGAACAATGGGGCCTGGTGTCGCGTGTCGTGCCGCCCGAAGAACTGATGCCGGCGGCGCGCGCAATGGCTGATCGCATGGCGGCCAATCCGGGCCACGCGGTGCGTCTTGCCAAACGCCTGTTGCGTGAATCGCTGCATACGCGCCTGGACACTCTGCTCGAGATGGCGGCTGCCTTCCAGTCGCTGGCGCACCAGACGCCAGACCATCGGGAAGCCGTGTCGGCCTTTCTCGAGAAACGTCAGCCCGTGTTCAAGGGCTGAGAGCGTGAGAGGCAATCGCTTGAGCCCACGCAAGACCCCGCAACCAGTTCCAGGCGCTTCGGGCCACGGTCAGTCGCCGGGGTCTTGCCCTGCGGGCCGGGGCGCCCAAGGGCGCCGTGCGGCGTTGCGCCGCTTGACCATGTCCCGACATGGACAAGCGGCGCGCCTTGCCCGCCACCCTTGGGCACCCCGTCGTGGGCCCAATCGATTGCCTCTCACGCTCTGACGCCATGGCGGAACGCCCTGCGCCACGTTACGCAACAGGGATCGACGATGTGCCGCGACGTCGTGAGAAAAATGGCGACCTGCCTCCGATTTTCGCCTAGAATCGCCTGCATCAGAAACCATGTTTCCACATGAGAAACATTATTGGGGTGGAGGCGGTCGTCGCAGCGGCGTTCGACCAGTTTCCGCCCGTTTGACAAGGCATACAAACATGAAAATTGACCCGGCCGGCATGGACTTCCGCGATCTTCACCATCTGCTGGCGGGCGCCGTGGTGCCCAGGCCGATCGCGCTGGTGTCGACGCGGGGACAAAACGGCGTCTACAACGTCGCGCCGCTGAGTTCGATCAGTATTGCCTGTGTCAAGCCGCCGATGTTGTCGTTCTCGCTTTCCACACGCCGGCGCAAGGGCGGCGAAAAAAAGGACACCTTGCGCAACATCGAGTTCGCCAAGGAGTTCGTGGTCAACGTTCCCGTCGTGGAAAGCATGGCAGAGGCCATGAACAAGTCGGGTGCCGAGTTTCCCGAACATGTCAGCGAGTTCACAGAAACCGGACTGACCCCGGTCAAGGCCGACATCGTGGATGCGCCCATGGTGCTGGAGTCACCGGTGAATTTCGAATGCCGGTTGGTCCGAATCATCGAATTCGGTGAACACCCGAGTATCTCCAGCCTAGTCATCGGAGAAGTCGTGCGGGCCCACGTCCGGGACGAGTTCTTCGCCAACGGACAACTGCAATCGGACAAGATGCGGGCGATCGGACGGCTGCTTGAGCCCTATTGCCGAACCAACGAGATTTTCGAGTTCAAAGTCGAATACACGCTTTAGCTCGGCGTTATTCGCGCCGGGCCGGCAACCCACCTCCACCCAACGCAACCGGGACCCGACGTTCATCGTGCGGAGTCGGCGTGTCCCGGTCGCAATTCGACATAGGTCGGCAAACGCTCGGGATAGTCGGCAGCCACCGGCGTGTCCGATACCATGTTGCGCTCGAGGCGACCCATGGCGGCCGGATAGTCCTTGACATGGACGTAATAGAAAAACGACAGCAGCCGTTCACAGAAGCTCCACAAGCCGTTGCTTTTTTCGTAGACGTCGTCATAACGCATCGCAGCAACCATCGGCTGCTCCTTGCGCCAGACTTCCGCATGCACCGACACCATGCCACGGGCGCGGGCAGGACTCTCGAACCAGATCACATGATCGTGCGCGAAATGGTTGGTCGCACCCAGCACGCTGAACCGCGACTCAAACTGCTTGATGACCGCGTCGATACCGGTGGCGCGCATCGTACCGTCCTTGGAACCGAACGACGCGTTCTCGGTAAACAGCAGACGCGCCGACGCCAGGTCGCGGTTGTCGATGGCGAAGTTGTAGCGGGCCGTCAGGTCGCGGATCGCGAGTTGGTCCTCGACGGCCGCAAGGCGGCTTTCGAGGCTGCGATCAGCGGCGGCCGGCACGCGGTTTGGAATGGTCATGGTATGTCTCCTGGTGGGGGTCAAGGGTTGTGGACGTCGGGCACGGCCGGTCGGCCCGTCATCAAACGGTTCGACATCGGGCCGATGGGGAGCGGGGAGTTCGCGCCGAGCGCAGGGTGTCACGCCTGGGGCAGGGAATCGCGGTATGCCTGCACATAGTGCGCAACCGAGCGGTGAAAATTCTGCGCCCCACCCTCGTTGCGGCCAAACAAAATTTCGGTGTTGGCGCCGGATTGCAACCCCTCCTGGATGCTGAAGCTGGTGGAGTAGTCTTCGTCGCGCACGATCTTGGCATACAGCGCGATACGTTCCTGCATCGCTTGCAACTGCTCCGGCGAATCCTGCGACGGATCGCGCGGATTGACATGGATCTGGTTCGTGATACAGCGGTCCGGGGCGATCGGAATCATCTGCGACACCAGACCGCCATGTTTGTCCGCCGAGATCGAGATGTGCGGGAACAAGGTGCGTACCGCATGGAAATACTTGTCACCCCACTCGGACTCCGGCACGTCCTTCATCTTGAGCATCAACTGCGGATCATTGCCCCAGGCGTTGCCGGCCATGCGCTGGTGCGGGCCCGATGGCAGCGGTCCGTAGCGGTCATACAGCGACACAGACGTGGAGCTTTCCCGTTTCCAGAATTCGAACAAGGTATGGCGATGCAGGAACGGTACGTGGTAAGACTCGAGGTATCCGTCGTGGGTGATCTTCCAGTTCGCGCTCTCCAGCTGAGACCTGCCGTGCACGAACCATTTGTCGGCCGCTAGCCCCGCCAGTTCGTGCAACATGTCGCCCAGGTAGTCGTCGATGTCGAACGTCTTGCCACGGGTGATGCAGACCCAGATGAAGCCGACGCGCTCCACGCACGGCAGTTCCTTGAGCCCGCACGTGGCCTTGTCGATGTCGCCGAATTTGCGCTGGTCGGCCACCGCGATCAACTGGCCGTCGGTGCCGAAGCGCCAGGCATGGTAGGGACAGGTGAAACCCTTGACCTTGCCCGACTCGACATGCGTCTGGGTCACAGCCCGGCCGCGGTGCGAGCAGGTATTGATGAAGGCACGCATACGCTTGTCCTCGCCGCGCACTATCAACACCGGAACGTCCAGCACCTTCATCGCTTTGTAACAGCCGGGCTCGGGCATCTCGCTGCTCAGGCCCAGCATCAGGGGCAGGCGGCGAAAGATGGCATTCATCTCCTCGTCCCAGCTGCGCGGGCTGTAGGTTTCCACCGGCAGCCGGTAGATAGCGTCGGTGGAATCCGTGGTGCCGGCTTCGGCGTGAGCAAGCGCACGTCCGACCAATTCCGATATCTGTTGCTCAACGTACTCCGACTGCGCCATCGTTTGCTCCTGTTCCAGACGCCTCCAACAGGCGACGCCATGATTGACTGCGATACCTATGAACCAACGCGGATCTGAAAAAATCCCTGGAGCGGGAAAACCCGCTGGCGCTTTGCACGCATTGTGCAATAGAATCATTCAAAAAGAAACAAAGTTTCTGTTTTTTTATAATCAACAGTCATATAGAAACAATGTTTCTATATGAGAAACATCAATGGAGCAAGAACCCCCATGGAATCCACGCAACTTCTGATTCAAAACGCCAACTTGATTGATGGCACCGGCAAGCCGGCACGCCGCGCATCGGTACTGGTGGTCGGCGACAAAATCCAGGCTGTGGGCGAGGCCGCAGACGCGGCCGCAGCATCCACGGCACAGCGCATGGACGCCAGCGGCCTGTCGCTGATGCCTGGACTGATCGATGCCCATGTGCACAGCACGTTCGACAACGCGGCGGGCCACGACGAGTTGTTCTACCACCGCCGCCCAGGCATGGCCGCCATCACGGCGGCGCGCAACGTGCGGCACATGCTCACGGCTGGTGTCACGGGTTTCTGCGACCCCGATTCGCTGTTCGACCTGGGCGTCGACCTCAAGGAGGCCATCCAGTACGGCGTGATCGAGGGCCCGCGCATGGCCGTTGGCGGTTATGCGTTGATGACCTCGGTGGGGGGTGCTGCCGGCCGGTTGATGCCTGACAAGGGCATCATGGCTTATGCCGTGTTGCTGCAGGGCAAGGACGAGATCATGGCCGAGGTGCGGCGCCAGATCAAGATCGGCTGCGACTGGATCAAGGTGCACGTCACCGGTTCACTGACACACCGGCGCAGCGAAGGCGAGTTCGTCACGTTCACGATGGATGAGCTGCGCACGATCTGCGACCTGGCGCACAGCTTCGGCGTCCCGGTGATGGGGCATTGCCGCGGCGCGCATTCGGTTAAGTTCGCCTGTGAGGCCGGCTTCGACCAGATCGTCCACGCCACGCTGATGGACGACGAGGCCCTCGATGCGGTGGTCAAGCACAATGCCTTCCTAGTACCGGCCCTGACCTTCCAGGCCAACCTGGTGGAATTCGGCGACGCGATCAATGCCAGTCCGGTGATGCAGGACATTTTCCGGCGCGAGATCGAGGACAGTGCGGAGATGCTGGCCAAGGCGTACAAGGCAGGTGTGCCGTTATTGTGCGGCACCGAATCGGGCTTCTCGGTCACACCCTATGGTCACTGGCACTACCGCGAACTCGAGGTCTTCGTCAAGTACCTGGGCCTGTCGCCGCTGGAAGCGATCCGCTGCGCGACACAATACGGCGCGCTCGCGATCCGACTCAAGGACAAGACCGGCACCATCGAAGCCGGACGCCTGGCGGACATGCTGCTGATCGACGGCGACCCGTCCAAGGATGTGACCCTCCTCGGGCGGCGCGACAAGCTGCGCATGGTGATGCTGGGTGGCAAGTCGATCAACCTGGAGCGCACCGAACCCGAACGTAGCCGGCTGCCGGAATGGCGCGTGCATGAGTTCGGCAGCATTTTGACCAAGGAAGTGGTGTCGCGCGTGCGCGGCGGCCAGCCCATCGGCGGCCACGGGAGCCATTGATCGCCGGACCTATCGCACTCAATCGATTAGAAATCGACAAATGAAATAGCCCGTTCGCGCTGAGCCGGTCGAAGCGCATCGCGAAGAGCCTGTCCTGAGGCTGACGAAGGGCTTCGAGCCTTCGACGGACTCAGGACAGGCCAAGCTCAGCCCGAACGGGCTCTTGGTCATTGATTGCAATGGGTATGAGGCCCTGCTGAACTGCCTGTATCGCGACCACACAGCGCTGATCTCCGATCTTGTGCCGGAACTTACATGAACACATTGCAAGACAAATCGATCCTGATCACCGGTGGCGGCACCGGAATCGGCGCCGGATGCGCCGCCTACTTCGCCGCGCGCGGCGCGCGGGTCACGATCAGCGGTCGACGCGAAAGCCGCCTGCTTGAAGTGGCCGATGCGATCGGCCCGGCCTGCGCCTATGTGGTCGGCGACGTGACGCTGGCGCGCGACCGCCAGGCCATGGTGGAGGCTGCCGTCACCCATGGCGGCGGCCGGCTCGACACGTTGGTCAACAACGCCGGCATCACCCACCACGGCGGATTGCCGGAACTGGACGAAGCGACGTTGATGAAGGTGCTCCAGAGCAATGTGGCGGCACCACTGCTGCTGACCCAGCTCGCCCTCGGGGCACTGGAGGCAAGCCAGGGCTGCGTGATCTTCATCGGTTCGGTGCACACGCGACTGGCACTGGCTGGCCGCCTGGCCTATGCCGCGTCCAAGGGCGCGGTGCAGAACATGTCGCGTGTGCTGGCGGCCGAACTCGGGCCGCGCAAGGTACGCGTCAACTGCGTCATCCCGGGCGCGGTGGCAACCGAGATCAATGCCGCCGTAACCGGACAGGACCCGAAGGAAGCCAAGGCATTTTTCTACAAGCTGGCGCACATGCATCCGATCGGGCGTATCGGAGAGGCGCAAGACATCGCGCAGGCCATGGAGTACCTGATCCACGCGAGCTGGACCACCGGCGCCGTCATCGACGTCGACGGCGGCATGGGCCTGGGCGCCGCCAAACTCTGAATCCGTCCGATCCGACCTTCCCACCCCATTCACGAAACACCCCACGCCATGACCGCCACGATTCAAAAAGACCTTCTGGCCCCGGCCATCTCCGACGACGCGCTGGCACAGGCAAGAGCCCTGATCGGGATGCCGATCAAGCTCGAACAATGGAACCACGAGGCCGCGCGCGACGTGATCCGCCATTACGCCTGGGGCATCGGGGACGACAATCCACTGTATTCCGATCCCGACTACGCCAAGACCACGAAGTGGGGTGGCATCATCGCGCCGCCCACCTTTTTCTTTGGCATCTGGGATGCCGTCGTGGCACCCGGGCTGCCCGACGTGCAGTGGTATTACTCGGGCATCGACGCCGAGTTCTACCATCCGATCCGGCGTAACGACACCATCACCGCATCGGCGGAATATGTCGACGCTCAACCGCTCAAGGGCAAGACCGTGGCCAACATGCTGGTGCAGACCGGCGACGTGCGCTACCACAACCAGGACGGCCAGTTGGTGACAAAGGTGCTGTCGCACTGCTTTCGCGTGGCGCGCGCTTCGGCCAAGGGCGGTCTGAGCTACGCGCCGCGCGAGAAGCATGTGTTCAGCGCCGACGAACTCGCAGCGATCGCCCAGGCCCAGATCGACGAAACCGTGCGGGGAGCGGAGATGCTGTACTGGGACGACGTCGAGGTCGACAGCGTATTGCCGGACGTCGTGCGTGGGCCGATCAACCAGCTCGACATGACGACGTATTACTGCGGCGCGGTCGGCACCTCGGGCTACAAATCGACCAAGCTGCGTTGGAAGTACCGGCACTGGGCCAACCACCACCCCGAGCGGCTGCCCAACAACTACGACAAGAGTTATTACGGAGCAGCGGTGTTGCCCAGCATCGGCCACCAAGACGCCAAGGTCGCCACGGTCGATCTCGGCATGCCAGGGCCCTACGACAACGGCCCGCAACGCTGCGGCATGTTGACCACCGTGGCCACCAACTGGATGGGCGACAACGGTTTCGTGCGCAGCGTCAGTGCCCGCCTGAAAATGCCGGTCATCTTCGGAGACTGCAACTATTTCAAGGGCAAGGTGACCGGCACGCGCAAGGTCGATGGCGCCGGACTCGTCGACCTGGAGCTGTGGGGCGAAAACCAGTTGGGACAGCTGACGATCAAAGGATCGGCTGTCGTCGAGTTGCCCTGCCGATGAGGACCTCGAAGCGGATCGGACCCGGATGAACACCTTTTCTCGCCTGCTGCGGCCCGCCAGCATCGCCCTAGTGGGTGCCTCGCCCGATGCCGGCAAACTCGCCGGCCGGCCGTTGTCCTACCTGCAGCGTTACGGCTACCAGGGCCGGATACATCCGGTGAACCCAAAGCACGCGCAGATCGATGACGTTCCGTGTTTCGCATCCATCCAGGACCTGCCGCGCGACATCGACCTCGCTCTGATCCTGTTGCCCGCGCCAGGGGTGGCGCAGGCGCTGGAGGAATGTGCACGACAAGGTGTGGCCAACGCGATCTCGATCGCCGGCGGTTTTGCCGAAGCCGGCGCTGTTCCCGAGCAGGACAAACTGACCGCCATCTGCAGGCGCCATGGCATTCGCTTGGTCGGCCCGAATTGTGTCGGCCTGCTGCATCCGGCGCATGGCGTCACGGCCACCTTCTCCAGTGAACTAAAAAACGCGATGCCACGCCCCGGCAAGGTGGCACTGCTGACGCAGTCGGGCGCGTTGGGCAATTCCTTGCTGCAGAGCTTCAATGACATCGGGCTGGGCCTGGCTTATTGGGTCTCGACCGGCAACGAGGCCGACATCGGCGTACTGGACCTGGTAGAACACGCGGTCACCGATGACCAGGTCGAACTGATCGCGTTGTACGTCGAGGGTTTCAAGCAGGGATCGCGCCTGCTGGATCTCGCACGGCGCGCCCGCGCGGCCGGCAAGGCCATCGTCGTGCTGCGCGCCGGTCGATCCCAGCAAGGTCGAGCTGCTGCGGTCTCGCACACCGGCAAACTCGCGGGCGCATGGAAGGTCTGGTGCGACGTGGCGCAGCAGGCGGGCCTGATCACGGTCGATTCGCTCGATGGCATGCTCGACGTGATCGCGGCATTCGATCTGTACGGGCACCCGAAACACGACGCCGCCACAGGCCTGGGGGTGTTGACCATCTCCGGCGGCCTCGGCGTATTGATCTCCGACGCCGCGGCAGATGTCGGTGTGTCGATTCCACCGTTCGCCGCGTCGACCCAGGATGCGTTGCGCAGCGTGTTGCCCGCGCAGATGACCGTGGCCAACCCGGTCGACACCGCACTCTTCACCAACGAGAAGGGTTACGCGCATTGCGCCCAGGCGGTGTTGCACGACGACCACGTCGGCACCCTGCTGTTGGTGCTGACTCGCCTGGCCCACGACTACCAGGCCTTGATGCCGTGGCTGGAGCGGCTCGGCGGCGAGGCCCGCGACATGGGCAAACAGCTGGCGGTATCCTACCTGTCCTCGTCCGACACATTGCAGGCGCAGGACCGCCGCCAACTGGTGCAGGCCGGCATTCTGGTGCTGCCGACGGCCGAGCGGGTCGTCATGGCGCTTGGGCGCCGTGCCGTGGCAGTACGCCCACTGCCAGCCCCGGCACCCGCGTCGGCAACCCGGCCCACGAGTCGCAACAGTGCCGAATTCATCGCACTGGCACAGGTTCCGACCGTACCCGAGGCCATCGTGACCGACTGCGCCGCAGCGCAGGCCTTCGCCGGGCGTGTGGGTTATCCGGTGGTACTCAAGGTCGTGTCGGCCGATATCGCCCACAAGACCGAAGTGGGTGGCGTGGCACTCGGGCTGACCGATGCGCACAGTCTGGAGCAGGCGTGGGCGCGGATGCAGCAGTCCGTGGCAGAGCGCTCGCCCGAGGCGATCGTGACCGGTTACAGCGTGCAGCCGATGTTGCGCGACGGCTTCGAGCTGATCGTGGGTTGCTCGATCGACCCCGAACTCGGCGCCGTGTTGATGGTCGGCGCCGGTGGCATCTGGGCCGAGGTGCTCGACGACGTGCGTTTCCTGGCGCTGCCCGCGAGCCGGGCCGAGATCACCGACGCGCTCGAGCGTCTGCGCATCGCGCCAATCCTGCGCGGCGCGCGTGGACAGCCGCCGCTGGATGTGGCGGCGGCCGTTGCGAGCATTCACACCTTGGCATTGCAGTTTCACGCCGACGACTGGATCGCGGAGGTCGACCTGAATCCCCTGCTGGTCCGCCCACAGGGAAAGGGAGCGATCGCGCTCGACCTGCTCGTGGTGCCGCACGACGCGCCAACCCGGAGTCCCCATGAAGACCACCCCCATTGAACGCGACCACGACAACAGCCCGGCAACCACGGAGCCAATGAAATCGCTGCGCACCGGGTTGCGCGTGTTGCGCGAGTTCGAATGCAACCAGCGGGACTTCGGCGTCACCGAACTGGCGCAACGATGCTCCCTGTCCAAGAGCCAAGTATCCAAGATCCTCAGCGCGCTGGTCGACAGTGGGCTCGTGGTGCAGGACCCCGTGAGCCGAACCTATTCGGTGGGAATGCGCTGTTATGTGCTGGGTTCCCGCTACACGACCTACGACAGCCTGTGCCAGGCCGCGACGCCGGTGATGCGCGAGTTGCTCAACCGCACGGGCCACAGTGTGCGCCTGTCGGTGCCCGACGGTGACGACACTCTCTACCTGATCGGACTGGAGGGTCCGATGTTCATGGATACCGGCTGGCGCTCGGGCAGCCGGGTCGCGTTCGGCGCATCGTCCGTGGGGCGGGTGCTGATGGCATTTCTCGATCCGGCAACCACGCGCAGGCTGCTGGAGCTACCCGTGCCGACGCTGACGCAACATACTGTCACGGACCACGCCGCACTCAAACGCATCGTCGCCACGGCTAGACACACTGGTTACTGCGTACAGCGCAACGAGACCTCACTGGGCCTTGGCGTGGTCTCGGTACCTTTGTTCAAGACCGGCCAGGTGGTCACAGGGGCGCTGGGCCTGGCCTTTCCGTCACACCACGTGGGCAAGGACACGGAGCAACCGCTCGTCGATGCCCTGCATGAGGCAGCGCGATCGATCTCGCAACGACTGGGTTGTGACGTCTATCCGTTCGGCGCCGCCAGCCGCAAACACGCGCCAGTCGACGCGACTCCCCTGGAGCTGTCGGGCATACCAGCCGGCTGAACGGAGCGCGTCGACACCCAGGCATCCGGTCCCCACGCCGGCGCAAGACCGTCCGACTGAAATCGATGCGGCAGATCCTCGACTATGTTCCAGGTCGCGGTCAGACGACCGAAGCCGACGCAGATCGCACACCAGATCCCCAGTTCGACCACCGCCTTGTCCGTGAAATGCTGCGCCAGCTGCGCGTACAAGGCGTCGTCGATGGCCAGGTGGTTGTTCGCCAGCAGGTCGGCGTAATGCATGGCCATGCAACTGCGACATTGATTGTGGAATGCGATCCGCAGCCGCACCAGTTCGCGCAGCCGCTCGGACAACACCGCCTATTGCTTGATCGGATAGCGCGGCAAACCTCGCCGGAAACCTGCTAGTGGCGACTGTCGATGTACGTCTGCAACTGGTCGGGCAGGTCGGCCAGCTGCGGCTCGGTACCGGGCCAACGCACGCGCTTCGGATCGGCCAGTCCGTCGGCCACTTCATCGAAGGGCAATACGTAGCGGAACCGGATATCGCGCTCCTGGAACACCCAGCCGGACGGCGTACGGACATACCGATCCAGGTAACGCAGCGCAATCCGGATGGTCTTGCCGGCGATACACAACTCAGCATGGCCATTGACGGCGCCACGGGCCTGGTCGTCCGAATCGAAATCGAAATGCCATGTGTACGCGTAATGCGAACTGGCCGTGTAGATCGCCAGCCGCTCACGGTAGAAATCGACGACGGCCTGGCGCCCCTTGACGCCGCGAAACACACCATCATCGGCAAACAATTTTCCGATGGTGTCGAAGTCACGGTCGTCCACGGCCATGCCATAACGCGACAACAGTTCGGCCAGTTGCTGGCGGTCATCCACACGGCGCACCATACGTGCGAGTTCATGCAGGTCGGGTTCGTCCATGGCCATTTTTTCTCCTGTTATTTGTCGAGCGTGCAGTGTAAGACCGGACCGGTCATCTATCCAGACATACTGGTAACCTGTTAGGTGTCGTATACCATGCAAACCACACTCCTCGAACAGGAACACCATGCCCACGGATCCGGTCATCATTGAGGTCGCCATCAACGGCGGCGTCACGCCCAACAGAAATCCCCACGTACCGTTGCAGGCCGATGCCATCACCGCGGATTGCCTGCGTTGCTTCGACGCCGGCGCCACTGTGATCCATGCACACAATCACGACATCCGACTCAACGGCCGGGCGGGGGCCGACGCGTATCTGGAAGCATGGCGACCGATCCTGGCGCAGCGACCGGATGTGTTGTGGTATCCAACGCTGTCGGTGAACCAGTCGGACGGCGCCAACCTTGAACCGGTGCAGGACCGCTTCTCGCACTACCCGTATATCGCGGCCGAGGTGCCGATGCCGATCGGGGTGGTGGACCCCGGCTCGACCAACCTGGGTTATCCGGGCCCGGACGGATTGCCCAAGGGCTTCAGCTACGTCAACAGCTACAAAGATATCGCGTGGGCCTTCGCGTTGGCGGAGAAACTGCGCTTCGCGCCGTCGCTGGCGATCTACGAACCCGGTTTTCTGCAGACCGTCCTGACCTGGCACCGCGCGGGCCGATTACCCCGTGGCACACACGCCAAGCTGTATTTCGGCGGCGAGTGGGGGCTGACCGCGCGCGGACGCGGCGTGAGCTTCGGCCTGCCACCCACCCGCAACGCACTGCTGGCCTACCTGGACATGCTCGAAGGAACCGACATCCCCTGGTCGGTTTCGGTCTGGGGTGGCGACCTGATGCAAACTCCTGTGGCGCAGATGGCGTTGGAGTTGGGCGGCCACCTGCACGTCGGCATCGAAGAGCACTATGATCCGCAACGCACGCCCACCAACCTGGAGTTGCTCGAAGAAGCCAAGGCCTTGTGCGCCCAGGTGGGACGTCCCGTCGCCACGACGGCACAAGCCAGAAAAATACTCGATCTGCCAGAGCCGATCACGGCCGCGTTGGTCCATGCCGAATAGGCCACGCCCGACAGCCGGCCACCTCACAACACGTCGGACAGCCGCGCGTTGGCCACTTGCGTGACACGCCACCACGGATCGGTGGCTGCATTGCGGTGCAGCAGCAGCAGGTAGGCCAGCGGTTCGAGCGCCGTCTGCTCCGGCTCGGCCAGCAGCACATAGCTGGTGCCGGCAGACCCGGGGTCATCCTCGAGCCGGGCGACCCAGTCGAGTTCGACCAAGGTCTGCAGCGTCGACTCAACCCCCAGCACACTCACACGCAAGGCCTTGACCAGCTGCGGTACGGTCAATCCGTGCACGGCGGTCGCACGCGCCTGCAACAACAAGCGCACGATCTCCAGCGCGCGCTGAAAACGCCAACCGGGGCCCTGGTCGCGCTGCACCACACCCGATAACAAGCTGGGCAGATAGGCCGTAATCACCGCGCCCAGCAACACGATCACCCAGGCCAGGTAGATCCACACCAGCAGGATCGGCACCGTGGCGAATGTGCCGTACACCACCGAGTAGGTGGGCACCTTGCCCAGGTAGAGCACCAGCAGCTTTTTGGCCAGTTCCATCACCACCGAGGCAAAGATGCCACCGGCCCAGGCATGCGCCCATTTGACCCGGGTATTGGGCACGTAGTAATACATCGCCGCCGCACCCCCGGCCAGAATCGCGAACTGCACGGTGTCGAGCAAGAGGCCCAGGCCGGTCAGGGCGCCCCCGGCCAGGTCACGCGAGGCCGTCACCGCGAACGAGGTCATCGTGATGCTGGCACCCAGTACCAGCGGCCCGAGCGTCAGTGCCGCCCAGTAGACCAGGATGCGCTGCGCCAGCCGGCGTTTGCGGCGTACCCGCCAAATCCCGTTCAAGGTGCGATCGATGGTCAGAATCAATGCCAGCGCCGTGGCCAGCAAAAATACCAGGCCCACACTGCCGAGCTGGCTCGCCTGCTTGGCGAACTGCGTCAAGTAACCCAGCACCTGGCGCGCAATGGCGTCCGGCACGAGGTTGTCGACCAGCCAGCGTTGCAACACCACCTGCAGTTTGCCGAACATCGGAAACGCGGAGAAGATGGCCAGCGCCACGGTGAACAGCGGTACCAGCGCAATCGTCGTCGTAAAGGTCAGGCTGCTGGCCGTCAGCCCCAGCCGGTCTTCACGAAAGCGCTCGCGCAGCGTGAGCGCCGTGCTTTTCCAGGGGAGATGAAGAAGGTCCTCCAGCAGGGCGCGGAGTTCAGGGGGCATTCGCATGGCCGGTATGATGCCACTGACATGCACGCGAACGACAAAACCGTCTCCCTGACCCGTACCCTGGCCGTGGGAAGCCTGATTGGAATGATCCTGCTGGGCCTGGCCTGGGAGCTCTGGCTGGCGCCGCTGCGCCCGGGCGGTTCCTGGCTGGCGCTCAAGGTGTTGCCCCTGTGTATTCCGCTGGCTGGCCTGCTGAAGAACCGCATGTACACCTACCGCTGGGTCAGCCTGATGGTGTGGCTGTATTTCACCGAAGGCGTGGTGCGCGCCTGGGGCGACAAGCCGCCGGGCAACTGGCTGGCGCTGACCCAGGTGCTGCTGTGCTGCACGCTGTTTGTCGCCTGCGCACTGCATGTGCGTCTGCGCCTGCGCAACCATGCAGCCGCCATGAACGCCACACCCACCGTCGCCGAGCAAATCTGATCTGTCCATGACCGACTTCGCCCACCCCCTGATCGACGATCTGCGCGCCATCGTTGGCGCGCCCCATGTGCTGACCCATGACGATCCGGCCACCGACCTGAGCGCCTGGGAGCAAGACTGGCGCAAACGCAGCCAGGGCCGGGCACTGGCAGTGGTCAAACCAGGTTCTACCGAAGAGGTGGCGGCTGTCGTGGCCACTTGCGCCCGCTGGCAGGCCGCGACCGGCATCAGCATCGTGCCGCAAGGCGGCAACACCAGCATGGTGGTGGGTGCGGTACCCGACGCATCGGGCAAGCAGATCGTGCTCAACATGCAGCGGCTGAACAAGGTGATCGCGCTCGATGCCGGCAACTCGACGCTAACAGCGCAGGCCGGTTGCATTCTGCAGACGCTGCAGGAAACTGCCCGCAGCGCCGGATTCCTGTTTCCGCTGAGTCTGGCGGCCGAAGGCAGTTGCACCATCGGCGGCAACCTGGGCACCAATGCGGGCGGAACCCAGGTCGTGCGTTATGGCAATACCCGCGATTTGTGCCTGGGGCTCGAAGTGGTCACCGCGCAAGGCATGGTCTGGAGTGGCCTGTCGGGTCTGCGCAAGGACAACACCGGCTACGACCTGCGCAACCTGTTGATTGGTGCTGAAGGCACGCTGGGCGTGATCACCGCCGCAACGATGAAGCTGGTACCACTGCCGGCGGCGCAGCTCACCGCCTGGGCGGCCGTGCCGTCGATGGAACATGCCGTTGCCTTGCTCGGCTTGGCGCACCACACGCTGGGCGCGGGCCTGACCGGCTTCGAGGTTATGGGGCAATTCGCGTTGGCGCTGGTCGCACGCCACATGCCGGCGTCCAAGGTGCCTTTGTACGAGACCACCCCCTGGTGTGTATTGCTCGAGGTGTCGGACCATGAATCCGAAGCCCATGCACGCGCCCAGTTCGAGCGTCTGTTGGAGGCCGGCATGGAGCAGGGCTGCATCACCGACGGCGTGGTGGCCGAAAGCCTGTCGCAGGCCAAGGCCTTGTGGCAGATCCGCGAGAACCTGCCCATGGCCCAGGCCATGGAAGGCCTGAACATCAAGCACGACATTTCGATCCCGATCTCGCGCATCCCCGAGTTCGTGCGCACCACCGATGCGGCACTGGCCCAGGCCCTGCCCGGCATCCGCATGGTCGACTTCGGCCATCTGGGCGATGGCAACCTGCACTACAACGTGCAGGCGCCCGAAGGCGTCGACGCCGCCGCCTTCCTGCGCGCGCACGAGACCACCGTCAACACCATGGTGTTCGAATCGGTGACCCGCTTTGGCGGCTCGATCTCGGCAGAACATGGCATTGGCAGCCTGAAGGTCGACAAGCTGCCCGGCTACAAGTCGCCGGTGGCGCTGGACATGATGCGTGCGATCAAGCGGGCGCTGGATCCGACCAATCTGATGAATCCCGGGCGGGTGGTGCGGGTCTGAGGCCCTTACCGCTTACTGCTGACTATCGACAACTGCGATGACGGGGACCCTATCCGACGGCCTGTTCGCAGACCACCACGGTGTCGCCCGCTGCACCTGGTGCGAAGCCACACCGGTGTACCGCGACTACCACGACACCGAATGGGGTTTTCCGGTAGCCGACGACCGGCGCTTGTTCGAGAAAATCTGTCTCGAAGGTTTTCAGAGCGGCCTGAGCTGGCTCACCATCCTGAACAAGCGCGAGTCCTTTCGCCGGGGCTTTGCAAATTTCGACATCGAACAGATGGTGCGGTTCGGCGATAACGACGTCGCGCGCCTGCTGCAGGACGCTGGCATCGTGCGCCATCGCGGCAAGATCGTCTCCACCATCAACAATGCCCGTCACGCCCTCGCCTTGCGCGACGAATGCGGCTCGCTGGCAGCCTATTTCTGGCGCTGGGAGTCGGAGCCGGCCAGTCGACCTGCCCGCATGACCAAAGACGTTCTGCGCACCCTGTCCACCTCAGCGGAGTCCGTGGCGCTGTCCAAGGACCTCAAGAAGCGCGGCTGGAGTTTCGTCGGTCCGACCACCGTCTATGCCTTCATGCAGGCGATGGGCCTGGTGAACGACCATGTCGAAGGCTGCGCCACCCGCGCCGCGGCCCTGGCCGCACGCCAGGCGTTTCAGCCGCCACGCTGACCCACCAACACCCCGCGACCGGTGTGACCAGGCCACTTTACCTCTGATCCAACGCCTGATGTGCGGACGCACTGCGCAGTCCGGACGCGGGTGCGTATCCGGCTTACGCCCACTGGCAGTCTGGGACGCGTTCGAACGGGGCGCTCTAATTTTGGCATCACGCATGAAGAAATTCGGTTCTTGCGCGTACGCACCGCTGTCATCAGAATGGCTTTGGACCTTCAACATCAGGAGTATTTTCATGCCCTCTTCTCCGAATCTGACCCGTCGCCGTCTCCTTGCCGCTGGTGGTCTTGCCGGCACCGGCGCCTTCCTTTCGATCAACGCCCACGCGCAGGGCAAAGCCAAGATCGGCATGCAACTCGGCTGGATCGCGGGCGGCAACCAGATCGGCGAGGTGGTGGCCAAACGCCTGGGATACTACGACACCGAGGGCATCGACTTTTCCATTCAGCCCGGCGGCCCCAGCATCGACGGCGTGGCCATCGTCGCGTCCGGACGTTTCGAGGTGGGCCAGGTCTCGTCCAGCCCGTCCAACATGCTGGCGGTTTCGCAGGATCTGCCGATCCAGGTGTTCGCGACCGGTCTGCAGCAACACCCCTACACCTTTTTCTCACTCAAGAAAAACCCGATCCGAACTCCCAAGGACATGGTGGGCAAGAAGATTGGCATCCAGTCCACCGGCATGGTGTTGTTGCGCGCGCTACTGGCCAAGAACAAGATCGATGAGAAATCCATGACCATCATTCCGATCGGCAGCGACATGACGCCGCTGCTGACCGGCCAGGTCGACACCGTCACCGGTTGGCTGACCAACACCTCGGCGCTCAAAGCGCTGGGCGCCGACCGCGTCGACATGCGCCTGTGGGATACCGGCGTTCAGCTGTATGCCCTGCCCTACTACGCCCACACCGACACGATCAAGCAGCGGCCCGAGCTGCTGCAGCGTTTTCTGCGTGCCACCGCACGGGGCTGGGCCTATGCCAACAAGAATCGCGACCAGGCAGTGGAATTGCTGGTCAAGGAATACCCCAACCTCAACGGTCCCGACGAACGGGTGGCGATCGATTCGCTGATGTCCTTCGCCTACAACGACCTCACCAACAAGGCCGGCTGGGGCACCATGGACAAGGGCGTCTGGCAGGACCAGATCAATCAGTACGCCGACCTGGGCCAGTTCACCAAGCGTGTGCCCAAAGTCGAGGAGATCATGACCATGGACATCCTCAACGCGACACGCGAATACCGCCTGCGCAACTCGTAGTCGACGCGACTACCCATCCGCCATGACGACATCCACGAGCAGTGCGCCGCGGGCGCAGGGGCGTGCCGCTGCCCACGCCCGGGCCAACGCCCAGACCTCGCCAGGCTTTTCCGTGCGTTGCCGCGACATCACGGTGCGCTTTTTCACCGACCGGCGCAGCGTCACGGCGCTGCAGGGCCTGAGCCTGGACATCCATGACGGCGAGTTGCTGACCTTGCTCGGACCCTCGGGATGCGGCAAGTCGACCTTCCTGCGCGTGGTGGCCGACCTGATAGCACCCACCAGCGGCGACATGCAAGTGCTCGGTGTGACGCCCGAGGCCGCGCGTCTGCGGCGCGACATCGGCTTCGTGTTCCAGGACGCCGCGCTGCTGCCCTGGCGCACCGCGTTGCAGAATGTCGAGTTGCCACTGGAAGTGGCGCGTGGCAGGGCCGACACCCGCCGTGCGGCGCGCGCCACGCCACGCGAACTGCTGGAGCTGGTCGGACTCAAGGGAAGCGAAAACGCCTACCCGCATGAGCTCTCCGGCGGCATGCGCCAACGGGTGGCGATCGCCCGGGCACTGGTCAGCGACCCCAAGGTGCTGCTGATGGACGAACCTTTCGGGGCTCTCGACGAAATCACGCGCGACCGGCTCAATGAGGAATTGCTGCGCGTGTGGCGCGAACTGGGCATGACGGTGCTGTTCGTCACCCACAGCATCCATGAGGCCGCCTTCCTGGGCCAACGCGTGCTGATGCTGGCCGCCAACCCGGGAAGGGTCAAGGAAATCGTGCCCGTAAACCTGCCCGCCGACCGTGGCCTGGGCATACGGGAAACGCCGCAGTTCGTGCAGTTGACGGCGCGTCTGCGCCAAGTGCTGGAAACCTGTTGAGGTAACACCCATGTCCACAACCACTTTGCCAGCCGGGCCTCCGTTGGCGACAAACGACGCAGACCAGGACCTGGCGGCACACCAGGTTCAGCTTCAGCGGCTGATCTGGCGCCGGCGCATCCTGCCGGCCATTGGCGTCTTTGTGCTGCTGTTCAGTTGGTGGGCCATCGTCGAGGGACTGAACGTCAAACCGTTCATCGCGCCCTCGCCGTTCCTGGTGCTCGAGACGCTGTACGCGAAACGCGCCGTTCTGCTCAGCAACATGTTGCCCACCGCGATGGAGGCCGCCGGCGGTTTCCTGATCGGCAACCTCGTGGCCATCCTGATCGCCACGGTCTTCGTCCACAACAAGACCTTGCACGACATCTTCTTCCCGGTCGCGTTGATGCTCAATGCCATCCCCATCGTGGCCAAGGCGCCCGTCCTAGTGCTGATGATGGGCAATGGTATCGAACCGAAGATCGCGATCGCCGCGCTAGTGTGTTTCTTCCCGACGCTGGTGAACATGGTGCGCGGCCTGGACGCGGCCAATCCGCAGGCCATGGAACTGATGCGCGTGCTTTCGGCGAGCAAGACCGAGGTGTTCTTCAAGCTGCGCCTGTTCAGCTCGCTGCCCTACCTGTTCTCGGCGCTGCGCATCTCGGCATCGCTGGCTGTCATCGGTGCGGTGGTCGGCGAGTGGATCGGCGCCACCCAGGGCATAGGCGCGCTGATCATCCAGGCGACCTACAACTTCGACTCGGCGCTGCTGTATTCGGCCATCGTCATGAGCGCCTTTCTCACCGGAGCCTTTTACCTGGCCGTGGCGCTGCTCGAGCGCGCCGTCGTGCGTTGGCAACCCGAGGCGCAAGGTCACTGAGCCATAGCGAACCCACAAGATAGGGAGATTTCATGAGCATCCAAGCAAGCATCCGTCAACAGGCCCGCGACGTCAAGGTCGCCTCACAATCCGATGTCGTCGTCGTCGGCGGAGGCCCGGCCGGCGTGGCGGCCGCCCTGGCCGCGGCGCGCAACGGCGCCAAGGTCACCTTGCTCGAGCGCTACAACCACCTCGGTGGCCTGGCCTCGGGCGGCATGGTGCTGGTGCTCGACGACATGTGGGACAACCACCTCAACGAAATTTCGGTGCGCGGCAGCTGCCAGACCATGATCGAGCGCCTGTCGGCGCTGGGCCTGGTGCACTACCCGCGCAGCAACGAATGGGGTTACGACCCGGACTCCATCCGGCGCTGGTACCGCTGGGGTACGTTCGACTTCCACACCCATGGCACGCCGCATCCGATCTGCTTTGCCGCCGCGTTCGACCCGGACGGATGGAAACGCGCTTCGCTGGAGATGGTGCAGGAGGCCGGCATCGAACTGCGCCTGCACTCCTGGTTCTCGCACACGCTGGTCGAGGACAACATCGTCAAGGGCGTGGTGTGCGAGAGCAAAAGCGGACCGCAGGCCATCCTGGGCCAGGTAGTGATTGACGCCACCGGCGACCTGGATGTAGCGGCTTCGGCCGGCGCGCCCCACACCGGCGGCAACTACATCATGACCACGGTATTCCGACTCGGCGGGGTCGACACCGATGCGGCTGAACGCTTTGAGCGCGAGGAGCCCGAGGCCTACTCGGCGCTGGATCGGCAGATCAAGAAAATACTGGGTGGCTCATGGGGCCTGTGGTGGCTCAAGACCCCGCTGCCCGGCGTGGTGTGGTGCAACTGCCCGCACATGGCCGGGCTGGACGGCCAGAAGGTCGAGGACCTGACACGCGCCGAGATCCAGGGCCGCAAGCACCTGCACGCATTGGTCGACTTCGTGCGCTCACATCTGCCCGGCTTCGAGCGCTGCCATGTGGTCGACGTGGCGCCACAAACCGGCGTGCGCCAGACCCGGCTGCTGGAAGGTGAATACATCATGACCAAGGAAGACCTGCAGCAGCGCACGCGCTTTGCCGACAGCATCGCGCGCGGCCGCGACTACTACATGCCGTACCGGGTACTGTTGCCACAGAATGTCGAGAACCTGCTGGTGGCCGGACGCCACTACTCGGTGACCTCGCAGGCACAGAAGATCTCGCGCGAGATTCCACCCTGCATGGCCATGGGCGAAGCCGCTGGCGTGGCCGCGGCGCTGGCGCTGCAACAAGGTGTGCTCGCGCGCAATGTCGACGTGGCCGCCGTGCAGAAAACACTGCGCGCGCAAGGCGCCGATCCGGGCGACCAGAGCGGCCGCAATGCCGACGTGCCGGCGTTCGCGGCTGCCTTGGCTGTCAACAAGACCGTATTGGAGACCGTATGAACAAACAAGCGCCGGCCCCGGCGGACCTGCCCTTGTCGGGCATAAGGGTGGTGGATTTCACCCAGGTCATGATGGGCCCGGTCTGCACCCAGATGCTGGGCGACTATGGCGCCGACGTGCTGAAGATCGAGCGCAAAGGCGCCGGCGACCTGAGCCGCTCGACTTTCGAGCCGGTGCACGGCGCCGACAACCCGATCTTCTGCAGCCTCAACCGCAACAAGCGCAGTGCCGCACTCGACCTGCGCAACCCGGCGCAACTGGCGGCTGTCAAGGCCTTGATCCAGGATGCCGACGTCGTCGTCAACAACTTCCGCGCCGGGGTCATGGAGCGCATGGGTCTGGGCTACGAGGATTGCCAGGCCATCAATCCCCGCATCATCTATGCGGTGGGCACCGGGTACGGCGACAGCGGCCCCTACGCCCACAAGGGTGGTCAGGACGTGCTGGCGCAGGCCATGAGCGGCGTCATGCACCGGCGCGCCGACGACGCGGTCCCGGTCAGCGTGTATCCGACCGCATTGTGCGACTACAGCGCCGGCATGCACATGGTGCAGGGCATCCTGCTGGCGCTGCTTCAGCGCGCGAAGACCGGCATCGGGCAAAAGGTCAGCGTGTCGCTGTACAACTCGATGCTGGCGATGCAGATGCAGGAGGCGGCAATGATCATGATGGCCGACTCCGAGGTCAACTGGGCCGCGATGCCGCTGTCGGGTGTGTTTGACACCCAGGACGGCGCCCTGGTGATGGTGGGCGCCTTCAAGGCCAATCCGCTGCAGGACATCTGCAAGGCACTGGAGGTGGACGACCTCTCGGCTGACCCGAAGTTCTGCAACCTGAACCAGCAGTTCAAGCACAAGCCTGAGCTGCAGGCGATGTTTCGCGAACGTTTCGCCAGCAACACCCGCGCCCATTGGCTGGCCCGGCTGGAAGAGCAGGATCTGCTGTGCGCGCCGGTACGTGACCTGCGCGAGGCACTGGTCGACCCGCAGACGCTGCACAACCAGATGCTGATGGAGGGCGCCGGCGAAGGCCAGCCCTGCAAGTTCATCGGCAGCCCGATCCAGATGTCGGGCGCCCCGGCGCGCTTGCACCGGGCGCCACCGCGGCTGGGACAACATACCCAGGAAATCCTCGACCTGGTGCAGGCACGGACGCAAGCGTCATGAGCAGCACACCGGAGCGTTCCGTCACCCAGGCCGCGGTCCCGCCAGGGTCCACCAGTGTGCGACTGGAAATCGGCGACCATGTCGCAACGGTCACGCTCGACCGCCCCCATGCGATGAATGCGGTCGACCTCGCCACCGAGGCCGAACTGCAGCGCATCTGGACGCAGATCGAGAACGATTCCGAGATCCGTGTCGTCGTGCTCACCGGCGCCGGTGAGCGGGCCTTTTGCGCTGGTGCCGACCTGAAGAATCCGTCGGTGACCGGACTCGAATACTGGGCAGCTAACCGGGTTGGCGGCTTTGGTGGCATTGCACTGCGCGAGACACTCAACGTGCCGGTGATCGCCCGCGTCAACGGCTTTGCGCTGGGCGGTGGCCTGGAGATGGTGCTCGGTTGCGATATCGTCGTGGCCTGCGAAGAGGCCAGTTTCGGCCTGCCCGAGGCACTGGTCGGACGCATGCCGCTGGACGGTGGCATGGTGCTGCTGCAGCGCCAGGTGCCATTTCGTCAGGCCATGGCCATGATGCTCACCGGCAAACGCATCAAGGCGCAGCAGGCGCTGGACATGGGTCTGGTCAACGAAGTCGTTCCCCGCGCGGATCTCGACGCCGCGGTGCAGCGCTGGGTCAGCGATCTATTGGCCTGCGCGCCACTGTCGCTCAAGGCGATCAAGCAGGTGGTGCGCCTGACCGGCACGATGACGCCGGCGCAGGCCCATGCGACCCGACTGCCGGCGGTGGTTGCGGCCTTGCAATCGAAGGACGGCGACGAAGGCGTGTTGGCCTTCCAGCAAAAGCGCAAGCCGCTGTGGAGCGGTAGTTAGCCCGCCGCACCAACCCTGCATTGTTGCCGCCCTATTTCGGAAGTTCCGTCACCATGGCCTATGTCATCGCCGAAACCTGCATCGACTGCAAGGACGCCGCCTGCGTCAGTTGCTGCCCGGTCGACTGCATCTATGAAGGGCCGCGCACCTTCTACATCCACCCGGATGAATGCATCAACTGCGGCATCTGCGTATCGGTCTGCCCGCCGGAGGCAATCTGGGAAGACGCCGACCTGCCCGCGCCCTTGCACCGGTTCATCGCGATCAACCGCGAGTTCTTTGCGCCCGAAGTGACCGGACTGGGCAGCCCGGGCGGAGCCAGCAGTGTCGGCGCGGCCCTGCGCGACCATCCGCATGTGGCGCTGGCGCCGCGCGCAGACCTCTGAACTCGCCGGCCATCGCGCTCGGGCACACATGCCGGGCCAGCGCAGACCTGGGCTCCCCGGTCCACGGCGGACAAAGACCCGAGGGAATCAGTCTGCTACTCGCCGCCAAGCACCGCATTGCCGGTTTACCCTCACAATAGCGATCGCACCACGGGTCCCGCAGACGCGCCTTTGACACGTCCGCGGGCAAGTTGGGGGTCCTTTGCGAGGGATTCATGACGCTTCCACTGAGCTTCCTGTGGCCGCAATTCCTGTGGCTGTTGCTGACCCTGCCCCTGCTCGTGCTGGTATACGTCTGCTTGCTGCGCCGGCGCAAGAAGCTGGCGCTGCGCCTGTCCAGCGTGGCCATCGCCCGGCAGGCCTTGGGGACGGGTCGGCACTGGCGTCGCCATCTGCCGCCCGCCTTGTTCCTGTTGGCCATGGCGGCCGGTTTGCTGGCTGCAGCTCGGCCCAGCGCGGTGATTGCGCTGCCGTCCAACCACGCCACCGTGATGCTGGTCATCGACGTCTCGCTGAGCATGCGCGCAACCGATATCCAGCCCACCCGCATCGTGGCCGCGCAGCAGGCCGCCAAGGCCTTTCTGCAAGAGCTGCCGCGCAACGTCAAGGTCGGTATCGTCACGTTCGCCGGAACCGCGCAAGTGGTGCAGCCCGCGACCTTGCAGCGCGAGGACCTGGTGGCCGCGATCGACAAATTCCAGTTGCAACGCGGCACGGCGGTGGGCAGCGGCATCGTCGTCGCGTTGTCGGAGCTGTTTCCCGACCAGGGCATCGACGTGGGCGAGATGACCTACGGCAATGGCAAACGCGGCAAGCGCATCGACGAGGCGACCACCAAGCCGACAAAGGAATTCGTTCCGGTCGCACCGGGCTCTTACACATCGGCGGCCATCGTGCTGCTGACCGACGGCCGGCGCACCACCGGCGTCGACCCGCAGGAAGCCGCGATGATGGCAGCCCATCGCGGCGTCCGGGTGTATTCCATCGGCCTGGGTACGGTCACCGGCGAGGTTCCGGGTTTCGAAGGCTGGTCGATGTATCTCAAGCTCGACGAACCCAGCCTAAAGGCGATTGCCAATGTGACACAGGCCGAGTACTTCTATGCCGGCAACGCCGACGCGCTCAAGACCGTCTACGAGAAGTTGAGCACGCGGCTGCAGGTGGACAAGAAGGAAACCGAACTCTCCGCGCTGCTGGCCATGGTCGCCGCGGTGCTGTCGCTCGCCGCCGCTGGTCTGTCTCTGGTGTGGTTCAACCGCATCGTCTGAGGCCTGCCGGCTGCGCTATGCTGACGCGATGCATGCCGTCGTCCTGAAGTATTTCCTTGAAGTCGCGCGCCACGGTTCGATCCGCAAGGCCGCGCAAAACCTGTTTGTCGCATCGAGCGCGGTCAACCGTCAGATTTTGCGACTCGAGGAAGAAATGGGTACCGAGTTGTTCGACCGCGTTCCCAGCGGCATGCGACTGAACATCGCCGGCGAACGGCTGCGCCGCCATGTGGCCGGTACCTTGCATGACTTTCACCTGATGCGCACCGAGCTCGACGCACTCAAGGGCGAGCGCAAGGGCCATGTGCTGGTGGCGGCGATGGATTCGCTGCTGATCGACTTCTTGCCGGCGGCGGTGGAGGAGTTCTCTGGCAGCTATCCGGCCGTGCGTTACAGCATCCTGTCTGCCATGCCCAGCGATGTGCCCGATCGCGTGGCGTCCGGAGACAGCGACATCGGCATCTGCTATCTGGGCAAGTTGCCCAGCGCACTGGAAGTGATCGCCAAGGCGCCGTTTCCGCCCGGCGTTGTCATGGCGCCGTCGCATCCGCTGGCGCGCAAGGAGACGGTGAGTTTTGAGGATTGCCGAGGCCATGCTTTCATCCAGATCAGCCGCATTTCACCAATTCACGCTTTGGTGCAGCCCGAGTTCTCGCGCTTCTGGGATGAACTGGTTCCGGCCATTTCGTGCAATTCCACCACCATGGCCAAACGCATGATCATCGCGGGCCGCGGCCTGTCTTTCTTCTCGAAGATCGGCTTCATGGACGAACTCGATCGCGGTGAAGTAGTCTGGCGCCCGCTGGCGAACAAGGCCGTCAACGCCATCGAGGTCGGCATCGTGATTCCGTCGCACCGCAGCCTGTCGCACGTGACGCGCCAGTTCCTGGAACGTATAACGCGCCGGCTCAAGCAGATGGAAGTGGCAGCGTCCGCGTAGTCGCGCCGCCAGCGCCAGTGATTCAGGGCTGGCGCGCCGGCATTTGCACCGAGATGGATCGGCCACCGTAGCCATATTTCTGGTCACGCGCCTGGATCGTCACCGTGCGCACGCCCGGTGGTATCTGCACAGCGTACAGATCGCGTGTGAACGGTTGCTCGCCCTGGTGGTCGTGCCACAGCGTGCGCTCACCCAACACCGCACCGGTCGGCGCGACGACCCGAAACCCGTCGGGGAAACGCCGCCATCGGCGTTCGCTTTGATTCAGTGGACAAGGGTTTCCTCCTGTTTCAGCGCCGCCAACCGCCTGCATATGCGGCCTTATCCAGCGCGCTGTAAGCAAAATGCGCACGCAGCGGCTGCGTCGTCTGCGCCCAGTTCCACACCGTGGCGCTGGCATCCCGAGATGCCGGACGCCAGCGGCAACCGCCACCTGCGCAACGAGCATGCGACGGCGGCGCGCGTCACGTCGGGCGATCGCTTTCATGCCCGCCGCTCCAACGCCAGAATCATGTCCTGCCCCGGCGTGACGATCAGCATCAGCGAGGCAACAATGAAAAACCAACAGGACACATCGGTCACGAGTCTCTCCTTTTCAAATTGCCAAGCCATCATTGACGCACATCGGGTCGGTCATGGGGCAGGCCCCCGTCAGACTGGGCAATCGCCCAGTGCAGACGGGCACGATCGGCATCGGAATCTTCGAACGCCGGAACCTGGTGCAGCCGGTCGATGTAGTCGCTTGGCAGGTCATGCTCGCGCGCTCCGGCAACAACCAGCGCCTTGTACCAGGTGTAAGGACGCAGCGACGCGTCAATCGCCGTGGCGCAATAGGTCCAGGCCATGGCGCTGTCTGAGGCGAGGCCGAGTGTGACCTCCATCTCGTCGTAGCCATGGCCCAGACCTTCCGCAGCGTCCAGCCGATGCTTCTCGATGGCCGCCAATTCATAGACGACGCCATGCACACAAGCACCGGGGTCTGCCGTCCGGACGATGTCGCACTTGCCCGAGCCGTCCTGCCCCGCCTTGTGCCAACGCAGGACATACCCCTGAAGCGTCGCCGTGTGAAGGGACCGAGCCGATGGAACGCGCTGCACGATGCGCCCGCTGAGCATGTTGGAGCCGTAGGAAAAATTCAGGATGGTGCGCATGGTGATGCTGAGCTGAGGTAAATTGCCGGACCGCGTACGACCTATCTGGTGCGCCGGCGCAGGTCGGGCGGAAAGCGCCACCAGACCGCCACCGTGGCAAGCCCGAAGACGGTGTAGGCCAGCGTGAACACCCAATCCGGCGCATCGTAGTAAAGCAGGCGTTGCAGCCAGTACTCGATGAAGCTTCCGCCGTACGTGCTCTGCCGCGCGCTGGCGCGCAGCCACATCTCCAGGGTGGTCAGCGGGCAGACCATGCCGAGCCAGACTTGAGCGACCACCACGGCAATGGCCGCCAGGTGAAGCATACGGAACCACAGGGCATTCACCCAACGCCAGCGCCACCAGTTTCCCACCACGACAAGCACCAGACCACCGACGACGAACAGGACAATGGCCACATGCACCGACAGCACCATGTCGGCAAGCAGGCGATAGGGGATGGATGGGTTCACGAGCCGGATTTGACGATGGTCAGGGGTTGTCCTGGATCCCGCGGTCTCTCACCTTGCGCGCATGCGATTGTTGCGGGCCTGGCGTTCGAGTTCGCACAGTCCGAGCGCCTCCATCAGTGGCGGCAGGTAGACCCCGAAGCGCCCCCGCAGTCCCTTCTTCAGGCCATACCAGCCGCCCATCGGACGGGTCGCGGCGCGGCCCCAGGCCTCTACGGCTCCTGCCTTGGCGGGTTGCGGCGCGTCACACATCAGGAATGCTGCCTTCGCGCACGAAGTTCCAGTGAACTTTCACCAGCGTCACTTCGGCGCAGCACAAGCTCCCAGATTGCCTTATTCTGGATGTACTTCTGTGTATTCCTATGCTCCTTGGAAACCAAACCAAGCGCAAGCAAGCCTTCAGGAAGAACAGCCGCTGTTGGGGTGGCGAAAGCAATGGAAAAAACCCAAAAGACGATCATTCCCCCTAGCAAGATGCCCACCAATGGAAGTAGGTACGTCTTCATATCCTCATGTCCTAACGAGTTGAGGCTACGCTGAACAAGGGCCGACAAACCGCCTAATGGCGGCTGACTGTGTTTGACAAAGGTGGTGAAGCCCTTGTAGTAGAAGTGAGGGGGCGAGCGGCCTTATCGCGAAAGCTCGAGCTCACCCGTAATGGCGAAGACTAGCGAGCAAATCTTCGGCAGAGACAAACTCCCCACGTTCGATCTCGGTCATGGCGGCGAGCAGTTCTTTCTCGTCTTCAGGCGATAGCGCGAGTACTTCATCTGGCTCGTGTGAGAGCACAGCAACGACGGAGCCTTCGACGAGAGGGACTCCCTCGACTATGACATTGCCCTCTACGACGGTGCCAGTGGTGACTTGCATGGTTGGATGTTACTCTGACACGCCCGTGCGTGGTTGACTGACACGAAGTTGCCGCTGCCCGGCGCGCAACCTGTGCCGCGAAGCTGCGGCCTTTGGTTGCGTGTCCGTGCCGAGCAACCGTTCGGCGACACGCTTGGAATCAGGGTATTCGGGCATAAGCCACCTAACGTTGGCGCTGCCCAGCGCGCAACCCATGCCGCGAAGCGGCAACCTGATGTTGCGTGTCCGTGTGGGCCGACCAGTTAAACCGATGCGTCACGATACGCCCGCAGCACGGTGTTGATTCGGGTCTGATAGCCCGCGCCCTGTGCCTTGAACCATTCCAGCACATCCTGATCCACGCGCAGTGAAATGGATGCCTTTGATGGCAAGGGCTGAAGCCCGCGACGAACAATGCCGCGAACAATGTGCTTTACGGCAGTTTCTGGGTGCTCTGGGTTTGCCACAGCGTCACCGGCCTTGAGGTGAGCCCAATCAGTTTTGGATTGCATCGAAATAGATTTGCGACATGCGCGCGACATGGGGCAACGCGAGGTCGAATCGTTCTTGACCATGATGGCGGTGGAACGTAAGGTGTGTCTACCTCCACGCACCGCCAGGTGCTAAGCGCCTGGCTTTTCTTGTACCAAACTCAGTTACCGCGCTTGTCATTCTTGCGCTTACCGGCCTTTGGAACGTCTACAAGGACAACGCCGTTCTCGGTTGGGAATGGCTCAGAAAAGACAAGCGGATCTATGGAGAGCGGTCTTGCAGGAATAAATGGCTCGAAAAAAACGGGCAGGTCATTGTCCGTATTGCTGCGCCAGTGCGGCGCGGTTAACATGGTTTTGTCCATTCGAACAATCAACCCACCGGAGACAAACCATGACGGATGCCACCCCCAACCAGCAGGCCAGCGCATGGTTCACTGCGCTCGACCAGGCCTTGCAGCGGCGCGACGTCGACGCGGCCGTGCTGCTGTTCGGTGACGAATGCTATTGGCGCGATCTGGTCAGCTTTACGTGGAACATCTGCACCCAGGAGAGCCCGGCCGACATCCGCGCGATGCTGGCTGCGCGGCTGGACGATGTTGCGCCGTCGAACTGGCAGCTCGATGGCGAGGCCAGCACCGCTGATGGCGTGACCGAGGCCTGGTTCACCTTCGAGACCCGTCTGTCGCGCGGCAAGGGCTTGGTGCGTCTGATCGGCGGCCGGGCCTGGACCCTGCTGACGACGATGGTCGAGTTGAAGGGTTTCGAGGAAAAAAAAGGATCGCGCCGAATTGCCGGCGCCGAGCACGGCGTGCACAAGGGCCGCAAGACCTGGGCCGAACAACGTGCCGAAGAGGTCGCCACGCTGGGCTTCACGGTGCAGCCCGAGGTGGTGGTGATCGGCGGTGGCCAGGGCGGCATCGCGCTGGGCGCAAGGCTGCGCCACCTGAACGTGCCGACGATCATCGTCGAGAAGAGCGCCCGGGCCGGCGACAGCTGGCGCAAGCGCTACAAGAACCTCTGCCTGCATGACCCGGTCTGGTACGACCACCTGCCCTACCTGGAGTTTCCAGATGACTGGCCGGTGTTCTCGCCCAAGGACAAGCTCGGTGACTGGCTCGAGGCCTACACCAAGATCATGGAGCTGAACTACTGGGGCGGCACCGAGGCCCGCAAGTGCCGCTATGACGAGGCCTCGCAGCGCTGGGAGGTGGAGGTCGTGCGGGACGGTCAGCCGGTGACGCTGCGGCCGCGCGAACTGGTGATCGCGCTGGGCGTGTCGGGCTATGCCAGCGTGCCCAAGATTCCCGGCGCCGAGACCTTCGCCGGGGACCAGCACCATTCCAGCCAACACCCCGGGCCCGAGGCCTACAAGGGAAAACGCGCGGTGGTGCTGGGCTCGAACAACTCGGCGCACGACATCTGCGCCGCGCTGTGGGAGAGCGACGTCGAAGTGACCATGGTGCAGCGCTCGTCGACCCACATCGCGCCCTCGGCCGCGCTGATGGAACTGGCATTGGGAGGGCTCTACAGCGAGCAGGCGCTCAAGGCTGGCGTGAACCACCACAAGGGCGACCTGATCTTTGCGTCGCTGCCCTACAAAATCATGGCGGCGCTGCAGGTTCCGGTCTACGACGAAATGAAGCGGCGCGAAGCCGACCTGTACGATCGCCTGGAGAAAGCGGGCTTCATGCTCGACTTCGGCGTCGACGGCTCGGGCCTCTTCATGAAGTACCTGCGCCGCGGCTCGGGCTACTACATCGACGTGGGCGCCTCCGAGCTGGTGGCCAACGGCAGCATCAAGCTCAAGAGCCGCACCACCATCGAGCGCATCAACCCGACCTCGGTCACGCTGACCGACGGCACGGAGCTGCCGGCCGACCTGCTGGTCTACGCCACCGGCTTCGGATCGATGAACAACTGGCTGGCCGACCTGATCTCACCCGAAGCGGCCGACCAGGTCGGCAAGGTCTGGGGCCTGGGATCGGACACGCCCAAAGACCCTGGCCCGTGGGAGGGCGAGTTGCGTAACATGTGGAAGCCGACCCAGGTCCCGCACCTGTGGATCCATGGCGGCAACCTGCACCAATCGCGCCACTACTCGCAGTTTCTGTCCCTGCAGTTGAAGGCGCGGCTGGCCGGAATACCGACGCCGGTGTACAAGCCCGCGCCGGTGTTCCATACCCGCTGAGGCTGGCGCGCGCCTGGCTCGGCTCGGATATCTGCCGCGCCGAGGCAGCGCAACTTGGATGACGGCTTGCCGGCGCACAAATCCGCCTGCGACCGCCAGGCCTGGTTCAGGTTGGCAGGAGGCCCGCCCGTGTAAGGCGGGCCCCCGAGTTCGACACCAAAGTAACGTGAGTGCCTGATTTCGCTCATTTCTGAAATGAAGACCGGGTGCAACGGGCATTGCAGAAGGCGGTCGATCGCGCTGGCATCGCCAAGCCGGTCTCGGTGCATAGGCGTCACTCGTTTGCCACGCACCTGCTGCAATCGGGCACCGACATCCGCACGGTGCAGGAACTGCTTGGCCACTCGGACGTCAGCACCACGATGATCTACACCCATGTGCTCAAGGTGGCCGCCGGTGGTGCCGCCAGCCCCTTGGATACACTGCTGCCACCCCAAAGGCCGCAGCTGGCTGGCGACAGCAGCCCGACCCCGGGCCCGCATCTGGCGCGGGAGGCAAGCCGATCGATCCACACGTGAACACCTTTCCAGATCCGTCCGGCACCGAGCCCCCACTGCGCCGCATCGCCCACCTCGACATGGACGCGTTCTACGCCTCCGTCGAGTTGCTGCGTTACCCGCAGCTCAAGGGCCTGCCGGTGGTCATCGGTGGCGGGCGCAGCGCGGTGCAGGCAGCGCTCGACGTGCTGGCCGACGACCCAGAAGCACAGGCCGGTGGCAATCCGCGCGCGCACATCCCGGTCGAATCCTTCGCCCGGCTCAAGGACTACGCCGGGCGTGGCGTCATCACCACCGCCACCTATGCGGCGCGGCAGTTCGGCGTTGGCTCGGCCATGGGCCTGATGAAAGCCGCCAAGCTGTGCCCACAGGCGATCCAGCTGCCGGTCGACTTCGAGGAATACCGGCGCTTTTCGCGCGCGTTCAAGCAGATCATTCTGGACATCGCCCCGACCATGGAGAACCGCGGTGTCGACGAGGTCTATATCGATTTCACCGAGGTTCCGGGCGGCCAGCGCGAAGGCGGTCGCGTGCTGGCGCGGCTGATCCAAAAGAGCATCTTTGACGCTACCGGTCTGACCTGCTCCGTCGGCGTGGCGCCCAACAAGCTGCTGGCCAAGATGGCCAGCGAGTTCAACAAACCCAATGGCATCGCCGTCGTCCACGATCAAGACCTGCAATCCATGATCTGGCCATTGGCCTGTCGCAAGATCAACGGCATCGGCCCCAAGGCGGACGCCAGGCTGCAAGGCTACGGCATCCACACCATCGGCGAGATGGCGGATAAAGACGAGCAGTGGCTGATCGACCACTTCGGTCAGAGCACCGGGGCCTGGATGCACCGCGCCGCCTGGGGCCGCGACGACCGCCCGGTGTCCACCGAAAGCGAGCCGGTGTCGATGAGCCGCGAAACCACGTTCGAGCGCGACCTGCACGCCGTGCGCGATCGCGCCGAGTTGGGCGCCATCTTCACGCGTTTGTGCGAGCAGGTCGCCGGCGACCTGCAGCGCAAGGGATACGTGGGCAAGACCATCGGCATCAAACTGCGTTTCGATGATTTCAAGATCGCCACGCGCGACCAGACCCTGATCCAACACACGGCCGACGCGCAGACCATCCGCCATGCCGCCGGCCAGTGTCTCAAGCGCGTGCCCCTGGGGCGTCGCCTGCGCCTGCTCGGCGTACGGGTCGGCTCGCTGGCCAAGGCCGGTGAACTGCCGGTGGCGGGCGGCGCACTCAGCCACGAAGCCCGCGAACCCGGCGCCATCGGCGATGGCTGGACGGGCCAGCTGTTCTGACGCCTGACCCGCGCCGCAGACACTGTCATTGGGCTGACGCGGCCACGGCATGGGCTTGTCGGCGCAACGCGGCACGTCACCTTGGCGACGCTGGCAGCGGGCTTCCCCCACCCTCCAACCCGGGCGGCGGGATTACAGTGGAGCCATGACCACATCCACCACACCCTTGACCTGCTTTTCCCTGACGCACGAGGGCCCCATCGCCCATCTGGTGCTCAACCGCCCCGAGGCCATGAACACGATGAACGCCACCTTCTGGCGTGAACTCGACGGCGTGCTCGACCAGATCCACCACGGCGGGCAGACACGCGTACTGCTGCTGTCGAGCACCGGCAAACATTTCAGTGCCGGCATGGCGCTGGAGGTGTTCTCCGGCGGCGTCGAGATGGATGACCAGAGCCCTGAAGGCCGCGCCGCGATGCTCGACACGATTGGCGCGCTGCAGACTACATTTACCAAGTTGGAGTCCTTGCGCATTCCCGTGCTGGCCGCCATTCAGGGCGGCTGCATCGGCGGCGCGGTCGACATGGTCACCGCCTGCTGCCTGCGCTACGCAACGGCTGACGCGTTTTTTTGCATCCAGGAGATCAACATCGGCATGGTGGCCGACGTCGGCACCTTGCAACGCCTGCCCAAGCTGATCCCCGAGGCGGTGGCCAAGGAACTCGCCTACACCGGCCGCCGTCTGCCCGCGGCACGGGCCTTGGCGCTGGGTCTGGTCAACGAGGTGTTCGATACGCCCGAGGCGATGATGACCGGCGTGATGCAGGTCGCCCGCGAAATCGCATCCAAGCCTCCGGTCGCGATCTGGGGCACGAAGCAGGCCATCCACTACACCCGCGACCATTCCGTGGCCGACGCGCTGCAGCAGATGGGCTGGCTGCAAAGCGCCATCTGGAGCAACCGCCATGTGCGCGAAGCGGTCACCGCGATGAAGGAAAAACGCACCGGTGAGTTCCCTGACCTGGCAGCGCTGCGGCGATTTGACGACATGGGCGGCTGACGCGCAGCTGGCGCAAAACCGATCGAAGCCAGGCGCGACTCAGGCGCCGCAACCCGACCTCCATGTCGCCGCGGCCTACTGCCGTGCGGTGCGCACGTTGCGCGGCAAAGCCTGCGGCGCGCTGGTGCGAAACGGGTTGATGTCCAGTCCGCCACGGCGGGTGTAACGCGCGTAGACCGACAGCTTGGTCGGTTTGCAGCGGCGCCAGATATCCATGTAGATGCGTTCCACGCATTGCTCATGGAACTCGTTGTGGTTGCGAAAACTCACGATGTACTGAAGCAGGCCTTCCTGGTTGATCTGCGCTCCGCTGTAGCTGATCTGCACGCTGCCCCAGTCCGGCTGGCCGGTCACCAGGCAGTTGCTCTTGAGCAGGCGGCTGCACAGCGTCTCGGTCACCGGCTGATGGTCGGTATCGGCACGCAGCAGTTCCGGCGCTGGCGTGTATTGCGTGCATTCCACATCGAGGCGGTCCAGGTTGACACCGTCGAGTTCGTGCACCGGCTCCTGGTCAAACATCTCCGGACCCAGCAAGCGCACCCCCACACCGCTGCCCTGCGCCGGCGCGCCGCGCCACAAGGCCTCGTTCAGATCCTTGCGCAGACAGGCCTGCACCGCGTCCACATCGTCGAACTGTGTATTGTTGAAGCTGCCCAGATACAGCTTGAACGACTTGCTCTCGATGATGTTCGGCGTCTCGCACGGCACAGTGAAGTGGCCCACCGCCAGTTGCGGCTTGCCGCGCCGGTTCAGCCAGCCCAGCTCAAAAGCCGTCCATTGGTCGGCGCCGAGAAACGGCAATGTCGCTCCAATGCCGATTTCGCCGCGGTTGGGCGCGCGGGCGATCGGATACAGCTGCGATGCGTCGTAACGGTCGGGATAGGCCGACGCCTTGCCCAGCTGGGATTGTTCGGGGGTCATCATGCCAATGGATTCTCTCAGCGATGCGCCAGCAGAAATGGCGTCATATGCGGCATCAGTCGGTCGACCACACCCTGGGCCAGGTCATGCCCCATGCCCTCGACACCCGCAAACCGCGCACCAGGGATACGCCGTGCCGTGTCCTGCCCATGTGCCAGCGGCACCAAAGGGTCGGCATGGCCGTGCAGCACCAGCGTGGGTTTGGCCAATTGCGACAAGTCGTCGGCACGCGTGGCGTCGGCGGCGATGGCGACCATCTGGCGCAGGGTCCCGGCCGGATGGTAATTGCGGTCCACAGCCAGGCCGATGCGTTGCACCAGCTCGGCTTTGTCAGTCGGGAAACCCGGACTGCCGATCGCCTGGTAAAGCCGCACGTAGTGCGCCACGATGGCATCGCGCGATGCATTCGCCGGGCGACTGAACAATATCCGCATCAGCCTCGCATCGGCTTGCGGCAGGTCGCGGGCACCGCTCGAACTCATGATGCTGGTCAGGCTGGCGACGCGTTCGGGTGCGGCCAAGGCCACGCGCTGCGCAATCATGCCGCCCATGCTCACGCCGACCACGTGGGCTTTTGCGACGCCCAGCGCATCGAGCACGCCCACGGAGTCGGCCGCCATGTCGTCAAGGGTGTAAGGCGGCCGGATGCGCAAGCCCAGGCGATGCTTGAGGCCAGCCCAGAGCAGACTCGGTTTGCCCAGGTGGTCGAAATGCTGCGACAGTCCAATGTCGCGATTGTCGAAACGGATCACGCGATAGCCGGCATCGTCCAGCGTTTGCAACATGGCCGGCGGCCAGGCCACCAGCTGCATGCCCAGGCCCATGATCAGCAACACCACCGGGCGCGTGTCCCCTGCGCCTGAGCTGCCGTCCTGCACCTCGATGTCGATTCCGTTGGCTTTGACTTTCATGCTGCTCCTTGCTTGTCCATTACCCCGCTCTGCAACAACGCCGGATGGCGGTGCGCCAGATGCCCCGTGATTCAGTTGGGGGCCGAACGCCGAAAAACCAACCGGTCCGGCTGCGACGCCTGTCGCTCCAGCGCATAGCCCTCGGCATCGAAGGTCTCGAGTTGACCCACCTGGGTGGCGCGGGTGCGGATCACATGGCGTGCCATCAGGCCGCGCGCACGCTTGGCCATGAAGCTGATGACCTTGTGCCGTCCATCGCGCAGCTCCTCGAACACGCACTCCACCACGCGTGCCCGCAAAGCCTTACGGTCGACCACCTTGAAATACTCCTGCGACGCGAGGTTCACCACCACCGGCTCCGCGTCTCCCTCGAGGTGCCGATTCAGATATTGCGAGATGCGGTCGCCCCAGAACTGGTATAGATTCGCGCCGCGTTCGTTCGGCAGCCGGGTCTTCATCTCCAGTCGGTAGGCTTGCATGCGATCCAGCGGTCGCAGCACGCCATACAGACCGCTGAGCATCGCCACATGCTGCTGCGTCCACTGCAGATCGGCCGCGGTAAGCGACTTGGCGTCCAGCCCGCCATACACATCGCCGTCAAAGGCCAGTACCGCCTGGCGTGATGTTTGCAGCGGCACCTCGCGACGCCAGGCCTTGTATCGTCCCGCGTTCAGGCGTGCCAGATCGTCACTGAGGTCCATCAGCTCGGCGATCTGGGGCAGCTTGAGTTTGCGCAGTTCGCGGATCAGCCGGACGGATTGCGCCACAAACAGCGGCTCGCTGTGCGGCAGGTCGGGCAAGGGGGATTCATAGTCCAGCGACTTCGCCGGCGAGAGTAATAACAACATGGGCAGAAACCACCTTTCGGGGCGATTATCCCTGTCGCCTGATGCGCTGCTGCGCCATACGCCACAAGACCCTGCGTCAGCATACCCGCAGCAAGGCCTCGATGGTTTCCTGCACCTCCAACGCTTCGGCAAAACTCGGCAGCTCGTGCCGCTCGCCTTCGATCAGGGCCACCCACTGGTCCATCTGTCGGGATTGCCCTGCCGCGCGCAGCACATCCGGATCGCCCAGCGTTTCGACCTCGCCGCCCCGGCGCAGGCGCAGCAGTCCGTACCAGTCGCGCAGCACGATGGCACCCTGCTCGGCCCGCCAGACCATTTCGTTGTGCTCCGCCACCGGCACAGTGGGGTCGACCTTGGCCGTCACCTGCACCGGCACCTCGGCCGCCTTCAGGCTCGATTTCATGGCCGTCTCGGCGCCCAGTCCATGAATCGGAAAGGTGATGGCACTTTCCCATACCGTGGCGGGCCCCAGTACCCGTTGCAACACGAAAATGAAATGCGACAGCACCTCGCGGGCGAATCCGCCCTCGGTGCGTAGCGACAACCACTCGCCTGCCGCAGCCTGCCAGGGTCGCGGCCAGGCGGCAAAATTCAGCGCGATGCGCACGTCGCGCAGATTACCCAGCGGTCTGGCCGAGTCGGTGCCGAAGGTCTGCTGCAACAAGGCCAGCCCGGCCGACGCGGCGAGTGAATAGTTGACCGCAGCGCGATGATGGCCTTCTTCGATTTTCCGGATGATGCGACGCGCCGCATCGAAGTCGACAGTCAGGGGTTTTTCGCAGAACACGGCCAGCCCCGCATCGAGAGCCGCATGGCTGAGCGTCATGTGGGCCGCCGGCGGTGTTGCGATATATACGCTGTGCAGGCCGGCGCTGTGGATCACTTGCTCTGCACTGTGCGCGGCCTGGATTTCCGGATGCCGCGCCCGTGTCAGGCCCAGCGTGTCGGGATTGGCGTCCCAGACCATCGTGGCGCACAACCGTGGATGGTCCTTGATGCGGTCCAGCATGCGCTGGCCCATCACCCCCAATCCGATCACACCGACATTCAACCGGTTCGGCATGGCTCCCCCCTGTATTCGGCAATACTCAAGGATACAGGTGCCCAGCCCTGTGCGTCCATGACTTGACACAACGCGTTACTGATCGGTTGAACGCCATCCGCGCCGGCGCCATTCGAGCAGTTCCAGCGCTTGGCCGTCCCGGCTACTTCAGATCGGCCGCCAGGGATGCCAGGGTTTCGGGCGACATCGTCGTGTGCGCCGGGTAGTTGGTATGGTCGCAGCCGAGCTTGACGCCAGCCCCGGCCTTGACCGCTGCCACCATGGCAGCGCTGAGTTCGAAGCGCACGAAGTGCACGGCCGACGTCTTCTCGTCGTTCTCGCGCTCAAGGTCTTCATCGGCAATGGCAACCACCCTCGCCATGCCCTCGACCTCGACGAACATCCGGTCCTCGACGCCGATCAGCCGCGCGAGTTCGCGCTTGCGCTCGTTGACGTCCGGATACTCGATCAGCATCGTCGCCTTCCAGTTGCTGCCGTTCGGCACCAAGGGGGCGTAGACCTCTATTTCCTGCAATATGCCGTCTTCCTCGAAGATCTTCTCGATGCGCAGCATTTCCTGGATCTGGTAGCGGATCGTCATCTCGCTTTCGAACTGCAGCCTGATGTGCTCGCCCAGTTCCACAGAACGCAGCTTGCGGTGCGCCATGACATCGGCCTTGTGCGCCTTGCGGTACTTGCTGTAGGCCTCCAGGCCCATCAGGTTTTCGGGGGTGATCTGTCCGGTCAATAACATGTCGGGTTCCTTGGTCTTGAGTTGGCCTATTTCAGGCCATAGGCTTCACGCACCAGCGTGAGCGGATGTTTCTGCGGAACGGCGGGATGCTGATTCACCTCGAAGCCCTGCGTGATGTGGTGGCCACCCAGCGGGCAGTCCGAGCTGATGACGTCGGGTGCGCCGCCGTCCTTGTGCGCAGCCATGGCCTTGAACAGGGGCTTACCGATCTTCATCGCCACCGCATGCGTGCCCTTCTTGACGCCAAATGTTCCGGCATGGCCAGAGCATCGCTCATGCGTATGCACGCTGGTTCCTGGAATCATCTTGAGCATCTCTTCCGTCTTCTTGCCGATGTTCTGCACCCGGCCGTGGCACGGAATCTGGTAGCTCACCTTGCCCAGCGCATGCGGGAACTCGGTCTTGAGCAGGCCGTCGCGCTTGCGCGCCATGAAGTACTCGAACGGGTCCCACATCGCGTCCTGCACCAGCTTGACCTCGGCATCGTCCGGGTACATCAACGGCAGTTCCTGCTTGTACATCAGCGTGCAGCTGGGCACGGCGCTGAGAATGGCAAAACCGTCTCGCGCGTAATTGGCCAGGATCGGTATATTGACTTGCTTGTTGTCGTCAACTGACTGCAGGTCACCCAGTTCCAGCTTGGGCATGCCGCAGCACTTTTCCTTCAGGGCCAGCACATACGGCACTGCGTTGTGGTCGAGCAGCTTGAGCAGGTCCAGGCCGATGCCTGGCTCGTTGTAATTGATATAGCAGGTCGAATAAATGACGACCTTGCCTGGCGTCTTGGCGCCGTCGCGCACGGGGTGTTCGGCGCTCTTGGGCGCACTGGAGCGGAATTTTTTGGTGGCCAGATCCGGCAGCCAGGCATTGCGGTCGACACCGAGCGCCTTCTCCATCAGTGCGCGGGCCGGTTTGGTGTGGTTCACCGCATTCACGGCCTGCACCACGATCGGAATGCCGGCCAGGCTGCCGTGCACGTCGGTTGACGCCAGCAATTGCTCGCCCATGCCGACCTCGCCCTTTTTGAACTTGATGGCCTTGGCGCGCAGCATGGTGTGCGGAAAATCGAGGTTCCACTCATGCGGCGGCACATACGGGCACTTGGTCATGTAGCACAGGTCGCACAGATAACACTGGTCGACGACCTTCCAGTAGTCCTTCTTGTCGACGCCATCCACCTCCATGGTCTTGCTCTCGTCGACCAGGTCGAACAGCGTCGGAAAGGAGCCACACAGGCTGACGCAGCGCCGGCAGCCGTGGCAGATGTCGAAGATGCGCTCGAGCTCCTGGAACGTGGCGGCTTCGTCGTAGTAGTCGGCACCCTTCCAGTCGATCGGATGCCGCGTGGGCGCTTCGAGATTGCCTTCTTTCGCCATGATGTCCTTTAGTCTGGTCTGGTCTTGTGGGCACGGGGCTCAGGCAAGCGGCCGCAATGGGAGATGCTGCTTGCCTGAACCGGCCACCCGTTCGGGTGGCCGCAGCGAATCACGCGGCGCGGTCACCCGCGTCACGCAGATCCGACATCAATCGACGAATTCGGCCAGGGCCTTGGCATAACGGTTCGCATGGCTGCGCTCCGCCTTGGCCAGGGTCTCGAACCAGTCGGCGATTTCGTCATGGCCTTCTTCACGGGCCATCTTGGCCATGCCGGGGTACATGTCGGTGTACTCGTGGGTCTCGCCGGCCACTGCGGCCTTGAGGTTGTCACGGGTCGGGCCGATCGGCAGGCCTGTTGCCGGGTCGCCGCACTGCTCGAGCCACTCGAGGTGACCATGGGCGTGGCCGGTTTCGCCTTCGGCCGTGGAACGGAACAGCGCAGCCACGTCGTTCTGGCCTTCGATGTCGGCCTTGTTCGCGAAATACAGGTAACGGCGGTTGGCCTGGGATTCGCCTGCGAAGGCGGCCTTCAGGTTTTCTTCCGTTTTGGAGCCTTTGAGTGCTGCCATGGATATCTCCTTGGAATTGAGGGTTGAATAATCACATCTGCTCCGGACCACGCACGTGCGCCCGAAGAGCCCTATAGGGTAGCCGGGTAAACACGATGGGTCTAATTGGCACATTCAACCTATTTTCCTCAGTTGACCCCCCTAAAATGCGCTCAAACTGAAGCCTGATGCGGGCTACAGACCATTTTGGAGGATCACCCAATGGGTGAAGATAAATTTCCACAAACAGCACTCGCAAATGCGCT
>Ga0209491_10000423_pt1 | contig 84160 bp, 57 predicted proteins | sample BON02_FD_187213 | JGI IMG/M metagenome (GOLD analysis project Ga0209491, IMG submission 187213) | Freshwater microbial communities from Lake Bonney liftoff mats and glacier meltwater in Antarctica - BON-02 (SPAdes) (version 2) | ecosystem: Environmental > Aquatic > Freshwater > Ice > Glacier...
TGGCACGTTCCGATACTTCCGACGATATTTTATCTGCTTTTTTTCCAGGATCTGACATCAAAGTTCTCCAAGCCCTCAAGCTTAATTAGAAACTTCAATGTTGTCTCAGCTATCTTGGCACAGAGGGTGGTGAGAAACTAGCTGACAAAGTCGCAACGTTTGGCGGTAGTTGGCGATTCATCATCTTGTTTGGCACGATTTTACTGGTTTGGATTATGGTCAATTCGATTGGCTTGCTTAGCAAACCATTTGATGTGTTCCCTTTCATTCTTCTGAACTTGGTTTTGTCTTGTTTAGCTGCGATTCAAGCACCTGTGATTATGATGAGCCAAAACCGGCAACAGGCAAAAGATCGCTTGCAAGCGGAGAACGACTATCGAGTGAACCTAAAGGCAGAATTAGAAATTCGCCACCTTCATGCCAAAATGGATTTACTGCTGACTCATCAATGGCAACGATTGCTGGAAATTCAACAAGTCCAAACCGATCTACTTGAGGAACTGGGACGCAAGTAAACTTGCCCAACCTCTGAATTCCCGATGCTTCCCTTGGCACTTTTGCGGTCGCCTTAATGATACCCCCAGACAATTTTCGGCAAAACTTCACACCACCAAAACTTTATCGTTTGTGGACGCTGATTTCCCCGTGGATGCAACCGACGATTACCGTCGTTGTATTTATCGCAGCCTTTGTTTTATTGCGTTTTGAATTTAAAGGGCACTCGATAAAACAGATCGGCGACAGCGTACGTTCCCTATCCTCCATTGGGGTTGCGGCAGCAGTCTTATTAACGGCACTCAACTACCTGGTGATGATTGGCTATGACTGGCTGGCCATCAAATCGATCGGGTTTCCAATTAGCGGCAAAAAGATTGCGACTGTCTCGCTGCTGTCGTATGCATTTTCCAACTCATTGGGCACCCTCTTGGGTGGCACTCCGATTCGAGTTCGACTTTACTCCGCGTGGGGCATGCAGCCGAAGGAGTTGGTTCGCTTACTTTTCTTAATTTCATTCGCATTTTGGATTGGATTGATCACTTTAGCCGGAATCCTATTCACTGGATTCCAGTTCCCTATTCCACCAAGATTTCACCTTCCGATTTCCAATAGTCTTGGTTTGGGTTGCTGCTTGTTAGCGATTTCGATTTTGCTGTTTGGCAGTTGCTTTTGGTTCCGAACGCCGATCCATCTATTTAGCATTAACCTTCAACCGCCAAGACTGCCAATCGCGGTCGCTCAAGCCATCCTGTCTGCCATCGACTTTTTACTCGCCGCTTCCACACTGTACGTGTTGTTGCCTGCGAATATCGGCGTCGATTTTGCGACCTTTATGGGAATCTTCATTTTGGCAATTGTGATTGGTCACCTAAGTCACGTTCCTGGGGGGCTAGGCGTTTTTGAACTTGTGCTAACCGGCATGTTACCCAATGCCTCACATCAACTGGTTGCGTCATTATTAGCTTTTCGTTTGATCTACTATGTAGCACCACTGATTCTAGCGGTTGGCGGCCTTGCAATTGCATCATTAAAGCAGCACAGTAGATCCGCCCGCCTGATAACCGAACAAGCAATGACGTGGACGAATCTGATAGGCCCTCGTTTGATCACCGGAGCGGTCTTTATCGCTGGAATCCTATTGTTGGCTTCGGGTGCTTTGCCATCGGATCAAGGACGAATGGGTTTAGTCCGCAACCTCTTGCCGCTACCCGTGGTCGAAATTTCCCATTTCCTGGGTAGCGTTGCCGGGGCCATGTTGCTGATTCTAGCGCGAGGCCTACAACGCCGCATTGATCTTGCCTGGTGGCTATCGATCCTACTGTTGGGATTTGGAGCGATCTTTTCTCTGGCAAAAGGCTTCGACTACGAAGAAGCTGCGATTTTGGCTTTTTTGTGCCTAGCCTTACTACCATGTCGATCTTACTTTTACCGGACCGGTCGTCTCTGGTTAGGAACTGCCAGTCTTGGCTGGATCGCCATGCTGCTGATGGTCGTTGGCTTAATGACTTGGCTGGTACTATTTGCTTATCAGCACGTGGAATATCAAGATGACTTGTGGTGGAGCTTTGCTTATCATGCAGATGCACCCAGATCGCTACGCGGCTTGGTTGCCGCTGCGATGGTCTTGTCACTTTTGGCAACACTGCAATTATTTCGGCCACGCGCAACTCCTCCCGACGTTGCCCACGATGAACAATTGCAAGAAGTCCAGCGTATTGTCGTGACCGATCGCTCCACGAATTCGAATTTGGCATTGTTGGGTGACAAGCGATTTATCTTCAGCCAGGATCGCAAAGCATTTGTGATGTTTGGCTGCCAAGGTGGAAGCTGGATCGCAATGGGTGATCCCGTGGGTGCCGAGTCATCGCGAAACGATGCCGCTTGGCGATTTCGTGAAGCATGTGACGCCGCAGGAGTCCTGACGGTGTTCTACCAAGTCGAAGAAAAACAATTTAGCCGCTACATCGAGATGGGGCTGTCTATCGTAAAGATTGGCGAAGACGCAAGAATCCCCTTATCGGACTTTAGCCTAGAAGGTAACGCCAGAAAAGACTTACGTCGATCATTACGAAAAGGCGCCGACCAGGGCTTACAGTTTCGCATTGTCCGGCAACCCGAAGCCGGTCTCCTGTTACCTGAATTCAAAGCAATATCAGACGCCTGGTTGAAGCAAAAATCTGTGGGTGAAAAACAGTTTTCACTAGGCTCCTTCGACGAAGACTACTTGATGCGGAACGATTTTGCATTGGTCTACCAAGAAGAACGCTTGCTGGCCTTCGCGAACCTTTGGTACGCAGCTGACAAAGAAGAGCTGTCTATTGACTTGATGCGACACGTGCCTGATTCGGCCAATGGTGTCATGGAATACCTATTCGCTGAACTTCTATTGTGGGGCAAAAGTGAAGGTTATCAGTGGTTTAATCTAGGCATGGCACCGTTGGCTGGAGTAGAATCCCGCAGACTCAGCCCAACTTGGAATCGTGTCTCTTCGCTGATTTACTTGCATGGCGAACACTTTTACAATTTCAAAGGACTGCGAAGCTACAAAGAAAAATTCGCCCCCGTTTGGACGCCCCGCTATCTGGCTTCGCCCGGCGGCCTAGCAACCCCGCAAGTATTGGCAAACCTCTCGACTCTTATTTCCGGCGGACTACTCCAACTATTGAAACGGTAACTTCGTGACTGCGACCCATAGAATCATGGGTTGCTGCTCTTAGCCGCGCACCCCGCAGCTGGAAAATCAATTAACCTATTTAAAGAAAATCAGATTCACATCGATCCCTTGAGCAAGATAAATTCAGTCTTGCCCAGTCTCCAATCAAGGACGGAAATGAAAACACTTCACCACACTGGCGCGGTCATTGGCGGAATGGTGGCAGGCGGTGTTGCCATGACGGCAATTCAATGGATCAATTCACAGTTCTACAAAATGCCGGAAGGATTAGATACGAACAACCTTGCAGCGATGACCCAATGGATCAATTCGTTTCCGATCTTGGCGCTGTTAATCGTATTAACGTCCGAGGCCTGTGGATTTTTCACGGGCACGTTTGTGGCGAGGCGATTGGCACCGGACCGAAGCCTTACCCCTAGCCTAGTTGTCTGGGCGTTTTTCGCGGTGGGTACGGTAATTAACTTAAGTCTGATTCCGCATCCAATAGGGTTCGCAGTATCTAGCGCCCTGGGTTGGGCAGTATTTGGCTTCGTAGGCATGATCACTGCCGGCCCAAAAGCTTACATCGTTCATTCAACAAGATCGATCGACGCTCCAATCGAATTGGTTTTCAAGACTCTTGCAACCGTCGAACGGTTTCAAAAAGTCGTACCCTCGATTACAAAAATAAAATTTCTAAGCGAACAAAAATATGGCGTCGGGACTCGTTTCTTAGAGACTCGCTTGCTGAACGGCAAAGAAGCGACTACCGAACTTGAGGTGATCCAACTGGTAGAAAGTCAACATATCCGTATTGTATCGGACATGGGTGGCACTCTTTGGGACACAACGTTTCAAGTCGAAATCAATGGCGACCGAGTTAAAATGAACGTGCAAATGGATGCCAAGCCGCATTCTTTGATGGCTCACTTCGTTACGCCAATGATCATAAGCATGGTCGACAACTTCGTCCAACAAGACATGGACGCTGTCAAAGCGTACTGCGAACTTCCAAGTTCCCAGCATGCTGAAGCCGAAACAGACTAGGGTTCGTTGTTCAGAATTTCCATTAGCCCGATCACGACCCAACAGGTTCCCCAGTACGATGCGGTTTCGGTGACGCGATTCCCGGCGGCCTGTTTCGTCCCTTTGACAGCCCACGACCCTTCGTTGGATTGACTGTTGGTGAGAAAATCAACAGCGTCTTGCACAGACTTATCTTCTGCCTTCACGCCCATGCGACCGAGGGCAAACACTCGACAGCGGTGTAAGTCCACATACGGTTGTGCTGCCTTCACGCCCATGCGACCGAGGGCAAACAGGGCGATGCCAGTGCCCAACGCATTACTGTCGTCCTGAACCAACCAACCCCAACCACCCTCTTCATTTGCACCTCCAGCAGCGCTGCTTTCCACCGTCGGACCGCTGTGGCATCACCAATCGCCTTGGCCAGGAGCAGCTTTGTCGCCCGCCATTCGGTTGACTGCCCCTGCAACCCAGAATCCAACGACTTTGACGCTTTGGCAAAGTAATCTTTGTGAACAATATTGGTTTTCGAAGTGGTGGCCAGGGCAATTAGTGACCACATGGTGGTCACTTCACGAGTTTCAGCAACAGGACGCTTTCGCAATGGAAGTTGACCTGCCGCATTCCATGATCCATCCGCTTGCTGGCCAGAAATCAATGAATCTTCGTAGATCGCGATCCATTCAGGCGCCTGCTTGTCGGCACTCAAGCGAGGTCGGCCGATTAGCAATTGGGCCGCCGTGTCAGATTCGCCAGACAACGTCTGTTCGCGTTGTGCGTCTTGACGATTCTTTGGATTCGCAATGTTCTTCCAGTCTGTAGCCCAGTCACTGGTTTCCGCCGCATTCTGGAAATCAATAGAGACTCCGTTCTCCGCTGCCCGATTCAAAGACCAGACCGTAAACGAAACTCGGTGACACGAAAGATAATCTTTTTGTGCCATCCAATCTTCGCCGCTTTCAACGATTACCGGAACCGCCTTAACAACGATACTTCGAATATGATTGGACCAGGGTGTCGCCCCTTCGTCGGCAAACAAGGTGCCAGCAACCAACAAGGTTCCAGTAACCAACAAGGAAAGTGTAACGATTAAAAGCGACCACAACGGTGTGCAAATTGCTGGCAATGGAACCATAAAGTTAAATCCTAAAAACAGACTCTTGTCCGCTAACCAAGCGAAACGACGCCCGTACTCATATCACCCAAAGACAATGCAACTTCTTCCATCATACCGGGTAAACTTTTAGACATGTCTTTCGATAAAGCGATAGACACGACCGTATCACCTTGCTTGACATTCATGAAAATTAGGAAATCAAACAGACCTGATCAAGTCTACCACGCTTAAGTACTGCCAGCGTTTCGCTTGGTCCCGAAAGTCACTGCCAACGGATAAACGGGTCTCTATCACTTGCTGGCGTTTGTCGTTTCCTGGTTTTGACGAATCGATTGTGACAAAAGAGCCACCTGCAATTCCAATCGCTTGATCTCTCGGACCGTCGAGTATTTTTCAATTTCCATCCACGACCAGATTTTCATCATCGATACCGCGATAAGACTAAAGAAGAACGCCGCAGCCCAAACGATCAAGGTCTTGACGTCACCTGGTGGTGTTTCAAAAAAGACCCAACCTGAATAGGCGCCTGTCCCGATAAACAACAAGGACGCAAAGACGGCAATCGCGGTAACCCAACGGTTTCGACCTTGAAACGTCTTCATTGCCAATTGAAATATCGACGGTTCGATATTCATCGCGTCAAACTGTTCGGTTTCTTTTTCCGACAATGCGTCGCGAATCAAGCTATCAATCTCTTTCTCTTTCATCATCCTGCTCCTCAATAGTCAAAAGTGTCTTTAATTGCTGACGTGCTCGAAACAATCGATGCTTGACCGTTCCTTCAGCAATTCCTATCACATGCGATACTTCTTTTACCGACATTTCTTCGGTGTAGTACAGACGCAACACGTTCTGAAGTTCCGAAGTTAAGCTTTCAATTGCGGCCCGCAAAGTATTTGAATCGAAAGCCTTTTCGTTTCGTGGTCGCGTTTCCGCCACCGCCGACTGATTAACCATATTCACCAACGCACTGCGTTTTCGTGATTCGCGACGCATCAGGTCCATCGCTCGGTTTTGAACAATTCGAAAAACCCACGCCTTGAATGACGCCGGATCTCGCAACTGCCGCAGGCTCTTGATCACCGATATCCAAGCGTCTTGAACTGCTTCGGCGGCAACTTCACTGCGTTTTGTTAGGAATAAAGCGTGACGCAACAGGCGAGGATGCCAACACTCGACGATCTTATGTAGAGCCTTCCGATCCCCCGATTGTGCCTGCAGCACCAGCAACTCCTGTTCAATCTCTTTGGTTGTTCGTTGCATTTGTACTCCACTTGCTTTCCCATCTGGGTCGCACCTGATCCGATTCGGTTTGCCAAATTCTAAAAATATATTTGCTCAACAAAGTAATCCCAAAAGGCCTGCACAAATTTCTACTTGCCGCTCGGGTTGTCATTACCCCCAGACGATGTCGATTGAAGTTCCAACTGCCTAATTAAGCAGAAACTCTGGATACCATTCTAAATCGGCGGATCAAGTCTTAACGACACCCGATCGAATATGGGCTTCATCAAAGCCGACGGTGGTCAATTAATTATCTAGTCAAATGATTCAGGAATACTGACATGCATAGACAAGCAAACAGTCGCACCAGGTGATCATCAACGCACCGATTGAAGTCGTCTGGAAAACACTAAGCCAGACGGGAAAGCTGCAACCCTTCTTTTTCAATTCGATTTCAATTCGATTCTGGAGACAACCACCTTGGACCCTGGCGCTCCGATGCGAATGCGAATGCGAATGCGAATGCGATCCAAAGATGGAAAGTATACCGGTGTGGTCGGCGAGGTATTAGATTTCCAACCTCCTTATTGTCTACGCAACCACGTTTAAGTTCACAAACTTCGATGATCTGATTTACCAAGTGACGCACGAATTGAACGAGGTTGCCGACGGTGTTGAATACCAAATGATCTCTGCAGAAATTCCTATCGGTGCAAAAACGGAACAGCACATCAAGCAGGGCGGCACCTATATCATCAGCACGCTGAAAGGCGTAATCGAAAACGGCAAGCCGCCTTTTTCATCGCGATTGATTTTGACAATGATCAGTCTACTTGCTTGGACGTCGCCAGAGATCTGCTTGAGCGAAAATTGGCCGCTAGATAAGAAGATTCAATCGCGAACCTATTCCACTGCTTGCTTATCAGCGTCCACCAAGAAGAATTGTATTTCAGTTAGATCGTTATTTGCGTTACCGCGAAAATCATTTCGGGCCTCTCGTGAAAAATCTCCCGAGTTGGAACTTGGTATTCAAACTGCTTTGGCTTCGCATGCTCCCTATTTTTTGGTAGAACCGGCTACGATGATCCTACGGCCCCAGAATGCATACGCCGCCGGGCAATGGACTGACTTGGATTTTCCCCATCAGATTCGCCTTTTATGACAGGCATCGCAACATCGAAAACCGCATCTTCACTTCGATATTCCGGGTCAAGATAAAATAACATCGACCTCCAGCGTGGGGGGAGGCAAGTAGAAAAATTTTCCGCTTCAAACGATGTAAGAATCGTTGCGGCAACGGACCAGTCACAGGCGATCTGTCCGGTTCTCCCACTTTCAGGGCCGAAAATGTTGCAGAATGCCCGTCGAGCGATCCAGTAAGATTTTCTAGAAATGAATTGGCAAGATTTCAGCTTCAGCGGCGAATAGACATTCCTCGCATCAAGCCGTGAACCAGTTCGATTCGCACCGAATAGGGAGCAAATCACTTGAAAACGGTCGGGAATTTCGAAGGCTGGTATGAGGCCACCAAAATTTATCAAGCTTTTCGCTTTGGCCAGAAAGTCAATTAATCATGGGTCACCAACACAATCAACCCTACGACAGTTCACAACAAGGTCCGTGGGCGGAGCAATTCTGGGCAGGATCTCAAGGACAAAATCCCAATGCCCAATCTGCAGCAGCCCCATCTGGTTACGGTCAAGGCGATTCAGCTTCCAATGAACGCACCTTCGCAACGTTTTGCCACTTGGGCGTGTACTTAGGTTGGAGCATCCTACCAGTGGCAGGTTTCTTTTTGGGACCAATGATTGTCTGGCTATTGAAGAAAGATGAATCTGCGTTCGCGGATCATCATGGACGCGAAGCCATGAACTTTCAGATTTCATGCATCCTATGGATGCTGATCTCCATTCCATTGTGCTTGATCGGCGTGGGTTTCATCACCTTTATTTTGGCCGCACTAGCTAGCCTGTTGATGCCGATCTACGCTGCATTGAAGGCCGCCGACGGTCAATGGTACAAGTATCCCTTAACTTGGCGATTCATCTAATCGGCGATGACCTGAAAACGAAGTATCCGCAACGCAGTCCTAGATATCGATCCCGTCCTGTTGGTGAAAGCCGATGCGATGGGATTTTCGCTTAGTAGGCCTCGCCTCTGACTAAACGACAGACCCGGACAAAGATATCGTTAGTTGGACTCAAACGGTGTTCTACGAAAAGCCACTTCAACCAGTTCATTGGACCACAAAGTCGCGTGCTTCGATCAAACGCGTCCAAGAGCACCAACTCCTCACGCGACAACTCGCGAATCGACTGATAGCTGCCCAACGCAGCGGATCGCTTTTCAAGGTCATCACCCAACAAACTGCCTACGGACCGAGACAAATCTGCCGCGACACAATCGTGACGCATGGCCCCATAATCAATAATTTGAACTAATCGATCACCTTCAAAGAATAAGTGATCGCTCCAGACATCCGCTAAAACCGGCCCCAGAGCGACGCTCATCCCAGACGCTTGCTGCAATTGTCTCTGGATACTGGCGGCATGCTCATTCCAATAGCCCAACACCTCCCTGGCAAGGTCCAACCATACCTGCCCAGCATCTGAATCACCCAGCGTTTGCTTGACACCCGACGTTACATTAAGCAGCAAACTGGGCACTAATTTATGCCACGTCTTCAGCTCTTCTAGGCGTTTCAAAATACCCGGTGAAGGCCCCAACGGGCTGCCGCAAAACACCACGGGTTCGATAAAACCACTGCCACTGACCACCTCAGGCGATTGCCGCCAAACCTCATGTAGTGCTGCCAACCCGGTCATCACACTCTCTAGCCGACGAAGATTAGGGTCGGCCAGAAAGTCGTTCGATCCCTTCGCCCACGGTTCCACTTGCCACAAGACCCCATCGACTTGGGCAAAACGCAGGGGATTGACGTTGGGCGCCAGCAGATTCACTTCGGCACCCAGAAAATCGATTCCCGAAGCCTGCCCCAAATTAGCCTCCGGTATTACGACCGCTAAGGGCAGGGTGATGAAGGACAAATGTTCTGCCGCGCGTTCAAGACAAGCGTGCATCCAAATTAGTCGTTGCACCGATGGGTGCGAGGTTGGCCAAGATCGCAAACACCAGTCGTGACCGCGACCCTCTGGTGAAGACAACATCTGACCTGCTGTACAAACACGCCAAAGCCTTGCACCCGAAAATCCTTGCCGATTCTGCAAAGGTTGGATACTACCTGCCCGCTCCAGTGCAGTTAAGCCAAATTGACTAAGTATGGCCAACAGTTCAGAATTCATTGCACTTTCTTCACAGGCTTTACGAACGGTACCCCAGTGGGCCCGACAAATTTGTTTCTAGGTGTAAATCGCCACCTGTTTCCCTATCCGCACCCTTACCAATCGAAACGATTCGCCCATGAAAATGGTCATCGCCGTAATTCAACCGACAAAACTTCAAGCCGTATACGATGCGTTAGCCCAAATCAATGTCCACCGCATGACCGTTTGCGACGGACAGACATTCATCGACGATGACCATCCTGCGATGCTATATCGCGGTGTCGGCTACGAAACTCAGGTGCTTCGAAAAGTCGTCCTAGAAGTCGTCGTCAACGACGACTTCCTAGACAAGACCGTTGATACCATTTTGCAGATGGCTCGGACTCAGTACCAAGGCAATATCGAAGACGGAAAGATCTTCATCATGCCAGTGGATCAAGTCATCCAACTACACCCACCTACTAAGGGGCCAAGCGCCGTGTGAATGGACAATCAAACATTGCCAGACGAAACACTCAAACTAAAACAGGGACAACCACACAACGGCATTCCGCTGACTCGACCTCGGGAAAATTAAGTGTGAATCGCTTCCCCATGAACCGCCAGTGCTGCTTCCTTGACGATTTCCGACAAGGTTGGATGAGCATGAATGCAACGAGCCAAGTCTTCAGCGCTGGATGAAAAACTCATGGCCACGGCAGCTTCCGCAATTAGGTCACCTGCACGATTGCCAATCGCATGAACCCCTAATAACCGGTCGGTTTTCGCATCCGCTAATATTTTGACGCGACCTTCGATATCACCTAAAGCCCGAGCCCGACCGTTTGCACCGTAAGGGCACATTCCCTTCTTGTATTCGATACCTTCCTCTTTCAACTGTTCCTCGGTCTTGCCAACACTACCGATTTCCGGGTTGGTGTAAACAATCGCAGGAATTACGTGGTAATCAACTTTACCGTATCCGTTGACCATCTTTTCAACACAAGCGACCCCTTCTTCCGAGGCCTTATGCGCTAACATCGGGCCACCAATACAATCACCAATCGCAAAAATCGAAGGCACCGAAGTTCGATAATCAGCATCAACTTCGATGGCGCCACGACGATCCACCTTCACACCCAACGCTTCGAGTCCAATATCGCCCGTTTTGGGAACTCGGCCTGCACACGACAGCACTCGGTCGGCATGCAATACCGCTCCATCTTTCAAAGTGACGACGCACTTTCCTGAAACTACTTTGGCACTTTCAACGAAAGCACCTGTGCGAAATTCAATCCCTTGCTTCTCAAAAATACGAACTGCCAACTTCCCAATCTCACCATCCAGTCCCGCCATTACTCGATCCATTGCTTCCAAAATGACAACCTTGGATCCCAACCTTCGCCAAACCGAACCCAACTCCAACCCAATGTATCCGCCGCCGATCACGATCAACGTGTCTGGCACCAATGCATAAGAAAGCGCCGTTGTAGAATCGCCAATCAAGTCGTTGTCAAATTCAACGGATGCCAACGGCATTGGCGAAGAACCGGTGGCCACGATAATATTCTTGGCAGAAACTACAGTCCGATCCGCATCCTCCAACTGGACCTGAGTTGGTGAGATCAACTTTCCGCGGCTTTGGTAGCCCGTCACCTTGTTCTTCTTAAGCAACATTTTGATGCCGCCGCACAAAGCTTCTACAACGCTGTCCTTACGGGCCAGCATCTTTTGTAGATCCAAGGTCACACCCGTTAAATTCAGTCCGTGATCGGCGAAATGCTTTTGGCTCTCTTCCAACAGGTGACTTGATTCCAAGAGTGCTTTACTGGGGATGCAACCCACGCGAAGGCAGGTTCCGCCCCACATTTCATTTTCATCGATGCAGGCAACATTTAGGCCCAATTGCGCTGCGCGGATCGCCGCCACATACCCACCAGGTCCACCACCCAAGATCACAAGATCATGCTGTTTTTCGGCCATCTTTACGTATCTTTCCCTAGAGAGAACGGTTTGGAATTATCCGTGGGTTATGGTCAGAAATATTTTCGAAAAAAAGTGCCACTTGGAACGACCCGAACCCAATCGCCAGGCCGCCACCCGCAAGTGATTTTCCATCCCTAAAACTTAGCAATTGTTCCGCAGTTTCACGAGGTGCCTTGGCCGACCTCGGTGCCTTGGCCAAGACCACCTTACCACCTTGGATGCGACACCCCATCGGCCCAGTATTCGCCGCAACCGCCCCTAATCGCACCGCAAATCCTTCAAGCAGAAGCAGTCCCCAACTGCTGCCCGCTGTCATTAGTCTACGTGCCAGGTTCAACAAGAAACGAAAAAAGCACTCTGATAGGTCTTAAACCTAAAGAGTGCCTTTAGCATTGTGTCAAATGGCATTAACACCCAATTTACAGGCATAAGTCAGCATTTTCCGTTTCAGAAAGACTATTTGCCTTCTTCGGCTCCCTTGACCTTCTTCTTCTTCTTCATGGCAATCTTGCGAACTCGAGTCTTGGCCATGCCCAAGATAGTCGATTCCTCATTCCACTTGCCCGCAGCCATCACTTGGGCCAAACGCTCAGAACGCTTCAATACATTGCGGTCTTTTACGGAACCGGCTTTAACTTTTAAACTCTTATCAATCGTCATTTTCAAATTCCGAATTATGCTTTGGTGCTCAACACAAAAAACAATGCCAAATGACCACCCATTAAACAATGTTATTGAAATTGTGCCACGATCTAAATCGTTCCACCAAACAAGTAAATAGCTAAGGTCAAAATGAGCGTAAACGCTATTAAAGGCCGAAAAAACAGGCGTTTTTTCGCCAAAAACATAGCTCGACAGACACCAAATTTGCAAGCGACAGCCAAATTCCCAGCCAGAGCCTAAAATCGTACCGCCCTGCAACCGGACTGTGCCGCTGTTGAAACAGACGCCATTGGTCCAGACGCTATTGGTATCGTGCGTTATTGGTATCGTGCGTTATTGGTATCGTGCGTTATTGGTATCGTGCGTTATTGGTATCGTGCGTTATTGATCTAGTGCACCCGCAGTCCTCTGGGCCCGCAATTACCGCAAAACCTAATATCGCAAAACCTCGCGATTCCTTCGACCACTGCTGGCGTGAACGATGGACCGGTTGTGTGCGCGACGGGCGGCTTACGACTTACATCGGAAAATTTGGGCTTTTGCACGAAATCAAAGTCGAGAAAGTATAGGGGAATTCCTGACAACTCACAAGCGTTATTCTTGGCAATCTAAGCCGATGAAATAAGCTTTACCTGCTGAGGTTTTCCAATTAGGCTTAATAGAGAGGTTTTTTGAGGCCGGTTTTTGCTGATTCTTACAGAATCGGATTGCCAGCACTTGCTACAATACGCTGTCGCTAACGACCTATTTAAGCGTTTTTTGCGGGTGGGATGTTTAACAACAGTTCGGCAAGCTGAGCTTCGGCAGTTCGGCAAGCTGAGCTTCGGAGCGCAATACACAGCGGTCCTGGGATCGAGCCCGGCGACTTGTCGCCTTGTACTGGCTTTCCGCCGTCCAAACTGTGCTGCTTTCCAGCCCAGCCAAACTTTCAGGGCCGCCCTGTCAGGAAACTCGGTAAACAGGAACCTTGGCAAACCGCCCTGGAATCTGGCCAACAAATTGAGAACCCAGGCGATTCCCACCTTGATAACCCAGGCGATTCCCACCTTGATGTCGCCAGTGAAACTGATGCAGTGAATGCCCAACTGCTGAATTGGCAATCGATTTAACGTCACTAAGCCCGATCGGCAAAGCACCCATTAGTCGCAGATCCTCATGTTATACGGGTCATGGAATGGATTCATCCAGTCGCTTGACCCGTGCAGAAGTATCACCCCAAGAGTTCCCACACCCGCTTGTCGCCCTGAAGTGCTTGCCGCCAATAAGCCGATCCCGGACACGGCTAAACGTGCCCGTCCGCTGGCGACCCCAGTAACCTACCGTCGAATCACTACCGCTGAAAATCCCGCCTCCTTCCTTTTTAGACTGGTCCCCTCAAATGTTCGCCGCATTCGGTCACCATTGCTCACGTTGGGCGCGGTTAAATGTCGGTCCGATTTAACTACCAGCACCAACCTGGTCCTTTTTGGGGAAAAACTGCCAAAGCTTTCCCAGTTTCAAAAATCACCTAAACTTTGTTCCGAGCCTCTACCAATGACTTCAACTGACCTCAGCAACTCCGTCAAACACCCAGTTCATTTCCTTGGACTTCGCGTTCGTCGCGCGCCTTTGCGTAGGGTGCCCGTGGCATTCTTGCAATTCCTGCCGCTGGCATTCTGCGTTTGGTGCTGGGGTTTCTGCCTGGAAATTAATCCGACATGCGGGGGTCCCACCGTCGCAGGTTACTGCCAACCTCAAGATCAAACCGCTGAGAATACGGCTCAGTTGAAGTTCAACTTCCAAAACCAGCCTTGGCCCGATGTCTTAAATTGGTTTGCTAGGCAGGCTGACCTATCGCTGGTCATCAACCAAGTACCGCCAGGCGATTTCACCTTTAGTGACACCAAGGCTTACTCGCCTGCCCAGGCCATCGACCTACTAAATAGCGTTCTACTAACCAAGGATTTCACATTAGTCCGCAAAGACAAAATGTTAATCTTGTTAAACACAAAGGAAGGCATTCCTTACGACTTGGTTCCCGAAAAGAACGTCGAACAACTGAAAGATTGCGGCAAATTTGAATTAGTGACCACAACGTTCATGTTGGAAGGCCGACCACTGGAGACGGTTCAGACTGAAATCAAACCACTCCTGGGCGCCCTGGGACGTCTCTTACCGCTGCCCGCCACCGGCAGGATCATGGTCACCGAAACCGCTGGACGCATGCAGGCAATCGAAGCCTTAATCCAGGCGATCCCCAAACCTGAGAAACCTAAGCCTCCAGCGCCGACAACAGACCCTCCGCCGCAGGTTCTTAAGACCTACCAGGTGACCGATTTGGACCTGAAATCAACAACCGATGTCTTGTCAAAAGCCGTGGGTTCGATACGCGCCACGATCGACGAACCCAGTAATCAAATATTCATTTTCGCAACCGAAGCACATCACCAAAACGTTCAAACGATCTTGGAACAATTACGAGCCAGCCCCAAGCCGAATGACGCCAAAGTTGAAACCTATCGCTTCAACACCGACAACCCAACCTCTCTTGTTGAACAATTGAAAGCAATCGAATCTTCCGCTATTTTCCAGATTGATACTGCCAGCAAGCGAATCATTGTCGTCGCGAATGAACTACAGCAAGCGAAGCTAAAGCAAGCGATCCAATCCATTGATGGGCCCGAACAGACGTCGTTAACCTTGAAGTCATATCCGATCGTCCGATCGCGTCAAGTAGAAGTCACCGAAACGATCAAGCAAATAGTGCCAGGCATCTCGATCACGCCTCGCACGGACGCAGATTCGCTACTAATCATTGCATCGGCCCAGGAGCACCAACAATTAGAACAAGTCATGGTCCAGCTGGAAGAAGCTGGCGTGACCTCCCAATCAGACACCGAACAGCTAAGCACCTTCACGCTGGAACACGCGGACGCAACGGTGACCCTGGCGCTGCTAAAGTCCTTAATGCCGACCGCACAAATCAACATCGATGCCCTCAACCGGCGTTTACTTCTAATTGGCACCGAAGATCAAAAGGCAAAACTTGGTGAACTCTTAAAGCAACTTGATGTCCCCGCACAGCAACGCACCATAAAACTCTATGAAATTGCGCCAAACGTTTACAAACAATTGACGCCGTTGCTGGTCGAATTCACACCCGCCGCCAAAGTTTCGTACGACCCATTGTCCAAGCGTTTGCAGGTAATTGCATCGGCCCAGGAGCATCAACAGTTAGAACAAGTCATGGTTCAGCTGGAAGAAGCTGGCGTGATCTCCCAATCGAACACCGAACAGCTAAGCACCTTCACGCTGGAACACGCGGACGCAACGGCGACCCTGGCGCTGCTAAAGTCCTTAATGCCGACCGCACAAATCAACATCGATGCCCTCAACCGGCGTTTACTTCTAATTGGCACCGAAGATCAAAAGGCAAAACTTGGTGAACTCTTAAAGCAACTTGATGTCCCCGCACAGCAACGCACCATAAAACTCTATGAAATTGCGCCAAACGTTTACAAACAATTGACGCCGTTGCTGGTCGAATTCACACCCGCCGCCAAAGCTTCGTACGACTCTTTATCCCAGCGTTTGCAGATAATTGCGGAAGAAAAGGAACACCTGCAAATCGCTGACCTTATCAATTCTCTTCAGACCAGAACAGAAATGGCTGCCAAACCCTCCTTGAAAGTGTTTGCAACCACGCCCGATCAAAAGCAACGGTTCACTGCGATCCTGCCAACGCTTGCCGACCGATTTCCAGGGCTCCAAATCGTCCCCGAAACCGACGCAGCTCGTTTGACCGTTTGGGCAACGACCGAACAACAAGTGGAACTTTTGGAACTTTTGGATTCACTAAAGGTTACCGAAACCTTGGACACTCAACGCGTCTTAGCCGTCTACCCGGCGACCAAAGGCGACCCTAAATTAGTGCACCAAATGCTGATCAAGCTATTCCCCAGTCTGGAAATAGTCTTGGACGAAGAAGCCAACCGAATCGTTGTGTGGGCCACCCTAACGCAGCAAGCCCAAGTGCAACAAGCCGTCCAACAACTGGACGCGTCGGCCCAATCAGGCATGAAAAATTCGATCCGAACCTATTCCATTAACAACCTGGACAGCCGCGTCGTTCTGCAATCGCTGGAAAGCCTTGTGCCCAATGTCACAATGAACATTGACAGAAGTTCAGACAACTTGATCGTTTGGGGTCGCGACAAAGATCATGAGAAATTGAAATCCCTAATCGATCAAATGCTAGAAGGTACCGAAAACACCGACCGCTCGATGCAGGTTTACGATGTTTTTGATCAAGACCCGCAAGTTCTTTCAAAAGTCATTCAACAAATTGTACCCCAGGCCTCCATCGCGGCCGAACGTGGTGCCAAAGGTATCGCCGTCTGGGCGTCAGCCAAAGAACACGCAGCCATTAAACCGGCCATCGAACAATTGGCAAGCCTTGAAAATCGAAATGACAGAATTTTAGCTACCGTCCAGACAACCCACACCGGGGCACTCAACGCATCGCGATTGCTAAAAGGCGTGGCACCCGAAGCCGCGTTTTTCCCATCCAACGATGACCGAAGCTTGTTTGCCTTCGCCACAGAACGTGAGCAAGAAAAAATTCAGTCAGTGATCGAACAATTGGAAGTTCGGAATGGAAATTCGACGGTCGACATCCTAAAAACTTACGATTATTCCGAGTCCATTCTTAGTGCGGCCAAGCCGCTGGTTAGCACCCAAGTCTCCAAAGCCAGATTCACCGACACGACGAACAAAGATCAGTGGCTGGTTTGGGCTTCGACCGAAGATCATGCGGTCATCCAGGAAATCCTTGAAAGTCTTAAACAAAACCTTCCCGCCCAAACCGAGCAAAAACTAGAGATTTACACCCTAGAACGCGTGGCACCTAATGACGCTCAAACGGCGATTACCGCCATCATTGGCACCGTCACCTACTTGACATCCACCGACAGTAACCAGCTAAGAATTTGGACCGACGGCGATACGCATACCCAGGTCGCTGAGTTGCTGAAACAACTAGAGGCACAGCTGGAAGAAAGTGTTGAAGTTCGACCTTTGGAAGTTTACGCCATCGATCGCCAGACCGACGTGGCCACGGTTTTCCTGTCGCTGGACACTCAACTAACCGCCGGGGCGTCGATAGTGCAAAATATCGAACGCAACGCATTGCTTGTCCGAGCGACCTCACAGAAACAGGCTGAAATCAAAGCGGCAATCGAGCAATTTGTAACCGCCTTGCCGGAAAAAGAAGAGCGAGTCCCCAAGGTTTACAAGCTTAAGAACATTAGCCCTCAAACAGCCCAACAATTGCTAATCACCTTGGTTCCCGAAGCAACCTATGCGATGGACCCGACCAACAACAATATTGCAGCCACTGCGTTCGAGAAACAACACCAAAAAATTGATGCTGCGATTCAACAGATTGATGTCGCAAGCGATTCGAAATCAATAACCCGCGCTTACCCGGTACCACAAGGCTATGCGTTTGCAATCCGCTCTTCGCTGGCTCCGATTTTCCCACAGGCAGAAATATCGACGGACTATACCGGTTCAGTACTAATCATTGCCGCAGAAGAGCAACAGCATGTGGAACTCGACAAAATCATCAAAGACGTTTTGGATGGCTCTGCGGACGATTCTGAAACCAAAGTGTATTCACTGGCCACGTCCAATCCTGCCAATGTTTTGACAATCGTAAAACAAATGATTCCAAGAGCCAAAGGAACCTTCGACCAGGAAACGAAGTCAGTTGTCATGACCGCTTCGGCCGAAGAACATGTGCGAATCGCTGATCTACTAGAAAAAATCGAAGCTTCCGGACAGGACCGAACGGTTGTCATCTATCGCCTGCGGAATTCCAGTCCCCGTGCTGTGCAAGAGGCATTAACGCAAACCAACCCACGAGCCACCTTCACCGTCGACCGTACCAGCGGATTACTAATCGCAACCGCCGCCCCAGAAGATCACTTACTGATCAAACAAACCATTGACCAACTGGATACCAGCGAAGATGAAGGCCTCACCACTCATGCGTATTCGCTGACGACAGCCGATCCTAAAGCCGCAGAAACCGCACTCGAACGCCTCTTGCCTTCGGTTCGTTTCGCGTCTGATTCAAAGTCTGGCATGCTAATCGCAACCGCCACTCAAGACCAGCACAAACGAATTGAATCAGTCGTTTCACAATTGGAAGCCGACGGTGCCGACACGCCCCACGCCCGCGCTATCGAAATTGAAGGCGGCAACAGCGAACGACTTTACGCAATGCTGGGGCGAATGTATCGCTTTGATAATCAAGTGCGTTTTACTTACGAATCCACTTCGGGCACAATTATGTTTATTGGCCCAAAGAAGCAAGAAGATGCGATCATGGAATTGGTCGATCAATGGAATTCGGTCGTTTCAAAAGAACAACCCCGCAGTGTCAAAGTATATGAATTAGCCGAACTGGACGGAGACGCCGTTAGAGAATCAATGGACGAACTTTTCGAAGAACAGTCGCCCAAACCCGCCTTGCAAGTGCAATGGTACACCAACAAACTGATCGCAGTCGCAACCCCCGAACAACACGTTGTCATTGAATCCACTCTGAAACAAATCCGCGGTCAAGAGCGACGTCTTGAAGTCTTTACTTTGTCGGTCAATTCACCCAGAACGGTTGAAGATGCGATTGACCAATTGTTTGTCGATTTGCCGGTAGGTGGGTCGCCCAGCATTAACGCAAGCCCCGAAACCCAACAACTCTTCATCCGAGCAACCGCTCCGCAACTGGAAGAGATCGGCAAGCTATTGCTGAAACTGGGAGAGCCCAATTCTGTCATCACTGGCGCGACCTCTGATTCAGAAGTCCCTACAGCAAAGGGGGCAGGCAATTTACGAGTGCTTTCGGCGCCGCAATCGCGAGAACTGCTGCTGAAACTAAAAGAACTTTGGCCTCAAATTAGCCCAAATCCATTGAAGATCGTGGAACCCGACAACTCCGAACCCGACAACTCCGAACCTAACAATTCGCCACCCAATCAACGGCCTGAAAACGAACAGCCGCCCGAAGCATTGATCCCAACCAGCACGGCCGCACCCAACACGTCACCAATAACTACCGCGATTGGCACTGAATTGGCTGACCTTGATTCCTTGGCGACCCACTTGAAGCTGGAAAAACTTGAACAGGCGAAGGCAAAGCCTGACGCGACGTTAGGCCCATATTCAGCAATCACGACCCGCGAAAGTTCCGCCACAAAAGAAACGATGGAGACTCAGGAGACTGTGGAAATTCCGGGCGATGACGCAATGGCACCTTTGCTAGTGATTCCATCGGGCGATCAATTGACCATCGCTTCACGAGATCTCAAGGCATTGGCGGTATTTGAAGAATTGTTTCGCATCCTAACCGAACAGGAATCGACCGAGCGAAAAATTGAAATCACGGGTAACTTTACCGTATTTCAGCTTAAGAACGCCGGAGCAAGAGATATCGGCGAGATGGTCAGCCGTTTGTTTCAACAGATCACCGCGACCCAAGGAAGTGGAAGCGATCGTCGTTTTCAGCGGGAAACCCAAAGCCGCGTCTCGATCGTTCCCGATGAACGCCTTAATGCGTTGATCGTTTACGGTCCGCCCAACGACCGGCGCACCATTGAAAGCTTGATCAAGATCTTGGACACCAACGACATTCCGCTGGCGGCCAATCGTGGAAACCAACCCAGAATCGTTTCCGTAAAGAACGTAGAAGCCGACCGAATTTTAGACGTTCTGGAAAGTATCTACCGCACCCAATTGAAACCTGACCAACCTCCACGAGTTCAAATTCCTGCCGGAGTTTCGGTGGAAGTCGCAGTCGCCTTGCGCGAAATCAACGCCGAGGCCACCGCCCCGCTTTTGACCCTTGAGGTCGATCGAGCAACCAACAGCATCATTGTTCTGGCTTCCGAAAGACTGGGAACAGAAGTCGAATCGCTGATCGAGCGACTCGACCTACAGAATAAAGAAAGCAACACCCGTTCGTTCAAAGTCATCGCTTTGGAAAATTCGAATACCCAGCGAATTGAAAAAGCCCTGCAACAAATGCTTCGACCTCGAGGAGGTCGAAACCGTTGATCCCACCCAAACACTCAGACACTTAAACCGATGCCGCGTTAAATTCATTGCCGTTGCCCGTTGCCTAAAGGTAAGGCCGTCCTCTATCTAACCGCAGGTACTTTCCTTAAATAGATCAGGACGCAAGGCACCGTAAGACTGGTCCTGCTTGGTGCCGACCGCTGCAATCCAAACCCTAGCTGGACTAAATAGCCTTGGGTCCATTTTGTAAAAATCATTGCCGCACTCTTGGAATAGCGTCAAAAAGTTCTTACCAAAGGACTGAGAATTCAGACTGGGCAATTGCTCGGCAATTTTTTGCGATGCTTCTGCGGTTTGGCTAAGCTGCAAAAAAACTTCGCCGTGAAAAATAATCGCGTCATTGGTCCAGCCAATGCCGGTCAACGAATCCTTGGCAACCGCAGGCAACGGAGCAACGCCCTTGCCCGACACCAGCATATTCAAATCGCCACCCAAGGTCTCCCACTGGTGTAGTGCCGTCTCTAAGGAACGAGCAACTACTTGTAATGTGCCGGCCAAGGAAGCAGTAGGGGCAACACACAACACCAGTTGATGGGCCTGCAGTTGGCATTCTTTAGCGATCTGAATTACGACTTCTTCGCTAGGCAAGCGGTCCGATTCCAATACGGCGACGGCCACCTCCACCCCGGTGCCGACATCAAAATGTTTGAAGATAGACTCGCGACCTCGCACCCCACGTATCGGCCCGGACGTCATGGCAAAATATTTACCGACCGCCAGGGGCCAGCCTGCGTATTGCGAACCCAAACAAGCGGGAACTGGGTTGTTGGATTCAACCGCAATCGAAAGCCCCGTACCAAAGTCCATTGCGTTAGGTAGTATCGCAACGTCCAAATTTCCGCCCGCCGAAACCTGCGCCAAAAAGACACCCGCCTCATTGCTGCCTGGAACTTCGACACCAAAATCATAAACCGTTGCGCCCGCGACCTGCCGCTTCTCAATTTTCAATTCGCTTAAACGCGACTCAATATCCAACAGTAACTGCCAAGCGGTTTTATTCAATCCTGCGACGTCTAGCTTCACTTTATTCACCATTGGAACCACACCATTAGGCTAGTTAACTTAATCAAAAATCACCGCATCAGACGCCAGACGCCCCCCAAGAACACCGCCTGGGCAGCGGATTCATTGCGGAGACTTCACCTTCGCCTACTTCACTAATCTTACCCACACTTCACTGATCCCAAAATTCACTAAAGCGAGCAGCCGCTATAAAAATACCAGCACGCAGCGCAAGCAAATATTGCCTTGCTTGGCTTGCGCTGCGTGCTGGTATTGCGGTAAGTTCCCTTCCGCCACTGGCCTAATAATGCGGGGGCCTATCATGAGGCAGATTTTCGAGGTCACCAGCATTGTCAGCGACCCACTGAAAACGAGCTTCGATCGAATGCAATCGTTTGTTCACTTGCTCCAATTGGCCGTTCAGATTCACCACCACCTCGTTCAACTGGCCGATGGTTCGCTCGTCATGGCAAATCATTTCTTCCAGCAGCACCACACGTCTGGATAGCGATTCAAAATCAGATTCGCTAAAGCTTCGCTTCGAAGGTTCGCTCATTGCAACTTTACTAGGTGAGAAAGGTGGTTATCCATCCAAAATTCCAGACTCAGCCGCAGCCCTCTCCTGCCTGCCCAACAGGCCCATTAACTGGCGGACGGACTATTTTTGCGAAAATTACTCTGGTTTTCATCTGAATTTAGCACCTTTTGGAAACTCAAGGCAGGTGGTATAATACTTGGCCGACCTGGCGATTAGATCCCAGGCGACATCCGATCAATGCGTGTTCTCTGGGCATTGATCCGATCCACTGCCGAGCAGTGGGCTCCACGAGGGGGAGCCGTGAACCTGGTCAGGCCTTAACTGGTGCAGCCATAAGCGGGGTACCTTTGTGTGGAGTCCTCTGGTCGGCAGTTGCGTTTCTTGCCATAAAAATGGCGGCTATATAAAGCGTCTTGCCATAAAAATGGCGGCTATATAAAGCGTCTTGCCATAAAAATGGCGGCTATATAAAGCGTCTTGCCATAAAAATGGCGATGCTAAATAGGGGTTCCCCTGCGTAATCAATCGGGCATCGGCATCAAGACTGCACACCCAACAGGCTGCCAACCCTGGGCACAACCTTGGTTGTCGGACTAAACGCCAAACCGATTCTAAGTTAAGATAACTCGCAGCGAATTCATTCGGTTGCCGGCGACGAAACTGAAAAACACAGTGAATCCGCAAAAAACAGCCTCGCCCAAAGGGAATCAGCGGCCACTTCATCCCAATCGATGATGGCAAATTGTTTTGAGGAATCTGGTCCGTGGTAAGTGAATCCGACACATCAAAATCTGCTCCCTACGTTGTTGTCGCTCGACGATACCGACCTCAATCGTTTCAAGAATTGGTGGGTCAGAATCAGGTTGCAAAAGCATTAGGCAACGCCATTGAAACCAATCGAGTGGGCCATGCGTATCTGTTCACTGGGGCTCGCGGAGTTGGCAAGACTTCTTCGGCAAGAATTTTTTCCAAATGCCTAAATTGCGAACTGGGGCCAACCTTAAAGCCGTGCGATCAGTGCGATATTTGCCAGGCGATTTCGGCCGGCGATGATGTCGACGTTCTGGAAATTGATGGTGCCAGCAACCGCGGCATTGATGAGATCCGGCAGCTTCGCACGTTTGTGACCGTCCGTCCAAGTCGCTCTCGATACAAGATCTATATTATCGACGAAGTCCACATGCTAACCAAAGAGGCCTTCAACGCGTTATTGAAGACGTTGGAGGAGCCACCTGGGCACGTTAAATTCATTTTCTGCACAACCAACCCTGAAAAAATCCCTATCACCGTCCTAAGTCGATGTCAGCGATTTGACTTCGCGCCGGTAATCTCCTCGGAAATCAAAGATCGCCTGCAATACATCGTCAAACAAGAGGGCGCTGAAGCCGACGACGATGCCTTAAAGTTATTGGCTCGGCGCGCCGGCGGATCGATGCGAGACAGTCAATCTCTCCTTGAACAGCTGCTGGCATTTTCATCGGGAAGAATCACAGTCGAAGCCGTCCATCAGATGCTGGGGACTGCCCCAGGCGGCCGAGTCGAAACGTTAGTTCAAGCAATGGTGGAATCCAGTGCCGGCAAAGCACTTGACGAGATCCACCTTTCGGTGACCGAAGGTGCGGACGTCAGCCAAATCCTGGAACAATTGGCGGGCTATTACCGTGACTTGATGGTGTTAAGCGTAGGCGGTGGCGAAGAAACATTGCTGCAACTGTCTCCCGACGAAATGGGAAACGCCTCAGCGTGGGCGGCCCAACTTGGAACCACTCGAATCTTGGCAACGATGCAAATTTTCGACTGGGCCTTAGCGCGCATGCGCCAAAGCACTCATACACGATCACTACTAGAACTGGCCATAGTCCAAGCTTGCGGCCTGAACGACCTGAAGCCGTTGGCTGCGGTCATTGATTCGGCCGCAAGAATTGAATCCGGACAACCCAAACCCGCGATTAGTAAGACATCCGCCTCTAATAGCCATGCCGCCCCAAGCGAAAAAAAAAACGACCGACTGATTAATCATGATTCGCCGTCGGCAGTCCCAGCGCCGGCCGATTCAAGGTCGCAACCTGAAACTGCCCCTCTTGTACCAATCAAAGCGACCAACCCTACCGACCAGCCAAGCCAAGACAGCGCACCCGTCCAACAAACGGCAAGCACCAGCGTCACAACCACAAGCTCTCCTGCGTCAGAGCCTGTTGCAACAGAATCTAGCCCAATGGTTCCACAATTGGCTGAAGGCAACGCACCCGCCGCCCAACTGGAGACCACCACAATCGCTGAGACTCCGGGGCAATCGTCCAGCGTCTCCAACGCCAATGCTTCACAAGTCGCCGCTTCACAAGCTGCCGATTTGACTGCCGCTGATGCACAGGCAAGCGAGGTCATCTCTAATGGCAGTCCTGCGGAATTGGTAGGCCTTTATCGCAACGCCTTAGACCAGTTGGACGGTATGGTGCGAGATCTTGCAATGAATTTCACGAAGCTGCAGGCTATTAGCGATAGCCATTGGAAGGTCTACCTGGAGAATGAATACCTGGCTGAACTCTGCACTCGGCAAGATCGCAAATCGGCCATTGAAAACGCAATCCTAACTTCCGCTGGACGGCAGATTCGCATCGACTTCGGAGTCCTAGCAAGTCAACCCATACAGACACACACCACTCAAGCAGCACGGCAAAAAAATAAATCGCAAAAACTACGCGAACTGCAATCTGACCCGTTCGTTGCCAAACTGATTGAAGTCTTCAAAGCAGAACTGACAGACGTCCTACCACCTCGCCCTAGAAAAAACGAAAAGTAGAACGCTGCCACAATCAAAAACCAACCGCCTCGCTTCTTGCCTGACCGCCTCGCTCCCTGCCTGACCGCCTCGCTTCTTGCTTGACCGCCTCGCGTATTGATTGACCGCCTCATTTCCTGCCTGACGACCTGATTGCGTCTGACGACCTGATTGCGTCTGACGACCTGAACGCGTCTGACGACCTGAACGCGTCTGACGACCTGAACGCGGCGCGGGCTGCCTCGCTGCAACATCCCAACCCAGAACACCTGAGTCCCTTAACTTGCAGGGCTGCACCTTATCCCCGCCCATTCTGCTTAACCCATGACGGCTGGAATGCGTTTAAGGGCTTGGGTAATATTTTCACGGGAATTAAAGGCACTTAAGCGGAAGTAACCTTCGCCTGCGGCACCGAATCCGCTACCAGGCGTGCCCACCACCTGAGCGTCATTCAACAGCTGATCGAAGAATTCCCAACTGGTGGTTTCACCGGGTGTTTTTAGCCAAATATACGGAGCATTAACGCCCCCAAAACAACGAAGCCCTATCGACTGTAGACCTTCTCGCAACAGTCGAGCATTCTCAAGATAGAAGCTCACTAAAGCTTTCGTTTCGGCTTTCCCTGCTTCGCTATACACCGCCTGGGCACCTCGCTGCACAATGTAAGGAACACCATTGAATTTGGTGCTATGCCGACGACTCCACAACTTATTTAGTGAAACATCACTGCCGTCCGCGGCCTTGCCCATCAATTCCTTAGGAACCACAATCCAAGCACATCGCGTTCCAGTAAAGCCAGCATTTTTGCTGAAGCTGCGAAATTCAATCGCGACCTCTCTGGCCCCAGGAATTTCGTAAATCGAATGAGGAATCCCTTCTTCGGTAATGTACGACTCATAAGCCGCATCATAAAGCAAAATCGAATGATTCGCTTTTGCATATTCCACCCACTGAACCAAAGTCTCGCGCGATGCCACCATACCTGTTGGGTTATTTGGAAAACACAAATAAATCAAATCGACAGGATTCTGAGGCAGCGGAATCGCAAAGTCATTCTCTTCAGAAACCGGCAGATATTCTACGCCCGCATACCGACCGTTGTCACCCATCGATCCGGTGTGACCTGCCATCACATTGGTATCGACGTACACTGGATAGACAGGGTCTGTAATGGCGACTCGCACATTGGATCCGAAAATATCTAGGATATTTGCGCAATCACACTTCGATCCATCCGAAACAAAAACTTCATCCGCATGGACCTCGCAACCGCGAGCCTGATACTCGTTGGCCACAATCGCGTCGCGTAAAAACGCGTAACCTTGCTCGGGACCGTACCCACGAAAGGTGGAACGATCAGCCATTTCATCAACCGCAGCGTGCATGGCGGTCACTACACTGGCAGGTAGCGGTTCGGTGACGTCACCAATCCCTAATCGAATAATTGACTTCTCTGGATGATTCGCCGCGTATTGATTGACCCGTCGAGCGATTTCGGGGAAAAGGTAGCCTGCTTGAAGCTTCAAGAAATTATCGTTGATCTGTGCCATGTTTCACTCTTATTTTCAACTCGCGAATCACCATTGTGCTAATCTGCCAGTTGCCGCCATCGACAAAACTGGTTCTTTTACCAAGGTAAAAGTTGGCCTGATATTCAATGCCACGACTGCTTGTCTAGCATACCGTGTTTCGGTTTGCTGAAACAGGATGCAAAATGTCTTGCTTTGGAGAGAAACTAAAGTTTGGCAAATTAACCTGCACCTTTGCAACCTAACTGCGGCAACCTAACTGCGGCAACCTAGCTGCGAATCTCGTGGTAGCCTTCTCCAGCGATGGCGTGAGAATTTTGCGATGATTGATTTGAACTGAAATTAAGGAACGTGACCATTAATGCCACCCAAACGCTACTCACCTACTTGCTTCCCCTGGGCTTGACCGCGCTTGCTTGCTGGCTGCTTGGTTCACTAGGCTCGCTGCGTTTTGCCCTTTCTTCATGGATCGGAATCATCACAGGATATTTGGGCAGCTACTCTTACAACCTCTGGCAGAGACTTTCCCACGACGAACAAAATCTTGGTGGAATCTGGAGCTCGCTTTCCGATGCATTTTGGCGACTAACCTTCCCCAAACTTGATGTGCAGTGGGTGCCTCTAGCGATTTCGGTGGCACTGGCAGTCACGGTGGTAATGCATTGGACAAACTCCAGCTCCAAAAAGGTGATTCGCTTCACTGCGTTTACCCTGATGATTTTCGCGCTCAATACCTTGCTGATCGCAATGATCTTATGGAACAGCGTCCACCTTGCTGAAAACAAGTCGCTCGTGTTGCGAAGTGGCAACGTTTTGATTCCAGGCTTGCTGCTGACACTAATCTGGGTCGGCCCATTGTTGCGAACCCGAAATCGCGGCCTGATCCCGCAACCGAACGCGGATCTCGAATCATCTACCCCAAAACTTGCTTCGCCCATAGGTTGGCTGGCCGCTCTAGCGCTGCCGCTTTCCGCAACCTTGCTACTTGCAAGTTCGGGCACTCTGTCGCTGGCGTTCAAAGCGTTAATCCCAGCAATAATTCCACTGGCCCAATTCTATCAACGTAAATCTCAACACAACGTTTCGGTCATGGCTGCCGGCTGGATTTCATTGGCCGTATGCTTACCCGTCATCTTAGGGCACTTTTTTGCTGAAGTTAGCGTCTGGCAAGCGGTGCTAATCGTTGTAAGCTCATTCCTGACGCTGTGGCAATGGCCTGAAAAATCCCATTCCCTTGTCAAACAGTGGGGCATTAGCTTTGCTTGTGTCCTGCCGGCATTGATCGCTGCTGGCGTCGCGGCCCTGACACTGGTTGCTCAAATGCAAGGCGAATCACCCGACGGCTATTGATGCCGGTGCGATGAATTAACGAATCGAATCAACCACCGACTGGCAAGAGCATCACCTTAAGCACATCGACACCGTTTTCGCCTTGAAATCTCAGTTTCAAGACTGATGATGCCCGCATTTAAATCAAGCGTTGCACCAAAAAAAGGTTGCGGTTGGTTCAACGTTTAATCGACGACCAGCGATCAGAACCACGCAACGGGTTCGCTGCGGACCGTGCATAAGCATACCTTGTGTCCGACCGCAACATCCAACCAATTCGACTTTCATGGCGGTAGCCCTCCGATAGGGGCCAAGTCCTTGCAGAAGCGCCAGAACAGTCGGCAGTGCATCGTCTTATTTGGTTAAGCGATCAAGCTTTAAACACCCTATTGGCCAATGATAAATGGGAAATGAGATCGAGCGCATCAATTTGTGAATCGTTGGTAAGCAGCCATTTGTATCTGCGAATTCACTGTTTTTCGACCGCGATCGTCAATGAGAACTTCCATCTTGTATAGATTTTCGTAAACTGAAGCATAGTGAAAGCAGTCTTAACACAATTGCTGGGGCCTGAAACGCAACTCACCTCCCACTCCCCCATCCATAAATTGAGATGATCCATGCCCAAATCCGCAAAAGCGTCATCAAAAGCCAGCAAGAAAAAGTCCGTTCAAGTCAAGAAGGCTCCCAAAACAAATCGATCAACCAACACATCCACAAAGAGCGCTGGGGCGGTCAAGAAGGTAAAACTACCCAAGGGAGTCACCGTTGACCAAACCCCAGTTTCCATTCGCAAAGACCTGACTGGACAGCGGTTTGGTCGCCTAACCGTACTTGGATTCGGTGGATACCGCTCGGCGCGCTCGACCTGGAAGTGTCAATGCGATTGTGGAAACGTCAAGTGCTACTTCCGTTCCAACATTCAATCAGGCACCTCTACTCAGTGCATCGACTGCGCCAGAACCGAACACCGCATACGATCCACCAGCCACGGCATGTGGGGAACACCCGAGTATCGAACTTGGGAGCGGGTGCAAAAATCCGACACCGTGACCACCAAATGGCGAAAGTTTGAAACCTTCTATAGTGACTTGGGGCCTCGCCCGTCGGCCAGCCATTCCTTGATGCGAATTCGAAGCGACCAAGGCTGGAGCAAGGCCAACGCTACTTGGATTCACAGCAGCAAAGTCGGCGAACACCGCAGTAGTCAGACACTGGTCAAGAACGGTAGTGTGACCAAACCTGCTACCTTATGGGCAGCTGAACTAGGAATCACAGTCCAAGCGTTTCGGCAACGTCTACGAAGTGGAAAAACCATGAAAGCAATTATGGCCATGCCAACCCGCAAATCACGCCTGGCCCCTAAGACAATGCCACCTAGGGCAACGCCAAAGGCCAAAACCACGACCACAAAAAAATCGCCGCCTGCAAAAGCAAGCCCTAAAAAAGCAACTAAAACAACGGCAAAGAAAGCCAAACTCAAATAAGACCCGCTTGATTAGTCAGACGGTCGTGTAAAAACAACGCTAAGTCTCAGTGGTCAACCGGCTGGGACTTTCTTTATTGCCTCACCGTCTAATTTCATTGCAACAAGGGCTAATTTCATTGCAACAAGGGCTAATTTCATTGCAACCCAGGGGCAATTTCACACAGGCCAAGTCAATATCACACCTGCGAACATCGCGATCAAATATCACCTAATGCGATTGCCAAGAAAGCAGGGAACGGCTCATGGTTCAAGCCGAGCAGGGCAGGGCAGGGCAGTACACGACCCGAGTTCCCACTGCCAATGAATATAAAACCTGCCCCACGAATCAACGGCCAATCAATTAGACATTAAAAGTGCTTGGCACCCTTGTCACCAGAGCGAATCAAGCAGATCAAATCAAACAGAATACCCAGTCATTCATCTTGCTTCAAAGTAGCGTGTTTTCAGCACGCTGGCTACTGCAACCTGCTATGGCAGCATCACGCTTTTGCAGACTCAGGTTTTCGGCGGTTGCTTATTGCCGTAATGAATTTCGCAGGTACCATCTGGGCCGCAGTCATCACCTAATTTCCCAAAGCGATACCGCTGGGTCGCGATGAAATCATAAATCCGTTTCCACAATGGCAACGAAAATGGAATGCTTAAAATCAATGCGGCTGGCCAAAGAATTGGCAGGCGCCAAGCAATGTAGCGAAATCCCTCAGCACCACCATATTTTTCACCGCCCACTCGCTTCAAGTCTACCTGCCCAGTGACATTGCAAACCGGTGGTATCACGTAGATTTGCTTCATCAAATCGTCGTAACTTAGTTCCGGCCACCAATCGGCAACGTGCACATCGTGCAATGAAACGAAGCTTAGACGCTTTGCAAAGTCCAGTCGCTGTAAGATGCGAACTTGTTTGGTGCAAAACTTGCACTTACCATCGAATATCACCACGATCGAATCGGGTCGCTCGGTCGGATGTGGAAATCGCAGATCTGAGCGACTGTGCAGTTGGCCACTTTCGTTCAGAGAATTCAATCGGCTGGACAACTTGCTCTCATTACTAGGATCTTCGCCGCCTGAAATAGCACTTGGCCGTGTCTGGCCCGATGCGATTGAAGAACCCATAGCAGTTTCACTACTTGGCTTATCCTGAGATGCGTCAGTCACATTGTTTACTGTCACGACCGAAAACCTTCAAAGTTAATCCACGCATTCGCAATAAAAACCGGCGTCATGTCTGCGGCAGCCCGGGCCCAAAAAATCCCACCTGGCCCCAAAAGTCTAGTGATCGTCAAAACGAGCCTTCGCCCGCGTTTCCGAACGGCGTTACTCAAAAAACCACCAAACCAAAGATTACCGTTTAACCCGCAAAAGGCCAATAACCTAGAACTTGACGCGTAGTAGATCCATTTATTGTAACCGGAAATGTTGGCAGTTGGATAACCCGGATCAACCGCTGGGTGCCTGACCGTCATCCGTCGAATTGAAGTGGAACGACGTTCTTAGGCAATGCCAACCAAGTCCTCTGCGCCACTGGAAAAGTCAGAAATTGTTGATTTGGGGAATTTATCTGGCCAACCGAACAGAAGTTGCATATTTTTGTTGACTCGATCGCCGAAAAACGCGAACATTACAACCAAGCCAGGGGCATTCTGGCTTTCTTTTCTAGGACTCAATTCATGATTGTTTCTGCACCTGGACGAAATCGCGAACGCGGTCTCGGCTTTGTCGCTCGTTTTGTAGCGGCCCTTCTTACGATCACTCTTGGGTGGTTGATCATTCCCAACGGCAACCTTGCTGTAGGACAAGGGCTCAGCCCCAATCTAAATTCCGTATCACCGGGCAACGGACCATTGGATTCATCACAACCGAATCTTCAACGGATGTTAAATTCGGGTGAATACTCACTCGCTTTACAGCAAGTCAGTTCAGCGGCGACTGCGGATCGAAACGAATTGCTAAGTCAGGTCGCCGCACACCAAGCTTCGAACGGTGCAACAGCGGCGGCGCTAGACACATTGCGATCATCAGGTTCGAATCGCTTGACATCCATCGATTCGTCCATGATCCAAATGTTGCATAACTCTGCTTACACTTCGAACAACCCCCAATATGGCACGGGCTCCCACCGTGCAACTTCGCAACAGCAACAGGGAAGCAATTCAGGAACACCAGGGACCTTTGGTGCACAAGGTGGCGGTGTCCAAGCCGACTTTTCGTCGTTGATCAACCTGATTCAAACAACGGTGTCTCCGCTTGATTGGGAAGACAATGGAGGGGTTGGCGCGATCACTCCGTTCCCCAATGGCGTTTTGATTGACGTTAAAGGCGTTCTAAGCTTCGCCCCAAAACCAGGTGAACGTTTGGGCTCGCGATTACAGCCTCCACCAACCGCGATCAACTTGACTGCATCGTCGGACCTACGACTCATTTCCTTGCCGAAATTAGAGGCCCAATTGCTGCGTCTGTCGCTAACTGGCCAGCCGATTCCGGAATCAATCAAGCTATTGGGCGGCATGTATGACATTCGCTACATTGCCATTGAACCAGAATCGGGGGACTTGATATTGGCCGGGCCAGCCGGACCATGGGAAATCAACCAAGAGGGCATTGCCATTAATCAAGAGACTGGCAAAGCGGTTCTGCATTTGGACGATTTGGTGGTCTGCCTGAGGAATGCTTTCCGAGGCCCCGGAGTCCTTGGATGCTCGATCGACCCTCGCCCCGGCCAATTCAAAGACGCGGCGGAAAAGGCAAACAAGCTAAACTTAACGTCACCCAAAATTCGCGACCGATTTATCACCGTTGTTGGGCCGCAAGACGCCGTTGTCTTCGGAGTCCCGTCTAGTTCGCATGCCGCTCAAGTCCTTCTAACGTCTGATTATCACCTAAAACTATTGGCAATGGGGAACATTAACGCTGGCCCCAATTTACCTAGCTATCTGGATCGCTGTAGTGCAGATGACATGCCCCAAGAGATTGTTCGCTGGTGGTTTACTCTTGGACAACCGACGATCGATCAAAGTGACGATGGTTCTGTGTTTCGACTAAATGGCCCTGCGATGCAGCTGAAAACTGAAAGTCAAATGTTTGCCAAGAACGGGGCCAAGGCTGCAGGTAAACCAGTTTCCGTCGCAGCCAGTCGTTTCGTTTCCGATTTCAATCGCGAATTAGAATCCGTCAGCAAAAGCTTCCCGCTATACGGTCAATTAGAAAATTTGTTCAAACTGTCAATCGTTGCTCAGATTATTCATTCCAACCAACTGCACCAAAAAATTTCTTGGCAACCCGAATTCATCATCGGTCGCAGAACTGGATCTTGGGTTTACGGCATTCAACGTTACCCAGAAATCACAGAAGTAGACTTGGTGGTCAATCATAGAACCGTAAAATTCCGCAAGGACGGAAAAATCTTTAATCAAACTATCGTTGCCATTAGCGGCGGCGTTAATTCAAACACCAGTGCGAAACAAATCAGCCGTCTGACCCGGCAGGTTAAACGTACTGAACTTTCAACCGATATTTGGCGAGGCTTAAATCGTTCCAAGAACGCAGCCGAAAAAGAAAAACACGTTTGGTTCGTCGACTAATTTTCGTTGGAACTTCCAACTGGGCAGCCAAGTTGGAGATTCAGGCGTAATCCCAAACTCTTTGACAGAAATCTAGCCCCAAGCAACCAAGAGCGTTTAGAACCAGTTGAATCGTGAATGATTCGATTGGGTCCACACGCTTTTGGTTTTCATTTGCCCAATAGTCACCGCTATTCAGCGGGACGCAGCTAAGTTTTACTTCAGGTAAATAAACTCGTTCAAATTCAAACCTAGCAGGCAGAATTTCGAGAGTGCTTGGTGTTGATCGAAACCTTCTTGAGCCCGAAGTCGTTGGATGAATTCGGCTCCACGGGAAATTTCTTCGGCTTTGGCGTTGCGTTGCGTGACTCGTTGCAAGACTTCCTTCACTTGGGCGTTGGTGTCAGATTGGTCGACCGTTTCCAAGATATTCTTCGCCATTCTACCGGCCTGGATATTAGTGAACTCGCTATTGAGCATCCCTAACGCCTGGGTCGGCTGAGTCGTATTGAAGCGAACCGCACAGCTAAAGTCCGTTTCAGCCACATCAAAGTTTTGCAGGATCGGCAACACCAGAGAACGCTTGGTCTTGATATAAACACTGCGTCGATCGCGATCTTCCTGCGACGAATTCCCCCAGCCTGACCCCGGCTGAGATTGGCCAGCCAACACTTCCTTTGGCATGATCGGAAAGATACTAGGTCCGAACATCTTTGTAAGGTTCAGACGCCCGGTAACCGCCAGGATCGAATCTCGGACTTCCTCAGCTGTCAAACGACGCAAATTCGTTCTCCAGAAAAGATCGTTAGCTGGATCAGCATCGTAGGCAACCGGACTTAAATCCGACGACATTTTATAGGCGCTCGACAGCATAATCTGCTTGTGCAACGCTTTGATTTTCCAACCGTTATCCATCAACTGGCTGGCCAGCCAGTCCAAAAGTTCGGGATGCGTCGGCAAGCTGCCTTGAAAACCAAAGTCACTGGAGGTTCGCACGATTCCACGATCAAAATGACCTTGCCAAATTCGATTGACCAACACTCGAGCAGTCAAAGGATTGTCTTTGGAAACGATCCACTTCGCCAATGCCAATCGATTACCCGTCGACGTCGAATTTTCCGAGCGTTTGACGACAGGTTCTGGTGGCGAAAGCACACTTGGGAAGCCCAGTTGGACTTTGTCGCCTGTCACATGTGCGTTGCCTCGCACCATCACAAACATATCGCGCGGCGTTCCGCCTGCTTCTTTGACGCAAAGAACTTGCTCTTCATTTTTTGGCGGGTTGTTGCGCAGGTGATCTCGACGCTTAAACAGACCCTCGAATCGCTTCACCTCATCGTCGTTCAACACGCCGTCCTTGCGCATTCGAACTAGACGCAGTTGGTTCTCTTGGTACTGCCACTCTTCGTGTTCCACCGACTGGAAATCGACTTTCACTTTTTCAACGATCACGTTCAAATCAGTTTCAACTCGTTCCATCTCGGCTTTATGTCGTTTAATCGTTTCTTCGGCAACCGGGTAGTCAAACACGTGCACCGAAGAACTTAAAACCGATTCGTGAGAACGCACACCGAATCGTTGAACGTTACCAAAGGCAGCCAAGAATTTATAATAATCAGCCTGAGGAATCGGGTCGATCTTGTGATCGTGGCAACGTGCACAGCCGACCGTCATTCCCAGCAAACCTTCGCTGGTAGTGCGCAAGATATCGTCCATATCATCAAAACGAGCCAGTTCAGGATCAGCAGGTTCATCGTCCCATTGTCCCAAACGGTAAAACCCAGTCGCTGTCATGGTCTCAACCGTCGGTTGTTCCAATTCATCTCCAGCCAGTTGTTCAAGCACAAATTGATCATAAGGCTTGTCTTGATTGAATGACCGGATCACATAGTCACGATACTTCCAAACAAATGGTTTATCGCCGTCCCGCTCGAAAGAATTGGTCTCGGCATAGCGAACCAGATCCAACCAGTGACGCCCCCATTTTTCTCCGTAATGGGGCGATTGCAACAACTGATCAATTAACTTTGAATAGGCGTCTGGGTCAACGCTGTCAACATAATCGGCAACCTGCTGGGATGTCGGCGGAAGCCCCAACAGATCGTAGTACACTCGGCGAACCAGATCATGTTTTTCTGCCTCGGGGTTGGGCGACAAACCCGCACCTTCCAACTTGGCCAAAATGAAGCGATCAACTTCGTTGCTAACCCAAGCCTGATTCTTGACCGCCGGCGATTCCACCCGCTTCACTGGTTGATACGACCACCACGCTTTCGTCGTTTCATTAACCTCGGGAACCTTGTGCCCGACTTCCACTTCGATTTCTTCTTCGCCAACGGTCCACGGCATCCCCAGTTTGACCCACTGAGTGATCGCCTTGATCTGAGCTTCGGGTAGCTTGCCGGTTGGTGGCATTTCCAAATCGTCGTAATCAATGGCACTCAATAAGAGGCTGTCGTCGGGAGACTCTAAATCAACCGCTGCGCCAGAATCACCACCGGCTAAGATGCCTTGCCGACTTGTCAGCTTCAAAGAACCATTCATCTCTTTAGCGTTGTGGCAACGAAAGCACTTCTCCACCAAAACCGGCTTGACTTGGGTTTCGAAAAATTCAATGGCTTGCTCCTGGCTTAGCGTCGCAAGCGGTTGATCTTCTGGGGACTGGAACGCCGTTGCATCATCGCAAGTGGCCGCGATGCCAACGCATATCAATAAGAAAACGCAGGAAAACACAAACGCACGGTCAAGCGCAAACAAATTAGCCATTGATCGTCCGCAAGCTGCCACAGCAGTGACTGAATTGAAGACTGTTGACCTGGGAATCTTTTGCATGTGGGTACGCTTCCAAGATTGAATTTCAAGCGAATTCAGTAAACTGCATCTCAGTTGAATGAAGTAGATGGGCAAGATTGAAGGGTCGACGAATCTACCATCCCGATCCGCAGTTGGATTCTGACCGGAGACGAAACCAATTCGGCAAGAACCGATAGGCAGGAGGCGATCCGGGACCGCCGAGGGGACTTCTATGATACTTCAAAACCGACGTAACCGACAAGCTTGCGGTCGAATTTGTTTGCCGTCGGGCCAACACCAGGCCATTGTAGTAGATCAAGCCTGGGCACGACCTTCTGGCCATGGACTTGCCCAGTCTTCCCAAAGACCTAGATAGTCTTTGAACGCGTTCACTTCGGACGCTCGACTTTCTAGCCAAGTTCGAGTCTGCTGAACAATTTCTTTTTCTCGATCCAAACTAATCCAACCCATCAGGACGGCCGTTCGCAGGAAAACGAAATACGTGTCCAGAACGTCACATCGGCAGTAATCTTGGATCTTGCCGATTTCTTTGTCGATGAACAGATCCTGAACTTGCGAGCCTTCGATATCCATTTTCCCTGGCTTCCCAAGCAAGTGAGCCGCCAAGTTCAGACCGCCATTGAATCGACACGCAGAATAGTTGGTCAATACATCCTGCAAATCTAAATGCGATTCCATGTTATATCGGTTGCGACTTTGCTCATAGGTTCGTGCCGACATGTTGAACCAGTTTGGTACGCTAATTCCGTAGCGAAATGCGGCCAGTTCCATGACAGGCAAGTCAAAGCCGCGACCATTAAAGCTGACGAAGGTGGGCTGCTGATACGCGGACCAGCCGCGCCAGAAGTGGTCGGTAATCACATGTGGTCGAAATTCTGGATCGTCCAACGCTACCAAGTCTAGCAAGTTCAAATCTTTATCTAACTTACCGACAACCACCGAAACCGGGACGTGAAACGTATGCGGAACAAAATCGTTGCCGTTGGCAATCACCAACTCTTGCCGATACCTGGCTAAAGCCGCATCTCCAGACGCCTCCTGAGCACCATACCGGGTTCGATTGATCAAATCACCATCGGCTACGCTTTCGATATCAAACACCAAAAACTTGACTGGTGATTTCGCCACAAGAATGTCTCCTAATACTTCGTCAAATAACAAATAAATTTACCGCGTAACCTGCAGTACAGAAACTGCTTGAACGTCTTGAAACCACTTTCGCTTCGACACTATGGTCTAACATTGTGGGCCCTAGTCCATGCAAATGCAACAACGCCTTAGTCAGAACCTGGGCAGAACTTGGGCGGGTAAGAAGATTGCGTTGAGAATCTCCTAGAACGCGCATCGCACGAAATCGCGACGACCCTGAAAACCAAGTTAAAGATAAGCGACCTTAACCCAAAGCTATTCCCGACTAACAGAAGCAATCATTGGAAACTAAGGCGTGAACCTTAGCGGACACAAACATCAAAACGATAGGTGATGGGCTTACCAGAACAAACCTTGCCAACACTCTTACAGGACGCCTTCCGCTTGCAAATACCAGACTCGCTAATGCAAAATTCAAAACACGTCTGGGCGGAGAAGGACGTTACATTTCACGTAAATGTCAACTGTCAACTGTGGACGTAGAAAAAGCAAACCCGAAGAGGCAAACCTGCAACAGCAAACCTGCAACAGCAAACCCGAAAAGGCAAACTTAGACATGACGTCCGTCGTGACTGTGCCCAACCGGACCGAGTCTAGTTCGCCGTTGAGAAAAATTTTGCGGGGATCCACGCGGTTGCGTTGGAGGCTCCGATCACCGAATCGTTGACATCGATCCCTGCGGCTACCACTCCGCTGTGATTCTCGAATATGGAATCCACTCTCGGGAAGCCTATCGAGGATTTCTGGGCGAATCGAATGCTGCCATCTTCAAACAATAAATTCTGACCAAGTCCGCCATGGTTTCCACTGGCCCGATTCTCTAACCAATCGCTCGGAGTATCCGCCATGATGACGCGGAAAGATCGACCCATGTTGACCGGGCCGATGTAGCGATCGTGATCGTAGTACCCCAAGGTATACCCGTACGAACCACCCATCATCGATTGTAATTCATCTAACCGAGTTCCGTTCTCTCGGGCCGCCGATTCAAGGTCGGCCAATGTGGGAATCTCACGCACCTCTTGCAACCCGTCAGCAATCGCCGAACTGCAATAGAAAACATTACTGGCACTGATAAAACCAGCATCTTTCAAAACAGGAGCATAGGCGCCCGCTACATTCAACGCCCCATCTTTATTGATCGGAACGAATCGATCACTATGACTTTCAGCGTAGTTAAACAATCCAGTACCAATGCGGCGCAAATTATCTTGGCATGCCGTCAATCGACTTTGATTTCGACTTGCCAATAATGCTGGAGTGATCAAGCCCATCACCAACATGGCAACCGCGGTCGCAACCACATAATCAGCCAACGACCAAATTGAACAATCCGAATACTCCATCCCGCCAACGGCACTCATTGAACGACCGCCAAAACCACTCGCCGTCACTGCCTTGGAAGAACCAGCAGAATCAACCTGCCGCGCATCAATCGCCGCAAAAATTTCTTTGACAATCCGCTGAGTCTGCGGGCGTAGTTGATGATCTTCGTCGCCATTGTGGTCATCGTGCAAACCGGGACCGGCGATTACCTTACCAGCAACCGGTGCCTTACCAGTGACCGGTGCCTTACCAGCAACCGGTGCCTTACCAGCAACCGGTGCCTTACCAGCAACAGGTAACGTATCGGAAACCGAGTCCTTCTTAGATGCAGGCTTGTCGTTCCCCGAAGCTTCGCTAGAATCCCCTTCAATCTGATTCGACCGGGCTGTTTGGGCGCGACTTTCTCGTGCCACAAATTCGCAAACTCGCCTAGCCATACCCGCTGGAACGTTCTCGATCGGATCCGTCTCTTCCACTCGAGCCAACGGCACCAATTGACGCCGCATGTTGATCAATTCGTCATGTAGCAGCGGGCTTTCGGTCAAAGCGCGGTCGACCTTACGGTGCTCCTCGGGTTCAAGTGCACCTAACAAATAGCCCAACAAATCTGCTGCTAGCGGTTGACTCACAGTGTTAATCTACCTCTGACTGCATCCAAGCTTCGGCAAGCTTGGAAATTGCAGAATTCAAACGACTCTTTACCGTCCCCACAGGAACGTCCAAGACCTCCGCAACTTCGCGGTATTTCAAGCCTTGAAAATAAACCAACTGAATCACAGTGTACAAAGACTCAGGTAAACTCTTCAGCGTTTCGCGGACCAAGGCCACCCGTTCGGCCGTCTGCATGTTCTCTTCGGGCGACGCATCGGATGATTCCAACATGTTGACGATTCGAGAAACTTCGTTATCAAAATTGCCAGCCGGTGCGTCCAAACTAACCATCTGATGCCGCGAATACCGGCGACGAGTATCAATCGCCTGATTGGTCGCAATGGCATATAGCCACGGACGGAATCGCCGATCAGTATCAAACGATTCACATTTCAAATGAACCTGCAGAAACGTCGATTGGAAGGCGTCCTGGGCCATCTCACGATTTCCCAAGTAGCGACGCAAATAACTAAACAACTCCCGCTCGTACCGATATACCAATTGCGCAAACAGCTCGCGGTCGCCAGATTGGCGATACTCCAGCAGCATTTGCTCATCGGTCACGGGTAATTCCTTCGATTGAAGCTGACGATCCTGGTTGTAGAACAAGTCGACTACGGTGGCGTCCATAATTAGCTACGCACATTCCTTGCATTCGGTTCGCCAAAACCTGTGACTTAACTCAAAATTCCGGCAATTGATGTACGAAACAGCCCGATCAGCGGCTACTTCTGCTACCGAACGCTTTCCAGTGCGTCTCCTCCATTGTAAAGTGTTCAAATGCTCGCCGCGACACAATCCCTTCCCAAATCTCGGGCAATCCCAAAACTGTGGGTAACGCGGTGCTGATTAGTCAATGAAGCAATCATTGTGCCAAAGGCAATTTCATGAACAAAAAAAGCCTGACTTGGGCTGCTCCCGGCGACGTAAATGCCTTTTTTGGCCTGATGTTAGACAATTTAGCCGGCTTGGTTTTAACGGTTAGCTTACTGGCGGGTGCGTTCGGGTTCCCGGCAAATATTGCAATGCGTTACATGGTCCCGGGGACGGCGATCGGCGTTTTTGTCGGCGACTTGCTTTATTTCTGCATGGCAATTTGGCTTATCCGCAAGACCGGGCGCGATGATGTAACGGCTATGCCGCTAGGTTTGGACACTCCCAGCACGTTTGGAATGATCTTTATGGTCCTGGGACCGGCGTTTGCCAGCGCCAAAGCCGAATACGGGGCCGATGCCACCGAAGACCAAATTCAAGCCGCGGCCATTCACGCCTGGCATATCGGTGTTTGCTGCATTGTTTTCACTGGTTTTATCAAACTATTCTTTTCGTTCTTTGCCGGTCTAGCCCGAAAGGTTTTCCCTCGAGCCGGACTCTTGGGTTCGCTAGCAGCGATCTCTTTGGTGCTGATTACGTTCTTTCCGATGCTGGAAATTATGGCATCTCCGCTGGTGGGCCTAGTTTCGCTATCCATTATTTTGACCACGCTGGTCGCTCACATTTCCTTGCCCGGCCGAATTCCTGGAGCCTTGGGCGCTGTATTAGTTGCTGGCACGATTTACTACATCATCTTGTGGGTCGAGCACGCTACCGGTGCCCAACTGATGTACGTCAGCAAATCGTTGACCGCCGCCGATGCGACCGCGGGACTTCTGCCAACCGAGTGGACTTCGGTTTTTTCTATGCAGTGGCTCGACGCTTTCCCTGATGCCATTAATTACCTTCCGATCATCACTCCGTTTGCCATCGCCACCGTCGTGGGCGGCATTGACTGCACCGAGAGCGCGGCCGCCGCCGGCGACGAATACAACACTAGCATGGTGATCGGTGTAGAAGCCGTTGCAACCATCATCGCTGGGCTGTGCGGCGGCGTTATTCAAACCACTCCCTACATCGGACACCCTGCTTACAAGTCGATGGGTGGACGATCAGCGTACACTTTGGCGACCGCAATTTTCATCGGAAGCGCTGGCTTGCTAGGTTATTTTGGCTTCATCTACTTATGGTTGCCTTCGGTTGCGATCATTCCCATTTTGATTTTCGTCGGCTTGGAAATGGGAGCCCAAAGCTTTGCAGCAACGCCAAAGCGGCACTACACTGCGGTTGCCTTAGCAATGATTCCGGCGCTGGCAGTGCTGGGAGAAGGTCTGATTATCGATGGCGTAATGCAGGACCCTGCCATCCGCGGCGCCGGCATTACGTCGGCTTCTTTGCTTCCCAACAATCAAACCACACTAGAAGTGATTCACTTGCTAAATGGTGGGTTCATTATTACCAGTTTGCTTTGGGCGTCGGCATTGGCGGCCATTATCGATCGGCAACTTTCTCGTGCCAGCCTTTACTTCCTCATCTGTGGAATCTTTACGCTGTTCGGAATTATGCATTCGCCACTGGTCAACAACGAAATGTTCTTGCTTCCGTTTCCAGGACTAAGCCCCGATTCTTTCGGAATCGTGACGGACCCTGAATTGGTCAAGAAGGTGGTCACATTGGCTGCCAGTTACGGGCTGGTCGCGATCTTCCTGCAAGTGATGGCCTACACGGCCCCCGGCTTGAACGAAATCCCGGCGCACTTGGACATGGACAAGTGACCAAGTTCAAATGGGTTGCTTCTGGAACCGGTTCCCATCGCGGTGGCTTTGCCAAGACTCATAAAAATAGCATTGGCAAGCACTGCTGGAAGTGGCCTATTCACCGGGCGGCTGGGTAGCCATTTTGCCTGTCGACCATTGCCGCCATAACCAAGTCCCCACCAAAACATGCCTTGCACCACTGTTCCGAAAAAACTCAAGATCCGTTGCGTCTCGCACGCCGCCGCCAGACACCAAACCGGCTTCGGGAAAAGCGCTTTTCATTCGTTGCAAAAGGTCCAGGCTTGACGAGCCTGCCTGCTGGCCGACGTCCGTTAAGCTTAAGACGATAAACTGCTGGATGTTCCGCTGGACGCACATTCCCGCGAATTGCAGGACGCCAACGTCTTTCCAAGCATTCTTCCCAAGCAGATCAGACCTTGGCCAGCCGCCATCGTTCGGACCTGATGCTACCCACGGTTGCGTTCGGGTGGGTCGGAACCAATTCAAGTGACCATCGACGGTGATCAAGTCCATGCTAACGGTCCACTGGCCTGGCGATTCCAAACTGTCGCATACGACCATAAAGTCTTCCACGCTGGCAAAGGATTCGGTTGCGAGGATCGGATGGAATTGATTGGGAAACCGGGAACTTAATCCTTGGAGCGATCGTTGCTGTTTGTGGTCTTTGATTCCAACGTCTAACCAAACGTGCCAACCGCGCTGGAGTAGAGATTTGGCAAATAACCGACCCACTGAATTGGCTTGCCCTTGAATTGCATCCAAATCGGCAATGTAGAAGCACGTGATTCGAAATTGTCGAAAAATTTCTTCCGCCAAATTTTCTAGCGTTCGATTCGCCATTGCCGGGAAACTGACACTCAATGGTCGGTAGTCACTTCGCTTCCCGCCTACGGCAAATACCATTTGCTGGTTCAGTAAGTCGAAGACCGCGATGACTGGATTGACGACATCTGGCATATGCGAAACACTAGTTTGGTAGTCCGCCTGGGATCGGACGGTTTGAATGGCAGTTGATCTATTTATAACGATAATGCGGATTGAATGTTTTCGAGAATCCACAACGTTTCGAAAATGCATCATTGAACAAAGATTCGCCGGTTAGCTTCTGTTTACTAAGCTACATAAAGCGGCTAGGGTTTGGCAGCGGTGGTACGTGAGACAGGCAAGACCATACGCCGGCGTTCTCCACTTGCCAAATGACTTTAATCACTCAACGATGCACCCGAAGTTCGCTGCATTGGCTGAACGACAATTATTGGGATTCCGACCGTGAATATTTTGCTTGCCAGTAGTGAAGCCGTTCCGTTTGCAAAAACGGGCGGACTTGCTGACGTTTCAGGGGCCTTACCGGTTGCTCTAGAACGCCAAGGCGTCGACGTTAGCCTATTCTTGCCGGCCTATCGCAGCATTTTCAAATCAGGTCAAACGATTGAACCCACTGGTATTGAATTTGACATCCCCGTTGGTTCAAAAATTGTCTCGGGTCGCTTTTTGAAATCGACCATTCCTGGAAGCAATGTTCCCGTTTACTTTGTAGACCAACCTCATTACTTCGACCGGGACGAACTGTACAACGAAAACGGCAAAGACTACTTGGACAACTGTGAACGTTTCGTTTTCTTTTGTCGCGCCGTCGTTGAGGGGATTCGATTGTTAGACATTCCTGTCGACGTGATTCACGCGAATGATTGGCAAACCGGGCTGATCCCAGCTCTTTTGACGACTGAATATCTGACTGCCGAACGCTATCGTTCGATCACGACTTTGTTCACCATTCACAACATGGCTTACCAAGGCTGGTTTTGGCATTGGGACATGTTGTTAACGGGTCTTGATTGGAAGTATTTCAACTGGCATCAAATGGAGTGCAATGGCCAACTCAACTTGCTAAAGACCGGCATCACATTTTCCCATTCTATCAGCACCGTGAGTCCCCAGTATGCCCTTGAGATTCAAGCCGAACCGCTGGGCTGCGGCCTGGGCGGTGTGTTACGCGATCGCCAAGATGTGCTTAGCGGAATCATCAACGGAATCGATACCGAATCATGGAACCCCGCCAGCGATCCGAAGCTAACCACCCATTTTTCGATCGACGACTGGAAAGCTGGCAAGATTGCCAACAAACGAGCGTTGCAGCAACGGGTCGGCCTTGATGTCAACGACGACATTCCGCTGATCGGATCGGTGGGGCGTCTGGTCGACCAAAAGGGTTGGGAATTGATTTTGAAAATTCTGCCGCAGTGGCTGCAAAGCAGAAACGCCCAATGGGTGGTTCTGGGAACCGGCGACAAATCCATTGAAAAACGACTGAAGATGTTGGCAGGCCAGTTCCCTGGAAAACTGGCTGTTGAAATGGCGTTCAGTGATCAACTGGCCCGTCAAATCGAAGCGGGTAGCGACATGTTCTTGATGCCCAGCCAATACGAACCCTGCGGACTAAACCAACTGTACAGCTTGCGCTATGGAAGCGTACCAGTGGTTCGTGCCACCGGTGGATTGCGTGACACCATTTGTGATTTGGACCAGGCCGATGAAGAGCGTACCGCAAACGGATTTTCATTTTCCAACTGGGACGCTGCCGATCTAAACCGAACCTTGGAAAGAGCGATTTCCACTTACGCCAACCGGCCCGACCTTTGGAGACAACTGGTTGAAACTGGCATGCGACAAGATTGGTCATGGAACGCCAGCGCGGCCCGCTACATCAATCTTTACCAGCAAACCGTTGCTCGCAGGAACAAAATTCAAGCCTCGGTCTAGCAGCGGACGCCACTTCTTTCCCATCGCCGGACGGTCAATCTAACTTTGCACTTTCGGTTGGTTCTGGAGCGGGCGGCGTCACCGTTGGATCCGTGGGCGCACTGTTGGCAGGGCGAACCCCCAAGTTGATAAATTCCATTGCCAACGAAAAGGCCATCGCAAAATACACGTAGCCCTTGTTGATGGGCGTGCCTACGGCCTCGGAAATTAGCACCACGGCAATCAAGATCAGGAAGCTGAGCGCCAGAATTCGTATCGTTGGCCGGCGTTCAATAAAGCTGGCAATGACTTCGCTGAAAATCAGCATGACGGCAACGGCAATCACAATGGCTGTGACCATCACCCATATCTGTTCCACCATGCCGACTGCGGTGATGACAGAATCTAATGAGAATACTAAATCCAGAATCGCGATCTGAACAATAACGGACACGAAACTAACTTGCGGCTTGGGTGCCTCATCCGGATGAGGTTCGTCCAAGCGTTCATGAATTTCATGGACGCTCTTGTATAGCAGGAATAAGCCGCCGGCAAGCAAAACGATATCGCGGGCGGAAACTGAATTAACTTCCGTATAATGTTTGATCAGCCAATCACGAAACCATTGGGGCAGCCAATTCAATTCCGAAATAATGAACAGCGGTTGTTCCATCTGAATCAAGCCAGCTAAACAAAACAGCAATCCAATCCTGGTTAGCATAGCCATCGCCAACCCCCAACGCCGCGCCGATGGCTGTTGCTCTTTGGGCAATCGCCCCGACAGAATTGTAATGAAGACGATATTGTCGATTCCCAAAATGATCTCCATTGCCGTTAACGCGACAATGGCGATCACAATTTCTAAAATCAGATGAGGTTCCATCAGCGACAATCTTTATTCAAGTTCAAGTTCTGAAAAATACAACGCGAGACACGATCGGTCTCGAAACACAAACGGGCCTAAGCTACAAACGCCCCAGGAAACCGCCACTCCGCTACTCATCTTTAGGTTAGCCCAACCTTCGGTCGATTGGACCTACGATGCTACGTAAACGCCCGGACCACTTTAAGCCCCGACGTTCAAACAACCCTGAAGTATCTACCGCCGGACGAGGCCGATTGCCTACTTCAGTATTGCCAGTTCCGAGGGTCAAGCGAACGTAAATGACGTAAGATCATCGCCTCGGATCTTGCCGTCAATGTTGGTTCGGTCGAGGACATGATTTGCGCAAGATAATCGGCGGTTGGTATTTCGATCAACGTACAATCAATACCTGGCGTCAACAAGGCACTGGCCCAAGCCAAGCGTTTGACGGTCGTTTGATATTCACTGGCGACCAAGTTTGCTGCGTTTGCATTGAGCCGTTGGTCTTGATTTGCGGGATGTTGCTCCAACTGCAACGGGCAATCGCCCAATAAACCTCCGTACAGTGGAAACGACCCCATGATTCCAATGCCTTTGAATTGGCAAATCGGGATTAACGAATCCTGCAAATCAGGGCCCAGCATTCCTGACGACGCCCGAGTCAACACAAAGTCGAAAGCATGCCGCGAAACCAACTCTGCCAAACCTTGCCAATAAAAGCCACCGACCCCCAAGATGCCCAGTCGTTCGGCTGATCTTAGCTCAAAAATCCCGCCGACTAATTGATGTACTTGGGACAGTTGACTGCGCGAAAGTTCTTCGGGTCGAAAGGTCAAATCATCCAAGACTACAATGCTACGGGTCGAGGCTAAATTTGCGGCCGCCCAGATCTCCGCCCACCGCTGAACGCATTGTTCGATCATTTCCAATAACTGGCCAACCGTTCGACCGGCCAGCAAATGCGGAAGCCGGACCCGGTTGGGTACCATCTGGCTTAGCGTCAGTCGTACAATCGCAACCGGTCCGGCAGCTTGATTCAGCCTGGTCGCCACGGTCCCCAACGCTGATTGCAGGCTTTGCAACCGAAGTTCAGCCGGCGCTTGGGATCTGGCGATACATCCCAAATCAAAAACACCGACGCCGGATCTCCAAATCGCTTTCAGCAGATCTTCTGGTTCCACCCTATCGTCACCTTCACCTGGCGGGTCACGGTCACCTAGGAGGTCACTTTGCCGAGAAACTTCATGTGCGATATCACTGAAATCCCCACAAGCCAGTCCGCAACCCAACCTACTTACCTGTAATCCCGTGTTCCCCAAGCCCTTTATCTGGTTCCAATCGAACACCTGTTCATCGAAGTTCATTGCGTAATTTACCAATTTCAAATAAAAAAGACCGATTGTCAGGCTGCCAAGCCTTAACGGCTTTGGAACTTGCTTTTAATATAGCGTGGTACACTATATGTTTTGCCCGAATTTGTTTTCAGGTTAAGGTGGCGCCCAAGGAATCTTCTTGATCGACTATGATCCGCAAAAACCAAGTTCAGATTGGCCTAATCGCCAAGCAAGGCAATAGTCAAGTCAGGCCAAAGTGTGAGCGCAGAAAACTCCCTTACCCAGCGCTCCCCAATCGATGCCCTGATTTGGAAGCCAAGGCAACCCGCGTCGATTCACTTGGATGGACACCTTGCCATAATTTCGGCTCGGGCCACAATTTCAGCTCGGGCCACAATTTCAGCTCGGGCCACAATTTCAGCTCGGCGTCGACTTTACTGCCGTAGTCCCACCGTCTAGTCGCCAACTTTTACTGTGACACAATCTTATGCTTATGCAAAAACTATTTGTGGTTCTGTTTGTTTTGGCAAACTTAATCTTGCCGTTTGTGATTGAGGAAGTTTTTCCGATCACGACGGCTCCGATGTTTCGCGACAACCCTCAAGTCTATTGCGACTTCACGGTGCTGGACCCAAGTGGAACTGCACTGCCGCTAAGTGATTTTGACATGCAACGGGTCTACGACGGGAACCCTGCCGGATATGGCAGCGGGCGCCTGGCCAATCCGTCGTTGGATCGCTTTGGAATTTCGGAAGACCCTGACCTAATAATTCCCAGCCGTGACGAAATCCGACTGTGGACTCAGGACAGACTTGCTCAGATGAACTTTCCGTTTGTCACCGTGCAAGTCAAAGTCATCGGCCCGGTCGGAAACGCCGTCGACGTTCAAGACAGCTTCGAAGTTATTGTTCTACAAAATCCAGCATTGGTAGAACGGGTCAAGACCTCCAGTGAAGCAAAAACTCAACCGCCCTCGCCGACAATTGCTGCAGAAGCCAACACTGGCGACGACACTGGCGACGACACTGGCGACGACACTGGCGACGAGGCAGAGCCAGAGCCAGAGCCAGAGGCCAAACCTGCACAGCTAAACGAAGCAAAATCGCAAGATGCTTCCGAAGCCAAGATAAACTAACATCAAAACCAAACTCCGACTTGACCATCCGACCGCTCAAAAGAAATTCAACACCGAGGTTCACCCGTGAACTTAATTTTTGATACTTACAACAACGTACGATTTGGCCTGCTGTCCACTCGCATCTTATTGCTTTCGGCGATTCTCTTGGCTTGCTGGGAATTTAGCCCCTCGGGCGTTGCTGACAATGAGAAAGTTGTCACCTTCCTGTCCAAAGTGCCCCCAGAGTATTTGACCGACATCAATGTGATGTACTGGGTCCGAGGCATCGTGGTACTTAGTTGCCTGATGTGGTTCTTCTGCTTGCTGACACCTTTTAGCTGCTGGGTGGCAACGATTTCCTTTGCCAGCCTTTGGGCCTTGCGAGTCGAAAACTCCATTTATTCGCCGCACATTTACCATATCGCGATAGTGCTAACTTTCATCCATGCGGCTTGGTTCACCTTCTACTATCGGCAAATTACTTATGCCTATCGTAGCCAAACTACCGCCATCAGCATGTACTATCCCTATTGGGTTTTCTGGCTAAGCGTCTTCTACATCGGCTGGTTTCATACGCTGGCTGGCATCGCGAAACTGCGCAGTCATGGATGGGCCTGGGCCGACGGTACCAGTCTTCAATTGTGGACAAAAGCGTTTGGTTATTCGCCGTCTCCAGTTACTCAGTGGATTATTTCAGATCAACAAAGCACGATGTTGATGCAACAAGGAACTTTAGTGGTAGAAACCGCTGCCATCGTTTGCATACTGGGAAGACCCTTGCGAATCGTCGTTGGCCTAGCACTGCTGGCGTTTTACGGAGGCGTGCTTACCAGTTTTGTAGACTATGGATTTCACCTGAATGCGGTACTGGTGTTTTGGTTTCTGATTCTGTCCGAAGCTTTGTTAAGCAAGTGGCAAGTCGGAGATTCAAAGACTATTCAAACGGACTACAACTAAGAGACGGTCAACGATGCCAGGATCGACACAAGGGGAGTCCTGGGTATGCGTCCTGGGTAGTGCGTCCTGGGTAGTGCGTCCTTCGCGGGTGGAAATCTCCACGGCAAGAAAAACGAAAAGGCTTCAACCCTACGTAGGTTGAAGCCTTTTCCTCAGCAGAAATGTTTGCGGAAAAACGTCGGAATCGAAATATAAAAAGAGCGATGATTCAGCAGCGACCCACCTAATCAAGTCGCGTTCGGTTTCGTCTTGTCGGAGGAAAAACATCACTCGGTAATCAAAGCCAAGTCACTGTCCAAACCGATCGCTCAAAGTTCAAGTTCTCTACTGCGGCCTTGTGCTGGCGAAGCCGCCAGGATCCACTGTTCAGACATTTCTGAGTTTTAGTTTTCGTTAGCCAAAGACCCTAATCCTTGTCATGCATCACAATCTTTTTGGCGGCCATCATCGCAAGGCAATATCGCCCAGCGATAGATGTATCAGGCAAAGACTATTCTTCGTCGTGGCCGTTGGAACCTTCGACGATCGCTTTGTACTTATCGCGTTCGCGACGGGTTGCTTCTAGATCGAAAACCAAGTACTTCATGTCCAATCGCAACTGGCTCAAGGCCTCTTGAACCAAAGTCAAGATACGACGGCGACGCTTGGTGCTTTCGACCACTCGTCCTAAAACGTTTTGCAATTCGCCGCGTTGGGCGGCTGGCAAGTTCGCTACTAAGTAAACCAACTGGGTCATGTCGGCGGATAGTTCGACTGCGGCTTCGGTTGTGTTCTGATTTTGTTGGCTAGTCATTTCTGCTGTTTCCTTCTGCTGAAAAGGTGGCTGAGTGATGCAGGTTCATTAGAGCAGCCACAGTGCCAGCATCCAAATAAAACCACTGGATACCGAACTTAACTCTTTTAAATTCAATGACTTAAAATTTATTTTAGCAATTCATCTTAAATTGCCTGTGTTGCCAAAATGCAACGCGACTGATCTGGCCAACTATGAAAAATGCTGGTAAAAGCCCTTTTTGAGGCCCTTTTTGGACGCCCAGCCGTTTTGTTGCCAAAACACCACTGGTACGCACCACTTGAGGCGTTTGATCAACATTTTTTCAAAATAGCCACTCGTGGCACGCTATATCCCAAATTATTCCGAGTTCTTACCGCAAAACCATGGCCGAAAAAATTCGCTGGTCGTTGCTGTCGTTACTTTCGTTGATCTTGGCGTGTCTGGGCACGCCAACCGCCTGCAGCCAAGTTCTGGACTCATTTGAAAATAGCGAACGGTCTTGGCAGCTGCGGCAGTGGACTGCATCGATCGATTGGCCCGTTCTGCAGCAAGGCATTTCGCAACAGCAACACCAGTCTGGAAATGCCAGCTACCGATTCAAATTTCGTTGCGGCCCGGGCGAACAAATTATGGCCAGCTACGATCTGTCGCCATCGTTTGTCATTCCAGAACTGGAACCTACGGTCTACGTTCGCTGCGCGCGAACGGGAGTTCAGCTTTATGCCCGGGTGGTCTTTCCCAACACAGACAGTCCCAGTGGCAATGGTCCAATGACGACATTGATCGAAGGCGACATCTGCCAACAGATCGACCGCTGGACCAAGTTGGGCTTTCAAACCGATGACGGAACTACGCTTTACCAAAAGATGAAAAGCCAACTTCCTCTGTTGCGACGAAAGTATGGCTCGCAAGTCAGCGAGAAAGATGCGTACATCGACGCGGTGATTTTGAATTTGTATGGCGGACCAGGCGACCAAGAGGTTTGGATTGACACACTGGCGGTCGAGGGCCGAGTGTCCGCGGAGAGAATTCAACAGGCCAGCTTCTTGGCTGCCGAAGAATCTGTGCCAAACGTTGTCCAAGTGGCTGGGATGCAAGTCGAACAATCACGACCTAGCCGAGTCAGGACCGATGGGACAGTGGTTCTGATCGACGATCGACCTTTTGTGATTCGCGCTATTGAGTACAACGGCGAAGCGATGAGTGCCCTGAAAGAAATGGGCTTCAACACTTTATGGATGGCCAATTCACCCACGGTCTCGCAATTACAACGCGCCAAAGATCATCGCTTGTGGGTGATTGCTCCGCCCCCGGTCGATGATGGCCTGCGCCTAATCAATTTTCAGTACGATCCCGTTTTGGCTTGGCTGGTCGGCGACCGTGTGAACTGGGCAGACCACGCCGTGGTAAAACAACGCATCGCAAAGATACGCCAAATCGACATTCGTCAGGGTCGCCCCGTGCTGGTAACAGCCCAGACAGGACTGTCTGACTACAGCCGCACAGCGGACCTGCTTTGTGTCGGCCAAAAAATTATTGGCACCAGTTTCCCGTTGCACTTGTACAGCAAGTGGTTACAACAACGTGCACAATTGGCCCAAGCGTACGTTCCGATGTTGGCAGAAATTGATACCGATTTTTCGCCACAGTTGATTCAACAATCCGCCGCGTTTTCGGGAACCAATGCCCCCATCGCGATCCAACCTGCCCAACTACGGGGCCTGGTCTTTCAAGCCATTGCCGGCGGGGCTCGCGGTTTTGTCTTTCGCAGTCAATCACGACTGGATGACACGTCACCGGCAACCCTGCAACGTCAATTGGCCATTCGCTGGGTCAATCGGCAACTGGAACAATTGGCGCCGTGGACTGCCGGAGCGGTAGTCACCGGCCAGGTTGATCAAGTCGACCCAAGCATCCAAGTCCATGCGTTAAAAACCAGTCGTTCGCGGCTATTGTTAGTCCAGCAAGTCAACGGGCGCGAATCCTTCACGGCGGGTTCGTCGCGTGAGGGAGTGATTGCGATCCAGGATGCCGGATCAGGTGTATCGGATCAACCCTATCGTTTGACACCCACAGGCCTAAGCCCGGCAACCCACCAACGCCTTGGAAACCAACTAACGATTCAAATAGAAAATGCCAGTGACTGGGAAGCCATCGTGCTTACACAAGATCCGCTGGTGATTCGTTACGTCGAACAATCATCTAACCAAGGCCAATCGTGGTCCTTCAATCAACTACATTTAGAGCAGGCAGAATACTCAACCGAATGGGCGTCGCGACTGCAAACCGCCATGGTCCAAGCCGGCCGCGACCGTCCCGAGATTCAAAGTGCGTTGACCAGAATTCTATCGGCACGGCAATCCATCAACCCCACGCTAGCCAGTTCTGATCCATTAGCCTTGTGGAGCCAGTCGAACATCTTGCAACGCGAAGTCGCACGACTGAACGACAGTCTGGTGACCGAGGCTCAAGCCATGCTCTCTTGGCCAACGGCAAGCCCGTTAGACCTCCATCCGATTTTGATCCCTCTGCATTGGCAATCCATTTCCAGAATGTCACAAGTGCAGTGGTCAGGCAACGGCCTACCCGGCGGTGACTTTGAAGACATTGGGCAAACCACATCCAGTGGCTGGCAACACCATAGCAATAGTGGCAGTTCGATCCAAAGTTTCGCTCAGTTGAACGAAGCCGCACTGGTCGACGGCAGGAAAGGACTTGTTCTGTCGGCCCAACCCGCAGCCGGCATTCCTGCCGCCGTGGTCGAAAACACTCCGGTCTGGATTGTCTCTGCCCCTGTGCAAATCCCCGCAAATCATCTGGTGCGCATCGCAGGCTACGTTCGAATCGATCAACCCATCACGGGATCATTAGACGGGTTTCTGATCAAGGATTCGCTGGGTGGCTTGGACTTGTCGCAACGAATTTCGGCCACCCGAGGTTGGCAACCCTTCGTGGTTTATCGCGCCACCAACGATCCTCACGACCTGAAAATCACATTCGCATTAAGCGGCTACGGCCAGGTGATGTTGGATGAAATCACCGTTCAAATGGCGCCGATGCCTACCGGTAATACCGGTTCAGCCTTTGAAGTCCTATCACCCACAAGCGGAAGCCAACCTGGTGCATCTGTGCCCGGTTCGGCCCTGCCAAACTCGGCCCTGCCTAATTCATCCCTGCCGGCAACCGCCGCTGGCCCCGCTACTTCGCAGCCTGGCTTTGGGAGATAGCCGCCCAATGTTCCCCAACCAATCGCTAAACGGCGATACGGTCTGCGGGAACAGGAAAATTGCTGGCCATTTCTTTGACGTATTGGCGAACCCGCTGGAGCGATGCCTGATCCTCCGGAGCCTTCAAAACCTCCAGCATCCAACCTGCAATCGTCTTCATTTCGTCCGCTGCCATGCCTCGAGTCGTCAGGGCAGGGGTCCCCACTCGAATCCCGCTAGGATCCATTGGGCGACGCTGGTCAAACGGGATCATATTCATGTTCACGGTAATGCCACAGTAATCCAAGGCTTGTTCGGCAACTTTCCCACCAATTCCAAGCGGAGTCACATCCACCAACAACAAATGGTTATCGGTGCCACCGCTAATAATTCGCAACCCGCCCGCCACTAACACCTCTGCCAATGTCTGTGCATTTTCAATCACCTGCTTTTGATACTGCACAAAATCTGGCGTATTCGCTTCGCGGAAACAAACGGCTTTGCCAGCGATCACGTGCTCCAAAGGTCCGCCTTGCATTCCTGGGAAGACGCTGCGGTTCAAAAGTTTGGCATCTTCTTCGCGGCAAAGTATCAAACCCCCTCGCGGTCCACGCAATGTTTTATGAGTCGTCGTGGTGACAAAGTCGGCAACACCGACTGGGCTGTTGTGCAGACCTGCAGCAACCAAGCCAGCATAGTGAGCCATGTCCACCATCAATTTCGCCCCCACTTCCTTTGCAATTTCTGCAAAACGATCGTGAGGAATTTCACGCGGATAAGCGCTGGCACCCGCCACGATCAACTTTGGCTTGTGCTGCCGCGCCAACTGCACGACTTGGTCAAAGTCAATTCGGTAGTCCTTCTGACTGACTCCATAATGCACAAAGTTGTACAATTGCCCCGACAGATTCAACTTCATTCCATGGGTAAGATGGCCGCCATGTGCCAAATCAAAACCCATCACAGTGTCACCGGGGCTTAGCAAAGTCATGTAGACCGCTTGGTTGGCCTGCGATCCAGAATGCGGCTGAACATTCGCATGCTGGGCACCAAATAAGGTCTTGGCACGATCAATCGCCATTTGTTCAATCACATCTACGTGTTGGCAACCGCCGTAGTATCGCTTGCCTGGGTAACCTTCAGCATACTTATTGGTAAGGATACTTCCAGCCGCTTCCATGACCGCCGCACTGGTATAATTTTCACTGGCGATCATTTCGAAACCTTCGCGCTGCCGCTCCGCTTCGTCGGTGATAGCTGCGAATAATTGCGGGTCTTCAGTCTCTAGAATACTCATGTTTTCTTTACATCCCAAGCGAACAAAAATACAAGCCAATTCGGATCGAACCTCCACCATCGGACTACCCGCACGTCTGTCGATCCCATTAATCCGCCGAATCGGCAAATCCGACAACGTGCACACGATTACTGGGCGCGGCGCAATACGAAAACGATGTCCTCGGTCGTTTCATCCAATTCAATCGGAGACTCAACGTCATAGGCAAAATCGTAAATTTCAGCAATCTCCCAACGAGGTTCGCTGGCAATCAATTCCAAAATTTGATCGGAACTGTAGGTTCGAAAGTTGAACTGATCCTCCAATATTTCATACCGACTTGGCGTGATGACTTCGTATTTCATCTTGTAGGTTTCGTAACGCTTGGACAGGTCTCGATCCACCAGCCACATATCCGTATTTACCGTCAACGAACCTCGCGATGCCGACCAACTCTCCTCCTCAATCGTTGCCCCTCCGGTTGGCGAAAGATGTAACCCCAAAACATACAAACCACCCGGTGCAATCGCGTCAGCCATGGCAGACAAATGATTGCCTGCCTGTTGGGCAGCCTCTAAATGTCGAAAACTATTGATCGTATTGAACGCTGCATCCGCTGGCTGAGCTAGTGAAAATTCGCACATGTCCCCAACAAATCCGGTCGGTTTGAAGCCATTGCGTTCCAGCCGGCGATTGCAAAAGTCAATCGCCTTTTCGTTCAAATCCAGCCCCGAAACTTTAAATCCTAACTTCGCAAAACGGATCATCAAACGTCCTGTCCCACACGCCGGTTCAAATAGATTGGTGACCTCGCGATCGGCAAACAGATGGAAACATTCCTGCAAAAAGTTCATCTCGGCCAAACAATCTGACCCAAAAATCAAATCGTAGTACTTCGGATAATCATAAATAGCACCTTCCAATCGGACCGCGGTGCTGCTGCTTTTATCTTTCGCTTTTGGCGTCATCATTAGACTTTGTCTGTTAATACTGGAAGGTGATCTGTTGAAGTTAATTCGCAAAGGCCTGCACGGCATTCAGGCAGGTAGAAACATGAAACGGGTCAAACATTCGATTGCAAAAACACCCTGCAACCCCATGGGCCGACTAAAAAATGGCACCCAAGAACTTGACCCGTCAAAACTCAGCCGCGTGATGCTGGCATGCTCAATACTTAAGGTTCAATCTCACCTGAGTCCGCTCACCCTGTCCAACGCTTCGTGTGAAAATGGACTCAACTAACGAGTCGTCGCATGCATCTTGGCCCAGTAATCAAAGACGCAAACATCTTCCACAATCGGCGCGACCAACTGAGTAAACTTCACATGTTCGGGATGAGGCAAATAATTATCTCGATCGGTCGCGGTCCGGAACGTCAACGTAAAGCCGTGCGTAAACCCTTTGGACTTCCCTTCAGGACTGATGTTGGTTCCACTTTCAATGGCAACGATCGTGTCGATTTTGTTCCCCAGTGATTGGAAAGAATCCAAAGCTGCTTGAACGGCCATCGGACTGGCTCCGGCGTTGAATTTAAACAACACCACGTGGCGTAAAAACTGAGCCTCAGGTTCGGGCAGAATCAATTCAAAATAGCCTGCGATGGCATTGGCCAAGAACTGATTGCCCATTCGATTCAAGTGCACACCGTCGATCGTGAGGATCGAATGCGATTTTTGGTTTGGATTGTGACCCTTCAGGTAGTCGATCGCCAACTTCCGCAGGTCCAGCAAATTGCATCCACTGTCCGTGGCAACCGTTCGGATCATTTCGGACAAATCTTCAAGATCGCGGTCCATTGAATTCGAACCGTCGGCTTTTTCACCAATTAACATCGGCGTACAAAGCACAATTTCGGGTGAACCGACTTCAGATTCCGACTCCTCCCCAGCCGTTAGCCGCAAGGCTTCAACCAAAGCCAGCATGTCTTGTTTGGCTTTGGCAAATTCAAGCACGTTGCCTCGCGATTGATGCCAAACGTCATTAACGCCAACAAAAACCATGACAATCGACGGACGCAACGGCAAGACTTCGGTCACAACGCGAACTCTCGCGTTTTCGATCCGGTCACCGCTGACTCCCGTTGGACGCCATTGCAATTCCTCTCGCCCCAATGCCTCACGCAAAAGGGTGACAAAGCCAGCCGAACGATTTCCTGCTTGAGTAATCGAATCACCTAAAATGATAATTCGATCCTTGGCCTGCAGAGGCCGTGAAAAGGTGCTGCTCACCGTGGAATGGCTCCGGTTTGGAAGACAACATGAACGTGGATTCAAAAAACTGGATCTCCAACTGCCTGACGCGGAAGCAGGATCAATCCATTCGCCCAGAATATTTAGCCAGATTCTATCCCGATCGCTGCTGATTCGATAGGCAACTGGTCAAGAGGAACCCCGTGGCTTCAGGAAACGAAAAAGGCCACAGCCATCCGAATCAACGAACGACCATGGCCTGAGTAATCAGAAACCACACCCAGCGACGATCAACGCCGGTCTGCTAGTTCCATTTCACTAGGATGTAGTAGGTTTCAGAGACTTTATCACCTGGCTCGCTCATACCACCCAATAAAGTCCATTGATCGGCGACCGACTTTACAGTGCCTACCACTTGAAAAGCCTTCAAATTTCCCCGATCGACTTGCCCAGCCCAGGAAACCACCGGAATTACCAGCGCGGGCGGCCCACCATCAACACAACTGACACCAACCTGAATCGTACCAATCGGACTGTCGCCTGGCGGAATAAAAGGTAGGAATTCCGCCGACCAACCCACAACGGGCTTAACGGTTTTTGATTGATAGCCAACTTGATTTTGCTTATCGAGATCCTGAATCCCACCACCGCTGCCTACCACGGGTGTAACCCCAATCACAATATTTCGATGTTCGCCGCTAGTGCACGCAACCACTTGACCATTGAGTCCTGTACCCGAGCCTGCCTGAACCGCCGACTGCAAAATAATCTCATCGATCTCTGGCTGCGACTTGCCTGTTAGCAACGACTCTGCGTTAGCGACGTTCAATTTCAGCGCAACCCATTGGACTGCTACGGTTCTTTGCTTCGCTTGTGCCGAACGCAGAACACCCAGGAGCGCCTCGATTTCTTTGTGAACTTCGGCCGCATGTCTAATCAGCAACGAACCACCTAATGCCCGGCAAATGCAAATGCCACCTTGATTTTCCCAAGACTTCGGTTCAACCATCGAAACGATGACTTGACCAATCTGGTTCGCCGGGAGCTGAGCACCGGCATAGCCCGTTACAAATCCATCGCCCATACCACCGCCACCCATTCCACCGACGCCCATGCCCATACCTTGAGTGCCCATTGAAGGAGAAACAGCGAACATACCACCGCCACCCATTCCACCACCGCCAAATACACCTGGCTGGGCGTCCGTAACTTTGGAACGTAAACCGGTCCCTGGCCAACGATCCGGTAGTATCTCAAAGGCCTGCGGTTGAGTTAACAAATCGCTAACATCGTAAACCTTCACCACCAGTCCAGCCTCCTCATCTTCATCAGGCGACTGAGGGCTTGCCGATCCCAAACCCAAAAGACATGGACTTGCGCTAAGTGGTAACTCGGAATGGCTAAGGAAGCCGAAACCAAACAACATTGCTACTAAGAATTTCGCTCGCATCGCTGACATACCTCACTTAAAAAGACATCGCGAACTACGTTCGCTTCAAACTGTTTCTTCCACCTTTGAACCCGTTGATTCGCTGAATTCATTCCTGCTGCAACGGTTCCTAACTGACTTGCTTCTTGCAGTGCAAGATCCGCCGAAGGAACTTGCCGCAAGATCAACGCCGCTGTGGCCTGTTGCACATGCACCCCTTGCTGCAATTGCCGCTTCAACATGCGATCGATTTCTGGACCAGGAATGACCCAAAGCAACATCGCAGCTTGAAATTCAGTCCCTCGCCCGGAAGCATTCATTACTGCCAGGGCTCGAGCGGCATGACTTGGATTCCACGGGCGATTAATTCCCGCCAAGATCTTCGAACACGAAGGGCTGCAAGCCAATTCAACCAAAGCATCCGTCGCCACCGAAGACGATCGCCCCAACAATTCAGACGCAACCATCTGTAATGAATCACAATCCTTCGCCTCACGAAGCAATTGCGACAATTGAAGATCAGAAGCCTGGGGAATGAATCGCCGCATCGCCAAACTCTCTAAATGTGGGTACCGCAAACAGCCCCGCAAAAATTCTTGTGATTGCGGCCCCATATCCAAACTGACCACTTCAATGGCGGCCTCTAGAATTGCAGTCTCTCTCCACTGGACGACACCCTGCCTGGTCCACACCAGCCAAAAACCACGATTGGTCGCCCAAGTTGACTCCAATTGATTTCGCTCCATCGGATTGGCAACGCTCCAAGCCAACAGCCACTGCTTCAACTCTTCTTCCAAAGCCCTCGGATCCGAATTCTTCAATCGAACATTGATCATTCGCGGTGGCAAGTTCAACAACTGCCCGACGGACACAATCCGCATAGATTCAACCGAACTTTGAATTTCTGGTAATTCCGTACCCATTTCAGACACAACCGGGTTAACCTCAGAATCTTCTTCAGCCTTCGACCCAGCGTCTGCCAAGGCAGTCGATTCTTTCTGGATATCAGTCGACGGTTCACCCATAGATTGGTCGACAATCCGATTCAAATCTAAATCCGTGAAAGCTCGCATCCCCAACCAGGCACCCAAGATTGCAAACAGCAATCCCGCGGCAATTGCGATTTGCCGATAACCCAAAGCTGAAAAACGCCTCCACCCAAAACGACCTGATTCGACAACCTTGGCGACGTCGAGTCCTTCAACCGGGTTGCTTTGAATGACCTCCGACACAACACTTCCATCGCCGGCATCACTTCCATCGCCGGCATCACTACCATCGCCGGCATCACTACCACCGCCGACATCACTACCATCGCCGGCATCACTACCACCGCCGACAACACTTCCGTCGCCGACATTTTTGCCCACTGTCCCAGTCGAAACGACCGCGAAATCGACTGCCTCCGCTTGCAAAAAGACCTGCAATAATCGCTCGCAAGCCTCACCTTGTGCTGCCTGGGTTTCAACTTCTATTGGATCTGCTGAACGAACGATGGCCTGCAGTCGCGTCCATGGATGCTCCTGCTGACCGCCATCGCATTGGGGTTGCTGCAACAGATCCCCTGCCACATCGTTTATCCAGGCGCCCTCATTAACCGCGGCACCAACATCCGGCGATTCGCCATTATCACGCGGGACCCCGAGCGATTGCTCACCTGCCGGCGTTTCACTTGGGCGATCTTGGTCTCCATGTTCAATGTTCATAACAAATCCTTGGTGGGATTATTTCGGTTCCCTTGATCCGCCGGATGCGATTGATCCGCTTGAACCGTTTGGGCCGTTTTGGTGTTCGGCTTTTCACGACCACCATCGCCCAACAACGGTTGCAGTGCATTCCGCAAATTTTTTCTAGCGACCGACAACGTCGCGTAGACATTTTGATGCGACATTTCTAACACCTCTGCAATCTGACTTGTCTCCAACTGCTCCCAAACACTCAAGACTAAAACTTCTCGCTGCCGATCTGGCAATTGTTCTACCGCCTGTCGAATCTGAATTACCGCCTCTTGTGACTGCATTTTTTGTCCGGGGCCAAGCAATGCACTCTCCAACAAATCGTCCAACAAATTCAACTGGCTTGGTTGATTCCGGCGGTGCTTGGCCAGCCAATCACGGCAACTGTTTATGACAATTCGGCTAAGCCACGTTTGCAAGGAACTTTCATGACGAAAACTGTCTTTGGATCGCACGATTTTTAATAACGCATCCTGCAACGCATCTTCGGCTGACGCGATGTCGCCACAATAACGAATCGCGAGCCGCAGACCTTGCGGCAAAAAATGACGAACCACCACCGCCCAATCGATAGGCGGTTGATCAGCCTGGCCGATCCCTGGTTCGTCATCAAATGACATCAATGCTCGCTGTCAAAAGTACCCGTGTTTATTCCTTGGTGTTGATTAGACGATCGCTTACCAAGGAACCTCAAACCAGAATTCCAAAGAAAATGACTTTCCGCAATATTTTAGAGGAACACCCATTCACAGGCCCGGCTAAAAACGCTGCAAACCGCAAAAGATTACGCAGACATTTAGGAAATTAGAATTTACAGCGCAGTAATCACCGTATCCCCAACACAACAATCGCGGCGGCAATTTATTCGTCGTTTGGTAGCACGTGAACAATAAGACGCGTAAGGGCATAGAAAAAACGATCGGCCCTAGGAACCTCCCCAGAACCGCTCGCTATGTTTTTGATCAAAAAGATGCAAACCCAGGCAAACCACCCAGCCAAACCACCCAGGTCTAATAATGGCAGGGTCGAATTATGGCAGGGTTTAATACTGGCAGGGTCGAATTATGGCAGGGTCGAATTATGGCAGGGTCGGATACTGACCGATGGCCCGATAGCGCGCGATGTGAACACCAGTTGGTAATTCGGCCATGCTGCAGCACAATTAATTCAAGGCGGCTAATTCAGGGCGGCTAAATCAGGGCGGCTAAATCAAGACCGGCATCTACTCAACGCCCCAGTTGCCTATGGTCGCCTCTTGTCGAACCTAACTGTACCCAACGCAACTAAAACGCGTCCATGGCCGTCAGGGCCCCCGCTTGGTCAGAATAGAGATCAACAATTTGATCCAACTTCATCAACATGAAAACTTCTTTGACGTTTTCGGTGATTTCACAGAACGCCAGTCTTACACCAGCTTCCTTGCAGCGATTTCTCAGCAATACCAACTTGCCGATCATTGCACTGGACATCAGCACCACATTCCGAAAATTCAAGACCAACTTGTTGTCCTTCGTCCTAGCTGCTGCCTCCAGCAACTCGGCCCCGACCGTTTGAACCGTTGCTTCGTCCAAAATTCGAGTGTTTTGGAAGTACCCAACACTTACGTCGCCAATTTCTTTGATCTCAAGCATCACTACCCAACCCTAAATGAATGCTGCCCAATTGAATTCTGCGCCAATCGAATAATAAAAGCGTAATGAATCTTTCGCTAGACCGAAACCGAAACTTTCCAGAGATCTAGTGTACACCGCAGTCAAAACTTTGCAGCAAAGACTTCTCAGTGCCTACCGGATCACCATCTCCTCGATGGTTCCAGGGGACTGTGACTCCTGGTCCATGAATCTGGGATAAGGTTGCAGCGCGACGACTCTGCTTAAATCTACCTTAACTGGCTTCTAGACGCTCCTATTTTTTATGCTCTTTTGGGTTTTTTCTCAATCAGGGCTTCGGTTTTCAAAACTACCCGCCTCCTTAATGCCGGCTTTTGAACTCAAACTTGCCATCTTTCTAGGGGACTTGGAACTAAACGCATGATTAAATCCGGCACTGGATTTCGTATCGCGGGTTGCGGTTGGGCGAGTCAAGAAATACTGTTTTCGAACTAGTGAACCAAAGTATTAGGCGAGCGGCAGAAGAAAACTTACCGCAATACAAGCCCACAGCGAAAGCGAAGGAAGGCAATATCCACTGGTTTGCGCTGCTTGCTGGTATTTTTACAGCTGCCGCTCGTGTTAGGAAAACTTGGACCCGCTTGAGGGTCTCTATCTGAACAATCCGTCCAAAATTTCTTCGCCCGGCGGCTAACGCCGTGTTAACACAGGCGACCCTGGCACCTTGGGAAGCAGCGAAGGAGGCGACCTGGGTCGGAAGATCCCAACTTCTAGCTTCCAGGTTCGCCCGGCATAACATTACCCTCTAATCGCTCGAATGCCTTGAAGTAGCAATAACAATCGACTGGAGCACCGAAACATCCCGGCAGAATTCCAGCGCGAATTCCGTATTGTGATTGGTAGCAATTGACGATTGAGCTTGTGCTAAAAACTCGCATCAGTAAGCTTTAATCGCCGGGGTGAGAACGGATTTCCCGTCCTGCAGGAAAAGTCGACCGAGGGCTGAGCGCTTGCCCTGACGCCGATTTGTTGCCCGGAAGCTGGCCTTTCTTTTTGGACTTTCCCCATCGCTATGACGCTTTTTGATCGCTACGTCATTGGCCTGTTCGTTAAAATCATGCTGGTCTGCTATTGCAGCCTGGCTGGCCTGTACTTGATTATTGACATCTTTAACAACCTGGATGAATTCGTCGAACTGGGCAAACGACAAGGTTCCATGGGCCAGTTTCTTCTACATTATTATGGCCCACGACTGATCGGACTGTTTTGCGAGGTCAGTGGTCTGCTTTATCTTCTAGCCGCCATTTGCACGCTGACCCGACTGTATGGCACTCACGAATTGGCCGCGGTTCAAGCAGCCGGAATCAGCATCCGCCGAGTCGCCAAGCCGTTGGTTGTACTGACATTAATTTTGTGTTTTGGCTCCCTGTTTTGTCGCGAATGGATTTTACCTAAATTCAGAGAAACATTGACCGCGAATGCCCAACAACTGCTCAAGAATGAACCCCAGAGTATGATCTCGCAAATCGACTACGATTCATTGGTGATGATTCGTGGTTTATCGATCGACCCCAAAACAGGTGAAATCGACCAACCCGACTTTTTGCTGCCTCATGATTGGCAAACGTTGGACGCGGCAAACCAGACGACGGCAATTAATCCAGCCATTTCAAAGCAGCAAACGAAGAACTTTTCTGCTTCAACGAGGTCGCGCAGTTTATCCCCTAGCAACACGACCGATAAGAAAAACCGAACCAGCAAACCCATCGTACCAGGCAATCAGATTGTGGCTCGCCGAGCCTTCTGGCAACCACCAACGGACCAATTGCCAGGCGGATTCCTTTTGGATGGCGTTCACCAACCTGCATCGATCGCAACTCAAGCGAGTGTCGTTCAAGACGGCAAGACTCGTTTGTACGGCCCTGCAGATCATTCGTGGCTGAAGTCTGATCAGTGTTTCATTCCCACGGGCATTCCCGTCCAGCAATTGGTGCACGGCGTCGATTGGTTCCGCAGCGCATCACTGTCTGAATTGATCACCGTCAATCAAAGCGGCAGCGTACGCCTACCCAGCATCCACCGAATCGAAATGCACTGGCGTCTACTTCGCCCCTTCTTAGATTTTTCTGTATTACTGATCGGGCTGCCCTTGGTACTGCGGCGAGAAGGCCAAAAGCTTGTGGTTGCGGCGGCCTACTGCGGCTTTCTTATGATTGGCGTGCAACTATTGGTTATGGTCTGCCAGTTCCTAGGCGCCCAACAGATTCTAAAGCCAACTGCATTCGCTGCTTGGCTGCCCATTTTGATCGTCTTTCCGATCTCTGTTTGGTTTTACCAACGATTTGATCACTAGTCACGATTGCGATCCAATTCGCCTGAATTCCCAACTTGAAACGGGTTCGCAGCTTGCCGCAATCGATCCAAAATAACGGGTCGACAAAGCATCTCCTGGCCACCCAACTTCGACTGGCAACCCTGACTGAAAACGGGGCGTTTCTCGCGACCAGAGAAGCCTAACGGTTATCCACTCAACCCGCCGTGCTACCGAGTTGCTTTTCACTTACAACTGCTAGCAAAAGTTATCTTGCGGTCGTTTGAGGGCGTTTCTATACTCCCGCATCCCATTGTAAGGCGGATAGCTGTCGGACAACTGGCCTCCAGGATACTACCGGGATACTACCAGGCAGAACGGTGGACTGCAGAACGCCAGGATTCAGAGGTAGTGTGCGTCAACCCAGCGCATGACTAGCCGACCCCAATTTGATTTTCAACTGACTTAGTCTTTACATCGTCAGGCAACGAGTCTTGCATTACTCAAGACCTCATAAAAATACGTTTTTTTTGAATGACATTAGCTTTCGCCCAGCCAATGTCGCGAACGGTTGGGCTGCGCCTGGAGCGATCCATCCACTGGCCAATCGTTTCAAAAACCAGAACACCTGGCCTGTTCTTTGGGCCGCTTCGAAGTTAATGCTACTGCTGCTTTTACTGACTTTTATTTCCAGCCACTTGATCGCCGGCGTCGCTTTGGCTGCAACATGCCAAGAATGGCCAGCGACGCCAATGCCAGTCAGTTCAGCAGGTTCGCCTGCCGCACCTGGCGTTGGGACAACTGAATTTTCAACAGCGGCCTGGAATGGCGATCCGCTACATTCGAATGATTCCAACGTCGCACTGATTCAATCGACCACCATCGCCAGTGGCCGCGGAGTGCAAATCACTGCACCGAATTTTTCTCCGCAATATGCGATAAAAATTCAAGGCGTCGTTCGGGATCAATGGCAACAGGGGGCCTATCAAGCCAAGGTCTTGTCACAAATCAGATTGACTCAAGGCAAGGCAACTTACACCGCCGACCATGCCGTAATCTGGGTCGACCCAAGTGCTCCCATCGGACTGTCGCCGGGCGGCGCTGCTGTCTCCAATGAATTTTCTAGCGACATTTGGGGGTCACAAAACGTCCGCCAACTTGCCGTAATTTACCTTGAGGGAAACGTTGCCATTGGATTCCCGCGTTCACCCTTTAGCACGCAAGAATCGGTCCATAACAGCGCACCAAACTTGCCAGCGGTCAACCCACCGAGCCATTCCAATGCTGTTCTAAGCGATCAGGATTTCGATTGGATTCGCGACCAACAATGGTTGGGCACTTTGGCCAGTGACCTTCCTCTTGAATTCAAGACTGACTTACCCGAACAAAACAGCATTGGCTTTACTTCTCCGGCAAGAAGTGAACCAGGCTTGGCCCAGCGGGCGTTAAGCTACTGGCAACAGGAGGTTGCCAATTCGCAACGACCGTCCCCAATTGGACTGGCAAGCTACCAGTCGACAGACAATCGATATCAAGCAAACCAAAGTCTGCCCGCAGCATTAGGGAACCCGCTCCTTTCCCCTCAATCCCAAGGCGCACCGACTGCGTCACCCAATGCTGCCGGCCCTCTAAATTTTGCCATCAATTCCAACAGCACGTTGGGCGCTGCCGATCTGGCACCGATTGCGGCGCAGAGTCCTGACCCGGGATCACCTGCAGTTTTTGGCGTAGTGCCGCCAGGGCAGGGCTCTGGCATTTTTGCACCGGGCCAAAACCTTGCCGGTTCCGATAGTCAACCGGTAAAGGTCCAGATTTTTCCGCGAAACACAGGCGTAGATCTGAATCTTCGCAATGTTCCTGGCCGAATCCCTGGTGAACAAATGATATTGGGAACCGGCGGCGTCAAGGTAGTCGTTGATAGCCAAATGATTACGCAAAACAGTACGCCCGGATCAAATCCTTCTGGCGTTGCCACCGGCGAAAGACTCGTGATTCAAGCGGATAATATCGTTGCCTGGACCAATCAGATTGCATCCATGGGGGGGTCAGAAACCACGCCCCGTTGGGAACTGTTTTTGGAAGGCAATGTAATTTTTGCCTTGGGTCAGCGAGTGGTCTACGCGAATAAGATGTATTACGACGTGAACATGCAGATGGGGACGATTCTGGATGCTGAAATGCTGTCGCCTGTCCCAGAATTTGAAGGCCTGATTCGACTACGGGCCGATGTTCTCCAACAAATCAATCAACAGCAATTCCGAGCCTACGGAGCGGCCGTCACCACAAGCCGCATGGGTATCCCTAGATATTGGCTGGAATCACGTGAATTGGATCTGACTCGAACTAAGTCTTACGATGCAGATCCAGCATCCGGAGTGACGGCCATTGATCCCAGCACCGGGTTGCCCGCAATCAAGGATTCGTTCACCGTTGAAAGCTACGACAATTTTATTAACGTCCTGGGAAGACCGTTCTTGTACTGGCCTGTCTTTAAGACGAACCTGGACAACCCAGAGTATTACTTACAAAATTTCGCGATAAAAAATGACAACATCTTCGGCTTTCAAGCACTGACCAACTGGAATCTTTACCAGGTACTGGGCATGGAACCGGTCGAAGGAACTCAGTGGACCGGATCGTTAGATTATTTAAGCAATCGAGGGTTAGGCCTAGGGTCCAAATTCAATTACACGCGCGACAATGGATTCGTTTTCCCTGGGATGACCAGCGGATACTATGATTCATGGTTTCTAGTTAGCGATAGCGGATTAGACAACCTGGGCGCTGATCGCCGAAACGTAACTCTGGAAGAAACTCAAAGAGGCCGATCGGTTTGGAGACATGATCATCGCTTTCGCAATGGAGATCGATTGCTGGGCGAATTCGGCTGGATTTCTGACCGCAACTTCTTAGAACAGTTCTACGAAAGAGAGTGGGACCAAGAGAAGGATCAAGCCACCAGCGTGCGCTACCAACGGTTACGTGAAAATCGGATGTTCGAAATATCCGGCGACGCGAACGTAAACGATTTCTTTACGCAAACCCAGTGGCTACCTCGAGTCGATTTTACGGTATTGGCTCAGCCGGTCCTAGGTTCGCGAGTCACCTGGCACTCGAATTCGCATGTGGGTTACGCCGATCTAAAAGTCGGCGATGCACCGACCAATGCGGTCGACCTGGCCAAGTATGATCCACTGGCATGGGAGGCCGAGCGTGAAGGCTTGCGAATTGGCACCCGACAGGAGCTTGAAGTTCCATTTCAACTAGGTGCACTTAAAGTTGTGCCCTACGCGTTGGGCGATGCCACCTACTGGGGCGAAGACCTGACCGGTGACGATTTGACTCGGTTGTATGGACAGACCGGGATTCGCACCAGTCTGCCGATGTGGCGAGTCGACCCCAACGTACAAAGCCAACTTTTCAACTTGAATGGACTGGCCCACAAGGTAACCTTCCAAACTGATTTTCTTTATGCAGACGCCAATAAGGACTTGGATCAATTGCCGTTGTATGATGCGATTGATGATGATGCGCAAGAGCACTTTCGCCGACGATTCGCGTTTGACACGTTTGGTATTTTGCCAGGTGGCAACACGCCAGTGGCCTTCGACGAACGATTCTTCGCCTTGCGTTCAGGGCTTCAGGGTTTCGTGTCGTCACCCGCAAATGAAATTGCCGACGATCTGACACTTTTCAAATTCGGCGTCAACCAACGTTGGCAAACCAAGCGAGGCACCCCGGGCCGCGAACGGATTATCGACTGGGTGACACTCGACTTATCCGCGCAGTATTTTCCCCAGAGCGATCGCGATAACTTTGGTGAAGATTTCGGAATGATCGATTACGATTTCCGGTGGCACATCGGCGACCGCCTAGCATTTCTATCGGACGGATATTTTGATACCTTCCAAGATGGTCTGCAAACCGCAAGTGTCGGTCTGGCAGCCAATCGCCCCGAATCAGGTGATGTGTACATCGGATTCCGCACGATCGACGGACCGATCAACAGCCAAACCATCAACGCTCGAGTCAATTACCGCTTGAGTCCCAAGTGGATTCTGCGGGCCAGCAATTCCTGGGACTTTGGAAACACCGGTAGAATCGGACAAACACTAGGTGCCACTTATATTGGCGAAAGTTTCCTTTGGTATTTCGGCTCCAACGCTGACTTTAGCCGAGACAACGTTGGATTCATCTTCAGCATTGAACCCCGCGGCATCCCAGGTGGACGGCAAGGACGATTGGGCGGTGTCGCGATTGCACCAGCAGGCGTTCGCGGCCTGGAATAGTCATCCTGCGATCATTCTCCAGCCCCCAGAACTTAAAAACCATTCATCGCGTCGACCCAAGAACCCTCCGCGACTTACCTGAATATCTCCAAACCGACTGGCCTGCACCAACGTCCTACTGCCGGATAAACCTTAGCTTTGATTAGGTACTCGAAGTTCGCCGATACCAAAGCTAAGATATAGCTGAAGCAGCACTCTCTTGGTTGTGGCCGCAATCATTTGCGTCTAACCCCAGCGACTGGAAAATTTGTACGTGGCATCCGATCAGCAAGACGAAATAACTCGGCAAGATCACCCAAAATTTGTTCACACGAAACGAACTTGGGTCCGCAAATTTTCCGATGCCTTCTCTGGTGTCGCGTTAGGCACTTACGGACAAAGCAGCTTTGTGGTGCACGGCACCTTCCTTGGCTTAGGAACCTTGCTAGGGTTCTACTTGCAACTAGAAGCCTGGCGATGGGCAGCATTTTTATTGACCAGCGGTTTGGTGCTAGGCTTGGAACTGGTCAACAGTGCCTTTGAATCGGTGGCGCCCGCGATCACGGATCGACATGATCTTCGAATCGATCGCGCCTTGAAGATTGCCAGCGCTGCTGTGCTAGTTGCTGCAATCTTTTCGATCGTCATTGGGCTGATCGTTTTTGTCCCGCCGATCGTCGAGTCTTGGAATCCCGAACCTGCGCAAAGGTAAACCAATGAAGCATCTTAAAGACTCCCCGATTACCAAGCGCCAACTTGGCAATACCGATCTATGGGTGACGCCGGTTTCGCTAGGCTGTTGGCCGATCGCCGGGATGACCAGCACGCACGTCAATGATGTTGATTCCCTGGCAACGTTGCAGGCCGCATTGGATGCTGGCATCAACTTTCTAGACACAGCGTTTGGTTACGGGCAGAATGGTGAAAGCGAAAAACTAATCGCTCAAGCCATCAAACATCGTTCCGACCAAGTGATCATCGCGTCCAAAGTGGGAATGGGGTGGGACCAGCAACCCGTCCGAGTTTTCGATGCAAGTCCGGCGAACATCAAGCACCAATGCGACACCTGTTTGCAACGCTTACAAAGAGACCACATCGACCTGCTTTACCTTCATGCTCCGGATGGAAAAACACCCCTGGAAGAATCGGCCCACGCCTTCTCCGAATTGATTGGGCAGGGCAAAATTCGCTTCGCCGGAGTCAGCAACCTAAACGCACTGCAATTGCAACAATTTTCTTCCGCCTGTCAAATTACCGCGGTCCAAGATTATTTCAACATGCTTCAACAATCCGACCGCCGCGAAGTAATTCAATGGTGCCAGGCAAACCACTGTGCCTTTATAGCTTATTGGCCATTGATGAAAGGACTACTGGCAGGGCAATTGCCCCGCGACTTCCATTTTTCAGAGACCGACAGTCGGCGAAATTACCCGCTGTTCCAAGGTCAACAATGGCAAAGAAACCAAGACATGGTGGACGAACTTAGGGCCTTGGCTTTGAAGCTAAATAAGTCGGTGACCGAACTGGTCGTTCAATGGACTTTTCGACAACCGGGGATTACGTCAGTTCTTTGCGGTGCCAAAAGAGCGAATCAAATTTGGGAAAGCGCAAGGGCCATGCACTGGGAACTGCCAGATTCTTACTTGAAAAAAATCGATCAAATCATCCAACAGCGGATGTCTTTTGAAGTTGACCCCCAAGCGGTATAAAGCCCAAACCTGGCATTCGTTTCCAAAGGTGGTGTCGGCTTAGGACTGGTCGGCAAATAAGTTGCGACTTCCACCCTTGCGCGACTTTTGAATTCGAGCATCTTCTTGGGTACAATTTCGCCTTCTCACGCCCACCCCGGCAACCACGGCAACCACGCCCACTCCGGCAAGACTTACAACCGCCACAAACCAGTCAAATTGACAATTTCAGACAAAAGTTATCTGGGACCCTGCCGTTGATCGAAAACGATAAACACAGACACTCTGGGAGACCTATCTTGCTGGGATATAACTGAACAAGATCCGGTTTTTAGCGCAGAACTTAGAATCCCACACGGCCTGGAATCCCACACGGTCTAGAGTCTAACATGGCAAAGGCGGACCTCGTTTCCAAGCGTTGCTGGGCAATGGGTGTGATTGGTTCGCCGGTCGACCCGACCAGAACATTCGTGTTAGGGTTTGGTTGGCTTGTCGGGGTCTGGTTTACCCATCGTGAAAGACCGATCGGCCTGTCACTTTGATGCATTCTTCGTATTGTGAAATCAACATGGTGTAAACGGTATGCGATCCAATTCTGCACGCGGCACTCGACTGGTTGACTTAATCCCCTACCGAAAAAGCGGTAATGGCGATTCCGGCATTCAAGTCCACCAACGCCTGGAATACCGGGGCGCGAATATTACGGTGTATCGACGAAATATAGGTATCTCGGGACCCCGCATCGCTTACACTGCCCGAGTCCATATTCCCGAAGTCCAAAAATCAACCTTCATTTCATACGTTTCCAATTTGGAACGAATCATTGAAATGGCCAAGGACTTCACAGACAAGACCGTCAAACCAGACAGACCAAAATTCTTGCGAATGGCACCCCGACAGGAACGTTGGCAACTGTGGTTCGACGGTTCGGAAGCGAAGGCAACTGACTCCAACCAAAAATAAGGGTTCGCACGGACAATCCCTTCGTAGGCTATCGTGTGCAGACTTCTGTCACAGTGCTCTTACGCGCAAACGCTTGCGATGTCCTTTTGCGTGCCGCTGGTCACCATTGAAGCCTTTGAAACGTGCCTGCATTGCAGGAAATGGTTCATCGTAAAGCGTCACAGCCCTGATTTAGGTTTGCGGGGACGGTTCAATTTTGTGAGAAGGATCCAGGCAGGTTTAACATGCGACTTGATTGACCACATGTTCTGGCGTTCGCCCAGTCAGACGATCAATAACTTGTTGAGTGGCCCGACGGCGCAAATCGGCCAAAGATTCCTGGGACACGAAGGCCGCGTGCGGAGTCACAATCACTCTTGGATCATTGTAAGGAGCCTGCCGAACATCCGGTGGTTCGGGAACTTGCACATCTAACCCCGCTCCTGCGATCTGACCATTCTGCAGCGCCATCGCTAACGCGGCATGATCCACAATGCCTCCGCGAGCGGTATTGATCAAGTAAGCAGTTGCCTTCATCAACGCAAACTGCTGGCCACTAAGGTAATTTCTAGTTTCATCATTTAGCGGCAGATGCACCGACACATAATCACTTTGCGACAGTAAAAAATCCAAACCAACCGTCTGGGCTCCTGGGAATGTCTGCCCCGATCGACTGGCAATCAGGACCTTAAACCCTAGGGCCAAACAAAGCGTCGCTAATTCTCGACTGGTCCTACCCAGGCCGATGATGCCGACGGTCTGATTCTGCATACGAAACATCGGCCCGCCTTGGCTTAAGTCATAGCCGCCCGATTGAGTCTGATGATGGTAAAATCCAATCTTCCGGCCCAAAGCATAAATTAATGCCAACGCATGCTCGGCAACTTCTCGAATGCAGTAGTCAGGAACATTGGTCACAGGGATATTCAACTGCCGACAAAAAGCAACATCGATGTTGTCTAATCCAATGCCCATCCGCGCAACGATTCGGCACTTTCCACTTGCTGCAATCACGGATTGGCCGACCGTCGCCCAATTAGTCATAATGGCATCGACGTCACTGGCAGCTTGTATCAATGTTGATTCAGACGTCCCATTTGCCACTTTGACCTGGATGTTATGTTGTTGTAATAATTGGGTTTCAATATCAACATCTGGCCAGGCGTAATCCGTAATCAGTACTTTCATATTTTCGATACTCAACGTTGATGGATTGACAAATTCATTGAATCTAAATGGAACCGTCACTTGCCTGAATCCACTGGAACATTCAATCGCCCAGAGTTTTACTTTGCATACGGTTCGAATCTTAATCTGGCACACTTCGACCAATGGTGTCAATCGCACGGGTTCGCCCGTGGACTGCTGGAACCGATAGCCGCTGCCTACTTGCCCGACCATGACCAGACGTTTATGAATCATTCATCGCGTTGGGGCGGTGGTGTCATGAACATCGTGCCTAGACTTGGCCAGGTTGTCCCCGGCATGATTTATCGGGCCAATGTAGGGGCCTGGCAAGCATTGGACGCCAAAGAATCCGTCCCCTCACTTTACCAGTGTGTCAATAAAGTCATATTGGATCTAAACGGGCAGCACGTTGATGCCGGCACTTACCAGCTTTGCCCGGCGCAGCAGACCCCATTCCAACGGCCATCCAATCGGTATGTGGACACCATTGTGAAAGGTTTGCAAGAAAGGTCGCTGCCGCAAACGTTATTAGAGATCGCAACCAGTGGCAGCAAGACTCCGTTTCTGCTGGATACCTTTTTCTTCTACGGGACGTTGATGCAAGGTGAATGTCGCGAAAGCATTGTCCGGCAGATTGGAGGCCACTATTTGCGACCTGCAACCACCTCTGGAAAATTGATTGATCTGGGAGATTATCCAGGAATGCTTCTGCCCACAAGCATTGAACTATCCAGCAATCCTTCCGCACAAAGTGTGCCCTCGGAACAAACCTACGTCCACGGGGAGGTTGTCCGTTTTCCCGATCCTGAAAAGGCTGTACCGGTCATCGATTCGATCGAAGGATTTGCTGGTTACGGGCCGGTAGCTGGCAATGATGCAAGCGGCAAAATGACCACTTCCGACGTTGACGCCTGTTTGTATCGCCGAGTCCTGAAGCAAGTACACTACAATGACCGAGCAGATGACTCGGGGTTGGTCTACAATCTTCGCGGAAACAGTGATCTTCGCGGAAACAGTGATCTTCGCGGAAACAGTGATCTTCGCGGAAACAGTGATCTTCGCGGAAGCAGTGATCTTCGCGGAAGCAGTGGAATTTCTGGAAACACTGAAATTTCTGGAAACAGTGACCTGCCCACGTTCGCGTGGACTTATGTGTACAATTTTGGCCACTTAGAATCCAAAATCATTCCAACGGGCAAATGGACCCAACGCACCCGCCCCAAGCCCTAGGATCGATCACGCCCAGAATTCACCCAACAAGGGGCTGAAGTTAATGCCTGCTATGACCACCCTGAAAGACACACCCTCGAAATCCAATCCCTTGCCAGTCTTGGCAACTTGTGGTGGTTGTGATTGTTGGTGTGACGACATCAAAGTACAACACCCGGCGGTTCCAAGTAACCAAACCCAACCACCCGTCTTCAAGAACGCTTGTCTAAAAGGCATTCGCTACCTCAGCAACGCCTGGCAAAAAGCAGAAGTTCAGTCTGCTGATTTTGCAGTGCATCCACCTAAAGATTCTTGGCAACAGACCAACCAGAAGATTGCCCATCGTTTGCTAAACGCAAAGCGACCGCTGATCTTTGGTTTGAATCAAAGCAGCATCCAGGCGCAACGATTCGCGATTGCGATCGCTGACCGATGCAATGCCGCGATCGATATCTTCCAGCCCAATAGCGGCGTAGCCAAAACGTTGGCATTTCAACAAACCGGCGAGGTCGCGTGCAGTTGGGGCGAAGTCAAAAATCGAGCCCAGGTGGTGATCTATTGGCGTTGTCATCCTGAAACGGCACCACGGTTTGGCGAGCGGTATGGAGACCTCAAGAGCAAGGATTCGGATAGCTACTTTCTTGGCAATCGTCGCCGCAAGGTCTTTATTGTAGGAGATTCCCACACAATCGATGCTTGGAAAATCGCTCATCCAGACCTAAACCCAGAAGCCGGCAGTAACCCAGAAGCCGACAGTAACCCAGAAGCCGGCAGTAACCCAGAAGCCGGCAGTGCTTTGAATTCGATTTCCACAATTTGCACGCAAGCCAATGACCAGACAATCTTCCAAACCCTACTGGCAACACAAACCGGCCAATTAGAACCTGGGCATGGGTTGGAATCGATTGGCAGCAGCCCCACCCAATGGATGACGTTATTATCCGAATTACAAAATGCCAAATTTTCTGCGTTTGTGGTTGGTAAATTGAACTCGATTTCTGACTCGCCAACCAGCTTGATGCCTGCCTACCAAAGTCTAAGTCGATTGATCATGCATCAGAATAAAGACCAACGCTGCGTGTCAGTACCTTGGCCTGGAAATTCGGAAAACTCCGTGGGGGCTCAGGCGGTAATGACTTGGCGCACAGGGTACCCCTTTGCCGTCGATTTTTCGCAGCAATTCCCGCGTTTTGATCCACTGGGAAATCGTTGGCAATCGATTATCAAGCGGAACGCGGCCGATTATGTTTTGGTCATTGGAAGCTTGCCCGGGATTGAAAATTCGGTCGACTCAAAAATCGCCGAAGCATGGTCACGAATTCCAACCGATCAAATTGGCGAACCGATTCTTAACCAAAACGTCACACACTTCATTGCTGCCGACGGTTTTGGATACGACCATGCTGCCCTTCCCGAAACGGTCTGTCGCCCGGACGGCGTTTTTGTACCCGTCCGGCTACCCAAGAATCCCGCAATTCCTAACCATACCCAAGTCTTAACGAATCTTCTTTCACAAATCGAAGATCAAAAGCAGACTCAATTCGGCTAAGCGATCTAGGCAATTTCATTGCGGTTTTGACTTGCGGGGCGGCACGTATTTGGATTGCCGGGTTGCCGTCATTTTTTCGATCACATATCGCAACATCGTCCGCGGCATTTCTAAATGATATTGATTTAGAAAGCTAACCAAAGCCACTTGGTCAACGGCCCCCGTGTCACGGGACACCTGTTTCTGCCGTGGGTCTACGACGATTGGGAGATCAACCACAGGCTTAATCGCCACCCGACTTTAATTGCAATTCAATCACCACAGGCAAATGATCTGACCCAAGGTTCGGACCAATACTGCGATAGTTGACGTCCCAGTGTTCACTGACCAGAACGTGATCAATGGGAATCTGCAATGGCCAAACAAACGATGGCCAGCTTCCTTGCCAACCAAATCCTATGCGCGAATCACGCAACCTGGACTTCTGCAAAAAGTCACTGAAGAAAGGCGATCCCGATGAACAATTGTAGTCCCCGGCGAAGATAGCTGGACTAGAAAGTCCAGCAGCAACACCCGCGATTAGATCCATCTCTTGATTCCTAAAGATTAATTCATCAGGCGCTTCGGGTGAATTCGGATGCACCGCTGCGATATAGATGGGCTGGCCCTGCCAAATCGAACTGACGGCCATAATTTTATTGGATTCCGGCGCTGCGTCGAAATCTGGATAATCGGTTGCCGCCTTTAATGGATATTTTGAAAAGACTTGATTGCCATACCAGCCGGGCAAGGCATCCTGTGCTGTATACGGGTAACGATCGGCCAACCCCCTCCGCAAGGCTCGATCCCAAGGAATAGAACATTCAATCACTACAAAAAAATCCGGGTCCAGTTCGCGCACGTAGTCGATTGTCTGCTGATACTGTTGACTGGCAACAAAGACATTGAAGGACAACAGGCGAAGTACCTTTGGTTGGTCCTTTATTGCCACTGTCGAAGGATCGATGTTCAAGTTGGAATCTGAAGCGAACCCTTGATCGGTCGACCGAATTTCCATTGCCGACACTAGCCATAGTGGCGGCAAATAGTAAGGGAACACCTGCCAAGCATGCGGCAAGGTTAGCAAGAGAACAGCGATCGCAACCCCGCGACTGGCCAACCACCGCGAGGTCACCAATAACGTCACACCCACGAAAAGATATTGCCACCGAAAGTGCGACAACAATTCGCAATAAAATGAACTCCTGGACAAAAACGAAGTCCAAAACACAAGCACCAGCCCCAAAAACGCGGTCCCGTAACCGATCCGCAAAAACGATTTCACAATCGCAAACGGTTCAAGTGCCGCCGTTTGCTTAGCTTGCGAGGTCGCGATGCCGATTTCACTAGAGTCCTGAAATTCTACCACTGCGTCACCGTCAGCTTGCGGTAAACCGCCGCCCGACATTGAAGCCTCAGCCCTTGTCAAGTTTTCGATGTCGGATCCCGCCTGCAATCGAGTCTCGTTTTGGTGTTCTCTATTGTTAGGATTTTCGCTCAATGCATAACGCCCATTTTGAATCAACGATTAAAAAATCTATTCACCACCAACTCAATTGCACTCACCGTAAACTTGAAGCAAAACGGTCATCACCGTCGCAATCGGTTGAATAATGATTGCAAACTCACTTGCGTGCCCACCATAATGGACAGGATCGTGATGACAAAACCATTTTGATAATCGATGCGTTTCAACCTGTGGCAGACCTCAGTTTAGACGAACCCAGCAACATTGCCAGTGACCACTTAATAGCAAAATGCATGCTACCAAACGTTCGTGATTTCCGCCAAATCGACGCCAGTGGCCAGTCAATTCATGCAGCAGTCCGCCTCAACCACGGGAGGGATTGCAGCGGGACCCACCCACCCTCCTGACGACAACTATTGTTGATTTCGACATTGATTGCGTAGTGCGTTGGCTTTTTCTCGCAGTTGATCCGCCATTTGATATTCTTGAATTTCTTCCAGCTCCCAAGCAGCCGCTTCCAGCGATCGAGAAACGTCTCGCATTCTTAGGATCTTCTCCTCCGTTAGCATCGAGCGTTGAGCAGAATTCCGCCCATCATTCAAACCGGCAACCGATCCCGACCTGGACGTTCTGGGATCTCCTGCACGATTGGCACGGGGCAAACTGGGCGGCGATTGGGGCTGGGGTTGTGGTTGAAAATTAGGGCGAGTCGACGATGTTTGCGATGTCGGAGTTACTGGATAATTAGAAGACCCCGACGGTTGGAAAAATTGCTGAGGATTTTGCATTCCGGATTTAGGCGAATTCATGTTTGGAACATATTGCCCGAATTGACCGTACGGCATCGGGGGCTGGGGATTGCGATTGTTCGTTTGTCGCGAATCACCGAATTGTTGAGCAGGCACATAGAAATTGGTTCCTGGATGCTGACTATTTCCCGACCACACTTGCTCTGGGACTGCCGGGACCGTTGGCACTAGATGAGAAAGATGATCACTTCCCATTTGTGGAATCTGTCCCAAATCACCGGGGAACGCATCTGATCGCAACGGCGTCAGGGAAGGTGGAACTGTGCCCCAGACCGATGGATCAGAGCGGGATTCCGACGACGGAGTCGACCACTGGGACAATTGCCTAACCGCTCCTTGAAATTCTTCAGGGCTTCCCACAACCGAACCAAACCGTTCACGAAGTCCTTTAATATCACTTAACATTTGCTGCCGCTCTAGTTCTGCAGACCGTGGCAATTTATCCAATGGTGGTAACGAATCATCAACTGCCGGAGTCGGTAACGCGCTTTCGTTGACAGGTAGCGATCGTTCAGGATTTGGCACCGCCTGGCATGTTGGAACAACCTGCGACTGCGAAGCAACGGCCTGGACCTCTTGGACCTCCGCTTGCTGAGCAACCACCACTTTCTCCTCAGTGGTGCTGCCGATATTTTGATCTTCGGTTGCCTGGGTCACATTCGCTGCCGAGTGCCAACCCACACAAAGACAAATCAAAAGTCCTAATATCAACTTCGTTCTCATAGCGTCGTTCCATCTATTGAAGACTGTTTGCACATACCCAAGCAACCAAGCAAATCGTTTGGAATCTGTCCTAAATGCCCGTCCAGCGACTTGCCATTTCAAGAGAGATTTCGAGGGTCCATTGTATGCATTGGCCCAGCCATACCCAACGTTGATTTTTATGCTAGCAATCTTAAGTGCAGATGATCCCAGAGTGACGTTGACAACATCAGACAGCGTTTCGATAATCCCCGGCCCTCGTAAAGCATTGCTTGTCAGAATCGAAGGTGCCCAAACACGGAACGATTCCCAACGAAATGCCAATTCCATGAAGTTGCCCGCTGTTAAATATGCCTCTTTTGCCACCGCTGGATCCCCAGGGCGGACGGTGGTTATTGGCTTCCTGTGTTTGATATTTCTGGGAACAGTCGCCAACCCACTTCGTGCCCAGCAGTGGGCGCCCACAGTGGGGCAACCCGCCGCGTCTAGCCTGCTGGCTTTACCCTGCGCCGACTGCGACGATTCTCTACCAGCGTCCCCGCCGCCCACTTATTCGGCCAACCGCCGTTCCTTGCCGCCCTTGCCGTCGCTAGAAGCATACGTCACACCACACAATAGACAAGTAAACTATCAAACCCAAGCCTATCCTAGTCAACAGCAAATCCTGGGCTATCCATCACAAGATCCGTTGCCTGATGGTTATCAGATGCAACCCTACCTCGAATCGATGGACGACCAAGGCTACGCCCTTGAATCCGCCTCTACCCAAGGGTACCCATCGCAGAACGATGCCGCGGGCCAAATTTTCCCGAACCGTCCGTATATCGTTCCCCGAGTCGTCGACCGTTTGCAACAACGGCCATGGTTCCCCAATCGGCCGATGCTGCGAGGCGCTTGGTCGGGTGGACCAGCTTTGGAACAGCCCAGATCGTTTTGGTTGAATCCTTTTTCCCTGCAGCAAGGGATTGGCAATTTTCTGTTTCGCGGAAACCAACCCGCCGACACTGGATCGCTTGGTTTTCCATTTTCCATGGTTCCAAGTCACGTGGTTGACCGGGTTCCACGACCCTACTTGGGCCATGGTCAGAATTACATTCAAGCGCGTCATATCGACCGCGGGCAACCACTGATGGGGACCAGCTGGACTAACCGCCCCTATTATGTGAATTTGTTCAGCGGAGCCTTCTTAGCCAACAGTTTGAATTCCAACACCGATCAAACCAGCGGTACCATCTCCGGGGTCCGCCTAGGCTGGGATTACGATCACTACTGGGGGACCGAATTCCGCTTGGGCTTGGGCAATACGAAAGTGGCGGGCCGCAGCGACCAGGTGGATATTCGCTTGGCAGATATTTCGGTCGCTTACTACCCTTGGGGCGATTCGCGCTGGCGACCTTACACTAGCGTTGGGCTGGGGGTCGGCAATTTTTCGTTTCTGGATCAAACCTTTCAATCCATTGACGACTACAGCATTCAAATCCCAATTTCGATCGGCGTAAAATATGCGTTTAAACCATGGTGGGGCCTCAGATTGGACGCCACAAACTATCTTTCGATGCCGTCAAACGATTTAGAATTCATGAACAATGTGTCGCTGACCGGCGCCGTGGAAGTACGCTTTGGCGGCCGACGCCGCAGCTACTTCCCTTACAGTCCATCGATTCAGCTGAAATAGTGACTGGAAACCGACACATTCGCTACAATCAGCGGGTCGAAGTCTGTCCAATTCTAGTTCAAAAGTAGCGATATCTGCTTAACTGGACTATGATTTATAAGTGGATTTCGTCCGACATGGGTTGGCAATGTTTGCGATTCGAAACTTTTTCCAACTCATATTTTGGATCAAGTTGGAACTTTGGCGTACCTGAATTCGTCTGATAAGACATCCCAAATGGGGATTCGTCTGAAAAGATGTTGCCACGGGTTTTCCGATTTTGTTCATCGCAAAACCGTATCAATTTGTTCGAATCAGTCGATATCGCAAGTTCAACCATCACGACGGTTCACCGCATCGCTTATGGCAAGGCCGACGGGTGGCAAGGCCGACGGGTGGCAAGGCCGACGGGTGGCAAGCGAGCGTGCCGGTTAACCAGTGCATCAGTGAACGCCAGTGACTTTTAAAGCCGGCGACTTATAAAGCCGGTGACCAAGCGAATGGTGTTCCTAGTTCGAAATTCGATGTACGGAAATTTACTTCTCCAAAATAGAAGCTAATCACATGAAAAATCAATTCAATCACGAGAGTATCCATCCTGTGAAGCCAAATCGTTCTATCCACAGTCGTAACATGAAGCTGGCCCAAACACCCAACAAGGGTGCATTGAATATTTCGAGTGCACTCTACGTGTTTGCCAAGAAACCGGCGTTTGGCATTAAACTATCACTGGCGATTGCCACCGCCTGCGGCGTTCTAACAGGGCCAGGCCTGATCACATCGCCAGGCATTAATCAATTGGCAATCGGGATGCCAACCGCTTATGCTGCGACAACCCAGGACCCTGCGGAAGCGGGTCAATTCACGGTCGATACCGTACCAGCTCAATTTGATACGCTTTCGCTGGACACCAAGAAAGATCGCCAGACACTAAGCGAACGGCGTGCTGCCCGAAGTGATATTGAAAAGAAAGTAATCGATGCACTGACGGGCTCGGGTAGCCTAAGTGCGTCAGATCAAAGTGCGGTTGCCGGCTGGATCGGCAAAGTCTTGATGGCGGAAATGACGCAAACCAATCCAGATGTCTTGACCGTGTTGGGTGAGATGCGAGTCGATCTGTTTCGCAAAATAGTGACCCCCACCAGCAACGAAGCCAATCGAAACTTCTTGATCAATTCGGTCATTCGCCCTCGAGCGGTAGAAATCGTTACTGGGAATTATCATCCAGCAGCTCGAGTGAACGCCGCCCAAATCCTTGGTTTACTGGATACTCAAGAGGGCGTTTCTGGCACACAGGCTCCCAAACCAAGCATTGCCGCACTGGGTGAATTGATTGGAATTGTAGACGACGCAAAGTCACCCGATTTTTTAGTCGCCGCATGCCTTTCAGGCATTCAACGTCACGCCGAAATTGATGGTCAAGTGCGTGATCGCATGGCACCAGCCGCCAGAACCGCGGTCATCAATTCAATGTTAAATTTATTGACAAAGCACACGGCTGAACTGAAGGAAACTCAAGTTGGCTATGTGTTGTCACGTCGAGCGGTTCAAACTTTGGGTGCTTTGAAAATCCCAGCCAACGACGCTCAAGCCACCGCTGTTAAGGCTGCAATTGCAGTTATTGCCAAGAACGCAAGTGCCGGCAAATGGTTGCGTTTAGATGCTATGATGGCCCTATCCACCTTGCCACTGGATGACGCCAAGTCTTTCGTCACCGAATTAGGGCAATTGGTTGCGTTAGTCACCTTGCAGGAACGTCAAAGCATGGTCGTCGCTCAAACCCAAGTGCAAATCGAAAAAGAAGTGAACGACAAAATTGGTGCGGCCGAAATGAAACGTACAACCAAAGGCAACGGTCCTAAGAATGGCCCAATGGGAGCGGGTGGCGGTGCCGGTGGTGAGAGCATGGCCTTGGGGCGAGGTGAGGGCGCAGGAATGGGCGCAGGTATAGGTATCGACTCCTTTGATGAAAGTGGCCTTCTTCCGTTTCATTTGCACCACGTCCGCACGAACGTCAAATTGATTTCCACTGCGGCACGAATCATTCTTGGTACCCAACCCAAGGCCAGCACTGGTTTGAAATTTGTCAATTCTGTGAAAAGTGATGCTGACCTGATGACGTTGATCAACGATCTGGATAAGCAACTGGTTGAATTGCAAAAGGCCACAGACATTGGCTTGGTCGAAGAGAAAGAACTGACCGAAAACGAACGCTTGATTATGGATCCCGCAAAGCTGGCCATGTTGGATCAGACCACGACCGTTCGAGTTCTGTACGGCCTGGGTTCCACCGTTGAATCGTTGACCGGATTGGTTGGCGAGGTCAAACTACCCGAAGATGATGCCGCACCCGAAGCCGCCCCGGAAAAGGCTGCCGAAGTTTCAACCATCGACGGTGCGAAAACCGATCAGTAATTTAAACATAGGTGACGATCACTGACATAAAAAAGCCCGCCTAGGAATTGCATCCTAGCCGGGCTTTTTTCATGCTTACTTGGGTCCAATTGTGATTCAACTTACCCCAGTGATGGGTCAACCCTTCGCAATACTCGCCTTCTATTTTCCTTGCACGTTACCAGCGGTTGGAATTGTGGGAGCCGCTGGAACCGCAGGCGGTTCGCTCGCATCCACTTCGTCCACTTCCACTTCGTCCACTTCAAACATGAAATCAACTCCAGCTGCAGCAGGATCCAATTTCATCTTCAATTCGCGATTTAACAAATTCTGTCTTGGAATATTACCGGACCAGAACTTAGTCGGGGTTGAACCGGGGAAGGGAATCCCATCCCACTGCCATTCCACCACCTTGGTCTGCACGTCCAAAATTTCATCCCGATTCTGCTCGCGCTTTGTGATTTGCCCCTTCAACTCCTCCAACTTCTTTTTCAAAACCTCAAACTGCTCTTGCCGATCAACCAGGTCCGCTTCAAAGCTCTGCTCTAGCAGTGATCGCAACTTAGCAGCTACTTTGCCTTTCGCTTTTTCCGAGTCAGCGTCATCCCATTGCTTTTGCAGCTTCTCAAATTCGCTCGCTTGACCTTGATTGGAACTTTCAAACCAACTGAGTTCTTTACCGCGAACCACTCCCATCCGGTCCAAGCTAAGATTGCGTCTTTCTTGCGGAATGGTATTGTTCAGCTGCTGGGTCGGTAAACCTTGGACCGTGATCGCAGTCTGAGGGGCCACTCCGCGAACCACTCGCTGACCGTAAGCACCGCTCTGTAGACTCTGCCGAAAAGGGTGGCTACCTAGTCCCTGAGACAGTCGAAGTCGCTGACCGGTAGCACCGCTCTGTAGACTCTGCTGATAAAGCGTAAGTAGCCGCATAGCTTCCGCTGTATCCGCTGTATCCGCTGTATCCGCTGTATCCGCTGTATCCGCTTCCCGCTGCGCCTTGACAGATTTTTGCTGGGCCGCCGGTCCAACGACCTCTTGGGCCACTTGTTGTTCGGTCAGAACCTTTGCTTCTAGAGCCGCTTGCAGTTGTGCTATAAGCGATTGTTGCTGGGCCGATCTATATACCTCTTGGGCCACTTGTTGTTCGGTCAACATCGCAGTCCCTTGGACCTCAAACCGTGCATCACTTCGGCGATCCAGTTGAGTCAATTCGTCAATCAACTTTTTCAGTGACTTAACCTTACCATTGAGGTTAACGATCTTCGGATGATCTTTTCCTAGCTCTTTAGCTCCCTGATCCAATTGCAGCCGCAACTGTACCAATTCCTCAACAACTTCGCTGATCTTATCGGGTTCTTGATTCAGCCAAACGCCCATCGACAGCAAACTGCCTGTGGCTAACGCAATTAGTGAACGGTACATGTGAAATTCCTTAGTTTGGAAGGTTGGTTGGTTTCAAAGAAGTCCTTAGCCGCGGGCCCACGATCCAAAGACATCAGTGTTTCAGACGGATCTCACAAACCTTAGCCGCAGCCATTGCTTACAATTGACTACGCCTAAATTCAGGATCCATGGTTTCTAATGACAACAGAAATCAGTTGTCTTTGTTCAATTCGATATCGCTTGAGTCTTCTTTGCTGAAGTCCCCAAAGGGTTGCTGATCGTGGACCGATTCAAGACTCGAAGCCTGTTCTTGATAACTCTTGTCATTCTGAATTAGCCACGACTGGAGATACTCAAACTGCTGCTGTTCCAAAGTCATCTGGGATTCCAGTGACCGTAGCTCTTGCCACATCAACTGCCACTCGTCTTGCCATTGTGGCCGAGTTCGCAAGGGCAGTGTATTAATCAAGGAACGACCACCCACTTCACCTTGGGACAGCGGAAGAGTCGATTCGATTGCCATGCGAAAAATTTCGATATCCCGTGAACTTGAACTTACCGGGAACCTGGAGGGAAACTTCTGATCCGCATCCAGACCTTGACGGTCAGTTTCTGATGTCTGATGGTTAACTGACAAATCCAACGTACCGGTACCGCTTACTGAAGTTGACGATTCAGCTTCGACGCCAGGACGATTCATTGCAACTAAAACACTTGCAGCGGCAGTCTCAGCAGCGGCAGTCTCAGTCTCAGCAGCGGCACCCTCAGTCTCAGCAGCGGCAGCTTTTGTGATTTCATGCCCCGGTGGGTCAGGCTCCGGTACGGGCATCACTGGATCCTCTTTCAGATCACTTGGCGCCAACGATAGCGGTGAACCACCCTTGGCAACCATCTGTTTCTCGAAGACATTCGCTGCACCCCAACAAAGAACTCCCGCCAGTAACATTAAGCTCACAAACGAAAGCGTCTGCTTCAGCCATTCCCTGCGTTGTCGTTTTCGCTGGGCAGTCGCCTGCTGCAATCGAAGATCGGCAGCGATTTTTCCATTTTGCCAATCTGCTAACATTTGCTGAATTGCCAACTGAGCCGCAGCAGCCGATTGGAAGCGTTTGGATGCCTCTTTACAAAGCAGCACGTCGATTAGATCAGACACCGGACCTGGGATCTGAGCGTTGACTTGCGAAACTGGACGGTGCGGATGATTGCAAATTCTATTCAAGACCGCGACCACTTGAGGAGCGCGAAACGGTGGACGGCCCGTACACATGAAATACAACACACTGCCCAAGCTAAACAGGTCGCTGCGATCATCGATCACCAAACCACTTGCCTGTTCAGGAGACATATAATGCGGCGTCCCTGTGATCACACCCGACCGAGTCAGATTCGCATCGTCCGCGGTACGCGCCAAACCAAAGTCAGAAATTAGAACTCGATCTACCGATTCTTCCAACAAAATGTTGGCCGGTTTTACATCGCGATGAACCACCCCTTGTTCATGAGCCGCGTCCAGGCCGGAAGCAATCTGAGAACCGATGCGTAAAACATCTTCGACGGGTAAAGGTCCTAACTGATCGACTCGATCTTGCAACGATTGGCCTGCAATGTATTGCATCACCAAGTAGCAGGCGCGATCATCACTGACCACATCGTAAATCGGCGTCACATGTTCGTGAACAATTGCGGCAGCCGCCTGAGCCTCGCGGGCGAACCGCTTCTTAGCAGCACCACTGGACATCAAGTGCGGCGCCAAAACCTTCAACGCAACGACGCGACGCAGTTCGGAATCATGAGCCTTGAAAACGATCCCAAACCCACCAGCACCCACCATTCGCTCGACGTCGTAACGTCCCAAGCGACCCAGTAATTCTGGATGAATCGCGGGCTGCAAAAAATCAGTGCGAATATTGTCCAGTTCGACTTGCCTGTGCCGTGACTCTTCTTCCCAATCGGGTGCGATCTGGTTCATGCGCAGTTTGAGGCTTGGAAATTCGGGGTTTGATTTCGAATAACATCGCTGACGGGTGGAATGGCGGCTAACATTTTACCAAACACTTGGTTCCAAATGTTGCTCAGCT
>Ga0209491_10000425_pt1 | contig 84158 bp, 59 predicted proteins | sample BON02_FD_187213 | JGI IMG/M metagenome (GOLD analysis project Ga0209491, IMG submission 187213) | Freshwater microbial communities from Lake Bonney liftoff mats and glacier meltwater in Antarctica - BON-02 (SPAdes) (version 2) | ecosystem: Environmental > Aquatic > Freshwater > Ice > Glacier...
TTTGAATGTAGAATTCCGAATTTCTGCCTCAAAATCAATCAAAAAAATCAAGCCCGGATCGTTTTTCAACAGGCACAAGCCCCCCCTCACTCGATCTTCACCAGCGCCTCGGCCCATTGTTTCAGATCAAAATCGTCGCCGGCGATGTCGGCGGTGATGACGCTCACTCCGGGCTTGGCATCGTCCGCAATGGAGAGCGGAAACGTCATGCTCCCCTCACGCCGGGCGGGGATCGTGAGGCTGACTTCGCTCCTCGCGGCGCTCACGCCTTCGGGAAGATGCAGCTTCACCCGGATCTCGCGGTCCCGCACCGAGTGATTCCAGAACCGCAACTCGAGGGAGCCTTCCTTCCCCGGCTCGATCTCCTGCCCGTAGGGATAAAAGGAAGCCCAGCGCTCATCGATCGCGAAGTTCGGATCATCCCACGGCGTCAGGGCGTTGATGAGATCGGCTCGCTCGCGGTAACGACTCTCGAGCAGATCGAGGCGCTCCGGGGTAAAGCGGAAGAGATGAGGAATGTGCTGATTGACAAGCCAGGAACCCGCCGGGAGAGCCCGCACCTTTTTGAAACAGAGGAAATACCCGGTGTCGTCGCGCATCAGATTGCGGTTCATGAGACAGTAGTCGTCGATGCCCGACGGGGAGAAGGAATCGCCGATGAAAAAGACCGGCGCGTGATCGGATCGCTCGACGAGGAGCGCGCCGTGATTGTACATCTGCCCCGGGAAAAAGTGGGCGGTTAATTCGTAGTTTTTCCACGGCAGCTTCTCGCCGTCGGCCAGCACCGTGACCTCATCGACGGCATTGGCAGAAGTGCCTGGAAGAAACCAGGCCCCGGGATTCTCGAGGACGTCGGCAACCTCGGCAACGGCATAGACGGGACAGCCGAACTCGCGCGCCGCCTCGGCAACAGCCGCGCTGTGGTCATTGTGCGTATGCGTCACGAAGATGCCCTCGATGCGGGTCACGAGCCCATCCGCGAGCGCTTTTCGCAGGTCCCCGAGCGGCCCCGGCCCCCCGCAGTCGAGGACAAAGCCGGAGCCGTCCCCGGCGAGCAGCAGCTTGGTCGTCCCGAGATGCTTGCACCAGTCGGGTAGTTCGACATGCTCGCTGTAGTCCATCAGTTCGACCTCGGCCTCCGCTCCGAGGACGAGACGACCGGCCGCAGTGAGACGCTCCTCTTTGAAATACCAGTTCAGCGCATTGGTTGAGAGGTAGTTCGCATAGATCGCCCGGACCCGGCGGATCAGTTCGGCGATGTCCCCCTGCGGATCGGTGATGATCTCTCCCCGAATTGGGACAAGGAGATCAGGTTTTTCCGCCGCCAGTTTCTCCAGACTCCGAATCAACTGACCGAGCCGCCCGCCGTAGCCGTGGTATCCCCCGATCTTCGCCTCGGGGATCGCATCCTGAAAGCTGTAGAGATCGGGCACGCGGCCTCCGGCGAGGATGAGATCGCCGCTGAACCCGATCTTTTTGCCATCGACTTCGACGAGATAAGTGATGCCCTCGCGCGTGTAGCCGGGCGTCTCGAGGACCCGGAACTCTAGTCCGCCCGGGCCGGCGAGGCGGTCTCCGTCGCCGACGGGATCAGCGACGGCGAGGGGAGCAATCGGCAGTCGGGTGACCTGCTGATCGTAGTAATCGTTGCGTTTGTCCCACCAGGCCGTCCAGTGCGCCGACGGATCGCCGAGAAAGGCCGCCACGCTGCGCGGAGCCGCGACCCTGCCTCCGGTGCCGACGGCGGCACGGGCGAACTCGGTGAGGTCGCGCCTCATGTGGGTCATCAGCACTTGATCCGCGTTCGGGGTCGCACTGCCGTAGACAACGAGCCGCTGCCCGGCTCCCTCGATCGTGACGGAGTTGAGCGCACCCTTTTCGAAGCGGAAACCGTCCGGTAACTCCGCGGGCAGCGTGGTCGCGGTCGCGAGGAGGGCGAGGAGGATTGCGGGAAACATTCTCATGGATCAAAACTGGCTCTTTTCCTCAGCGAAGACAAGCCCGCCGACGCCGCATCAACGCCAGCGTGAGGAGGAGCAGCAAGGTGATCGCACCGGAAAAGAGAATAGCCTTTCTGTCAGGATCCGGTCGGCTCAGGGCCGGGGCCTCCGGGAGCGCCAATGAAAAATGCCCGCCCGGCTCGAGGTCAATGACCCGGGGAAAGGCGGCGGGACGATTGATGATGAGCATCAGCCTCTTTTCCGCCGTGGCGGAGAACTCGATCATGAGGTCCGTCTCAGCGCGCTCGTAGACCAGCGTGGCCGCACCGCTGAAACACCCATCGGGCACGACGCTGCCGGCCGGGGGACGGCGTATCGTCTCGAAGCCGGGAAAGGCGAAGTCAGGCACGACGTTGCGATCGCCGAAGCGAAAGGAAAAGACCTCACCGGCAAACCGGTCGGCGTTCTCCACGAGCGCGGCGAGACTGACATCGTCGCGGGTCGCAAGCCATTCCCGGCCGAAAATATCCTCCTCGAGAGGCGCTACTCCCGTACTGAGCTCGGGCGCGTGGAAGGTCACGTAGACCGACACCTCGCCGGGCTCGAGGAGATTGATCTCGAGATAATGATAGAGCGCAGGATGTCCCGCCGCCGGTCCCGCCAGCACAAAGAAGGTCAGGACCACGACGGCTCTCGTCAGCATGGCCGTGTTATCTGGCCCGGTCGTTGTATCCGCGTGGATGCTCGACATGCCAGTCCCACGCGGACTGGACGATGGACTTGAGATCGGGATATTTCGGATTCCACCCCAGCTCTTTGCGGATGCGGCGGCTGTCGGCGATGAGGGTTGCGGGATCCCCGGCACGACGCGGCGTGATCTCGGCCGGGATGGCGTGACCGGTCACCTCGCGGACGGTCTCGACGACTTCTTTGACGCTGAAGCCGTTCCCGTTTCCGAGATTAAATTGCAGGACCTCGTGTTCCCGCAGAGCCTCGAGGGCGAGGAGGTGGGCCGAGGCGAGATCTTCGACGTGAATGTAATCCCTGACACAAGTACCGTCGGCGGTCGGATAGTCGTCGCCGAAGATCTTGATGCTCTGCCTCTGCCCCAGCGCGACCTGGATCACAAGCGGGATGAGGTGGGTCTCGGGGTCGTGGTCTTCGCCTTTCACGGGAGTGCAGCCGGCAGCGTTGAAATAGCGCAGCGCAGCGTAGCGCAATCCCTTCGTGCGGTGCGCCCAGTGGAGGATGCGCTCGACGAAATATTTCGACTCGCCGTAGGGACTACCCGGGACGATGCGCTCTTTTTCCGAGATCGGGATGGTCTCGGGCTCGTCGAAGAGATTCGCGGTGGAGGAGAGGATGAAACGCTCGACGCCTTGGCTGATGGCCGAGTCGATCAGATTGATCGCGTTCGAGACATTGTCGCCGAGGTATTTGAAAGGATCCTCGACCGACTCCCCGACGAGGGAATAGGCTGCGAAGTGCATGATGGAGTCGGGGGAAAAAGTTCCCATGACTTGATCGACGGCAGCCCTGTCAGCGAGGTCAGCTTCGAAGAAGGCAGCCTGCGGATTGACGGCGGCGCGATGCCCCATGTAGAGGTTGTCGAGCACGGCGACTTCGTGCCCGGCGGCGATGAGGGCATCGACGGCGACACTTCCGATATAGCCGGCTCCGCCGGTGACGAGTACTTTCATGAGAAATGAAAAGCATAACTTTCTGGCACTACGGCATTGAACGCAACTGAATCATGCTCTCCTGTCGGGAATGAAGAATCCTCCTCCGCTCCGCTGGGGCATCCTCGGCACGGGCATGATCGCGGGCCGCTTTGCCGCTGACCTCCCCTTTTCCCGCAGCGGCCGACTCGCCGCCGTGGCCTCGCGCAGCGCTGACTCGGCGGCTGCTTTTGTGAAAAGACACGGCGGCGAGGCGGTGACAGGCTACGAGGCGCTCCTCGCCCGGCCGGATCTCGATGCGGTCTACCTCAGTCTGCCGAATGCCCTGCATCACGAGTGGACCCTCGCCGCGCTCGACGCAGGCAAACACGTCCTTTGTGAAAAGCCGATGGCTCTGAGTGAGGCGGAGGCGCGGGAGATGTTCGCAAAAGCGGAGTCTGTCGGGCGGGTTCTCATCGAGGCCTTCATGTATCGGGCGCATCCGCAGACGGCGTTGCTTCACGAGACCATCGCTGCGGGCGCGATCGGGGAGATACGACTGATCCGCACGAATTTTACCTTCCACCGCGAGGCCTCGCCGCAGGATGCCCGCTTCCAGGCCGGCCCGGGGGGCGGATCGCTCATGGATGTGGGCTGCTACTGCGTCGACTTTACCCGGACCCTCTTGGGTGCGGAACCTGACAGGGTTGAGTGCCTCGCCCACCGGCACGAGTTCGGAGTCGATGACTACGCCGCCGGGCTGCTGGGCTTCGCGGGCGGGGCACTCGCCACCTTCACCTGCGGCATGACGGTGCTCTCGGACCAGAACGCCCACATCGCGGGCACGGAGGGACGCCTCGAGGTGACGCGATTCTGGCAGGGAAAAGAGGGCTTTTCCCTGATCTCGCCGAAGGGCAAAAAGAAGACATTTTCCGTCAAAGAAAAACGCCCCATCTACGCGATCGAAGCCGATGCCTTCGCCGAAGTCGTCGCCGGAGCACCGAACTGGAACCTGCCCGAAAACACGCTCGGGAACCTGCGGGTGCTGGAGCAGTTGCGCCGGAGTGGCGGATTCGACTAAGAAATCACCCGAGCAGCGGAGCTTCGGACGGTCGGAAAACGGTGATGCCCATGTTTGTCCCTTTCTCCCGCAGGTAGCTGGAGATGCGACCGTCAATGACACAGGCGCGCCCTTTGCTGCGCGAAGAAGTCGCGTGCATGAAGCGGCAGGTCGCGCCGTCACGCAGGGCGAGGCCGACATGCCCGGTGTAGGTGGAGTGCCAGTTGGTGACGATGGCGATCACGTCGCCGTTCTCGATCTTCGATTCGACCGCCGCGACTTTGCTGTTGGGAATGTAGGTGACCGGCAGTTGCGAGATGTTCGCCTCGATTCTCGCCATATCACTGAGCATTGACGGGTCGTTGCGCAGGTAACGGGTGCTGTTCCCGGCCACCTGCATGTAGCGGACCTTGCGGCGCAGGGGCAGCCCGCCGAGAGAGGGCGTCACGTTCCGCCCGAGACCGCGCCTTTCATTGTCGGCAAAGACCTCCTCGAGATGGTGCATGCGGCTGACGTAGGTGCCGTCGCAGCGCCCGCCGCGGTAGCGCTCGAGCTCGATGTAGTGGAGAAAAGCCTCGCGGGACCAGAGGGCGGGAGAATTTTTCACCATCCGGGCCATGGCGAGCGAGGCCTCGTAAAAGGTCCAGCAATCGAGCATGTCGAAGTTGACCGAGGGGGACTCGATCTTGTCGTGGATCTCGAGGGTATAGTTGCCGTAGGGCGTGCCGCAGAGGGCCTTGCCTGCGGTGACGGTGCGCTGCCCGATAGGCTGGCTCGCCCAGTTTTCCTTCTTCGCCTGATCACAGAGGCGGTGGAACTTTGCCTCCCCTTTGAAGACGACCGGCCACGGCAGGCGGGGCTGTCGCAGCGTCACCGAAGTAGATTCGGTCGGGACCGTCTTGCAACCGCCGAGGAAAAGCCCGGCACCCGTGCCGCCGAGGGTGGTGAGAAAATGGCGGCGGTCGAGGGGGAGTGAAGACGAGAGGGAGGACATTGCGGGAAACGTAAGAGAGCAGGATAATAAAGTAAGCCCTTTGTGCGGTCTGCTCAACTGAATCGTGGAACCACCCGGGACTTCCCGCCAATCTGGCGGACCACGGGCGTCGCGCCGGGAGGCGAGGGTTCGATTCTCTCACGCGATCCAATCGCGCATGACTTTTCCGCCCACATCGGTGAGCCGGAAGTCCCTGCCCTGAAATCGATAGGTCAGCCTCAAATGATCGAGCCCGAACTGATGCAGGATGGTGGCCTGGAGGTCATTGATGTGGACCGGATTCTCAGTGGCGAACCAGCCGATCTCATCGGTGGCACCGTAGATGTGCCCGCCTTTGAGCCCGCCGCCGGCCATCAGCATGGTGAAGGCGTTGGGATGGTGATCGCGGCCGGTATTGGAGTCGCGACCTGGCCGATTTTCGCCCAGCGGAGTGCGACCGAATTCGGACCCCCAGACGACCATCGTGGAATCGAGGAGACCGCGCTGTTTCAGATCTTTGATGAGCGCGGCGATGGGCTGATCGACGGCACCCGCGTTGTAGGCGAGATTTTTATCCAACTCGGAATGCTGGTCCCAGCTCGCGTGGATGATGTTGATGAAGCGAACTCCACGCTCGACCATGCGTCGGGCGAGGAGGCAGTTGCGGGCAAAGGTGTCGTAAGTCCGCAGCCCCGGGAGAGTGCCGCGGAAGCCGTCGCCGGGAGGCTCGGGCCGATCGACGCCATACATCTCCAGAGTCGCTTTGGATTCCCCTGACAAGTCCACCAATTCCGGCGCCGCCGTCTGCATGCGGTTGGCGAGTTCGTAGCTGGCGATGCGGCTGGCGATCTCGGGATCGTGGACTTCCTGATAGCGGGCCTGATTGAGATCGCGCAGGGCGTCGAGTCCGGCCCGCTGCATCCCGGGGGAGAGTCCTTTCGGATTCGCCAGATTCAGGACCGGCTCGCCCTGATTGCGAAAAGGCACGCCCGCATACTTAGTGGAAAGAAATCCCGATTGCCACAAGGTCGAGCCACCAGATCCACCGCGCCCCGCGTTCAGAACGACATAACCGGGGAGATTGCGCGAGGCGGAACCGAGGCCGTAATTGACCCATGATCCCATCGACGGCATCCCGAACCGCGAGACTCCGCATTGCATGAGGAGTTGACCCGGATGATGATTGAACTCCTCGCTGTGTAGTGACCGCACCATCAGCAAATCATCGGCGCAGGTCCCGAGATTCGGGAGCAAGTCGGAAAAATCCATGCCGCACTGACCGTACTTTTTCCACTTCCTCGGCGAACCCATCAGGGTCGCGGTGTCAGGCTTGATGAAGGCAAAACGGGCCTTGTCGAGGACCTCTTTCGGCAGGCTCTGACCGTGGAGTTCGTTCAGCTTCGGCTTGGGCGTGAAAAGATCGAGCTGCGAGGGGGCACCCTCCATGAAGATGAAGATGCAGGCCTTTGCCTTTGCTTCGCCGTGGCCAGTCGCTTCAAGAAACGCTCCGGGGTCGGCAGCCGACGCGGCGTTGAGGACTCCATCGTCCGCAAGCATGGAACCGAGCGCGATGCCTCCGAGACCACTGGCGGAAGTGGTGAGGAACTCGCGGCGGGTGCGGTGGATGATTGAAGACAGGTCCATTCGATTCAAAGATGTTTGGGACCACGAATGAACACGAATTCACACGAATCGCTTTCGTCGTGGCCCCCTCTTAATTCGTGAGAATTCGTGTTCATTCGTGGTCAAAATTTTTACTATCTCCTCACTCTCTCGTCAAAAACTCATCGAGATTCAGCAGTATCCGCACGGTCGCGGTCCAAGCGGCGGCTTCGTTGGCCGAGAGTCCCTCCGGTAACTTCTCCCCGGCCAGTTCCGCCGCTTCCGTGTCCCGCTCGCGATACCAGGCACGGGAGTCTTCCAGCAGGCTCGTCAGCCTGTCGCGCTCGGCCGGGACGGGGTCACGGGATAGGCAGAGTCGGAAGGCGTACTCTATCCGTTCGGTGTCATCAAGCGCCGTCTTTTCGGTGAGGACACGCCGGGCGAGGGCCTGCGCGGTCTCGACGAAGCTCTCACTGTTCAGGGTGATGAGCGCGGCGAGGGGCGTGTTTGATCGCGCCCGCTGAATCGTCGTGACGTTGGAGTCAGGGCAGTCAAAGGTGATCAGGCCCGGATGCGGCGCGGTGCGTTTGAAGTAGGTGTACATCCCCCTCCGGTAACGGTCTTCTCCCTGGCTGAGGTTCCATTTAAAGGCGGAGTTGTAATTCACATCGGCGACGCCGGCGGGGATAGGCGGGAAAACACTCGGTCCGCCCACTTTTTCCGAGAGCAGACCGGAGGCGGCGAGGGAAAGGTCACGTATGATCTCGGCCTCGACGCGGAAACGATTCTGCCGCGCGAGAAGGAAATTCCTAGGATCGATCTCGGTCAACTCGGGCCGGCGATGAGATGACTGCCGGTAGGTGTGCGAAAGTACGATGGTGCGGATGAGCGCCTTTCGGGACCAGCCCGTGCGAACTAGTTCGGAGGCGAGCCACTCAAGCAGTTCCGGATGAGAGGGCCGGTCGCCGCGCACGCCAAAGTCTTCGGGAGTCGTAACGATCCCCGCCCCGAAAAGCTGTATCCAGATGTCGTTCGCGATGACCCGGGGAGGCAATGGATTTTCCCCGCTCACGAGCCAGCGGGCAAGATCGAGACGGTCGCCCTCTTTGCCGCGATGCTTGATCGCAGGAAGCACTGCGAGAGTCGCCGGTTGCACTTCGTCGAGCAGATCTTTGAACTCGCCACGTTTGAAAATATGTGTCTTCCGCCGATCTGCTTTCCGCTCCGCGATGACCCTAACACTCATCTCAGGTGCGGCGGGACGTTTCGCCTCGTGAGCCGATTTCTCAGCGAGGAGCGGCCACGTCTTTGCATCAAGTCGCTCAACATGACGCAGGATCGTCTTCCTCGTCTCGGATGTGCGCTGGTCGACCGGCAATTCGAGGGCGCGACGCACCGCCTCGGGCACTGCGAGCGAGGTTGGCGTCGTCATCGCCGAAAGTCGGAAGCGGCCGAGAGTGTGCTGATCGCCATAGTTCTGCACAAGTTGCAGGGTGAACTCAGTCGCATCGGTGATTTCAATCGGTTCGGCAAAACCGATATCAGCATAATGCGCTTTTCCGATTCCACCTCCCACGGCCCAGCCGGTGCCGTCTTTGCCCGCCTTCCCATTGTCGTCGAGAATGCCGCGCACGGACCATCCATCCTGCGAATAATCCGATGCGGCATCACCAAGGCGGATGGGATTGCGGGGGTACCCCTTCACGGACAACTCGACACGATTGAGGACAAAATTCCCGTGCTTTGTTCGTCCCGGCCCCTTTTCGCCCAGCATCGGATCTGGCAATACTTCGAGACGAAGTCCCGTAATATTCCCGGGAGGCAACTTTGACGTCACGGTGTAGGTGGCTGTTGGTGGATTGTCTCCTCCAACGAGGACGGATCCATCGGATTCGAGGGAGAACTGCACGCCCTTGGAAGCGGCAAAACCCTCGACCTTGAGCGGAGCGAGGGCGGGCGTGGAGATGGCCTTCGCTGCGGTAAGCCACTCTCCGAGGCGCTGCTCCCACTCCCCCACCCGTCCGTTCAGTTCGGCTTGCGCCGCAGTGACCTTGGTTTCCAGTATTTTCCCGGCCTCGACATGCCCGGTCAGGGCGGCTTCGTAGCGGTCCCGGGCTTCGTCGGACTCTCGGATTCTCGAGTTTCCCTCGTCACCGTTATTTAAATAGGAGAAAAGCTGGTAATATTCGGCGTGGGTGATCTCGTCGTACTTGTGGGTGTGGCAGCGCGCACAGGTGAGGGTGAGTCCCATCCAGACCGCACCCATCGTTTCGACCCGGTCCATCACCGCAGCGACGCGCCACTGCTCCTTGTCGACGCCGCCTTCGGTGTTTGTCAGGGTCTGGCGGTGGAAGGCGGTCGCGAGAATCTGGTCGGGCGTCGCCTTGTCGAGGAGATCTCCGGCAAACTGCTCGATCGTGAACTGATCGAAGGGCATGTCGGCATTGATCGCGTCGATGACCCAGTCGCGGTAGCGCCACGCGTCGGCACGATGATTGTCTTTCTCAAAGCCGTCGCTGTCGGCGTAGCGGGCACGGTCGAGCCAATGCCTCCCCCAGCGCTCGCCGAAGGCGGGACTCGCGAGGAGGTCGTCGGTCAGTTTCGCGAGGCCGGTCTCACGATCCGCCGCGATCGCCGCCCGGTAGGTCGCGACCTGCTCCAAGGTCGGAGGCAGGCCAACGAGGTCGTAGAAAAGGCGGCGGATCAGGGTGATGTCGTCGGCCTCGGGCGAGGGAGTGATGCCCTCTTTACCGAGACGAGCGAGGACAAAGGCATCGACGGGATTTTTCGCCAGGGCCGGAACAGCCGGCGAAGTGAGTCCCGCGTAGGCCCAGTGCTTCGGCCAGACCGCGCCGGAGGCGATCCATTGCTCCAGCTTCGCGACCTCCTCCCCGGTGAGTGGCTCGCCCTTGTCCGGTGGCGGCATCACTTCGTCGGGATCGGTCGCCCGGACGCGGTGCATGACCTCGGACGCCTCGGGCTCGCCGGGGACGATGCCCCGCAGCCCGGACTCTAGCACCTTCGTAGCAGGCTCGATCCCGGTGAGACGGAGCCCGGCCTTCGTCTCGTCGGGGCCGTGACAGAGGGTGCATTTCTCGGCGAGGATGGGGCGGATGTCTTTTTCAAAATCGACCTCTGCTCCGTGGGAAATGCTCCCCGCGGCCCAGAGGACCGCATACATCGGGAAGAATCTGGCGGAAATAACACCCATCACAGGTGCAAGTTTCCGCATTTTCCAAGGCCGCGTCAAGGGACGTGGAAGCGGCCTATCTTGTTTTCGCCCCATCAGCCACCAGCGGAATCACCCGATAGCGAGGAGCCAGCGTCGCCTCGAGTTTCCGGACGAGAGCGTCGTAGCGACGGGTTTCCTCCGTCTCGATGAGCGGGACGGTCAGGTGCGAGCCGAAAGAGTTCGTCCGGGGTGACCGGTTTTCCGGTAACACCGTTGCAAGAAGTGAAGTTAAAAACTCGGGGGAGGTCATCGCCTCGCGAATCTGCGCATCGGACTCTTTCCCCGAAACGGGGATGCGATCTGGAGCTTTGGGAAATGGAAGATAGCTCATCATCTGGTGACCACCGAGCGCCTCCAGTTTGTCTGCGATGAGGAGGATGCGTTCATTGCGGCGTTCCGGCTCGAAACCTCCATGTTCGCGAGCGAGGAGACGGTAGCAATCGAGCGAGCGCACCATCAGGGAAATCGCTCCACTCCGGTCGCCGTTTTTTTCAGTGATGAGAGCCTCCTGCAGATAGAGATAACCCTCCATCCATGTTTCAGCCGGATCATTGGCTAAAACGGATTGCCCGGAGATCGAGAAAAGCAAGATCACGATAAGACTCCTCATGACCGAATTTTTTCATGAAACCCAGATTCGGTCCAGTCCAAAACCTGTCTCAAGGGAAAATCAGAACCTCAAATCATCACCTCAAAGCGGCACCTCGAGCCCGGCGTGGCGGGCGAGTTTGCGCTGGCGTTCGTCGAAGGTCAGAAAATGCGTCGCCTGCAAATGAATGGCCGTGGCGACGTGAAAGATGTCGAGGGTGCGATGGCCGCCGTGGGCGGTGCGCTGCTGCGAATAGACGAGCGAGAGGCGCAGCACCGCATCCATGTCAAAAGGGAGGAGCCGATTCAGCCCCGAGGCGACATCGGACTCCCAGTCGGCGATCATGCGATCCGCCTCGCCGCGAGAGTAGCCCATCGTTCTATCATTCGAGTGAAGCCAGACCTGAAGCTCGATGGCCTGTCGGAACTCGAACTCGAGGAGAGAGGTGAAATAGAGCGGCCCGTCCATCGTTCGCCTGAAGGCGAGAGCAGAGGGAGTGTGCTCCTGCTTACGATAGCTCGAACAGAGGAAGCTGGTGTCGGGGTAATGCAGATTCATGGCTCGCCCGTCTCAAAGGCCCGCATTTCCTCCACTTCCTCATTAGTGAAGAAACGGTCTCCCCACGTTTTTGTGAGGCGGGCCTCGTAATCCGGATGCGCCGGCATCGGCCTGCTTCCCGAGACGTCCGCGCAGAGCCGCGCGATGGGCTTGGAGTGCTTGGTGATGACGATGTCCTCCCCCCCGGCAAGCCAGGCCTCGATTTTGGGAAAGTCGTAGCGGAGATCACGAACGGTAGCCGTTTTCATAACATCACAAATGTGTGATGTTATCGCGGGTTTTTCAAGTGATTCCTCGTCCGGTAGCCTCGCCGAATACGCGATCACCATGACCCCATCTGTTCAACAGGGTATGGCCATTGACTCAACACTGTCAGAAAATCCTGGCTGCGCTGGCCTTAGCGCTCCCGGAAAAGGCTGCCGGTCCCGTAAAATCCTTGGGTAAAGTGTACAAAAAAACGCTCCCGTTTTCGGCGGGAGCGTCTTTCAAAATCGCGTAGAAGAGCGGTTAGTGCTATTCGGTCAGCCTGACAGTTGTGTTTCGTTTATTACGAAGCCACGGGCGCTCCGCGGGAAAGGCTTAGCGGGCGGCAATGAACTCTCTCAGTTGCGAGTAGATGGGCTGGACGGTTTCGTCTTCCCCGTTTTCCTGAGCGGCCATCACCATGGAGATGCTGTCGGCGATCAGGTTGCGGAGTCGGCTGACCATCTCGATCCCCTTGCGGGTGATCTGGACCATCACCTTGCGGCGATCATCGGCAGCGTGGAGACGCTGGACGTAGCCCAGTTTCTCGAGGCGGTCGACAAGGCCGGTCGCGGCTGCCGTCGAATGACCCATCTTTTTGGAGATGTCGGTCATCGTCAGGAAGTCCTCGTTGGCCAGATAGCCGAGCAGGAAGAATTGAGCGTAGGAAATGCTGCCCTTGTTCAGTTCTTTCGACAGGTCGAGTAGAAAGGACCGCTGGGCGAACATGATGAAGTCTGCCAGACGGTCGGCATTCGGCTCGACCTCGATTGTTTTGTCTTCTGTAATTTGCATGATATGACCTCCTTGAGATTTTGATAAATATGGAAGTGATGGTAATTTAACGCTAACTGAGAGGTTTATGCAACCTAATTAATTATAATTTTCGTAATTATTAGATTACTAATCCTGATGCGGGTAAAATTTAGTCCCCAATGATCGCATCTTTTTCTAATTTCGCAATAACGAATTGTAAATTTGCATTAATTTTCAAAGTTGGGGTCCAATCCGTGCTCGCCATCATCCAATAAAAGGAAGAGGTTAACCAGCTAATTTTAGTGGAGACTCTGTTTCCTTTTCGTATCGTGCGAGCATCCGTATAGGGGAGACATCAGGCTTCCTTTAGTGTTCAGCCGCTACACACCATGAGATTCATCCTCGCAGAAGATTTTTGGGTTCTCGACGCCCTCTCCCCGGCGGAGTGGCAGCTCATCCGCGACCTGCCCGAAGTGGCTGCGGGCACCCGCTACGGCGACAAGACGAGGGAGAGGCTTTTCCCCTCCCCCCTGTCAGAGGAGGTCATCGCGGACGAGAGCACCCTCACGCAAATAGAGGACTGGGATGAACTGATCCGCCCCGAGCTGGAGGAGTCCTTTGCTCAAGCCCGTTTCATTGTCGAAAAAGACCTCAGGAATGCCCGCCCGGTCCCTTTCAGCGAGATCGTCGCCGGCGAGCTGACGGACGATGAGCTTGAAGAGATCGGTTTCACGATGCCGGCCCACGAGCTCTACCGGGTCGAGGTGCCGCGCGGGCACACGGAGCCCTGGTATAGTACTCTGAATCAGGCGCGTCTTCTCATGAATGAGGAATACGATCTCGCGGATGCGGAAGAGCGGATGCTGATCCGCAGTCTCGGGGCGGGTGCGATGGACGAGGAGCGCATGGTCCTCTTTGCCCAATACGAACTCTATTCGGTGGTGCAGAGCATCCTCGTAGAGAATCTCATGGGCGACTGATCACGACCATGGACGACATCCCTGAATTTTCCATGGTAGTCGCCGATGTGCGCTGGAGATGCCTCGGGCTGGTGGAAGGAACCATCCCGTTTGCGCTCGCTCAGGTTTTTTCCCCGCTTCTCAGAGCAGCGCCGCGAGGCAAAACTGCGGGCCTATGCTCCCTACTCGCGCTTCCATGTGGGCGCAGCGTTGCGGATGGACGGGACAACCTTTACCGGAACGAATGTGGAGAACGCCAGCTACGGCGGCACCCTCTGCGCCGAGCGGTCCGCGATCTCAGCGGCGGTGGCGTCTGGCTGTCGCTCGCTGGAAATCATCGCGGTCTCGACCGACGCCTCAGAGCTCACCGACATGGGGATGCGGGCGCCGTGCGGACTGTGCCGGCAGGTCATGAGTGAGTTCGCAGCGCCCGGTCTGCTTGTCTTACTCGACGGCGGAACGGGAATGGACGGGTTGCCGCAAGGTGAGGTGATCCCTTTTGAACTGCTCCTCCCCTGGCGATTCCAACTTCGGAAATAAGGCGTCCCCACCCGATCACGCAGCGCCCCGGGAGAAGAGATGGACGTTGACAGCCTCCTGACTCCTCCGACCTCACGATGCGGCCGCACACCGCATGACCGAACGCCCCACCGCCGTCCGACACTGGATCCTCGCCGCCACCACTGCAGCGGCGTTCCTGATGTATCTCGATCGCATCTGCATGGCGGCGATCATGAACTCGGATTCCTTCAAGGAAGACATCCCGCTGAGCCCGGTGATGGACGGGTGGATCAAAGGCGCCTTTTTTGCGGCCTACGCTCTCGGACAACTCCCGGCCGGCTACCTCGCGGTGCGCTTCGGGGCGCGTTCGCTGATGTCGATCTACATTGTCCTCTGGTCGATCTTTACCGTCCTCACGGGATTCGCGACGGGGCGCTATCGCTCCTCCTCGCCCGGGTTGGTTGCGCCCTTGCTCACGGTGACGGTGATCGCGAGCTTCGGCGACTGGCGATTGGCGGATCATCCCTCGGTCAATCCGGCCGAACTCACCCTGCTCGAGGCGGACCGCCCCGCCGCCGCGGTCGAGGGAGAAAAGAAGACCTATGTCTTTCTCTGGCGCATCGCCCTGACGCATCGCAGTCTCTGGATGAACTCGGGTTCAACGCCGAGGATCGGGTCGAGGATGCCGCCTGAAACGCCTCACTCGTGCTCGGTCCCGCGCGTCGTCCGACCGAGGGGCAGGTAAGCGCACGCAAGCGTGAGCAATGCATTGATCGGGTAAAACCACGGGAAGGCGAGCTGAGGCCGGGTGCTCGTGAGCCAGTCTGTCGCCAGACCCATGGCCTCCAGCAGACGCGGCAGCTCCGGCCGCACCCAGGCCACCACGAGGATCGACACAATCGTTCCGAGGATGATCCCCCGGAGGCTCTTCTTACCCGGGAGGATCGCGGCGAGGAGCACGCCGAGGAGAGGACCGTAGGTATAGGTGACCATGCCGAAAGCGAGGTCGATGAGGTTCTTGTCCTGCGATTCGGCGTGGCCCTGCGCCATCCAGATGGTGAACCCCGAGAGGAAAACAGCCCATACAAAAACGGCGATACGGGAGAGACGCACCATTTCCCCGCTGCGCTCCGCCGACTCGACCCGCTTGCGCCCGAGGATGGCGGAGAGACTCGTCTGGGAGAGCGCCGCCAGGGTCGAGTCGAGGCTGGAGATGGCGGCGGCGAAAGCGCCCGCGAGGATGAGTCCGGTGATGCCCGGAGGGACGACGGTGGTGATCCAAGTGGGGAAAACAAAGTTCGCGTCCTTCGCGAAGAGGACCGTCTCGGCCGGGGTCATGCCTTTGATCTGGTACCAGGCGAAGAGGCCCGATCCCACCGCCAGCATCACCAGGGTGATCACGAGCGAGACGCTGCTCCAGACTATCGCCTTGCGCGCCTCGTGCGGCGTGCCGCAGCAGAAGATGCGCTGGGCATTGAGCTGATCCGTCCCGAAGGCAGCGAGGTTCTGGAAGGGCATGGCGAAGATCGCGACCCAGAAGGTGTAGTTCAACATCGGGTTCTCCCAGGGCGGAGTGAAATCAAAGATGCGCATCTTGTCGACCGCGACGCCCTCACCCGTGACGAAGGAGCGGTTCACCTCCACGATCTCGGACCATCCCAGCACACTCACGAGCCAACCGAGGGCGAGGAGCCCGCCGAAGATGAAGATGACGAACTGGATCACGTCGGTCCAGATGACGGTCCGCATCCCGCCCATAAGAGTCCAGAGCAGGGCAAAGAGACCGATCGTGAGGATGCTCCAGTTCATGTCCCATCCCGTGACGGTTTGGAGGATGAGCGCGGTGACGAGGACCCGCACGCTCTGCCCGAGGATGGCCCCCATTGAAAAGAGGCCGGTGACGAGGCGACGCACACCCTCACCGAGTTGGTTGCCCATGAAATCGTAGGGGCTGTAAATCTCGCGCCGGTAATAGAGCGGCACCAGCCAATAGCCCACGAGGAAACGCGCGATGATGGAGCCGATGCCCCATTGCAGATAGGTCCAGTCGCCCTGAGCCGCATAGACACCACCCGGCACGCCGATGAAGGTGAGCGCGCTGATCTCCGTCGCGATCATCGAGCCACTCACCGCCCACCATGGCATCGTGCGGCCGCCGAGGAAAAAGTCTTTCACCGTCGCTGCCTTGCCCGCGAGACGGTGCCCGACCCAGGTAGTCAGGGCCATGTAAAAGGCCACGACAAACCAGTCGAGGGTGGTGAAATGGTTGGCGATTTCGTCGGCAGGCATGAAGCGGAGAGTAAGCCCGCGATGGGGCGCTTGTCCAGCGGCTTGCAACGGCCCTCCGCGGAGGGATCGGCGGACGATCCAATTCGCTTGAAAAAACCGGCGGCGAGTCTTTACTCCCGCGTCGCTGCGTTCCACTTCACACGCATCCCGCCGCTCCAGAATATCTGAATGACACTCCCCATCGTCCTCCTCCTCATCGCCGGTCTTGTACTGCTCGTCTGGGGAGCCGAGCTACTGGTGCGGGGGGCCTCGCGCATCGCCACCGCCGTGGGCATCTCCCCGCTCGTCGTGGGACTGACCGTGGTCGCGTTTGGGACAAGCTCGCCGGAGCTGGCGGTCAGCGTGATGTCGGCCTTCAAAGGTCAGGCCGACCTTGCTCTCGGGAACGTCATCGGCAGCAATATTTTCAACATTCTTTTGATCCTCGGAATCTCGGCGGCGATTATCCCGCTGATCGTGGCCCGGCAACTCGTCCGTTTTGATGTGCCGGTCATGATCGTCATCTCATTTCTCGTGCTCATTTTCGGCTATGACGGAAAGATCGGTCGCATCGACGGCATCATTCTCTTCAGCGGAGTGATCACCTACACCGTTTTCCTCATCCGCCAGAGCCGCAAGGAGAGCAGCGCGGCAGTCACGGCCGAGTATGAAGTGGAGTTCGGGGAAAAGACACCGGACAGTCTCGGGAAAAATATCCTCCTCGTCGCGGTTGGTCTGGTCGGCCTGATCCTCGGATCAAAGTGGCTCGTCAGCAGTGCGATCGTCATCGCCCAGCACTTCGGCGTGTCCGAAATGGTCATCGGTCTCACCATCGTTGCCGCCGGCACGTCGATGCCCGAAGTCGCCACCTCGGTCGTCGCCGCGATCCGCGGAGAACGGGACATCGCCGTCGGCAATGTCGTCGGCAGCAACATCTTCAACATCCTCTGCGTGCTCGGCCTCAGTTCCATCGTCGGTCCGGCCGGGATCGAAGTCTCCGCTTCCGCACTGCGCTTTGACATCCCCGTCATGATCGCCGTCGCGGTAGCCTGTCTTCCCGTCTTTTTTGCCGGCTACCTCATCAGCCGCTGGAACGGGATCGCCTTCCTCGGTTTCTATATCGCCTACATCGTTTACCTGATCCTCACGGCCACAAATCACGAAGCCCTCGGAACGCTGCGTTCAGCGATGGTCTATTTCATCCTTCCCATCACTGCGCTGACCCTGATCGTAATTACGGCCCGTTCTCTGAAAGGACGTTCACTGAAGGCCTGACAAAGCCAGTTTGCCACCATCGCGCCACGAAAAAAAGAGTAGGCATGGCGGAGCTATCCTGCTTTCCTAGCGATCCATGAAGCCCGCCGCTCCGCTCTCCGTCAAGTCGCCCTCGAACAGAGGTCGCAACATGGCTCTGCTCGCCGCCTTTCTCGGCTGGATGTTCGACGGCTACGAGATGGGACTTTTCCCCCTCATCGGAAAGCCCGCGCTGCAGGATCTCCTCGCCGGGACTGCGTCGCCCGAGGCGCTCACCGCCTCTCTCGACCGCTGGTTCAGCGTCATCATCGCGACCTTCCTCGTCGGTGCCGCTACTGGCGGAGTCCTCTTCGGCTGGCTCGGCGACCGCATCGGGAGGGTCAAGGCCATGGCGATCAGCATTTTCACCTATGCGATTTTTACCGGCCTCTGCGGATTCGCGACCGAGGTTTGGCACATCGCAGTGCTGCGATTCATCGCCTCCCTCGGCATGGGCGGCGAGTGGGCCCTCGGGGTCGCCCTCGTCAACGAACTCTGGACGAAAGGGAACCGAGCCCTCGTTGCCGGGGCAATCGGGGCGGCGGCGAACTTCGGTTTCCTCCTCGTCGCTTGTCTCAGCCTCGGGATGAATACCTTCATCGACACGATGCACACCTGGATCCTCGCTCTTGGTGGCAGCGAAGCCCTTTCGGGATGGCTCCTCGATCATCAGGCCTGGCGATTCCTCATGCTCTCGGGCGCCCTCCCCGCTCTCGTCATCTTCCTGATCCGGATGTATGTCCCCGAATCCGACAAGTGGGAGGAGGAAAAAGCGTCCGGAGGAACCTCGCACTGGAGCACGCCCGACCTCAAAGGGGTCTTCATCGGGGCGGTCGTCGCGATGGGGATCATCTGGTGCTGGTCTCCCATGGGCATCGCGGCCGGGCTCACGACTCCCGTCTCGGCGGTGATCACAGCAGTCGGATTCCTCGTCGTCGTCTGGGGGTTCCTCCTCCCGGTGCGACGCTACCTCGTGCGCGCCGGGATCGCCGGTTCGATGAGCGAGCTCAGCCAGTCTCACATTCGCCGGAATCTCCTTCTCGGGGCCAGTCTCGCCGGCATCGCCCTGCTCGGGACATGGGGGGCCGCCCAGCAGTCCGCGAAGTGGTCCACCTCGGCCGATCTCGATCAGAACGGCTACACCAACGTCACGCAGTGGACCCAGATCGCGACCTCGATCGGGGCGATCCTCTTTTCTTTCTCGACCCCCTTCCTCGCGGATTTTCTGAATCGCCGTATCACCTACCTCATCATGTGCATCGCCGCGCTCGGGGCGGCCCTGCTCTTTTACCAGACCAATACGGTGATCAACACCTGGTTCTTCGCCACGGCCTTTCTCATGGGTGGCATCACCTCGAGCTTCTACGGATTCTTCCCGCTCTATCTGCCCGAACTCTTCCCTACCGCGGTGCGAGCTACCGGGCAGGGATTTTGCTTTAATGTGGGCCGCATCGTCGCCGCGATCGGCGGACTCCAGATCGCGAACCTCGTGCACGCCTTCGGTACTTCGGCGAATGCGTATTCCGCTCTCTGCGGGATTTATTTTGTCGGCATGGTTCTGATCTGGTTCGCGCCGGAGACGAAGGGTCGGGCGCTGGAGTAGATCGGGCTTGCTGATTTCGGGGGCCGAAAAACTCACGGGAGTGTTGCAAAACTCGCGAAAATCTTCAGCGCCCGGCAATTTCGCCCTGTAGCCGGTCTCTGTGAGGCCGCTCGTGCGTTCAATCTACAACGTTCCGGCCTCACAGAGGCCAGCTACAGAAGATCCCGGCGAAACTCATGCGGTCACGAGTGAGTTTTGCAACAGAGGTAGGGGGGCAAAGCTCCCGGGAAACGATTCACGGGACGGTGGCTTCCCCCAGTCCCCGCGCGCTCCGGTCGTCGCCCTCGATATTCGCAAACTCGACCACCGCTCGCGCTTGATCCGATTGCCCCACCCGGAGCACTTCGGTATCATCGACCTTGTGCAGCTTCGTGTAGCCGGGGTGATGTGACTCTTTGTAGGGATCATTCGCGGCCGAGTTGTAGCAGCAGATCATCGCCCAGCGGGGATGCTCGGAGTGATTCGGACCCGAGCAATGCAGGGTATTGGCGTGGAAAAAGATGGCGTCGCCCGCCCCCATCTCGCAGGGGACCTTTTCGAGCCGCTTCTCCGCCTCGGCGACACGCTCGAGGTCGGCCCCTGCCTGCTCGCCGGAGAGGATGTGATTGATGCGTCCCATTTTGTGCGAGCCCTTTAGCACTTCGAGGCACCCGTTCTCCCTCGTCGCCGGATCGACGGCGATCATGACGCTGCAAAGATCGGGAAAGAGGAGACCGTTCTGGTACCAGTAGCCGTAGTCCTGGTGCCAGGCCCAGGCGCCGCCGATGAGGGCGTCTTTGAGGATCATCTTCGAATGATAGTGATAGACCTCGCCGCCAATGAGCTGCTCGACCGAGTCCACGACCCGCCGGCTCCGGGCGACCATACCGTAGATGCCGTCGCCGGGATGATTCCACAGGGAAAGCCGCACCTTGTTCCCCGCCCCGTCATCGAGAGCCGTCGAGGCCCGGTCCATGGCGTGATCGTTCCTGGCGGTTGCGCCGAGCAAGGCGATCTCCCCGGTCGAGAACAGGCCGCGCTTTATCACATACCCGTCCTCGCGATACGCTGCGAGCTCCCCTGAATCAAATTCTCCAAGCATGGCAGGAGGATGCCCAATGGAATGGATTTTGTAAATCTCGGAATTTTTTCTAAAAAACCATTTTTATTCTTGCGCATTTTATCAAAAATGACTATTAATTATGAAAATTAGACCTCATTCCTGCCAACTGCCCGTTTCAAATGAAAAAATTCCTCGTCACTTCGATCACCCGCCTGAGTATTTTTCTGCTGTCCGTCGGGGTCGGGGTTGTCAGTTACTTCATCGTTGAGGAGATGGGGGCCGGTCAGCAGGTCGATTCCCGGGCGATGCGCTCCTACACGCCGGTCAGCTTTCAGCAGGATCTCGTCCTCGACGCCGAGGCCTACCTCCTCGCCCGCACCGAATCTCCCGTCGATCTCGCCAGCGATGCTCTCGGAATTTTCTACATTCTGCAAAAAGACGGTAAAATCGTCCGCGTCGCGCCAGAAGTTGGCGGAGGCACGAGCTCCACGTCCTACGCAGAGCTGGCCGATGCCCAGTTTGATGCGGAGATCGGTTTCTCCAGTCTCGCGATTCACCCGGGTTTTCTCACCAAAGAAAGCCCCGGCTACGGCCGCTTCTATGTGGTCACTACCGAGAGAAGCGGCAGCGGTAGGGCTGATTTTTTCCCGGAGCTCGGCGGGGGCACAGAACACCATCAGGATGTCGTCTACGAATACAAGGTGGAGGATCCCCTCCTCAGCGCCTTCCGGGGCGAGCGCCGTGAAGTGATGCGCTTCAGCCAGCCGGGGAATGAGAACAATCTCAGCAGCCTCGCCTTCGACCATCTCGGCCTGCTCTACCTCGCGGTGGGCGACGGGGATACCGGCGCGACAGGCGAAGATCGCCCCTCGCGCAACGCGTCCACCCTATCCACCGCCTTTGGCAAGATCCTCCGCATCGATCCTGTCGGCCGCAACGCCTCGAACGGACGCTACGGCATCCCCGACGGCAACCCTTTCCGCCTCGTCACCGAAGCCCTGCCCGAGCTCTGGGCCGTCGGTCTGCGCGCGCCCCGCAATCTCTCCTTCGACCCGTTCAACCGCACTCTCTGCATCAGCGAGACCGGGGTCAATGGCAAAGACGAGATCAATCTCAGCGTCATCGGGGGCGAGCACTTCGGCTGGGATCTCGATGAAGATTCCTCGAAGATGAGCATCGCGATGAGGACCCAACTGGCCGAGATCATGACCCCGCCGGTCGTCGCCCTCAACCGGCAAAGCGGTCTCGTCGCCCTTACTACCGGCAGTCTCGTCTACCGAGGCGAAAACTTCCCGTCACTCGCCGGTCGCATCGTCTTTGCGAGCCACGACGGTCAACTCCTCGCCGCTCGTAACGATACCCTCAACGCCCCGGCGGTAGAGCTATCCCGGCTGCAGATCGGTCACCTCAACGAGGAAAAATTCTCCGCTCTCCGCACCGGCGCGCGCGGAGAACTCGTCGTGCTCTGCGAAGACGGCAATGTCTACGAGTTCCGTAAAGGAGCTTCCCTGGGCACGGGAGGTTCGAAAAGCCGCAGCCTTTTCTGTCACATCGAGACCGTGACCAGCCCGCGCGGCTGATCAGAAGTCGGCCACTCCGGGAGTCCTCGGGAAGGGAATGACGTCGCGGATATTCGCGACCCCCGTGACGAACATGAGGAGGCGCTCAAACCCAAGCCCGAACCCGGCGTGCGGCACGGTCCCGTATCGTCGCAGATCGACATACCAGTCATAGTGGGACTCATCGAGCCCGTGCTCCGCGAGATTCGCCCGCAGGATATCGAGCCGCTCCTCGCGCTGGCTCCCGCCCACAATTTCACCGATGCCCGGCACGAGCAGGTCCATCGCCGCGACGGTTTTGCCGTCGTCGTTTTTACGCATGTAGAAGGGCTTAATCTCCTTCGGATAGTTGTAAACCGTCGTCGGACAGCGGAAATGCTTCTCGGTGAGGTAACGCTCGTGCTCCGACTGGAGATTTAGCCCGTACTCGACCGGATACTCGAACTTCTCTCCGCTCGCTTTCAGCAGCTCGACCGCCTCGGTGTAGGTGACCCGCTCGAAGGCCCGGTCCCGCACCAACTGGAGCCGCTCGATGAGACCCTTGTCCACAAACTGGTTGAAGAACGCGAGATCCGCCGCGCAAAACTCGAGAGCATCGGAGACGAGGAATTTGACCATCGCCTCGGCCAGGTCCATGTCGTCAAAGAGATCACAGAAAGCCATCTCGGGTTCGATCATCCAGAACTCCGACGCGTGGCGCGAGGTGTGCGAGTTCTCGGCGCGGAAGGTGGGTCCGAAGGTATAAATATCAGAGAGGGCGCAGGCAAAAGTCTCGCCCTCGAGCTGACCGCTCACCGTGAGGTAGGTCGGTTTGCCGAAGAATTCCTCCTCGCCGGTCTTCACGACTTCGCCATCCATCGTCACGACACGGAACATCTCCCCCGCTCCCTCACAGTCCGATCCGGTGATGATGGGTGTGTGGATGTAGACAAAGCCGCGCTCCTGGAAGAAGCGGTGAATCGAGTAAGCCATGCGGCTGCGCACCCGGAAGACGGCGCCGAAGAGATTCGAGCGCGGGCGCAAATGGGCGATGGAGCGCATGAACTCCATCGAGTGCCCCTTTTTCTGCAAAGGATAGTCCTCCTCGGCCGCGCCGAGCATCTCAACCTTCGCCGCCTGCAACTCCCATCGCTGGCCCTGGCCCTGGGAGGGCACGATCGTTCCCTCGATTTTGACCGAGGCTCCGGTTCGCGCAGGGATGACGCCCTCGTCATACCCGGCGATCCCCGCATCCGCCACGACCTGCAGGTTGGCGAGGCAACTCCCGTCGTTGATCTCGAGGAAGGAAAACGCTTTCGAATCGCGCTTCGTGCGCACCCAGCCCATCACCGTGACCGCACCGGGTGAGGTTTCGTTTCCCAGGATCTCAACGACTCGTGTTCTCGACATGCTCCAGTATCGAAACGGCAGCAGGAATATCAACCGGATCTTATGAAAGCCTTCCCGATTAATGCAGGGCAAAGCGGCGCGATTGGAAGTCAAGGCACTCCGGGTCCCGAGTCTTCCAGCACGTAGCGAAATCCGTAATACCCCTCCCGCGACGAAGCTGGCACGGGATTCCGGTAGCCGGTCGCGAGGACTTCGCGCTCGGCGGAGTTCCAGCCGCCGCCACGTACCACCTGGAGTCCGTCGCTGCCGTCGCTGTAGGGATCCTGGACCCACTCCCAGACATTTCCCGCGAGGTCGTAGAGACCGAGGGGTGAGGCGGTGAAGCTCCCGACCGGAGCGGTCGTGTCAAAGCCGTCGGTGTAGCCATCAATGACATTCGTCCCGAAATAGGCGGCGGCGGTGAGGTCGGCGAAGTTCCCGGCCCCGGCGGGCGGCGGCCATTCTTTGCCCCAGGGAAAAAGGTCACTCGTCGTCGTATTGCGCTGCTCGGGGGTGGATCCACTCTCGCCTTTCAGCCCCGCAAAACGGCTCCACTCGAGGTCGGTGGGGAGTCGGTAACGCTGCCATGGCCGGATGAGATTGGCGGCTCTTTCTTTCCGTGTGAGCCATTCACAAAAGCTCACCGCATCGGCGTAGCCGACCCCGTAGGCGGGATAGTCAGCCCCCTGCGGCGCGACCGGAGCCTGCTCGGCGACGACCCCTTGATCGGCGAGGAACTCGAGGTAGGCCCGCGACGGGGTCTCGGTCGAGGCGACGAGGAGATTTTCAAACGGGACCATCCCCATTTGTTGACTGTTTCCCCACGGCTCGCCAAAGACGACCGAGGCATCGCGCGCGAGTGGCTGGACGAGGGCGAGAGTCTTGTTCTCGAGAGCCTCGTTGATATCCCCTACGGCGGTCGTGACCTGGTAGCCCGGCAGATAGAGTTGCAGTTCGAAAGCCCCGAAGCGCATGTCATTGAGGACCATCGGCGTCTCCCCGAGAGCGGTATTTCCCCGGTAGACGCGGGCACCCGTTGGTTCCGAATTCAGGAGGAGTGTGCCGAAGTCACTCTCGATCGAGCAGAAAAAAGAATTACGCCGCGTTTCCCCCGTCTGCCGCTGCGGACGGTAGTAGCGCCGTGCCCCGAGATACCCGGCAGTGCGGTCTTTTTCCGTCATCCAGTCGCAGAACTCCCAGAGGGCAGGGTCTTCGGGGACCTGGGCGATGCCGTTGACTCCCCCGCGGGGAAACTCGAGCCCGGTCTCGGCCAAAAAGAGGTCAAAGGTCTCCAACTGAACCTCTGAGAGCGAGACAAAGGTGCCGTCAATTGCGGGGATGAATTCCAGCCCGAGAGAGTTCATCCAGGGAGTGCCCGCGACGGGACTGCGATCAGGCAAAAGCTCCAGATCGATGACCCGGGCCTTTCCTTCCACGATCTCTCCGCGATAGACGAAGTCGTGAAATCCGTCTCGCCTCAGGGTGAGCTCGAGCGGTCCGATCGGGAACTCGAGGAGACGAGTCTCGGTGAGGCCAATTTCCTTCCCCTGATAGATCACCGTCGCGGCACTGGGACGGCTCATGAGCTTGACCTGAGTGATCTTTTTGTCGAGCGGATTGGCGACGAGGGCAGGTTTCTCTTTCCCTGCTTCGACCACCGTCTCCGCGAGCGAGGCCGGAATTTCCTCTTTCGGTTTTGTCGCGGCCACCTCGTCGCGAATGACGACTTCGCCGGTGGCATCGTTCATTTTTCCGGTGGACTCGACGAGGGAAAAGCCGGCATCTTTACCTTTGCCCTCCGTCGTCGCGGAGGCAGGCGCGCCGGCCGCCGGATCAACAATCACTTCCTCGACCGGGCCGACCTGACCTATCGGACCGATCGCGGGACGCAGAACCTGTCCCGTGGCCGTCCCTTCTCCGCCCTTCGCACCCGGGTCAGTCCGATCCTCAGCATTTTCCGCGAGATCAGTCCCGTGCTTGCCGACGAAAGATTGATTGTCCGTCCACAGCCAATACCCCCCAAGCCCGGCGGCTCCGAGAACCAGCAGAGTCGTGAGAATCCCCGCGACGAGACCGAGTGGGGATTTCTTCCCGCCCCCGGAGAGCGGATTGAGGTCGCCACAGACTGCCTGGAGCGCCCGCGCGAGAGTATGGGCGGACTCGAAGCGTTTGCGCGGATCGGGTGATCCGGCGCGGCAGATCGCGCCATTCAGGGCGCGCCATTCGTCACGGTTCACCGTCGGTCCGATCTCGAGATTGGTCGGGAGTTCGGGAAAATCGAGGCGGCATTTTCCCGTGTGCATTTCATACAGCACCATCGCGAGGGAGTAAAGGTCGGCCGAACTCGTCCCCGGCCCCTCGGGCGGCACGTAGCCCTCGGTCCCGACAAAGGTGCGCTGACCCGTGCTCGCGACGAGACCGACATCGGCGAGCTTGGGCTGGCCTTTGACAAAAATGATATTCGACGGCTTCACGTCGCGATGAGTGAGCCCCGCATGATGGAGGTGCCCGAGCGCCCCGGACATCGCCATGCCGAGATCGACGCACTCGCGGATGGTGCGGGTCGGCTTGAGACGGAGATCCGAGGAGAGCGTTCGGGGTTTGTAGCGCTCCACATCGACCTCCTCGTGCCCGCCGCCCTCGTCGTCGGCGAGCTCCATCACATAATAATAGAAACCTTCCTCATTATTGCGCCCGACGTGGAGCACATCGACGAGCCCGGGGTGATCCTGCGAGACTTTTTCGTACTTCTGAATCCCTTCGAACTCGCGCTCAAAAGTCCTCTCGAACTCAAAGTCCTCGCGACGCACCACCTTCACCGCCCGATACATGCCCGTAACCGAGCGCCCCAGATAGACCTCTCCGTAGGAACCTCCGCCGATGCGGCCGAGGAGCTCGAAGTTGGGAATCAGGGGGCTGTCGGATGTCCTGGCGATACGGAAGTGTAAACGACGCGACCGCCATTTTCCATAGAGGATCACGCTGGGAATCTACCTTTTGGCACTGCTATAGGCCACCTCGAGAAGCCGATCCTGTTTCCCCAGAGCGGGCAGCTCCTCGTGAATGGTGATCTCGAAGACGGTGTCCGCCGGGATCTCGCGTCCCTCCCAGCCGGCCGCCTGGAGTTGCTCGACCTCGGGCGCGATCTCGTTGGCGCGGTGGCCGAATCCCCAGCCTCCGTAGGTGAAGCGGGTCTCGACCTCGTTCGGGCAGGACTCCGAAAAGATCCCGAGATGGCGGGCTCCGTAAAAAAGCTCGTTGGTCCCGTTGAAGCCGACGGGGTCACTGGTCTGTCCGTTGAACAGGCTCGCGGTCTTCACCGGGGCAAAGACTCGCTCCCTCGTGTCGAGGCGGCGGACCGAGATCCACTGCGCCCAGGCGGGGAAATCCTTGATCGCCCGGGCCCGGCAGTGAGCTCCGCGGTAGATCTCTTTGCCCCAGAGTTCCACATCATTGGAGCAGAAGAGGATGAGGGAGCGGTTTTCCTCGGCGACCTCTTCCGGAATTTCCTCCGGCTTTCCCAAGGCGGCAGGCGAGGCGATCACGGGGGGCTCGCTGGTGAGATCGTGAAAGCCTTTTCCGATCCGCACCGGTGTTTTGGCAAAATCCCCCGGATCCCGGAAACTGGCATCGGGCTGCATGAGGACGGGGGTAGGAGCATCGGCGGCGGGCTCGAGGAAGGGATTTCCGATAAAAGGGATCTCCGTGAGCGCGGGAGCACCGGGCTTTTTCGCAAAGCCCGCTAGACCATTAAGCGGTTCAGCCGGAGTCGCGAGGGCCTCAGCCGGATCAGCGTTTGACAGGATTGGCCCTATCTGCTTATTGACCTCGAGGGCAGTCATCACCTCACTCACCGCCCCGGCGAGGTCGATCCCGCCCGAGCCCGAGAGGGACAGGGTCATGGCCCCGTCGATGAGGAGGATGTCGCGCACCGCTTCGATTTCCGGATGCCGCACCATCGCGAGCAATTCCCGGATCTGCCGGTCCGTCTCATCGCCGGAGGTCGCCCAGCCCTGCGGCAGGGCGAGGATCTCGCCTTTGATATCACGCAGTTCGCGTCGAGGTCCGTCTTCCGCATTGGTAAGTTCGAGGCACCCGGCAGCGGCTTCGCTTTCGAGACGGAAAATGCGGACGCTGATCCCGCGGAGTTGATCCCGCGCCTCCTCCAGCGTGGAGGATCGCAGCGCGGCCATACGGGCCGAAGCCTTCACGGCCTCACTCTCTCGCCCGTCTTCGACGATGATCACCTCGAGCCTTTCACGCACTGCGAGCATGCGCGACAGATCCGTGCCTATCTTCTGCCTCGCCTCGCGCACTCGCTCCGCCAGCGCGAAAAACCGCATCGCGGCGATCATTTCCCCCGGCGAGCCATGCCCCGCGAGCGAGGCTCCGAATTCATCGAGACGCGTCTGCTTCTCGACCTGCTGCCGCTCGGTAAGGACGAGCTTCTCGTGGCGCCAGCGCAGCTCCTCGAGGCCCGTCACCGGCAACACGACCGGGTCGGGGACTGCCTCGCGCCCGCGCATCAGCCAGCCCACGATGAGCCCGAGCAACCCGGCAATCAGAATAGCGATCGAGACCGGCTTTGAGAGCATCTCCACTATCTCGGGCCACGACTCTACCATCGTCGCAGCCAGGTACGCTTCCGCAGACCCGCTCGGCGGGCAGAAAATTGGGGGGCAGTGGGGCATGAAAAGTAGGGTGTCCTAGGGGGACAATTACACTTTTAGACAACTAACACGAAGAGCCAAGACAATATTTTCAAAATGCGGCGAACGCCTTATCCTCGGAGATGAGGTTTTTCACCCCGTCCTTTCTCCCCTTACCGATCTTCCTGCTGCTTTTCGCAAGCCTCACGACCCCTCGCGCCGCTGACATGGAGATCCGTTTCCAGAGCCCCTCCGGCACCTACACCGTCGCGCAGTGGAAAAAAGACTGGCCCGGCTGCGGCTGGCAGGACGGAGTGGAGGAGGGAAATATCTCCCTCGTCGATCGAGCCGGGACTCGCTATCTGCGCGTCGATTACCAGCCCGGCAAGATCGGTCCCGAAGAAAACGGCTGCGGCTGGCGTTGCCCTGTCGGAACGAGGGAGACCGCCGAACTCCGCTACACCGTGCGCTTCAGCCCCGGCTTTGACTGGGTTAAGGGCGGCAAACTCCCCGGACTCTGCGGCGGACCCTCAAACGTCAGCGGCGGCCGTCCCGCCGACGGCACCAACGGCTTTTCCGCGCGGCTCATGTGGCGGGCCGACGGCAAGGGCGAAGCCTACCTCTACCACATGAACCAGCCCGACCGCTATGGCGACCGCGTCCCCTTCCCCGACGACTTCCGTTTCCCCACCGACACGACGATACGAGTGCGGATGCAGGTCACGATGAACGAGCCGGGCCGGAAAAACGGCAAGATCCAAATCTGGATCCGCACCGGCGACGACGAAACTGCCCCCGAGCGCGAAGTCGTCCACCGCACCGATCTCGAGTGGCGCAGCGTCCCGACCTTCGGGATAGACTCGCTCTATTTCGAGACCTTTTACGGAGGTTCCGAGAAATCCTGGGCTCCGCAGAAGGCCACATGGGCCGAGTTCGGCGAGATCTCGGTGAGGTAGCGAGGCGCGATCACGGGCTCCACAGCCACAAGAATCCTGTAAAATAGAGGCTGTCGATGCAGTCTCTTGGGATCCCGTGATGCATCGACTCCTCGCTATGCGCCTCTACGGACATCTGGCTGTGACCGCCGCTTTACTCCTGCTCGTTGATTTTGCCGGTGCGCAGATTCCCGTTCCCGCCGATCACGCAGCGCGCATGAAGACGGGCACCGCGCTCTACGAAACCACCATCGCATCGGCGATGAAGACCCATTGCCTCGAATGCCACGGCGGTGAGAAGACCCGGGCCGGATTCAATCTCGCCACCCGCGAACTGCTGTTGAAGGGAGGCGATTCCGGGAGTTCGGTCGATTTTGAGGAGCCGGCCGCCAGTTTCCTGCTCACCCTGATGCGGCACGATGAGGAGCCCGCCATGCCGGCGAAAAAACCGAAGTTGCCCGATGCCCTGATCGCCGATTTTCAGCGCTGGATCGAGCTCGGCGCCCCCTACGGCAAAGCCCTCATCGAGGGAGCGGTCGAGGCACACCAGCCGCTCACGGTGACGGACAGTGACCGCGATTTCTGGGCCTTCCGGCGGCTCGCCGTCGCAGAGCCGCCAACCCCCGGCGGCGACTGGGCACGGACCGAAGTGGACCGTTTCGTGCAGACGAAGCTTGCGGAAAAAGGCCTCACTCCGAATCCTGTGGCCGGGAAAGAGACCCTCGCGCGCCGCGCCTCTCTCGACCTCATCGGCATCCCGCCGATGCCGGAGGAAATGGATGCTTTTTTGTCGGATACGACCGATCAGGCCTGGCCGAATTTCCTCGACCGGCTCCTCGCCTCGCCGCACTACGGCGAACGTCAGGCCCGCCACTGGATGGATGTGGCGCGCTTTGCCGAGAGCGAGGGATTCGAGCACGATTACGATCGGAAAAATGCCTACCACTATCGCGACTTCCTGATTCAGGCCTTCAACCGGGATCTGCCCTGGGATCAGTTCGTGAGCTGGCAGATCGCGGGCGATGAGTTGGCTCCGGATGAGCCGCTCGCGCTCATGGCGACGGGTTTCCTCTCAGCGGGGGCGTTTCCCACCCAGCTCACCGAGGCGGAGTTCGAGCGCGCCCGCTACGATGAACTGGATGACATGGCGGGCACGACAGGCGTGGCATTTCTCGGGCTCTCGGTGAGCTGCGCCCGCTGCCACGATCACAAGTACGATCCTATCCCGGTCGCCGACTACTATCGATTCGTCGCCAGTTTCACGACAGCGATCCGGAGTGAGAAAGAGATCGAGTTCAATCCCGAGTCCTACCGCAACAAGCTGTCCCCGTGGGAGGAGGCTCGGGCCGATCTGGAGTCGGCGCTGAAGAAATACGAAACCGCCTCCATCGAGCCCGGTTTCAACGCCTGGCTGAAGCAACCCGACGGAACCGGGTCGATCTCCACCGGCAACTGGCGTCTCCTCGAGCCCGAATCGGTCACCTCGCGGGACGGCGCGACTCTGATCCGCCAGGGCGATGGCTCGTGGCTGGCGGGGGGAACGGCCCCGGCCAATGATGAATACACCGTGAGTGTCGATGTCGCGGCCGGCGCCTCGGCACTGCGGATCGAGGCGCTGACCCACGAATCCCTGCCACAGAAAGGACCCGGTCGGGCCGGCAACGGGAATTTCGCCCTGAGCGATCTCGTCATCGAGCAGGCGGCCGGAGCGGAAAAGCCCGTCCCCGTCAAACTCGTCGAGGCGCGCGCCACTCATCAGCAGAACACAGGCGGGCTATCGGTAAAGAGTTCCTTCGACGGGGATCGCGACAAGAGCGGTTGGGCCGTGGACGGCGGAGGCATCGGGAAAGATCAGGCCGCCATTTTTGTGTTCGAGAAGCCTCTCGCCTCCGACGCCCGACTCACCGTCCGGATGCGGTTTCACGTGAATGGACAGCACAGTCTCGGACGTTTCCGCCTCGCGGTGGCAAAGGAGGCCGCAACCGACTTCGAACAGGGCAAAGGGGCGTCCCAGTTTCTGGCAGACGGGCTCGAGGCGCTGAAAAAAGAGCCCGAGGCCCTCAGCGATCGCCAGCGGACTGCCCTGCACGACTGGTTCGCGCATCGCGACACCGGATGGACTGCCCATCACGCGGCCCTCCAGACTCACCTCGCGGCCAGGCCGATGCCCGAGATGCGGCCCGTCATGATCTGCTCGGAGGGCGTGCCGCCGCTCAAGCATCATGCCGACGGACGCGGCTACCCGCACTTTTATCCCGAAGTCCACCTCCTCGAGCGGGGCGATCCCAAGGCACGCAAGGAAGTCGTCGAGGCAAGCTTTCTGCAGGTGCTCATGCCCGATGGCGCCGAGGCCGCAAAGTGGCGGAAAGCCCCGCCGGCCGGCGCACCGTCCAGCTTCCGGCGGGCCTCGCTCGCGGCCTGGCTTACGGATACGGAAACCGGCGCGGGACATCTGCTCGCGCGGGTCATCGTCAATCGCGTCTGGCAGCATCACTTCGGGCGCGGCATCGTCGCGACACCGAACGACTTCGGCTTTCAGGGCGAGCGGCCGACTCACCCGGAGTTGCTCGACTGGCTCGCCGCTGATCTCATCCGCCACGGCTGGTCGCTCAAGCGGCTCCACAAGAATCTCATGATGAGCGCCACCTACCGGCAGACGACCACGCATGATGATGCCGACGCGGCAAAAGACCCCGAGAATCACCTGCTCTGGCGTTTCCAGCCCCGACGGCTCGAGGGCGAAGCGATTCGCGACTCACTGCTGGCGGTCTCGGGAGTGCTCGATCCCGCGATGTTCGGCCCCGGGTCGCTCGATGAAAAGATGCGCCGGCGCAGCGTTTATTTCACCGTCAAACGCAGCCAACTGCCGAACTCCATGCTCGTCTTCGACTGGCCCGAGCATCTCGTGAGCATCGGATCGCGGCCCACCACCACGGTGGCCCCGCAGTCGCTCTATCTCATGAATAGTTCCGAGGTGAGGCAATACGCCGGGGCATTGGCGAAACGCAGCGGGGGAAAGGTCGATCTCATCTATCAGTTGGCCCTTTCACGCGAGGCCACGAGCACCGAGCGCGATTCCGCCGCCGCATTCCTGAAAGAGCAAACAGCTTTCTACGAAGGAAAACCCGACGCCGCCCAACACGCTCTGACCGATTTCTGCCAAGCGCTTATGAGTTCCAGCGAGTTTCTTTATTTGCCGTGACAGACATGATTGAACAATCACAAACGCCGGCAGGGATGCCTGCGCTCCCAGGGAGCAAAGGCAACGCTGGCTCGCCAACCCGGGAGCGCCGGCATCCTGCCGGCGTCGAAGCCGATCCGCCGTCCTCTCCACACAAAGGCTGGCATTCCCGCGGCTACCTCCCCCATCGTGACGAAGCGTATCTGACTCAAAGCATCACCTTTCGCCTTGCCGACTCCTTTCCGCTCAAACGGCTCACCGAATGGCGGGAAATGGTGGATCCGGAATCCGGCGAGATCCTCTCTTCAGACGCCGGACCGCGCGACCGTATCGAATCGTACCTCAATGCCGGGCACGGCGGTTGCTGGCTCCGGAATCCCCGGGTGGCAAAGGTGGTCGAAGACGCCCTGCTCCATTTCGACGGGGAGCGCTATCGCCTGATTGCCTGGGCTACTATGCCGAATCACGTCCATGTCATTGCCGAGTTGTTCGAAGGCAACGCACTGAGCGCGGTCGTGCATTCATGGAAATCGTGGACGGCACAGCGCGCAAATGAGGTTCTGGGGAGGTCGGGGGCCTTTTGGTTTCGCGAATACCGGGATCGATTCATACGCGACGCCCTTCATCGAGAGGCTGCGATCCGGTATGTGGAGAATAATCCGGTAAAGGCTGGCTTGGTAGACCGGGCGGAGGATTGGAGGTGGGGAAGTGCGCGGAGAAAAATCAATCGTGATGCAAAAGGTGATGAGACAAAAGGTGAATAGGATGAAAGTACGATCAATGATGCCGGCAGGGATGCCGGCGCTCCCGGGGATGCCTACGCTCCCGGGGATGCCATCTCTCTTGACGCGCCGCTCTTTGCTGCAACGCGCCGGAGCGGGCGCCGGCATGTTGGGACTCGCCTCCTTGCTGCAGGATGAGAAACTCCTCGCCGCATCGGTCGATCCGCTCGCCCCTCGTGATTCGCACTTTCCCGCAAAGGCGAAGCGGGTCATCTGGATCTTCGTCAACGGCGGCCCCAGTCAAGTCGATACCTGGGATTACAAACCGGCTCTCGAAAAACATGACGGGCAGGAGCTCGAAGGCTTCGATAAGTTCACCGGCTTCTTCGCGAACTCCGTCGGCGGGATCATGAAGTCGCCCTTCGCCTTCCGGCCACGGGGCCAGTGCGGCAAGATGGTCTCCGACATCTTCCCCCATCTCGGCGAGCACGTCGACAAGATGGCCTTCATCCACTCCGGCTACACCGATTCGAACAACCATAGCCCGGCTCTCTTCATGATGAATTGCGGGCTGCCCCGCATGGGCCTGCCCTGCACGGGATCGTGGGTCACCTACGGGCTCGGCAGCGAGAGCCGCGATCTGCCGGCCTTCGTGGTCATGTCCGATCCGCTCGACCGCGGCCTGCCCAAGGGAAACGCCTCGAACTGGAGCGCCGGCTTCCTCCCCGGCGTTTACCAGGGCACCTGGCTGAAGCCGAAGGGCGATCCCATCGAGAATCTCTTCCCACCGAAGGGCCAGCCGGACCCCGCCCAGCGCGGCCAGCTCGACCTCCTCGCCCGGCTCAATCGCGAACATCTCGAGGCCCGTCCGCAGGATGCCGACCTGGCCGCTCGGATCGAGAGCTACGAGCTTGCCTATCGCATGCAGTCAGCCGCGCCCGAGGCGCTCGACATCAGTCGCGAGTCCGAAGCGACGAAGAAGCTCTACGGTCTCGATCAGCAGCACTGCCGCCATTTTGCCGCCCAGTGCCTCACCGCACGGCGCATGGTCGAGCGGGGCGTTCGTTTCGTGCAGATCTACTCCGGCGGCATGGAAAATCAACGGAGCTGGGACGGGCACAGCGATATCAAGGGCAATCACTCCCAGTTCGCTCAGGAAACCGACCAGCCCGTCGCCGGCCTTCTCGCCGATCTCGAGCTGCGCGGTCTCCTCGATGACACGCTCGTGATCTGGTGCGGTGAGTTCGGACGGCTCCCCGTCGCCCAGAAGGGCAAAACTCCCGGACGTGATCACAATCCGCATTGCTTCACCGCCTGGATGGCGGGCGGCGGCATCAAGGGCGGGGTCAGCCATGGCGAGTCCGATGAACTCGGCCACAAAGCGGCCGTCGACAAGGTCTCCGTCCACGATCTCCACGCCACCATCCTCCATTTGCTGGGACTGGATCACGAAAAGCTCACCTTCACCTACAGCGGTCGTCGCTACCGGCTCACCGACGTGGCGGGGGAAGTGATCCGGCCAATCCTCGCGTAGATTCTTGCCACCGGGGATATTATTCCCTGAATCTGCCGCAACTTCGGGATTGTTGTCACGGTTATATCCCGATACGATCCGTCGAAAATGAAATCCCTGCTTCTCAACGCCCTCCTCATTTCACTTGGCCTCACGGCTGTGAACGCGCAATCCCTCACGCCCGAACAGATCGCATCGCTGAAGACTCGCCTCGAGTCACTGAAGACCAACCTTAACAATCACCTCACTTCGCGCAACACCACTGCGGGGCAATCCTTCGTCAACGCCGCAGCCGATCCGCGAGCCGCCGTCGAACTTTACATCAACTGCGTCAAGATGGTCGAGTATGACCGTGAGGGACGCCCCGAAGCAGACTTCCGTGCATGGAAGGAGAATCAATCGAAAAACCTGAGTGATCCGAAGTTTGTCGAATCGCTTCAGCATCAGCTTCGTTATCTGGCACTGAGCTGTCAGGCCGCCGAGACGGAGGATAAAGCTGCCATTTTCTCCCCGCTCATGACCCATCTTGACAATCTCAGCCGCCTCACTGAAATGCCTACCGGCGGGATCACCCAATCCGTCGCCAACTCCGTTTTTGCCAAGGCCTACTATCTTGAGAATCTTCTCGGGAAAAATGAGAATTGGGAACCTGTTCCGATCAACATCGCCGGCATCTACAGTCGGGCCATCCTGCCCTACCTGCGCAAGGAGAATCCCTCCGCCCTCATGACAGCCTGGGACAAACGCATCGAGCAGCAGGCCCGCCTCGTCATGATCCTCGAGGAGAAAAAGCAGGAGGAACTCCGCGGCCTCAATCGCGAAGAGGAACGCCGCGCCCGTAATGCCCAGGTCAATCAGGGTGGCGCGCTCAAAGACCACAGCAAGGAGGAGTTCACCAAAAGAACCCTGCCCCAGCTGCAGTGGGGCAAGTTAAAGGACATGTTTCTCTACGTAGATCAGGTGAACGGGGCGAAATTGATGCTTGATTTTGTCGAGGCGAACCTCACCGGTGAATTCGGCGAAGAATTCTACGCCGAGTTCGAGAGCCTCATCGAATCCGCTCAGGGCGTCGGATCGGCCCGCCTTCCCGGCACGACCGATGGCAATCCTGCAGCGGCAGCCCAGTGATCTTTTCTCACATGATGCGATTCTCTTCCCTTTTACCGATCGCCCTTGTCGGTGCTCTCGCCCCATTTGCCACGTCGCTCCATGCCGCCCCCGGCAACACTGAGCTCAAGCCGCTCGCGATCGGGGCGGGCGCGCCCGACTTCGACCTCCCCGGAGTCGATGGCAAAAACCACCGTCTCGCCGACTATGCGGCGGCGGATATCCTCGCAGTAGTATTCCTCTGCAATCACTGCCCCAGCGCCCAGGGAGCGGAGTCGAGGGTGAAGGCGCTCATCGAGGCCTACGCGGACAAGAGCTTTCAACTCATCGCGATCTCGCCGAACGACCCGCAGTCCGTGCGGCTGAACGAGCTGGGATACTCGATCTATGGCGACACCCTTGCGGAGATGATACTCCACGCCGCCGAGTACGAATTCAATTTTCCCTACCTCTACGACGGGGAGACCCAGAGCGTCAGTCTCGCCTACGGAGTCACCGCTACACCGCAAATTTTCCTCTTCGATAAAGACCGCAAGCTGCGCTACGCGGGGCGCATCGACGACTCCAGGTTCGGTGATCCTGACACGATCACTAAACACGACGCCCGCGAGGCCGTCGCCGCCATCCTCGCCGGCACTCCCATCGCCGAGCCGGTCACCCGCGCGCACGGCTGCTCGACGAAGTGGGCTGCGAAGCGGCACCTCGTTGGGGAATATAATGCGAAGTTCGAAGCCAAGCCGGTGACGATCGAGAAAATCGACGGGGACGGCGTCAAAATGCTCGCCGCGAACACCACTGATAATCTGAGGCTCGTCAATCTCTGGGCGACCTGGTGCGGGCCCTGCCTCGCCGAGATGCCGCACCTCGTCGAGATCGGACGCCAGTTCGAGACGCGCGGATTCGACATGATCACGATCAGCACCGACGCTCCCGAGACCATCGAAAAGGCCGGGACGCTCCTGAAACGTTTCCACGCCGCCATGCCCGACCTCACCGAGGGATCGGTCCTCGAAGAAGGGCGCAGCACGAATAACTATCTCTATGCCGGCAGCACCGACTCCCTCGCCGAAGCCCTCGATCCCGAGTGGCAGGGGACGCTGCCCCATACGGTGCTCCTGGCTCCCGGCGGCAAGGTTTTGCATCGCTTTTCAGGTGAAATCGATCCGATAGAACTGCGAAGGGTGATCGTGAAAACTCTCGGACGCTGGTACGCGCCTGAGTAGGAGAGGGGCGGCCTACTTCTCCTTGCGTCCTCATGCAAGAGCGTAGCGAAGGTCGTGAGACCTTCGGGCGCTCAACCGATCAGCGCTTTCAGATCCCAGCCCTCGCGGTATTCACGGGTGACCCAGCGATTGGCGTCGTCGTTGTTTTTAAACTTCATCGCCGGGGCATCCCAGTCGAGGGTCGTGTTAGGGTAACGCACCGCGATATTGCCAAGCAGAATCGTCTCGGTCATGCGGGCTCCGTATTGGAAATCATCAGACGGCTGTTTGCCTGACAAACACCCATCGATCCAGCCGTGGTAATGATCACGGTCATCGGCCATTTCGTAATCGGTGCTCATTTCCTTCCCTTCAAAATACAGCATCGGAGCCGCGACGTGCGGGATCACGAGAGTGCCGCCCTCGGCGATGACCATGGATCCGCTCGCCGGCAGAGCCTCGCGCTCGGGCAGGTGCGAACCCTTGATCGAGGGCATGGGACCGCCATTGTACCAGGAGATCTTGAGCCGCTCCACCGCCGTGTATTCCGTCCCCGGCACGGTGAAACTGTAAGTCGTCTGGGCCGGCCAGACCTCGTCATTCATCCCGGAATGCTCGGCGATAAAGTCATTCGACGGTTCCGTGATATTCAGCGCTGTGTAGATCGGGTCGAGGATATGGCAGCCGAAGTCACCGATCGCGCCGCCACCGAAGTCCTGCCAGTCACGCCATCCCCAGGGAGCGTAGCAGCGGTTCCCCGAATAGGGTCGCGTCGGCGCGACGCCGATCCACTTGTCCCAGTCGAGCGTCTCCGGCACCGGATCGACCGTCTTCGGACGACTGATATGCCCGCTGCGGCAGTGGCCGGGCGTTCCCACCCACGAGTGGACCCGATTCACTTTTCCGATGCGTCCCGACTGGATGATCTGGACCGCCGTGCGGTAAAACTTGTGCGAGTGGATCTGGTTCCCGAGACGGGTGATGAGCCCCTTTTCCTTCGCCATCTTCGCGACTTCGCGGGACTCCCAGATGTTGTGCGTGAGCGGCTTCTGGCAATAGACGTGCTTGCCCAACTGCATCGCGCTGATTGAGCAATAGGCGTGCATGTGATCCGGCGTCGAGACCGTCACGGCATCGATCTTGTCCCCCATCTGGGCGAACATCTCGCGGAAATCCTGATAGACCGGCGTCTCCGGACTCAGCTTTTTCACGTTCAAGGTTCGGTTCAGATCGATGTCGCAAAAGGCCACATACTGTTGTTTGTCGTGGGTCGACATCGCGGAGATGTCGCTGAATCCCTTGCCGTCCGATCCGATCGAGGCGAGCTGGAGCTTTGAGTTGAGGTTCTGTCCCCGCACGATCGCAGGAGCAGCCGCCAGCACCGAGACCGCCACGCCTCCCTTGAGAATACTACGTCTTGTTGTCATCCTTCTACCAAAACCCATCAAAGCCACTGCGGTCGAGAGGGGAATGCGGCGCATTTGCGCGGGACTTTGCGTTTCGCGGCGGGGAAAAATCCTTGTGCGAGTCTGCCCGTAGCGGAACATGCCAATGTTCCCCGTTGCGCTTTCACCAAAGAGGAACTCTTGCGAGTTCCGCTACGGATCCAGGACCTCCCCTCACTCCGGAAAAACCCACTCGTAGGAATCCGTGTGCGAGTAGAGCTCTTCGCGGATGTCGCGGCAGAGTCCGCCCATTCCCGCGAACATGGCCCGGTTATCGACTCCCAGCTCGGCGAGGCGGCGGCGCAGGTAGGATTTTTCGCTCGCGGGAATGATCAGTTTGGCGAGAGAGAGTCGCTCGCTGCCGAGCTCATAGAGATCTTCAAACGACTCGGCCGAGGCGTCTTCGTTCGGGAGCGGGTGGGAAAGGAAACAGGTTCTCTGATTGAGCATCGCCGCAGTCGGATGCTGGGGACGATAGAGCCTCGCCTGCTCGGGAATCTGCTCGTAGTCCTGCGAGATCACGAGGCTTCTGTCACCGGGCAGTATCCTCCAGACCACGCCATCCTCATCAGCGCGCGCGGGATCGGTCGCAAAAAAGAGCGCCACGAGGGCTTTCTCAGTCCAGTTGGAAAATCGGGTCGGCAGACCGTGATGCGCCCCCTGCGCGAGCCATTCGAGTTCGGTAGAGGGTTCGTAGCCGAGCTCGCCGCGACCCCGTTGTTTCAGCCCGATGAGGAAAGCGGACTCCAGTTCGGACCAGCTCTTGAACTCCGTCTTCGCGACCTCCTCGCGGAAGAGCGGCGGGAAGAGCTTCCACGCACTCGAAGCCTGCCCCCGATAGACCGGGATACGCTGGAATCCCAACTGGGGAATGATCTCCTGGATGAAGTCCTCCAGACCGCCAATCTCAACTGTTTCGATCTCTCTCATCTTAGTTCTCAATTTATTCTCGCGTTTTAAAATTATTTGAGGATCGTTAGTTTCTGTGCTAATTTTCCTCAGTCTTTCACCAAACCAATCTCGGATGAGATTCAATTCTCATTTTTAAGACAATTTTGCAAACACTTTCTTCCTAACTCGATCTTTTTTGAGATTAAAATGAACCTTTCCCCTCTCGACACGATCGCAGCCCTCATTCCCGAGATGGAATTGAGCGAACTACGAGCACTCGAGCTCACCGTGAGGGTGGCCATCCAGATGCGGTCTCAAGGGAATCTCTCGACGGACACCGCCCCCACCCTCGTCGCCCGTGACGATGAGGGCCCCGGCTTGCACGATCAGGCCACGATGATCCTCGAGGCAGTCGACGACTACGATCTCACCCTCGCCGACCAGGCTCTCCTCTCCGCCCTGGTTCTCAGCGTCGGCCACCAGCAGGACAGCTTCTCGAGCCGGGATCTCAACGACATCATCGCAGAATGCGGTCGTCCTCGCGTCGCCCACATCACTTCCGCGATCGCCGGACTCACGAGCCGATCCTACCTCACGGGATCGACCAAGGCCCTCTCTCTTTCCAAAGAAGGCCGCACCAAGGCCCGCGGACTCATCGGGATGCTCCGTCGCCGGGCCTCGGCCGCGTGACCGGGTCTCACCGTCGCAGTGCCTCGAGCAGGCGGGCCACGGGAAAGCTGATGCGGGAAGGATGCACCACCGAATGCGTCATCATGGTCTTCGACCGGCCTGCGCGGCGCAGTGTCCGTCCGTTTCCGGTGATGCGATTGAGCGAAGCCGGCAGGATCGCGACGCCCGCTCCCGCCACCGTCAGCGCCGCGACCGCCTGGGCACGGACCGCCTCCTGAACGATGCGCGGTCGGAACCCCGCCTCGAGGCAGATCCGGTGGAGGTAGGAATGGTAGGCAGGGGCAGCCTCCGCCGAGATCATCACGAAGGGCTCGTTCGCCAACTCCGCCAACTTCACTTCGGCCTTTGCCGCGAGCGGGTGATTGGGCGGAAGGAAGACGAGCAACTCCTCCCCCCGCCAGCGAGTCACATCCAGGCCCGGCGGGAGCTTTTCGGGTGCCACTCCGATGAATCCGAGTTCGATTTCACCCCGAGAGAGCGCCCCGAGCTGCTCGGACGGGAGCAGATCGTACAACTGCATGCGGATGTGCGGATGCCGGTTTCCAAACCGCGTGAAGACCGCGACCAGCTCGGGCGAGAGCACTGCACTGACGAAGCCCACCCTCACCTGATCGGTCTCGCCCCGGGCGGCCCGTCTCGCCATCTCGCCCGCTCGGCGCAGCCGCAGCAGGATGTCCCGCGCCTCGGCGAGAAAGGCAATCCCGGCCGCAGTCACAGCAACGTGCCGTCGCGACCTCTCAAAGAGCGCCACCTCGAGCTTGCCCTCGAGCGCCTGGATATGCCGCGAGAGCGGCGGCTGGGCCAGGCGCAGCCGCTCCGCCGCCCGGGTGAAAGACAACTCCTCCGCCACGGCGATGAAACACTCCAGTTCACGCAGGGAGAATTCGTTCATACCGAAAAGGTATCACACAGGGGTAAAAATAGTATTTCTATCAATTGGCTTTTCCCGCCATCTTTACGAAGAGTTTATTTCCACTTACCCCCCCTCACGATCCCCATGGCCCCTGCAAAAAAATCCGCCAAATCCGCTCCGAAGAAATCCGGCACGCCCGCGCACCGTCAGTTTTCCGCCCCCGTGCTCGACGGTCCCGACCGTGCCCCGAGCCGGGCGATGCTCCACCCCGTCGGGTTCTCGACTGCGGACTTTGAAAAGTCCATCGTCGGGGTCGCCTCGACCTGGAGCATGGTGACCCCCTGCAACATGCACATCGACAAACTCGCGAAAGAGTCGGTCAAGGGCATCGACGCGGCCGGCGGCAAAGGCGTCGAGTTCAACACCATCACCATCTCGGACGGCATCTCCATGGGCACCGAGGGTATGAAATACTCGCTCGTGAGCCGCGAAGTCATCGCCGACTCCATCGAGACCGTAGTCGGCTGCGAAGGCATGGACGGCCTCGTCGCGATCGGCGGCTGCGACAAGAACATGCCGGCCTGCATCATGGCCATTGCCCGCATGAATCGGCCCGGTATCTTCGTCTACGGCGGCACGATCAAGCCCGGCTGCTACAAGGGCGAAGACGTCGACATCGTCTCGGTCTTTGAAGCCGTCGGCAAACACAGCGCCGGCAAAATCGACGACGCCGAACTTGAAGGCATCACCGAGACCGCCATTCCCGGCCCCGGCTCCTGCGGCGGCATGTACACCGCCAACACCATGGCGAGCGCGATCGAGGCCCTCGGCATGAGCCTTCCCAACAGCTCCGCCCAGGCGGCCGTGAGCGATGAGAAAATGATGGACAGCTTCGACGCCGGAGCCGCCGTCATGAACCTCATCAACCACAACATCCGGCCCCGTGACATCATGACAAAGAAGGCCTTCGAAAATGCCATCACCATCGTGACCGCTCTCGGCGGATCGACCAACGCCGTCCTCCACCTCGTCGCCATGGCCAGCTCCGCGAATGTCAAAATCACGATCGACGACTTCACCCGCATCGGGAAGCGCGTCCCCGTCCTCGCCGACCTGAAGCCGAGCGGCGCCAACGTCATGATGAAACTCGTCGAGATCGGCGGCACCCTCCCGCTCATGAAGATGCTGCTCGACGCCGGATTGCTCCATGGCGACTGCATGACCGTGACCGGCAAAACGATGGCGCAGAATCTCGCCAAAGTGAAACCCTACCCCAAGGGCCAGACCGTGATCCGCCCGTTCAGCAATCCCATCAAAAAGGAAGGGCACCTCGTCATTCTCTACGGCAACCTCGCCCCCGGAGGCGCCGTCGCGAAGATCTCGGGCAAAGAGGGCCTGACCTTTGAAGGCCTCGCGAAGGTCTTTGATTCCGAGGAGAAAGCGATGCAGTCCATTCTCAAAGGGAAGATCAAAAAGGGCGACGTCGTCGTCATCCGCATGGAAGGACCCAAGGGCGGTCCCGGGATGCGCGAGATGCTCGGGCCCACCGGCGCGATCATGGGCGCCGGTCTCGGCAAAGATGTCGCCCTCATCACTGATGGACGTTTCTCCGGCGGCAGCCACGGATTCGTGATCGGCCACGTCACCCCCGAAGCCTTCGTCGGCGGTCCCCTCGCCCTCGTCGAGAACGGAGACAAAATCTCCATCGACGCCGAAAAACGCGTGATGACTCTCCATGTGTCGGACAAGGATCTCGCCAAGCGGAAAAAAGCCTGGAAGCAGCCCAAGCCCCGCTACACCCGCGGCGTCCTCGCGAAATTCGCGAAGCTCGTGAATTCAGCGTCAGAAGGCGCGATGACCGACGTGGATTTGCAGCTGTGACGCCGGGTCGGCGTTGAAGCGGGCGGGACGGAGAACCTTGTCGGACCGCGGGCGTCTCGCCCGCCCCAATGCCCCGAGCTAGTGAAGCGGGCGGGACGCCCGCGGTCCGACCCCTCCTCACTGATCCCCCCGCTCACTTCACCGTGAGCGGGATCGTCATCGCGACGTCTTCAGCCTTCACCTCGAACGAGCAGGCCGCAAAGTCGGGTTTGCCTTTCGGGATCACTTTGATCACCGAAAAGGCGAGCGGTTCTTTCGGCATTCCCACGAAATTGCGATCGAGCTTGCCGTTCCCGTTCAGGTCCTGGATCACCGCGATCGCATAGGCCCCCGGCTTCACGTTCGCTATCGTAGCGGTGACGTTCGCCACCGAAGTCACCGCGATCTTCGGTGAGTCGGCGCGTGGCCTTTCGGTGAAGGACTCCGCAGAGTCGTAGAGCCCGACGAGCATGTTTCCCTCCGCTCCGGGAATGTTCGTGACAGTGACTGTCAGAGTCACGCCCTCATCAGCAAATCCCCGGAGGGACACGGCGAGGACCAGAAAAGTCAGAATCGTTTTCATCAATTTGTCGGCCCGACAGATCACTACTCTTTCACTTCCTTCTTCCGCACTTTCTCGCGCCACTCTTCCGACCTCGGCGAGATGTCGGTATCGTCGCCATACTGCACGCGCAGGGCCTCGAGACGCTCCTTCAGCTTCGCCACCTCGGCGGCGTAGACAGGATTATCATACTGACTGCGCTGCTCCTGCGGATCCGCATCGAGGTCGTAAAATTCCCATTCATCGAACTGGTAAAAATGGATCAGTTTGAAGCGGTCCGTGCGCACCCCGCGCTGCCTTGCGACCATGTGCACGCTCGGGTATTCGAAGTAGTGGTAATAGATCGCGTCACGCCATTTCTCCGGCTTTTCCCCCTTCAGCAAGGGCACGAGCGAGAGCCCCTGAAGATCGGACGGGATCTCCACCCCGGCCACATCGAGGAAGGTCGAGGCGTAGTCGAGATTCTGCACCAGATCGTAGTTGCGGGAACCCGGGGCCGTCACTCCGGGCCACTTCACGATGAGCGGCATTTCAAAAGACGGCTCATACATCCAGCGCTTGTCATACCAGCCGCGGTCCCCCAGATAAAAGCCCTGGTCGGACGAATAAATCACGATCGTGTTCTCCGCGAGACCGAGCTCTTCGAGGGTCTTCATCATCGTCGCGACACTTTCATCAACGCCCTTCACACAGGCGAGGTAGTTCCGCAGGTAGCGCTGGTGCTTCCAGCGCACGAGAGCTTCGCCGCTGAGATTGGCCTCGTGGAATGCCTTGTCGAGCGGTGCAAAGTGCGCCCGCCACGCCGTCATCTGCCCGGGTGACATACGCTTCATGTTCTGCCAGGCGGACCGATCCTGCGTCTCCTGCGAGGCGGGCAGGTCGAAGTCGGCCGTCAGATCGACAAAAAGGTCATAGTTCAGATCCATGTGACGATCGATCTCGAGCTCCTGATTCCGCGACGGCGAGGCCTGGAAACGGTGGTCCGCGAAGAGCGTCGGAGGCTCGGGGATGAGGACATCGTCATAGGCATCGAGATGTCGCAGGGCCGGCATCCAGTTGCGGTGCGGGGCCTTGTGCTGCACCCGCAGCATAAAGGGCTTCTCCGGATCGCGTTTCTCCTTGAGCCACTCCACCGCCATCTCAGTGACGAGGTCAGTACAGTATCCCTCTTTTCTCACCTTGCCCTCTGCCGTCAGGAAATCAGGATTGTAATAGAGCCCCTGCCCCGGCAGCACCGTCCATTCATCATAGCCCTGCGGCTTGCCGTCGAGATGATATTTGCCGTAGAGGACCGTCTGGTAGCCCGAGGCCTGGAGCAGCTTGGGAAAAGTCTGCTGATCCCAGTTGAACTTGTCGCCATTCTGCCGAAAGCCGTTGAGATGGCTGTGCTTGCCCGTCTCAATGACCGCCCGCACCGGACCGCAGATCGAGTTCGTGCAGTAGCTGCGCTCGAAGACCATGCCCCCGGCCGCGAGCTTGTCGATGTTCGGCGTGGGATTGACCGACTTCAGCCACCGGTTGTAGGCCCCGATCGCGTTCGGCGAATGATCGTCGGAGAAGATGAAGACGATGTTCGGTCTTTTCTCAGCCGCTGCTGCGCCAAGGGGGAGAAAAGCAGAAAAGGCCAGCGCGAGACGCGTGAGAAGCGTGAGGGAGGGGTTTCTCATGGGAGAGAGTTATGAATCAGGATAGGGTTGCGGGCAAGGTTTTTCGGAAGGCTGTCGCCTTCGTTCTTCGTGCCTGGTAGCCGGGTTTCGGGGCGGACAGTGCGGCGGCTTCGACGCCCCGGCGAAAGCGCTCCTTGCGCAACGCTAGGAAACATCCGGGAAATGACGTGGAAAATCCATTGCACTGTGAAGGACTCTCGCGATTTGAAGGCTTCCCCCATCGAGTCGAAAGAGAATGACGTGCTTGCCTAGGGTTGCTAACTGACATCCAGGAAAAAGGTCCTCCCTCGCACGCCAGCGACCCGGTCCTGCGAGGATTTCCTCAAACCGGCACCACATCTCTTCCAAGTATTGGAGTTCCTGCTCTTCGCCCCATCGATGAAGGGTATACGCTCGAATGGAGCGGAGATCCGACAGAGCCGCGTCGGTAAAGTGGAGTTCCATCGATCACTCTGTATTTCCGCGAATCAAGCGCACGAATTCCTCTTTTGAAGAGACTCGGGTCACCTCTCCCGCCTCGAGCTGAGCGAAACCAATCGCGGCTTCTCTCTTCAGCCAATCGTTCTCTTGATCCTGCCTAAGAGCGATCCGGAGTGCTTCACGAATCACTTCGCTGGCATTGTTGTAAAGTCCCGAATCAACCTTTCGTTTCACAGCCGATTCAAGCTCAGGGGTGAGGGAAATATTCATGAAGATGTTTCGCTCCAATAACCAACTTTGTCAATCTTTGTCATCCGGCATGATCGTAGGCCTGACAAACTGGAAGTTCTCCGAATCACGGAAGGCGCAATTCCGGTCTCACTTCGCTTCCGCCTTCGCTTCCGCCTTCGCTTCCGCCTTCGCGGTCGCTTCGGTCGATTCGAATTCGCAGGGACCAAATCGCAGGGACCACACAAATCGCAGGGACAGGTTATTTATTCGGCTGCAAATTATTAAATTCTCATATTTTTCGGATTTGAAAGATGAAATTGAAAATACTGGACCTGATTATTAACCTGTCTCTTCGAACTTGTGTGTCGCCTTCGTTCTTCGTTCTTCGTTCTTCGTTCTTCGTTCCAACAGAGCCTCAGGCTGGGGTGAGGTTTTCAGCGACGGTTGCGAAAGTTCCGGAACGTCGGAAATGCGTTCTCTTCTCCGGTTCCCGCTATTCTCCAAATCTGTGCCAATCGGCGGGAGCAAAGCGGATCTGCGATCGTCTGTGATCGAATGATTCCCCCCGGATTGGCCCAGATCAGGGATTCACGAATGGAACGCGAATGGAACGAATCTTACGAATCATCCAGCCGCCCCCGCGTCCATGACGAGGTTCGCGGCTTGCGCGCTGCGGGCCGGGGAGTAGCGGAACTTGCCAAAGTTCCCGTTGAGCGTTGTATGGTCGGTTTTTGACGGATCAATCGCGATCACGAAGGTTGACGCCAGCCAGGACTGCCCCGCCGACCTCGAATGCCGTTTGTAGAACGCGCTTCCCGTTGAGATCCGAAGCAGGTTAAGCGCTGTAGATGGCCTCTCTGAGCTCAGCTCTGTGAGGCCGCGCTGCGCAATGGAAGAATCAAAAGACTCCCATCCCGGCAAACCGACGCCCGAGCACGCAACCCGGCCTCACAAAGGCCAGCAACAAAGGAAGGCCCGGCGATTGGGGGCAAAGGGTAAGGCATAGATGGGCAAAGCATCGGGCTGGAGTGAGGGCTTCTGCCCTCCCTGCGGATCAACCGAACAACGGACGTGTCGGCACGGACCATCGGCAGGATGCCGATGCTACTTTTTGCCCGATTCACGACGCCGGTGATGAGGTTACGATGCAGCTCGCCCGTCCCCCTCGGGGTCCTTTGAGGGCTACCCTCTTGCCTCCTCCACCCCACCCTATTGAGTCTCCCCTTCCCGCGAAGAGACCCTTGCAGCGGCGTCCGGCATCTGGCATCTTGCAGGCCATGCCCCGTCCATTCCTGCTCTTCTATCTCGCGGTCGCTCTCGGGCCGCTCTGTGCCGACGACTTTGTCGTCGATGCCGGGATCACCGTGACTCCGGCGATGGTGCCGGAGCTGGTGAAGCATCCGGTGATGGCGACGCTCGATGATCGTGGACGCCTTTTTGTTGCGGAAAATGCGGGGGTCAATTTGGATAAAGAGGGGCTCCTGCGCGAGCGACCGGGATCGATCCGGATGCTCGAGGACACCAATGGCGACGGCGTCTTTGACAAGGCGACACTCTTTGCTGACAAGCTCACCTTTCCCCAGGGTGCCCTCTGGGTCTACGATTCGCTCTATGTGATGTCACCGCCGAGTCTCTGGCGCTTCGCCGACGAGGACGGCGACGGCCGTGCCGAGGTGCAAGAAGAACTCGCGACGGGCTTCGATTTCACCGGCAACGCCGCCGACGTGCACGGGCCCTTTCTGCATCCGAACGGACGCCTCCACTGGGCGCACGGGCGCAAGGGTTTTGCCATTCCCGACAATGACACGGGCCGGATCATGGAGACGGGCAAGGGCGCGCGGATCTGGTCGTCGCAGCTCAGCGGCGGCGAGGTGGAGTCCTTTGCGGGCGGCGGGATGGATAATCCGGTCGAGATCGACTTCACCGACGAGGGCGAAATCCTCGGCACGGTGAATCTCTTCTACGGTCGTCCCCGCGGCGACACGCTCACGCATTGGGTCTATGGCGGGGCCTACCCGCGCTACGATCAGGGCCTCGTCCTCGAAGAATTCCGGAAAACGGGCGAGCTGCTCGGACCGGTCCACGACTTCGGACACGTCGCGGTCTCGGGGATGGCCCGCTACCGCAGCGGGGCTCTCGATCCGGACTGGACCGACGGCTGGCTCGCGACTCACTTCAATACCGGCGAAGTCACCGTCACGCGCACCCGCCCGCAAGGCGCGACCTACGCCGCAGAGGAAACCCGCACGATTTTCAAAGCCCTGAAGCCCGACACGCACCTCACTGATCTGCTCGAGGACAGGAATGGCGACCTTCTCGTGATCGACACGGGCGGCTGGTTCCGCAACGGCTGCCCCACCTCGCAGATCGCCAAACCGGATGTCGCGGGCAGCATTTTCCGGCTCTCCAGAACGGACGCCGGTCCCTACACCGCAACCGTTTACCCCGAGTGGACGCGGCTCACGGCCGAGCAGGTCTCGGGCTATCTCGGGGCCGAGCAGGACTGGCTGCGGGACCGCGCCATCACCGAGCTCGCGGTGCGCGGTGCCCCGGCCCTGCCCGAGCTGGAAAGGCTGCTGACTTCGGAGACCTCGACCACGGCAGAGCGGGTCAACTCGGTCTGGACGCTCGCGCGGATGAAGTTTTCGGAATCGACCGATCTCATCTACGACGCCCTTACTGATCTCGATCCGGCGGTTCGGCATACTGCCTGCAATGCGCTCAGCGTGACGCGCTGCTGGCAGATCGTCGCGGCGAACCAGCCAGCCGAGCGCGAGATCGAACTCGAGCGCAACCGCACCATCACGGGTGCTCTCGCGGGGATCGTCCGTGCCGACGAGCCCGCCGTCGCACGCGCCGCCGCCGCCGCGCTAGGGCGCATGGGGGAGCGCCGCGCCATCGGTGCCCTCACCGGCAGACTCGGCCGGGCGGGCGACGACCGCTTCCTCGAGCATTCGCTGATCTATGCGCTGATCGAGATCGATGACTTCGAGACGACGCGCGAGGGCATGAATTCGACCGACCCGCAAACGCTCAGCGGCACCCTGCGCGCCCTCGACGAGATGGCTTCGTCGAAACTCGAGGTGCTGAGCGTGCTGCCTTTTCTCGAGGCCGGCGATGCCGCCCTGCGCGCCACCGCCCTCGCCGTGGCGAAGCGCCACCACGAATGGGACGCGGCCCTCGCCAATGCCTTTTTCAACTGGCCCGACGAGCTCAACGCGATCCAGCGGGGCATCCTCGAGGCTCTCGTGCCGCGCTTCGACGACGCGCCGCCGATGATCGACTATCTCACGAATCTGATGACTTCGGAGAGCCCCGCGCGGGTCCGTCTCGGGCTGGACCTGATCGCCCTTTCCCCCGGTATCGTCTATCAGGCGGAATGGTCGCCGGTCTTTGATCGGGCACTCACCGCCGGGACCGACGGCGAACTCCTCGCCGCTGCGGTGGCCGCTCTCGAGGCGAGCCGATCAGACAAATTCACGACCGCTCTCGAGGCGATCTGCCGTAATGAATCGCTCGATGCCGCACTGCGTTTCAGCGCGGCGAGGGCGCTGCTCGTCCCGAAGAGTCTCATCGCCCCTGCCGCCTTCGCGCTGGGAGAGGCCACCCTGCGACCCGGGAGTGGCAGTGCTCTCCGCCCGCAGGCGGTCGCGCTCCTCGGCGGGTCCACTCTCGGCGCGGCCGAGCGGGATCGTCTCGCCCCGCTCCTGACGGGGTTCGGTCCGGTCGAGTGGGGGTCTTTCCCGGAACTGTTCCGCAAAATCGACTCGGCAGAGCAGGCGGCGACGGTGATCGACGCTCTCATCGCCTCGCCCGCCCTCGCGAGTCTGGAGGTCGAGCCGCTCAAGGCTCTCTTCGCCGCCTATCCCGAGGCCTCGGCGAAGCTTGACGCCGGATTGGTCGAAGTGGAGGCGGAAAAAGCGCAGCGCAGCACAAAGATTGAGTCTCTCGTCGCCTCAATGCCGTCAGCCAACCCGGCCGAGGGCGCAGAAGTCTTCGCCTCGGGTAAGGGTGCCTGTCTCGTCTGTCATCGCGTCGGGGAACTCGGCGGTCAGATCGGTCCCGATCTCAGCACGATAGGCCGCATCCGCGGGGCGCGTGATCTCTACGAGTCCATCCTTTACCCCAGCGAGTCGATCGCACGGGACTTCGAGACCTTTGAGATCAGCGTAAAGGCGAAGGACACGCCCGTGCAGGTGGGCCTGATCGACGCGCAGACCACCGCCGGACTCGAGCTGATCGGCCTGAGCGGGCAAAAGCAGGTCATCCCGCACGAGGAGGTCACCGCGATCAAACGGCTCCCCGTCTCGCTCATGCCCATGGGCCTCGATCAGACGCTCACGGCAGAGGCGCTGCGCGACCTCGTCGCCTATCTGCTGGAGCAGCGGTAAAGGCCCGCGCGCTCACTCCTTGCCCGATGACCCGAGCGAGTCGCGGAAGCGATTCGTGATGCGGATCTCGACATCCTCTTCATTGTCCCAGCTGACACTGGCGAGGGCAGCGGGGCTGCTCTGGTATTCGCCGATGAGCTTGCCGTTTTTGGTGATGCGAATCCAGATGCCTTTGATCGAGTCCTTTGCGTATTCACGGTCGCCGCGGGTGGGCGAATACTCGTAGGTATTAAGATCCACGGCGGGCGTTTCGAATTCGATCGTGTCGTTGAAGGCCATTTCGGGCAGGTCGATAGCCTGACCGTCCTGCTGATTGAGTCCCTTCCCGGGTCCCACCGCCGTGCGGACGAACTCGACCTGATCATTGAAAATGATGCGATACTCGAGCTGGGCACCCGAGAGCTCATTCCTCGTCAGGTTCGCGACGCTGACTCGGTAGGACCATTTCGAAGTCTTAAATTCGCGGCTCGCGGTCTCGAAGAGGCTCGTATCGACGAGATTCTTCTGCGCCGAGATGGAGAGGGAGTAGTTGACTGCCTCGGGATCACGATCCACCCATTGGCGAATCTGCTCGCCGGTGTATTCGTCGAAAGTGGAAATGGGAACGATAAACTCGCGACTGTCGTCGGCCCGCCTGATCTTCACGGAATCCCCGTGGACGGAGAGGAGATGGGCCTGGATCTCCTGCCCGTCGGCGTTGCGGAGAGTGACCGAACCGTCTGGCGCCGAAGGCGCGTTCATGAGCTGGCGGTCCGCCACCGCGACTTTGCGGACAGAGTCCTTGCCTTTGACCTCCTTCTTCTCCTGTGCCGTGCTCGTGCCCGGCAGACAGGCGAGCATGAGCGCGGCGAGAGCCAGACCGGTGCATGTTTTCACAGCGGAATGAACGGGATGCGGTTTCCTTTTCATCCGTAAAGGTCCGCCCATTCGATAGGTCTCACAATGGCGTTAAGCCGCATCACTCGATTACGGGTCTATTTTTTTCGAAGAAGTGAAAATTTGCCCTTTCCGAAGGACTTTGCCCGCCGGTGAAATCTCCGTAATTTTGGGATGGCAAAATTCGGCTTCGCCCTGAGTTTGTCCGATTCCTCCCGCCGCGCCCCGGCTTTGTGCCCGCGCTCCTGTTGAATCCAGAAAAAAACCTCTTGTGACCACTGCCACCAAGACCGTCGCCCCCGAAATCGCCCGCCAGATCGACCGGCGCCGCACTTTTGCGATCATTTCCCATCCCGATGCGGGGAAGACGACCCTGACGGAAAAGCTGCTCCTCTACGGCGGCGCGATCCACCTCGCCGGGAGCGTCACGGCGCGGAAGAACCAGAACTCGACCGCGAGTGACTGGATGGCGATGGAGAAAGAACGCGGCATCTCGGTCTCCTCGACGGTACTGCAGTTTGACTACGAAGGCTACTGCGTGAACCTGCTCGACACACCCGGTCACCACGACTTTTCCGAAGACACCTACCGCGTGCTCTCGGCGGTGGACTCGGCCGTGATGGTGATCGACGCCGGCAAAGGGATCGAGGCCCAGACGCTGAAACTCTTCGAAGTCTGTCGCAAACGCGGCGTCCCGATCTTTGTCTTCATCAACAAACTCGACCGCCCCTCGCGTCCGCCGCTGGAGCTGATCGACGAGCTGGAGAATGTGCTCGGGCTGCCGCCTGTCCCGATCAACTGGCCGCTCGGCGACGGGCCACGCTTTCGCGGGGTCTTCAATCGCGAGACGAACGAGGTGAACCTCTTCGAACGCACCCCGCACGGGTCTTTCAAAGCCCCTCTCTCGGTCGGGGGGATCGACGACGAGCTCGTGAAAAATGCGCTCGATTCGGAGATCTACGAGCGTGCCAAGCAGGAGCTCGAACTGCTCGACGGCGTCACCGAGACCCTCGACATCGAGAAGACCCTCGCCGGCGGCCAGATGCCGATCTTTTTCGGCAGTGCGATGAACAACTTCGGGGTCCAGCTGATGCTGGAGCGCTTCCTCCAGCTCGCCCCCGGCCCCGCCCCGCGTCAGTCGGCCGACGGGCAGATCGATCCGCACCGCGACAGCTTCTCGGGGTTTGTCTTCAAAATCCAGGCGAACATGAATCCGCGCCATCGCGACCGCGCCGTCTTCGTCCGTATCGTCTCGGGCGTCTTCGAGCGCGACATGCAGGTCATCGACATCAAGTCAGGGCGAAAGGTGCGCCTCGGCAATGCCCAGAAGCTCTTCGGGCAGGATCGCGAGACCCTCGACGAAGCCTACGCCGGCGACATCCTCGCGCTCGTGGGGAACTACGAGTTTCTTATCGGCGATACTCTCACGAGCGAACAGGGGATCGTCTACAACGAGATGCCGCGCTTCAAGCCCGAGTGTTTCTCCTACCTTTTCAACAGCGACACCGCGAACATCAAACGCTACCGCTCGGGCATGGAGCAGCTCCTCAAGGAAGGGGTCGCCCAGGCCTACGATGTCCTTGGCAGTGCCCAGCGCGTCCCGCTCCTCGGCGCGGTCGGCCCTCTGCAGTTCGAGGTGATGAAGGCCCGCCTCGAGGGCGAATACAACGTCACCTGCCGTCTCGAGAGTTCCCCCTGGAGCGTCGCCCAGTGGGTCCGGGAAAAAGATCCCGCTCCCGACAAGAACAAGCGCGACGCGCCTCGCGTGCAGTTGCCCTCGGGCAGCTCCCTCGCGATGGATCAGGATGAGAACTGGCTCGTCCTCCTGCCCGCCGCCTATCTCATCAGCATCCTGCACGATCGCAACAGCGCCTTCGAGTTCAGCGCGAGCCCTTTTTGAAGTGTAAAAAATGATCGAGGTCGGCTGGATCACATGGCTGGAGATCGGGGTGGCCATCGTCCTCGTCGCCGCGATCGGAATGCTCGCCGTGAAAAAGAGGCGGAGGCAGCAGGCCCACCGCGAGCGACAGACACGACCGTTCAACGAGGCGGAAAAGAAGATCCTCGACCGCGATTTCCCGCGATGGCGGAGCATCCCTGCGGATCTGCGCTCGCGCTTCGCCGGGGACACGCGCGTGCTCATGGAGGAGAAAAACTTCGAGCCCTGCGGCACCCTCACTACGGTCAGCGACGAGATGCGGCTCGTCATCTCCGCGCAGGCGGCTCTCATTATTCTCGGGAAAAAGGACCACCATTATTTCCCCCGTCTGAAGTCCATCCTGATCTATCCGGGGGCCTTTCGCGACAGCGGGAGACGGCATTTTGATATTCCCGAAGCCGGGGATCGCGGGGCCCTCTACGGGGAATCGTGGGAGACCGGATCGGTCATCCTCTCGTGGGACAATGTCGTCGCGGGCGGTCGCAACAGCGATGACGGGATGAATGTCGTCATCCACGAGTTCGCCCACCAGCTCGACCAAGACAACGGCATCGCCGACGGCATCCCCCTGCTCGCCGACCGCGCCGCCTACGCCCGCTGGGCCGCCGTGATGGGGCCTCAATACGATGCCCTCGTCGCCGCGAGCGCCGAGCGCGGGGGCCCCGAGCCATTCCTCGATCCCTACGGGGCGACGCATCCGGCCGAGTTTTTCGCGGTCGCCTCGGAAACTTTTTTTGAGGATCCGTTAGACCTCAGCGAGGAACATGCGGAACTCTACGAAGAGCTCGTCCGCTACTACGGACTCGACCCGGCCTCGTGGTGAGAGGGCAGAAAAATCAGCGCCCTTCTTTTTTCTCCATACGCTCGGGCAGCAGCGGCATGGGGGACGGCGCGATACGCCGGCGTCCGCTGACCTCATCATAGCTGAGTTCGCGTCGCTCCAGCAGTCCGCCGCCGGCCTGCCAGATCTCATAGTGAAATCGCGCCGGAGTGACCGTAGGATCGAGCTCGAGCACGGCCCAGAGCTTGCCCTCGTCGGCTCCCGTGAATCGCTCGGGGTTTTCCATCAGGGTCGCATTCCCGCTCCCGAGCGGACCACTCGTAAACTCGAGATGCCGCTCCTGGACCTGGTACCCGGCCGTGAAATGGCGGTCACCGGAGAGCAGCACGACTCCCTCGATCCCCTGCCCCGTGATCCAGTCAAAGATCTCCTGCCGCTCACGGGCAAAGGACGACCAGCAATCGGGCTGCGTCAGGGTCTGCCACTCACTGCCCGAGGCGATCACCTTGAACGGGGAGGTGGAGGCGGCGAGCTCGCTCTTGAGCCACTCGAGCTGCCTCGCCCCGAGCATCGTCTTGGAGCCCTCTTCAGGTGTTTTGTTAGGCGTGCGATGATACCGCACGTCGAGCATGAAAAAATCGACCCCGGGACGACTGAAGCGGAAATAACAGCCCGGATTCTCCGGCTCACCGTAGGCGGGATTCGCCCACCATTGCCGGAAGACCCGCAGGGAATCCTCCTTGCCGGCGGTCGTGCCATCCGAGTTGTTCGGGCCAAAATCGTGGTCGTCCCAGATCGCGTAGGTCGGGATCTCGCGGATGAGGCTGGTGAAGCCTTCCACCGTGCGGTGCATGTGATAGTGATCGCGCAGCAGCGCCGGATCGGTCGTGTCGCCGTAGTGATTGTCCCCTAACATCAGGAGCATGTCGAAGTTCCGCCGCGCCGCCATTTCGCCGAAGGCGGCCGCTGCGAGGTAGCCGCGCTGACCGGCGCACGAGCCGAAGGCCACGCGCAAGGGGGTATTCTGCCCAGTAGCGGGCGCCGTCATGAACGAAGGATAGGGCCGCGGCAGGGCCGGTTCCCCATCGAGGAGCGGCGTATAATAATAGCGAGTCACCGCCTCGAGACCATCGACCACGGCCTGACCGGTGAAGAAAGAGTCCTCAACGAGATCGCCGCCGGAGACGAGTCGGGCATCCGAGAGATCGGACTCGCGCCCCACTTTGAAGTCGAGACGACCGCTATTCGACCCCTTCGCCCAGAGACTCGCACTGGTGTCGGTGACATGCCCGACGAGAGGCCCGGCATGGAGAAAGGCGGCACCGGGAACCGGATTGATCACCGGGACGGGCCCGTGGACTTCTTTGTTCGGTGCCGGAGGCGCTGAGCCCGTCGCGGGAGCAGCCGACTGCGCCTGGACCCCCGCCGTGAGACCGACCGTGAAGCTTGATCCGGCGGCGAGGAAACGACGGCGAGTGGTTTTGGAGGAGGGTTTCATGCCGAAGATTATGCGGGGATGTCGAGAGCGTTCAGAATCAGATCGTGCGCCTCCAGATTCTGCATGAAAGCGGGGAACTGGCGGCTCCCCGGCCCGAGGGCGCAGAACTCGACGAGTTCACCGGTGTGGTTGCCGCTCGTCCAGCCGATGCCGGTGTGCTCCTGGTAAATATCTTCGAGCGCAACCTTCAGACCCTGGGCCGCTTTGATCTGCTCGGCCGTCAGGGTGAGGCCGGTGTATTTGGCAAGTGCCTCGCCGAGCGGCGGTCCGCTCAGGCCGGAGACCCCGTTTTGCTTCATCCACTCGATCGAGCGATTAAATCCGCGGAGTTTTTCGAAACAGTGGTTGCTCGCGTTGTAGGGGCCGGGACCGATCTCCTGACCGGCTTTGCCACTGACGCCGTTCATCTGGATGCCCCCGCACCCGTGATCGGTCGTGATGACGACGAGAGTGTCGGGATGTTTTTTGATGAATGTCAGGACTGTCCCGATCGCGTCATCGAAAGCGAGCTGATCGTGAATCGAGGCGGCAGCATCGTTCGCGTGACCGGCGTGGTCGATGCGGGCCCCCTCGACGAGGAGGAAAAAGCCCTCGGGCGCGGGCGCGAGACGGTCGAGAGCGATCTTCGTCATCTCGGCGAGCGTCGGGATGGCGGCTTTCAGCTCCGGGACATTGAGATGATCGATGCTGTAGGGCAGATGACTCTCGTTGAAGATCCCCAGGAGCGGCTTGCCCGCGCTCCCCGGGAGAGAGGTAAGCGCGTCCTTCGACTCTACGACATCATAGCCGGCGGCAGAGTATTGCCCCTTGAGATCGGCGCTGAAAAACTTCTGCCCGCCCCCGAGGAGGACGTCGACGCGACGCTCCAGATACTGGGCGGCGATGGCTTCCTCTTCCCCGCGACTGCTCACATTCACGGCAAACCCGGCCGGGGTCGCGTGCGTGATCGTCGCGGTGGAAACGAGGCCGGTCTTGCGTCCGGCCTTTTGTAATTTCTGATGGAGCGTCTCCACCGTGCCGCCGTCGGGCAGGATGTTGAGGACACCATTGTCGACCCTTTTCCCGCCTCCCCAGGCGCTCGCGGCGGCGGCCGAATCAGTCACACAGCTGTTCGCTGAAAAAGTCTCGACGAGGCTGCGGACGATCGGACGATCGCGATAGAGACGCGTCCAGTGAGTCTCCTCGCCACCGTAGCCGGCGCGGAACTGACGGGCGAGGGAGAGTGCACCGAGGTTCATCCCGTCGCTGACCATGAAAATGACGTTCTTTGCCCGTCCCGCTTTCGCCCCTGCCTCGCGAGTCTTGTTCTGTGCCAGCGCCCTTTCGGCCCCGAAGACGGCTGACGTGGCGAGAGCGGCTTTGAGAAAATGACGGCGGTCGGTGGTAGGATGGGGGTTCATGAGAATATTTTTGAAGACTCTAGCCCCGGAGTCACGAAAACAAAAAGACGCGATAAATGACTTTACCGTCACTCCCGCCCTTTTCCCCGCACAAGCGTCACTTGAGAATCGCTTTTCACGCGCGGAAAGTTATAAGCTATCCCTCCCAGCCCCGTCTAACCTGTAATGTCATTCCATCGACTCCTCTCTCACGCGCTCCCCGCCCTCGCGATCCTGCTGCATGTGCCACTCATGGCGCAGTCCACCGCAGTCCGGGACAAGAACGTGGAGGCGCTCCTGATCTCGAGCCATAGCACGATCAAAGCGGGCGAGCCTTTCACGATCGGGCTTCAGTTCAACATCGATCCGACCTGGCACACCTACTGGCTCAATCCCGGCGAGACCGGCCTGCCCACCTCTCTGAAACTCGATCTGCCCGCCGGGTTCACCGCCGGGGCGCTGCAGTTCCCCGTCCCGAAGAAGTTCATCACCGACTACGGCTTCGGCGCGCGTGAAGCGGGTTATGGCTACGAGACATCGGTCGTGCATCCCATGACGATCACCCCGCCGGCGGATCTCAAGCCCGGCGAGACCATCACTCTGAGCGGGAAGGCTGCCTGGCTGATGTGCGATCCGAACACCTGCATCCCCGGAAAAGCGGATCTCTCCCTCACTCTCCAAGTCGGGGCGGAGTCCGACACTTCTCCGGAGAACGGTCTGATCACCTTCTTCACTAACAAACTGCCAAAGCAGGTCGCGGCACCCCTCGCCGTCTCTCTCGAAGGTGAAAACGTCGCCCTGAAAACGACCATTCCCGAGGGTACTCTCCCCGATGGGGCAAAACTCTACTTTTATCCGCTGCAGAATTTCGTCTTCGACGCCTTCGCCGATGCGACGGTGACTGTCGCCGGTGAAGAAGTCACCATCACCGGCACCAAACACGAGTCCCTCACCGCCGCTCCCGCCGGGTTCGCCGGACTGATCGTCGCGGAAACCGGCACGGGCAGCAGCGGCTTCCGCGTCTCCACGGGCGGAGCGGCCGCAGAATCCACCGGGACTTCCTCCCCGCCGGCGCCCGGGACCGCAGAGACGACGACTCCCGCTGCGGCACCCGAGGCCCTGCCCTTCGGCGGTGGCATCTTCGGGATCCTCCTCGCGGCCTTCCTCGGCGGCATCATTCTCAACATCATGCCCTGCGTCTTCCCCGTGATCTCGCTGAAGGTGATGTCTTTCGTCGGGCTCGCCGGAGAGGACAGGAGAAAAGTGCTCATTCATTCGCTCGTTTTTGCCCTCGGCATCCTCGTCTTTTTCTGGCTCCTCACCATCGCCATGCTCGTGTTGCGCGGGTTCGGGGGCGATGACGTCGGCTGGGGCGTGCAGTTGCGATACCCCGGCTTTGTCATCGGGCTGATCTTTGTGATGGTCATCGTCGCACTGAGCCTCTTCGGCGTCTTCGAGATCGGCGTCTCGATGACCGCGGTCGGCGGCGACCTCGCCAACAAATCAGGCTACGCCGGAAGTTTTTGGAGCGGCGCCCTCGCCGTGCTCCTCGCGACGCCGTGTACTGCCCCGCTCATGGCCCCGGCGATCGGCTTTGCCCTCGCCGCCCCGGCCTGGATCATGTTCCTCGTCTTTACCTGCCTCGGACTCGGGCTCGCGGCACCCTACTTTGTCTTTGCGATCTTTCCGAAGCTTCTTGATCACATGCCGGCTCCCGGCGCATGGATGGAAACGTTCAAGCAGCTCATGGGTTTCCCCATGCTGGCGGTGGTCGTTTGGCTCACCGGTGTGCTCTCGAAGCAGCTCGACGTCGCCGGCCTGCAGTGGGCCCTGACGGCGGTCCTCTTCGTCGCAATCGCAGGCTGGATCATCGGACGTTTTGCGGGATACGAACGCTCCACCAGCGCCCGGAACAAAGCACGCATTGCAGCCGCACTCGTCTTTCTCCTGGCAGTCGGGATCGCGTGGAACGCTTCCGGAAAAGGCGTCGCCCCCAGCTCCATCGACATCGCCGAAGTCATCGCCGGGCACCGCGCCGAGGGCAAGCATGTCTTCGTCGATTTCACGGCGGAATGGTGTCTCACCTGCAAGGTCAACAAGCGCGTCGCGATCGACACCACTGCGGTGCAGGAGGCCTTCAAGGCGAACAATGTGGAATTCGTCATCGCCGACTGGACCAACGAAGATCCCAGCATCACCAAAGTCCTCGCCGAGTTCGGCCGGTCGGGAGTGCCCTTTTATCTCCTCTATCCCGCCGACACCTCCAAACCACCCCTGCGCTTCGGCGACGGCATCCTCACTCAGGGGAATATCCTCGAGGCGATTGAGAAGCTGAAGTAACGGCGGCGGATCGGTGAATGTGGGGCAGACTTTCCTGTCTGCCGCAAGCTGCCAGGACGTGTGAGTTTTACCTTCGTCCGATCAATGGCAGACAGGAATGTCTGCCCCACATTGGGCCTCCTCACACAAACAACTCGCGTATCGCGGTCCCGCGATCAGTGATAGGGACGGGGCGGTCGCCGTCATAGAGGTCGTTATGATAATCGATCCCGAGGGCGTGATAGATCGTCGAGTGCCAGTCCGGCACGGAGATGGGCCTCTCCAGGGCGACCTTCGAAGCCTCGTCGGTTTTGCCGATCGCACCCTTGTGTTTTAATCCTCCCCCGGCCATGAGGACACTGAAGACGGAACCCTGGTGACCGCGTCCGCCGCCGCCGTCAAACGACGAAGGACGCCCGAACTCGCCGGCCACGCAGATGAGCGTTGTCTCGAGCATACCGTGGACCTCGAGATCATCCATCAGCGCACTGAGAGCCTGGTCGAGCCCTCGAATGAGCTCGTGCTGTTTTACCTGACCGTCGTTGTGAGTGTCCCATCCGGTGCCGTTGGTGAAGTTGAGGTTATCGAGGATCTCGACGAACCGCACCCCCTGCTGAATGAGCCGACGCCCGAGAAGACAACGCTGCCCGAACTCGGCACCGTAGCGCTGACGCAGTTCTTCCGGTTCGGACTTGAGATCAAATGCCTCGCTGAAAGCCCCGCTCGCGAGGGCGCTACTCTCGTCGATGAGAGCATCGTATTTCACGACCGGGTCCTCTTCGCTGCGGGTCTCGCGAACGGTCTCCCGGACCTTCCCGAGAAGCGCATCACGACGCGCCTGCCGCTCGTCAGTGATGTCGGGGGCACGAGTCAACCCGGCCGGACCTTTCTCGGTGTCGAGTAGATAAAGGTAGCTGTGTTTTGCCCCGAGGAAGCCGGCTCCGCGCGAGACACTGGGATACCCGGCGAGGACGTAGGCCGGCACCCCCTCCTGCCCCGCACCAAGCTCGTGCGAGACGACCGCCCCGATCGAGGGATAGGCGACAGTGCCGCTCACGGGCCGTCCCGTGTGCATGAAATTGACCGCCGCAGCATGCTCGTCGATGACATCGTGACTCACCGTCCGCAGGATGGTTGCCCGGTCCATGCGCTTGGCGAGTTCCGGAAGATGTTCGCAGATCTGCACTCCTGGAACCGCCGTGTCTATCGCCGGATAAGCGCTGCCCGCTTTCTTCGCCGCGGGATCGCCGAGCGGCTTGGGGTCAAACGTATCGACCTGGGCAGGACCGCCACCGAGCCAGAGAAGAATGCAGGCTTGCGCCTTTCCCATTGGAAAATCCGGCTTGTCCGCGGAGGCGAGGAGCGGTTCCACTCCGCCCAGAGCGGCGAGTGTCGCAGAGTGTTGGATAAATTTGCGGCGTTTCATAAGGTGGTCATAGTTCACGGCACGAAGCCCATCTCGGGAGAGTTCACGAGCACCCAGACGGCGTCCTCCATGCGCTCGCGCCAGTCGGCGGAGATCCATTGGGTCGCGCTCGGCCCCTTGTAGGCACGTGTTTCGATGGCGGTGGAAAATTCGTTAGCAGCGACGCTGAGGTGATTGGTCCAACTCACCTCCCGAACTTCGGGGATGTAATCGAGCTTTTGAAAGTCGGGCTGCGCGGTGGCGAGTCGAGTGTCAAACCCGGGTTGGAGCAGTTCGATAAAAGCGGCTTTTTCCTCCGCCTCGGGGAGACGGGTGAGATAGCGCAGGAAGAGATCGTCGATCAGTGCAGCGGGATCTTCGGCCTCGATCGCGAGACCGGTGAGGTCGCTGTAGTCGCTCAGGCGAGTCACCCAGATCCCCATGAGACTATTCGCGAGCATCCCCGGCTGGATCACATTCGGTTCATTGAGCCGCTCCGCAATCGGCTCGGCCCGCTCGTCCCGCCAGCCGTTGGCACTCATGATCGCGAGGATGGAGTCGGCCTTCGGAAGGGTCAGACTGGGACGATCACGATCGCTCGCAGTCGAGATCATCTGCCAGGCGCGATCAGGAAAGCCGAGGTTGAGAAAATTCTGCGCGGGGTAGATACCCTCGACGTCAAAGGTCAGTTCCTCGCTGTAGTTCGGAATTCCCGAAGCGGTCAGGAGGCTGTCGACAAGCTGCTCGGCACTAAACTTTTGACGCAGTGGCGCTTCGAAAAACCGTTCGTCGGGTGTCGCAGCCCTCGCAAAACGGGCTTCGCGGCGGTAGGCCTCGCTGTTGAGGATGAGCCGCGAGAGATGGCGCATGTCGTATCCCGAGGCGACAAACTCCCGGCTCAGAAACTCGAGCAACTCCGGGTGGCTCGGCAGATTGCCCTCCCAGTCATTGACCGGCTCTACGAATCCTTCGCCGAAGTAGCGCTTCCAGACGCGATTGACGATGACCTGCGCAAATCGCTCGTTCTCGGGCCGCACGATCTCCCGGGCGAGGTCGATCTTTTCCCCCGTCGCCTCACTCCGAATGAGACCCGGGAAAGGCCATTTCGGCGCGACAGCAGTGCCGGGCTGGAGTGTCACCTTGACGACCGAATCACTCTTGCCCTCGCGTTTGAAAAACTCCGCCGGAACCGTCGAGGTCGGCGGGAGAGTGATAGGCTTGCCTTCGAGCATTGCCGCGAGAGAGAAAAGATCCTCCTGTTTGGTGGAATGATAGGGCGAGTCGTGACATCGGGCACACTTCATCTCCACTCCGAGAAAGGCAGTCCCGATAATGTGGGCCTTGGCCGCCATCGGGACATCGTTCTCGGCGGCACGGGAGAAACCGCCCGCTCCCCCGCCGTGGATACTGCCCTGGAAGGTCACGAGATCGGCAACGAACTGATCCATCGGTTTGTTGTCGAGGAGCGCCTCGTGCAGCCAGTAGCGGAAGGGGCCCGAGTTGTTCAGGACGGGCTTGATGAGGCGCGGATTCTCGGCGAGAGCATCCTGCCAGTAGCTGACCCAGTGATCGGCATGGCGGGGATCGACGAGGAGCGCATCGATCGTCGTTGTCACCCGGGTCCCGGCGGGGAGCTTGAGAAAAGCGTGCGCCTCGTCGGGAGTGGGCAGCACGCCGACTGTGTTGAGATAAAGACGGCGCAGGAATGCGAGCGGCTCCGCCTCTGCCGGCACCTCGACCACGGCCGATCGCGAGACCCACGGCGCCCCGTCGGCGATCCAGCGGCGGGTCATCTCGACCTGCTCTTCGGTAAAGCCATGACCTTTCGGCGGCATCGCTTCGTCCTTGTCGTCCGACGTGAGCCGGTAGATCAGCTCACTCTCATCGGGCTTCCCGGGGACGACGGCGGCAAGGCCGGATTCCCCTTCGGCGAGGGCGGCCTCGCGACTGTCGAGCTTCAGGCCACCCTGGGCTTTTTCGCCGTGGCAGCGGAAGCAGGTCGACTCGAGGAGGGAGACGACCTCGGCATGTTCGGGCTTCGAGATAGCGGAGTTCGCGGCCGATGCGGCGGTGGCGCGGGCAAGCTTCGCCTTGAGAAAGGCATTGATCACACCGACCGGATCAGCCGCCTTTGCCCCCTCGGGCAAGGGGACCGGCTCGAGCGTGGCGAGGTAAGCGCGGGCCTGCTCGTGTCGGGTCGAGATCTCCCCGACGAGGGCGGCGACAGCCGTGCGTCTCCGCTCCGTATCGAGTGTGGTGAAAAAGTCGCGCTGACTCCGGTTCAGCGTGGCGAAGGCCTCCGTCGTGAAGGGCACCGACTCCGCTTTTCCAGCCGCGAGCAGCTGCCACGAGCCGCCCTCGTTCGGGTCGAGCGCGACGAGGAATTCGTTCACACTGAGACGGCGGCTCGAGTTCCCGATGAGCGCTTCGGCGACGATCAGCCGCGATCCCCCGCCCTCGATCTCGATCGTGACCTCCTGCGTGCCCATGCGAAGACGCGGGTAGGCGGGACGCTCTGCGGGTTGCGACCGCATCTCTCCGTGGGCGCTCCCGCTGATGTTAAAGGCTTTGATCGACGCGACTTCTTTTCCATCGACGGTGAGCCGGCTCAATCCCGGGGCACGGAGGAGGAGAGTGTGTTTCCCCTCGGGCAACTCAACGCGGGAGGCAAAGCGGACGTGGAGCGGCAGCCGGCGATCAAGTCGCGAGCCGCGCTCGTTGTAGCGATGCGGCAGCGAGGTCAGGGAATAGGCGGTGAGGGGGAAAATCTCGTCGGGCGCCCGGTCGAGATCGGGCCACTCGGTCGTCAGTCCGCCCGTCTCGCGGATCTCGACGAGGACATCATTTTCACCCACTTTCGTCAGTTGCGGAGCCATCGGCTCGGGGATGACGCGCTCGTAACGCTCCGCGATGCGCTTCGCCGGGAGCGCCCTGCGGTGGATCGCGATCCCATCAATGGCCCCGTGAAAGCTGTTCGACGGAGCCCCGCCGCGCGACGATCCGATAATGACGACATCCTCATCGACGACCGGAGGCTGCACCGTTTCCCCGCCCATGTCCCACTTGCCCGTAGTCGGCTTGCCATCGACGTAACCCTTGATGCTTTTGACCTCACCGAAGGTGTAAGTCACCGCGAGATGATGCCATTTTCCGTCGGCGGTGATGCCCGCGCTCGAAGTCCAGCGATGGTAGTCGCCCTTGTGATCGCCGCCGGGGCGACTGCGGAAGAGAAAACTCAACTTCGACGATCCGCCCGAGTCCACGAGGCGCAGCGCCCAGTTTTGATTGACCCCGCTCGAGGTGCTGCGGCCCTTTCCGATGAGGTAGACATTTCCCCCGCTGTCGATCTTGTCGATCCGCGCCCACGTCTCGATCGTAATCGTGTCGCCCTGATCAAAGCGCAGCTCAGGACGGTCCGCGACCTCGATGCGCCCGCCGTCGCCATGGAAAAGTATGCCCTGATTTTTCTCCGGGAGCGTGTGCGAGTCGCGCTTCGTCGGTCCGGACACGAACTCCACTTTACCGATCGCCCCGCTGAGATCCGCCGCCTCCTCAAAATGCCACGCCGCGGCAGGGAGATCCGCCTTGATCTGCTCGATCGCATCCTCCGCCATCAGGACAGGACCGAATCCCACGACGAGCACGGGGACAATCCACCCGAAGAGGGCCGACCCGGCGATCTTTCTACCGCATGCCGATGGATAAGCTAGAGAGAAGCGCATGGTCGCACTTTAGCACGGAAGCAAGGCGTCGCGGACCACGAATCCGTCACGTGAATGCGGACTTTGCGAGCGCGTCGTCTCTGCCCGCATCCGCGACGAATGGCGGGAGAAACAAACGATGGAGCAGCTCAGTAGAAATGGTTGACCATGAATCGTATTTTGGGCACGCATCCCTTCCATGAACCCGTTCGGGCACTTCCTCCCCCGCCCCCCCCCTCCATCCCCGCCCCTCCGGTGGGGATGGAGGGGAAGGGCTGAAAAAGGGAATCCAGGCAATAATCAGTAGTCGTTAGTCTACTGGCAGCCAATCAGTCGGGCGACGGGACCATCTCATGGTTTCGAGGGGGCGGAAGATTGGGCCGCGGCGGATTCCGCGAGGGGTTCGTAATATTCGAGGTAGCCGATCATCATTTCGTCATCGGATTGCTGGCCCCATTTCACGAGCTTGGTCGGGTCGGGATTGGCCTGGTTGCCAGCGCTGTTGTCATACCAGGCGGTGGCCCTCATCTTCGTGCCGCGGGGCACGAAGAGCGGTTCCTTGAGCCGGTAATAGAGCTGCCAGTTGAAGTCGTAATTCGGCACGTCGAGAATGGTCTCGGCCGACCCGTCCGGATTGATGATCTCGTATCGGAATGCCTTGCCCCGCAGATGCATGTGGGGGAGAAAACCCATCACCGTCATGTCAGTCGGCGCGGGGCGCTCGGCGGTCTCCTCGTGATTAGCGGCACCGGGCGGGATCGCGATTCGAGTATTCGGCACGCTGGCGACTTTCACCTCATACCGGGGCGGGCTTTCGGCAAAGCGGAATCCGATTCGGGAGAGATCCTCGGTAGCGGTCCCGTTAGGCGTGTAGTGAACCTGGAATCTCAGCTTGGCTCCAGCGGGCAGGCGCTTGGCGAAACCTGGCGGATACATCGCGCTGCTCGTGCCCGGCACGTAAAGGGCGAAATATCCGCCGACCTCGCTGAAACGTTCTCCCAAATTGTTGGGATCCTGAGCAAACACGATGATGTGGTGGACCACCTCCCGGGCGCCGGGCAGGACCTCGAATCCCTGGACCCACTTGTCCTCGGTGAAGTGGGTTGGGATTGTGACATTCACGTAAGGCATCTTGCCCTCCGCCTTGATCGGGACGGCTTTGTCGAAGGCAAACTCGGCATCAGGCTTGCCGTGGAGCCAGCCGCCATTGGGAAAGCGGAGCGGCAGCGGGGCGTCCGATTCGGCGCCCATCGGACGATCGGACGAGCCCAACCAAGCGAGCAAGTCGCCTTTGTCGGCGGCGGAAAGCGACCGGTCATTGGCCCAGGGACTCGGTTCTCCCGGAGCGGGCGGCGCGGCGGACCACGGGGGCATGGTGCCCTCTTCGATGACGCGGCGGATCACTTTGGCGCGGTCGTCCACTTCCGCGAAATCGTCCAGGGCGAAGGGTGCGATGCCGTTCTCGTGATGACACTCCACGCAGTTCTGCTGGAGGATTCGGGAAACGTCGCGGTGCCACGTAAGGTCGGTAGGTTTTCCCGCCGCGACGGCCTTGGCATCGAGATCCAATTCGCAGCCGGGAGGATCGGTCGCGGCGATAGCGGGCCGCTCGCCGGCGGTCTGCGCCTCCATGGCGTCGAGGAGGTAGGAAATCCGGGGAGCGTCGAGGCTGTAGTCGACCCCGTATTGGTCATCGAGAGCCCCGCGATAGATCAGGGTGCGATGGGAATCGATCAGGAAGACCTCAGTGGTGGTGCGGGCGCCGAGCGCTGTGGCGAGGGCCTTCCCGGAATCATGGACGTAGGGAGCGGAAAAAACCTGAGAGGCAATGGCCTTTCGGATGTCGTCCTCTGACTCGCTGGCGAAGGGATTCACCAGGAGCAGCTGGAAACCCTTTTCCGTGAGGGTCTTTTCGAGGCGGGCCAGCGAAGGGGCATAGCGCAAGCTGACGGGACAACTGGTGCTGGTCATGGCAACGACCACGCCATTCTTTCCGAGAGAAGCAGCGAGAGTAGAGGCCTTTCCATCGATCGGGGTGTAGGCGAAATCCGGAATCTGCCGACCCACGCCGACGTCGCCCGGTTTGGCGATCGTGGGGCCGCTGGTTCGAACCGGCCGAGGCGGCTCGGTCGCAGCCGGGATATTTCCGAGAATCCCTCGAACCACGTCGAGAGCGGTGCGGGCCTCCTCCAATTTCACCGATCCGTCTCCGTCGCGGTCGAGCAGGGCGAACAATCCTGGCGTGGAGACTTCGGACTTGGTGAGAACGCCGTCGCCATTTTTGTCGGCCTTCGCAAACAGTTCATCCCCGCTGCCTTTCAAGGCGCCGAGTTCCCTGACAGCCGGATTCCCGGCAGCTTCGGGCGCGAGATTGCCAAAGGCCGCACGGGTTTCCTCGATCGTGATGGTCCCGTCGCCATTTCCGTCGAAGCGCTTGAACAGCCCGGCTTGGGGCAGTTCCTCCCGGGTGACTTTGCCGTCGCCATTCCGGTCGGCCCGTTTGAAGGCGAGATCGGCAGCGACACTGCTTTGGGCGGGCGATCCGGAGATCGATACCAGCAGGGAGCCGGCGCAGACGAGGGCGAAGGTGAGCGAACGGTGTTTCATTGGAGATGCAATCAGGACGATCCTGCAGGGTATCTCATTAGACCTCCGGGGCGACCCGTCGGTTACAAGAAATCGGGGTCCCTCCGCGTGAGCCGATCCGATGGCGCCTGAAAACGCAAGCCGCGTCTCACTTGGCGATGGTCTTCCAGGTTCCCCCCGTGGCATCGGCAATGTCCGTGAAAACGGGGCCAGGGAAGAATGGCGCGGGAACCAAAATCAGATCTCCCCGCCCATCCCCCCCGCTGGCGCACAACGAACCCGACCCGAGAGCTACGGACTCCCAAGCGGGGACACCCTCATGTCGATTGTTTTCCCGGGAAGCCTCGTTATCGAATCGGGAAAACGGTGGCCCTTCCCGTGGCGCTATTTTTCATCCTCGGAATTTCGTTCAGCCGACTCTACCTCGGCTACCATGATCTTGAAAATGTTCTCGGAGGTGCCCTCGTCGGCACCCTTCTACTCTCCGCGCGCCTCCTCCAGAAACGAAGCCGCCGCGGTTGCGGGGGGCGATGGAGCCTCGCTGCTCTTTTTCTTTTTCCCGCAGCGCTGATTTTGCTCAGACCCGGCGATGGGGCCGGCGGCAAGGCGTTCTTCGTGGCGGGCTTCTACCTTGCCTGGCTGGTCGGGAGGCAATTGGAGAAATCGCGAGTTTTGTTTGAGCCGGCGATCGGTTGGAACCGGATCTCGGGAAGCCCCGCCGGTTTTATCATCCTCATCCTGTTTGCTCACGTGTTTCGCTACCTCCTCATAAAGGCGGGACTCACCGGGAATGCGGCACCATTTTTTGGAGGTGCCTCGATCGGTTTCGCGACGACCGTGTTGGTGCCATGGATCTTGATACGGCTCTGGCTGTTTCGACGATCAAACTCCCGAGCCACGTCCGGCCCGATGGCCCCGTAATCGGGATCTTTTTGGCGCGGATAGAACGCTCGTCGCAAGGTAGCGGAGCTCGGCCCGAGCGACCGGTTGGGCGGCCAACAATTCCGGGGTCATTTCCAGTACGGGGGAGCCAATTCCGAATCTAACAATCACCCCGCCCCCGCCCTCCCCAACGATTCCCTCTCCCGCAACCGCTCCCTGTGGCCCCTTTCATTCTCAGGGGTCGGAATCTCTTTTGTGGGGTTGCGGATGATAGAAAGGTGACCGTAGCCAAACGGCGCGCGAAAGGGCAATCCACCCTCTTCGCGCTCAGCTCGCGAAAGGGCCAGCCACGGGGAGCCGAATCAGTGAACAATGAACTTTGCTGACACGGCTTCCGCCCGTTCCGGACCTCAGTTTCTTTTGAAGGAAAGTCCGGGATCGCCCACCGGGCTACCCGAGAGGACGAATAGGAGGGCATCCCCGTCGAGAGAGACGTCGGCCACCATCTCTACGTCGTCGTCGTTGGCGAGGACGAGCTGGCCCTCCTCATCGATCGACCAGTCTCCATCCAGCACTTTGCCGTCGGTAGCTCCTTCGAAGTTCCATGTGAAGGTCCCGGCCGAATCGAGGGCCATGGTGATGGCTTTGCCATCGGCGGAAGCTGATTCCCATGATCCTTCGATATCCGTGGGATCGATGACCTCAACGACGACATCGGATGCCGGTTCGGGAAGATCGGTGAGTGATTCGGTTTCGGTCGTCTCGTCATCGTCGCTTGACGTGGAACTCGCCGCTAGGTTCCGCAATTGCACGGCGACGGTGTCGGCGGGCTGCAGGGTCGTGACACGGTCGAACATGGCGTAGGCGTCGTCGATGAAACCGGCGACCATGTAATGGTATCCGAGGAGAAAATACGAACCGGCCGATTCGGGGCTGTTTTCCACGTAGCCTTCGAGTTTGCGCAATTGACCGGTGTAGACTTCTCCGTCGGGGTAGAAAGCCGACATCGTCGACCAGTCCCAACCGGGACCTGAGGCGAGGACGGGATTCAGAACCCCTGCAGCGTCGTCGTAACGGCCGAGGGCGAATAGGCAAAGGGCGCGGAATTCGTGAAGAGTCGAATCGCCGGGGGCATAGGAAATCGCCTCGTCGGTTGATTTGAGGGCGGCGAGGAAATCAGAATTGTCAAATTCGCGGCGAGCCTGATCAATTGCCGCAGACGATTTCTCCTGCGAAGTGAGGGCGGCTTCCTCCTCTTCGGGGATCTCCCTCGCTGCCACGACCGAGAGCGACTGAGTGTAGTTGATCACCGTGGTCCGTGTTTGCACCGGAGGGGCCTGATAAGGATTGTGATAGCTGTTGTTTCCGGTGTCATAGGCGAGACTGCCAAGGGACCAGGCCGCGACGCCCCATGCGAGGATGTCCCCTGCGTCGTTATTGTTGTTGTATCGATAGGAGGAATAGCCGGGGGGGTAGTTGACGCTCCGGGCGTAGGAAGGCCGATGGTATTGCCTCCATCCCCGGTTCCAACCATAGTTCCAACTGCCCTGGTGCCAATTGTGGTAGGTCGAGGCAGACCACCAGGGACGCGCTCCCCAGGAGGAGGGTCGGTAGGCGTAGTTGACCGATCGCTGGAAGTTGCGACCGATGGCGCCTGTGCGGACGGAATCTAACAGGAAATCCCTATTCGTTCAGGTCAACGCACCAACCGAACCAACCTTACCGGTCGCAAGTGTCTTGATCTTCTTGCCTTCAAAGGCCAATCTCCTTCAATTAGCCAGAGTTCCCGTAAATCCAGGCTCTTCACCTGCACTGCATACCCTCTCTTTTCGCCTCTGAACCGGGGGCAACTCTCCGGCCGCCTACCCAACCATGCGTATCCTCATCGTCGAAGACGAGCCGAAAACGGCTTCATTGCTCCGCAACGCCCTCAGCAGCGAAGGTTTCGACGTCGTCACCGAGGATGACGGGGAAGCGGGTCTGGCGGCTGCCATGGGTGATGGCTTCGATGCTCTACTCGTCGACATCATGCTGCCAAAGCGCGATGGACTCAGCCTCGTTCGCGAGCTGCGTGCGGGGGGCAAAACCACGCCTGTGCTGATGCTCTCGGCAAGGGGTGACGTGGAGGAACGAGTCGAGGGACTCGATGCCGGGGCCGACGATTACCTGCCAAAACCCTTCGCCACGTCCGAGCTGATGGCGCGGCTACGCTCTATCCTGCGACGCAATCGCCCGCAGAAGCACGACCCTATCCTGCTCGCCAACCTGGCCTTCGACCCCGCGACACGGGAGGTGCGGCGCGACGGAAAGCGCCTCGAACTGTCCGCCCGCGAGAGCCTCCTCCTCGAATGCCTCCTCCGTGCGGAAGGGCGGGTCGTGAGTCGGCGCGAGATCATCAGCGCGGTCTGGGAATACGATTTTGATCCGGGAACCAATCTCGTCGAAGTCTATATCCGCCGCCTTCGGGAAAAGATCGACCGTGATCTTCCGCCCGCGTTGATCCAGACGGTGCGCGGTCTCGGATATGCCATGCGGATTCAATCATGACGCTGCGCCATCGCATCCTCTTCTATTACTCGGTCACCCTCGCCTTTTCCCTGGTGATCGTGGGCTACTGGAGCTGGTTCGAATTCACCGAGCAGCGCGACGAGGCACTCAGCGGAGGCGCCGAGGCGGTTTTAAAACATGATCCGCTCGAAGAGTCCTTCGAGATCATCCTTTACGGGGGAGTCCCCGCCATTCTCCTCGGAATCCTCGGCGGTGTTCTGCTCATGCGTCGCGCCCTGCGCCCCATCGAGGAACTGACGGAAGCGCTGGAGAAAACCGACGTGACCAACCTCTCCGATCCCGTCCCCCGCAGCGGCAACGGAGATGAGCTGGACCGCATGGCCGCCGTCTTCAACCGGATGAAGGAGCGGCTCGGCCTTTCCTTCACCCAGACCCGCGAGTTCACCCTCAATGCCTCGCACGAACTGAAAACCCCGCTCACCATCCTTCACAGCACCCTCGAGCAGACCATCACCTCCGGGGAAACGAGCGAGGGGGAGCGCGACCGGGCCGCCACTTTGCTCGAGGAGGTGCAGCGACTCTCCTCGATCGTCGGCCAGCTCTCCTTTCTCGCCCGGGCTGATGCGGGTCTCATCCACGTCTCGATGGAGCCGGTCGCCCTCCACGATCTCGTGCAGGACCTCGCCGAAGAGACGGCCATCCTCGCGAGCGGTCCACTCATCACCGTCCACCTCGGCGAGTGTCAGCAGGTGGAGGTCCACGGTGACAAGATGCGCCTACGACAACTCCTTCTCAACCTGGCGGACAATGCGGTGAAATACAATGATCCGGAAGGTCGGATCGAACTCTCGCTCCGGCGCCTTGGAGATCGTGTCGTGTTCTCCATGGCCAATGCCGGTCCGGCCCTCGCCCCCGAGTTCCGGCCAAGAGTTTTTGAGCGCTTTTTTCGCGGCGACCCGGCCCACAACGGGCGCATCGAAGGCTGCGGGCTCGGGCTCAGCATTGCCCGATCAATCGTCGAGGCCCATCAGGGCGATATCCGCTTCGAGGTTCGCGCCGATGGATTCACCGAGGTAACGGTTGAGCTCCCGACTCTTCCGCCGGCCTGAGTGAGGGAAAATGAAAAGACTGTCATCTTCCGCGGGCTGCCTTGACTTGACCCGTGGCCTGTCCGTGACTCGCCTGTTCAGGGTCTGCCATGAGAGTCACCGCGCATCAATTTATTCCCCTCGCCGCCGCCTTGCTTGCGGCCTGCGCTCAATTCGAGGAGAAGCCACTCTCGGCGGAGGCGACCGGGGCGGCTTTCTCCGAGCGCTCGCTCAGTGATCCCGGACTCGTTTGCTTTCTGAAACAGGAAGGCGCCTCATCCGGTTCGTGGACTCTAGACCGGCTTGCCCTCGCCGCCGCGTATTTCCACGGTGATGTCGCCCTTGCCATCGCCGAAGCGGACGAGGTCTCGGCCGCCATCACGACCGCTCGCCAGCGGCCGAATCCAGTCTTCACCTTCGCCCCGCAATGGGTCAGTAGCCCGGTTGCGTTTACCCCCTGGTTTTTCGCCCCGAGTATCGCCCTCCCGATCGAAACCGCCCACAAAAGAGGCTATCGCATCGAACAGGCCGAGGCCCTCGCGGACGCCGCCCGCTGGCGGATCTCGGCCCGCGCCTGGGCAGCCCGCTCGAGAGTGCGTGTCGCCATGCTCGAATGGTATGGGGCGAAAGAAAATACTCGCCTGCTCCAGCGAGAGGAGAGTCTTAATCAGGAGGTGATCGCCAAACTGGAGGCGCAAATGGAAGCCGGAGACATCTCCCCGCCGGAGATCAGCCAGGCCCGTCTCATGCTCAACCGGACCCGCCTCTCGCTTCAGGACGCTCGCAGGCTGGGGACCATGGCCGAGGCGAGACTCGCCGCCGCCGTCGGAGTTCCCCTTTCCCAACTCGCCTCAGCTCCGCTCGATTTCTCCGTCTTTGATCGCCTCCCCGGAACCGTTTCCTCCGAAATTCGACGGGTTGCCTTGACCCAAAGGGCCGACTTGATCGCCCTGCTCGGCGAATATGTCGCGGCAGAGTCGGCGCTGAAACTGGAACTGGCAAAACAGTATCCGGACCTGACCCTGCGACCCGGTTACGACTACAACTCGGGCCAGAACCGCTGGCAACTCGGTTTTGTCTTCGAGCTTCCGCTCAATCAGAATCGCGGCCCCATTGCCCAGGCTGAAGCCAAAAGGGTCACGGCGGAAAAGCGCTTCCTCGCGCAGCAGAATCAAATCGAAGGCGAGATCGACATCGCCCTCGCCGGATACGAGGCCTCGCGTGCCAAGGCCCGCATCGCAGGCCAACTCGCCGCAGAATCCGAGGCAGCCATCGATGCGACCCGACGCGGCATTGAAGCCGGCCAACTCACCAGTATCGAACTCGCACGTCGTCAGCTCGAAGCGAGCGCGGCCAGTGCAGCGGTGATCTCGGCAAAGATCGAAGCGCAGATGGCCGCCGGTGCCCTTGAGGACGCGATTCATGCTCCCCTGCGCTGAGCTTGCCTTTGACCCCCTCCCACGACCATGAAGACAAGCTTTCTAATCCTCCTGACCTGTGTCCTGATCCTGATGCCGGCCGCTGCCGCAGATTCCGGAGGCGGCGCACCCGCCACGATCACGAAAGAGGGTGACCTGGTCATTCTTACCCTCACACCTGCGGCGGAAGCTCATCTCCGCCTCAAGGTCGTTCCGGTGGAAAGACGCACCGTTCCCTCGGTTCGTCTCTTTCCCGGCGAAGTCGTCACTCCGCTCTCTTCCGGGGAGGGGACGATCGCCCCCGTGATCGGCGGAACCCTTGATGAATTGCTGCGCCTCGCGGATCTCCAGGCGACCGCCGACGGTCGCATTCTTCAGGCACAAGTGCAGGTCGATGCGGCAAAGATCCAGCTTGAACGCGCAAAGAAAATGTTCGGCGCCGAGGTCGGCAGCGAACGCGGAGTCGATGAGGCGGCCACTTCCCTCGCCCTCGCCGACGCAGCCATGACCACCGCAATCGCCCAACGGGATCTCCTCGGGGCGACCATGAATCAAGCGGGAGCAAAGGGAGAGCGCTGGGTGAGAGTCGCCGTCTACAGCGGTGAAGCGCCAAAGCTGGACGACAAAGCCGAGGCCCGCATCAGTCCGCTGGGGGCCCCTGCCACGGTCTACACGGCAAAACCGGTCGAGGGCCCATCCACCGCCAACACCCTCAACAGCACGCTCGATTGGTACTACGCATTGCCGGAAAAAGGGCAACTCCGACCCGGTGAGCGAGTCTCCGTCGAGATTCCCACCCTCGAGGGACAGCTCGAAAGGCTCGTCGTCCCTTTCAATGCCGTCCTCCACGACATCCAGGGCGGGCAATGGGTCTACGAGCAAAGCACGCCGCACACTTACACCCGGAGGCGGATTCAGGTGGAACGCCTCGCCGGCACCGATGCCGTCCTCGCGAGCGGCCCGCCCGCCGGCACCATGGTCGTCACCGATGGTTCCGCCGAACTCTTTGGAACAGAGTTCATGACCGGCAAGTAACCACCAGAATCCGCAAACCATGCTGAACTCCATCGTCAACTGGGCGCTGAACATGCGGGTCCTCGTCGTGGCCGTCGCAGGTGCCCTGCTCTTCGTCGGCATCAATGCGACCCGGAACGCGCCGCTCGATGTCTTCCCCGAATTCGCCCCTCCTCTCGTCGAGGTGCAAACGGAAGCGCCGGGACTCTCGACAGAAGAAGTCGACGCCCTCGTCACGGTACCGCTCGAAAACTCTCTCAACGGAATCCCTTTTCTTAAGACGATCCGTTCCAAATCGGTCCTCGGGCTATCCTCCGTCGTGATGATCTTCAACACGGGAACGGACATCCTCAAGGCGCGCCAACTCGTGCAGGAGAGGCTCAACCTTGCCCAGAGCCGTCTCCCCGCTGTCGTCAAGCCACCGGTCCTGATGTCCCCCTACTCGTCGTTGAGCCGCGTGCTCAAGGTGGGGCTCAGCTCGAAGACACTCGACCAGATGGCGCTGAGTGAAATCGCCCTCTGGACGATGCGTCCGCGACTCATGTCGGTCCCCGGTGTGGCCAATGTCGCGATCTGGGGACAGCGGGACAAGCAGTATCAGGTCCTCGTCGATCCGCAAAAGCTCCGCGCCGCCGGGGTCACCCTCGATGCCATCACACGGGCGGCCGGGGATGCCGCCGTGATCAGTGCCGGCGGATTCATCGACACCCCTAACATGCGTCTCAGCGTCGCTCAGCAGGCTCTCATCGACACGCCGGAGGACCTTGCCCGGACTGTGGTTGAGTTCCGCAACGGCACCCCGATCCGGCTGGGGGACGTCGCCGAAGTCAAAATCGGTCACCCTTCCCTCATCGGCGATGCGGTCATCAACGACGGCGACGGCATTCTTCTCATCGTGGAAAAACAACCGTGGGGAAACACCCTCGACGTCACCACCGGAGTAGAGAAGATGCTCGAGGAATTGAAACCCGGCCTCCCCGACGTTCTCATCGACAGCACCATTTTCCGCCCCGCGACATTCATCCAACTGTCCATCGATCACCTCACCGAGGCCCTCTGGCTCGGCTGTCTTCTCGTGGTCGTGGTCCTCGCTCTCTTCCTCGGAGACTGGCGCACCACCGTCATCAGCATCACTGCGATTCCGCTTTCCCTCGCCATCGCCCTGCTCCTCCTCCGCTGGCGCGGCGAAACGATCAACACGATGATCCTCGCCGGCCTCATCATCGCCCTCGGCGAGGTGGTTGACGACGCCATCATCGACGTGGAAAATATCCTCCGCCGCCTCCGCCAAAATGCCGCGCTGCCAGCCCCTCGCCCGAAGCTGCAGGTCGTCCTCGAGGCCTCGATCGAGGTGAGGAGCGCGGTCGTCTACGCCAGCGTCATCATCGTGCTGGTTTTTGTTCCGGTCTTTTTCCTTCCGGGACTGGCGGGGACCTTTTTCCGACCGCTCGCGCTTTCCTATATTCTCGCAATCAGCGCCTCGCTCGCGGTCGCTCTGACTCTCACCCCGGCGCTGAGCATGATGCTCCTGAAGGTCGATCCGGGAGAGCATCGGGACGCGCCGCTCTCGCGCTGGGTGAAATCGATTTACCGAAATCTCCTTCCGTTTTTCGCGAGAAGACCATTCGCGGCCATCGCCTTCCTCGTCCTTGCCTTCGCCGCGACCGGATGGGTCTGGCACAGTCAGTTAAAGGAGGAATTTCTCCCGAGTTTCAAAGAGCGCGACTTTCTCATGCACTGGCTTGAAAAGCCCAACACGAGCGTCGAGGCCAGCAAGCGCATCACCATCGCAGCCGCGACCGATTTGCTGAAGGTGCCCGGTGTGCGCAACCAGGGTGCCCACATCGGACGCGCCGAAGTGGCCGACGAAGTCGTCGGACCCGACTTCACCGAATTGTGGATCAGCCTCGATCCCGAGGCGGAGTATGACGAAACGATCAGGAAGGTCCAGGGGGTCGTCGATGGATATCCCGGTCTCACCCGGGATCTCCTCACTTTCCTGCGGGAGCGGATCAAGGAAGTCCTCACCGGAGCCAGCGCCAGTATCGTCGTGCGGATCTTTGGTCCCGAACTCGACCAACTCCGCGATCAGGCGACCGAGGTGGGTGATGCGCTCAAGGACATCCCCGGAGTCAGCGCCCTGAAGGTCGAGTCGCAGGTTCTCGTGCCGCAGATCACGGTCAAGCTCCGACCCGACCAGGCGGCCCTGCATGGCCTCACGGCGGGACAAGTGCGACATTCCGTCACCACGCTCATCAGTGGACGAAAAGTCGGTGAAGTCTACCAGAACCAGCGGGTTCACGACGTCACCGTCTGGAGCGTCCCCTCGGTCCGGGCGGATTACACGACCCTTCGCGATCTCCTCATTGAGACACCATCCGGCGGCCATGTCCGCCTCGCCGACGTCGCCGAGCTCGCCATCGTTCCCACCCCGAACGCGATCAAACGCGAGGGCGCTTCCCGCCGCATCGATGTCACCTGCAACGTCAGCGGACGCGCCCTCGGCGACGTCGCCCGGGAGGTCGAAGAACGCATCGCCGGCCTCACCTTCGCCCCCGGCTACCACCCCGAGATTCTCGGAGAATGGGCCGAGCGGCAGGCGGCCCAGAGTCGCCTCGGCTGGCTCTCGCTCGCCTCTTTCGCGGGCATCCTCGTGATCTTGTTCGCCGATTTCCAGACGCCTCGACTCGTTCTACTCATCACGCTTACCCTTCCTTTCGCCCTTATCGGAGGCGTGATGGCAGCCTGGCTCAGCGGCGGTATCCTCTCACTCGGTTCACTGGTCGGCTTTGTCACCGTGCTAGGCATCGCGGCCCGAAACGGCATCCTCCTCGTCAGTCATTACCGTCACCTCCAGACAGAAGAAGGCCAGGCCTTCGGGCTCGACCTCATCCTGCGCGGCAGCGAGGAGCGGCTCATCCCCATTCTCATGACCGCCGCCACCGCGGCGCTGGCCCTGCTCCCCCTCGTCCTCAAAGGCGACGTGCCGGGCAATGAGATCGAGCGCCCCCTCGCCCTCGTCATTCTCGGCGGCCTCGTCACGAGCACTTTGTTGAATCTTTTCCTGCTTCCTTCTCTTTACGCGAGGTTCGGTTCGAGCCGGGGTTGAGGGACCTCGTGGAACGGTGGAAACTTTACGTTTTCGCGGCGGCGATCTTTGCCGGGCTCACCTCGGTGGTCGCGAAGGCGGGACCTTCAAGAAAAAAAGCGCCTCACACCACTGAGGGTGCGAGGCGCCTTTAAGTATCTCCCGCCTGTGCCGTCTCCCGATCTAGAGGCGCACGTTCCCGTCACTCAACAGGGTGGGGGCCGCTCATCGACTTTTGCCTTCCAGCGAAGGCCTGACAGCCGAAGATTTGCTAAGCCCCCAATAACGTATCAAGGGTCCGGGCCTGTATTTGATGGATAATGGTCGAACACTGCAGGAAAAGTCTGAAAATTTCGCGGGTTGGGGTTGGTCTCTTCAATCAATCACCTGAAGTCTACGTGTAATCCCGATTTAAGGGAATCCAAAAGTTTCGCGTGGGCCGTTTCGACCTCATGAGACTCCAGGGTGCGGTCCGGAGAACGATACAAAATCGAGTAGGCGAGCGACTTCTTATCCTTCGCAAGTTTCACGCCCTCAGGATCTTCGAAGAGGTCAAAGAGCTCGAAGGACTGGAGGAGCGGCTCCTGATGGGCGATGATGAAGGCCGCGACGGTGCCGGCGGGCAGATCCCCGGGCACGAGCATCGCGACATCGCGCGAACTGCCGGGAAACTTGGGCAAATCGGCGTGAGCCGGATCTGCCTTGCGGGCGGCCATCAGCTTTTTCACATTCATCTCGGCGACGAGCACGGGAGCATCGATGTCGAGCTCGCGGGCGCGGGCGGGAGGCACGATGCCGACGAGTCCGAGCTTGGCGGCCTTTTTCCCCTCTCCGATCTCGATGCTGCACGCGCAGAGGAGACGCGGATCATCGACGGGGACGAAGTTCAGCCCCGACGGACAGATCTGCTCGAGAACGCCGCGCAGATCGTGGAGGTCGAGCGCGCCCGGCTTGCCGTCGGCCCAGCTGCGTTGGACGCGCGCTCCGGTCATGAGCAGGGCGAGATGCTCGTGCTCGATCTCGTCCCCTTTCGGCGGAGCGGTGAAGACACGACCCGATTCGAAAAGACGGAGGTCGTGCCGACCGAAGCGTTGATTCCGCGAAGCCGAGGCGAGCAGCCCGGGGATGAGGCCGGGGCGCAGGTAATCCTGCTCGTCATTGAGCGGATTTTTCAAACGCACGGGGCTCATGCCGCGATGGGTCGTCGCGAGGTCGTCGGCGAGCTGGGCGGCGGAGATGAGCTTGAGATTGCGCGTCTCGTAGAACCCGAGGCTGGCGAGGCGATCCTGGAGAGCCCGCATGAAGTCGTAGGCCTCGTCCGCCTTCGAAGCGGCCGAGAAGGTCGCCCGCGTGTGCGACGGCACATTGTCCAGCCCGTAAACCCGCGCGACTTCCTCCACGAGATCGATGGGGCGGAGGAGATCGAGGCGATAGCTGGGAATCTCCCAGACTCCGCCCGCTTTTTTCAATCCGAGCGAGGTGAGGATACCGTCTATGATCTCGTCGGTGAGGGGAGCACCGATGACGGCGCGGCAGTAGTCATTGTCGAGGGCGACGGGCTTCGGGCCGGCCGGTACGGTCCCGGCGACGAGCAGTTCGGGATCAACGGTGCCTCCGGCGAGATCGAGGATGAGTTTCACCGCAAAGTCCGAGATGCCCGCGACTTGGAGCGGATCGACACCGCGCTCGAAGCGGTAGCTCGAGTCCGAGTGGATCCCGAGGCGGCGTCCCGTCCGGCGCACTGCTGCGGGAGTGAAATAAGCGGCTTCGAGGAGAACGTCGGTCGTCGTCTCCGTCACGCCGCTGTCCTCGCCGCCCATCACTCCGCCGATCGCTACGGCTTTGGTGCGATCCGCGATGACGAGATCGTCGGCACTCAGGTCGTATTCTTCGCCATCGAGAGCGAGAAATTTCTCCCCGTCCACCGCCGCACGCACGACGATGCCGCTGTCGAGCTTCGCGCGGTCAAAGGCGTGGAGCGGCTGGCCGGTCTCCATCAGCACGTAGTTCGTGATGTCGACGATGTTATTAATGGGACGCAGCCCGATGGACTCGAGCTTTGCCTTGAGCCAGGCGGGCGACTCCGTCACCGTGACCCCGCGGATGATACGGGCGGTGTAGTAAGGGCATGTGTCCGAGGAAAGGGCGATCTCGTCCGCCGTCGCCGCCTTCACCGGAGTCGTCGAGACCCCGTGATGCGCGAGTCCCGCGAGCGGCCTCTTCGCGAGCGCGGCGAGCTCCCGCGCCACCCCGAGATGACTCAGGCAATCGGGACGGTTCGGCGTGATCTCGAGTTCGAAAACAGCGGGAAAGACCTCGCGCAGCGGCGTCCCGGCCGCGAGCGCGGCCGGCAGGATGAGGAGACCGTCCGCCCCCTCGCCCAGTCCGATCTCTTTTGACGAACACATCATGCCGAGGGAATCGACCCCGCGCAGTTTGCCCTCGCTGATGGCAAACGTTTTCCCGCCTCCCGCATCGAGGACACAGCCCGGAAGCGCGAGCGGGACCTTGTCTCCGACCTTATAATTTTTCGCCCCGCAAACAATCTGCCGGGGCGTGCCCGAACCGTCATCGACCTGACAGACCGACAATTTTTCCGCATCGGGATGTTTTTCGGACGAGAGCACCTCGCCGACGACAAGATGATCGGGCAGACTCTGGATGCCCTCGACCTCGATCCCCGCAAAAGTCAGCAGCTCATCGAGCCGGGACATGGAGTATTCGGAGAAATCGACATGGTCACTGAGCCATTGGAGGGAGACGTTCATGGGAAGAAGCTGTTTAGCTTTTAGCGATTTTGCTTTTTAGCTGGGGATTAGGAGGAGCGGATTTTTCTGATCAGAGCTGCGAGGATTTTTTCGGTTTCGGTGATGAGGGGAGCGATGCTTTGGTAGTCGGGCTGAGAAATGTAATCGAGACGGTGGGAGAGCGATAGTTGATAGGAAAGTTCCCGCAGAGATCCGAAGGCGATATCGAGAAACCTGACGAATTCTTTCTCTCCGTCCCGGCTGCATCCTTCGACAATGTTTGAAGGAACGGAAACTGCCGCCCTCCGAATCTGACTTTTTAGTCCGTAAATTTCTTCCGCCGGGAACCCCCGCGTGATCCGATATACCTCCAGCACCAATTCATCGGCTTTCAAAAAAGCAGTGAGCTTTGTGTGATCTCTCATTTCTTCCGGCTAAAAAGCAAAACAGCTACCCGCTAAAACGCTATCCCCGAAATTGCTCGAGAAACCGGACATCGTTCTCAATCAACAAGCGCAGGTCCGGAATGCCATACATGATCATGGCGAGGCGGTCGATGCCCATGCCGAAGGCGAAGCCGGTCACCGTGTCCGGGTCGTAGGCGGCGTCCCCGCGTTTCGCTCCGACTTCGGTGAAAACGGCCGGGTCGACCATGCCGCAACCGGCGATCTCGATCCACTTCACGGCGCGTCCGGCGGCGTGGAGCTTCAGATCGACCTCGAAGCTCGGCTCGGTGAAGGGAAAGAAATGCGGACGGAATCGCACCTCGGTCTTCGAACCGAAGATCTCGCGGAAGAAATACTCGAGCGTGCCCTTGAGGTCGGCGAGGGTCACCCCGCGGTCGACGTAGAGTCCCTCGAGCTGGTTGAAGGCGCTGAGGTGAGTCGCATCGATCTCGTCGCGGCGGAAGGCGCTACCCGGAGCGATGATGCGCACCGGCGGCACTTCTTTCTCCATCGTGCGGATCTGCACCGACGAGGTGTGGGTGCGCAGGAGTTTGCCGTTCTCAAAATAAAAGGTGTCGGTCTCGTTCCGCGCGGGGTGGTCGGCGGGGGTGTTGAGCGCGTCGAAGCAATGCCACTCAGTCTCGATCTCGGGCCCCTCAGCGAGAGCGAAGCCCATGCGGCGAAGGATGCGGACCGCTTCGTCGAGGACGAGGGTGAGCGGATGGAGCCCGCCTTTCGGGAGCGGACGGGCCGGCAGGGTGGGATCGATCGAGGAAAAAGCGGCCGCGTCACGGCGGGCGATGAGGGCCGCCGAGGTTTCCTCGAGCGCCGAGGTGATCGCGGTGCGGACTTCGTTGAGCTTCTGCCCGACGTCTTTTTTGAGATCGGCGGGGACGTCGCGCATCCCGGCACTGGCGACGGTGAGCCGTCCCTTTTTCCCGAGGAATCCCACGCGCACCTCTTCAAGGCCCGTCTCATCGGCGATGCCGCTGATCGCGGCGAGGGCTTCGGTCTGTATCGTGTCGAGCTCGGCTAGCATGGGGGTATCAACAGGGTGAGGTCAGTGAGGTAGCAGGGTAGGGTCGGTGACGGGATCGCGTTTAGTCGGGGCGGGGCTTTTCGAGGGGAAGTTGTAAGCGGCGCAGGATCGTATCCCGATCCTGTCGCAGGTCGCAACCGGCGTGGACCACGAACCCCCGAGTCTCCGGCGTGTAGAAAAGACCAAAACGGGGATTCTTCAAGACTAACCTGCGGCCCGGGCGGTCCGAACAAGACGTTTCTGAATCAAGCTTTCGGATTTCCAGGACACGAAACAGGGCGGCTCGATGGCCGGCGAGGTGTAGCATGGGCATCCTGCCCATGCACCGGCCTTTGACCGGCGTAAGCGAATGGGCTCTATCCGCTCTTCTGCGTCGCCCCCATCGAAGGCATGGGCAGGATGCCCATGCTACAAAAAACTTGGCCCATTACAAAGAAAAAGCCGGGCGCCTGCAATGCAAGACGTCCGGCCTTTCAAAGTTTATGTGATCAATCTCAGGCTGCCTGCTTCACTTTTTCCTCGAGGGCTTTCGCCGACGACTGGACAAGGGCTTTGAAGGCGTCGGCGTCCTTGATCGCGATGTCCGAGAGGACTTTGCGGTCGAGTTCGATACCGGCGGCTTTGAGCCCCTCCATAAAGCGGGAGTAGTTCATTCCGTTCAGTTTGGCAGCGGCGTTGATCCGTTGGATCCAGAGACCGCGGAAGGTGCGTTTGCGTACTTTCCGGTCACGATAGGCCCATTGCATGGCCTTGTAGACGGAGTCTTTCGCTGTACGGAACAGCTTGGAGCGTCCCCCGCGGAAGCCTTTGGCTTTCATCAGGATACGCTTGCGGCGCTTGCGGCTTGCAGGCGAGTTGGTTGCACGTGGCATGTTGTATTATCCTCTGAGTTGGTTGTTGTTTTACTTCAACTGGCTGACTCACCTTCCCATCAGGCGACGGTAGGCGTTTCCGCCGCGCCACCAGTCAGCTCAGTCGTGAACCGGATCATCCGGTTCGAGCGGTAGAGCCCTCTTGCGAATTATTTTCTGCAGAAGGGCATGTTCATCTTCACGTTCTTCTCATCTGCCGGAGAGACCAATGCGGGCTGTCCGAGACGGCGAAGACGCTTGGAACTTTTGCGCCGGTTCAGGTGTCTTTTTCCCTGTTTCCGACGTAAAATCCTACCAGTACCGGTCACCTTAAATCTTTTGGCGACCCCTTTTCGTGTTTTGGCTTTTCCAGCGACTCTTGCCATAGCGGGCCGACTCTAAGCGCGGATAAAACTTTTGCAACGGACAAAAGGCTCCCATTTTTCGATTCGGCCCGCTTTCGGGGAAATAGCCCCGAATTTCCGGAAAAGCGGCACTTCCGGGGACGGGGCTACGTTTTTTATCCTGAAACGGGCGGCGTCCGCCCCCCGCGCTTTCCTGTCGTATTTTTTGTTTCCCCCCGAGCACGGTTCCCGCTACCTTCCGGCATCCAGATATGAGCGACGACTCCCCACTCTCCGAAATCGACCCCGCGCCAACCCCGGACCTGGAGGAGGAAATGGCTGGAAAGCTCTCCTCGGCCCGAGAGATCATCGGGAAAGAGCTGCGCAAGGTCATCATCGGACAGGATGAAGTCGTCGATCAAATGCTGATCGCTCTGCTCGCGGGCGGTCACTGCCTCGTCACGGGAGCGCCCGGCCTGGCGAAGACGCTGCTTGTGAGCACGCTCGCGAAGGTCTTCGAGCTCTCGTTCAACCGCATCCAGTTCACGCCCGACCTGATGCCCTCGGACATCACCGGAACGGAGATCCTCGAAGAGACGGCCGAGGGACGCCGCGAGCTCGTCTTTAATCGCGGCCCCATTTTTGCCAACCTCATCCTCGCCGATGAGATCAACCGCACCCCGCCGAAGACTCAAGCGGCCCTGCTCGAGGCAATGCAGGAAAAGCAGGTCACTGTGGCCGGCCAGAGCCTCATCCTCGACAAGCCGTTTTTTGTCCTCGCGACGCAGAACCCGATCGAGATGGAAGGCACTTACCCGCTGCCCGAGGCGCAGTTGGACCGTTTCATGTTCAACATCGTGATCGACTACCTCAGCGAGGACGAAGAGGTCGCGGTCGTCTTGCAGACCACAGGCGCGGGGCCGGAGGAGGTGAAAGCGGTCTTCTCGGGAGCCGATCTTCTGAAATGCCATGCCGTCGTCCGCCGCGTCCCCATCGCCGAAGAAGTCATCCGCTACGCGGTGAAGCTCGCCGCGAACTCCCGCCCCGGCCAGCCGCACTCGAGCGCCTACATTAATGAGTGGGTGAACTGGGGCGCCGGAACCCGCGCCGGACAGAGCCTCGTGCTCGGCGGCAAGACCCGCGCCCTCCTCGAAGGACGCTCGCACGTGAGCTTCGACGACATCCGCGCGATGGCCGCACCGGTCCTGCGTCACCGAATCCTCACGAACTACCGCGCCGAAGCCGAGGGAATCACGGTGGAGGCGGTGATTAAGAAGCTGATGGAGATCACTTCGGAGAAGTGATTTCAATGAGCTGTTTAGCGATTAGCAGTTTTGCTTTTTAGCTGAAGAGCCAACTATGAAACCGCTAAATAGCAAAACCGCTAAATAGCAAAACCGCTAAAAAGCTAAATGGCTAAAGCAACGCTCCTCGATCCCTCCGCCCTCATGCGCGTCAAGTCGCTCGAGTTGCGGGCGCGCATGGTCATGGAGGGATTCTGGAAAGGGATCCATCGATCGCCTTATCATGGCTTCTCGGTGGAGTTCAGCGAGTATCGGCCGTATGCCCGCGGCGATGATCCGCGCTTCATCGACTGGAAGGTGATGGCACGGAGCGATCGTGCTTTTATCAAGAAATTCGAAGACGAGACGAACCTGCGCGCCCATCTCCTCCTCGATCGCAGCCGCTCGATGACGTATGGATCGGGCGGCTACACGAAGGCTGACTACGCCGCTACTTTTGCCGCTACTCTCGCCTATTTCCTGATGGGGCAGAACGATGCGGTCGGCCTGACGACCTTCGACCGCCACATCGACGAGCACATTCCCGCACGCAATCGTCCGGGGCAGTTGCGGCGGATCCTCCTCCAACTCGAGAAGGCGCCTCTCGGCGAAGGCACCGACCTCGGCGCGGCGATGAGGGGGCTGCACGAACTCATCCGCAAACGCAGCCTCGTCGTCCTGATGTCCGACCTGCTCGCCCCGCTCGAGGATCTCGAGAAGCAGATCGGCTACTTCGCGGCGGGCCGCCACGAGATCGCGGTCTTTCAATTCCTCGATCCCAGAGAGCTCGACTTCGACTTCAGCAAGGCGACCCATTTTCGCGACAGCGAGAGCAACGAAGATCTCTTTATCGATCCGGCGACGGCGCGGGGGGAGTATCTCGAGCGGCTCAATCAGCATCAGGAGGCGATTCGGAAACTCTGCGCCCGGCACGGCGCGGCCCATCGACTCGTGCCAACGAACGAGCCGCTCGAGCAAGTGCTGTTCGAGTTCGTGAATCTGCGGCGGTGAGGGGTAGGGTAGAACGCCAGCCGCACTCTAGCCCCGGGTAGTGGTGACCTCTAGGTCGCCACCGCGAATTAGGTTCAAGTGATGACCATGTATCAGCGTCCGAGATCCCGCTTGATCTCTTCCCAGGTGCATCCTGCCGAGGAATCAGCCGCCAGTTCCCGCGAGCGACGGCGGGCTTCGGAAACACCCTCGTCCTCATCAACGAGAATCCCAGGCAACGTGCACAGCAAATCCGCCGCCAAAGTGGCCCGCTGGGAATCGGTCAACTGCATGACGGATCGATGGATTTCTTCAAGCTTCATCTTAAAGATTATAGCCCACTTCGCCTGCCACGCCATCAGGATTTGAACTGACGGTCGTGTCATTTCCTCTTCTCCCTCTTCCGCAAATCCTCCCTTGTCACCGCCGCCGCATCTCCTTATCGTCTCGGAA
>Ga0209491_10000428_pt1 | contig 83859 bp, 66 predicted proteins | sample BON02_FD_187213 | JGI IMG/M metagenome (GOLD analysis project Ga0209491, IMG submission 187213) | Freshwater microbial communities from Lake Bonney liftoff mats and glacier meltwater in Antarctica - BON-02 (SPAdes) (version 2) | ecosystem: Environmental > Aquatic > Freshwater > Ice > Glacier...
TAAAAATCTATAACAGATGGGGAGAGATGCTTTTTGAAAGCCACGACCCAGAAAAGGAACCATGGGATGGTACTTATCAAAACCAACCCGCACAACAAGATGTTTACATGTATGTTGCCAAGGTGATAGCGTTTGATAGCAAAGAATACGAATACTCAGGAACAGTTACCCTTATAAGATAAAATTAACTCATTGAGCAATAACCCTAAACAGAAACGTTTAGGGTTTTTGCCATATTAAGATGTTATGATTAAAAAATTGACAATAGTATTATTTGTATTTGTTATCACCCTTGGTGCTAGTGCAAAACATATTGTCGGTTCAGAAATTACTTATGACTATCTTGGGGCTAATAAATACAATGTTTTTACGCAAGTTTTTAGGAACTGTAGCGAGTGTAAATTTAATGGCATTGGTGGTGGTTCTAATACTGGATCTTGCAATGAAATTAATGATTTAGAGTTATGGGCTTATGATTCAATATTGTTACAATATAAGTTTTTGGCTACACTTGGTAATACTAGGCTGAGCATCACGGATAAAACAATTTTATGCAATGGTGAAAAGAGCAAATGTCAAACACCTAGTACTTATGGTTATGGCATTGAAATGCACCTTTTTAAGGCTGATTTAGATTTAACCACCTATTTTGATCTGGGGTATAGAAAATTTAAAATTTCTATCTCAATTGATAGCAGAAGTGCCGCAGTTAATTCATCAAACACACCTAAAAATCATTTTAATTTTTGCCATATCAATGCCAGACCAGGATTACAGCAAAGTTCTCCCAAATCATTCGGCATTCCATTTAATAGAATTGAAACCAATAATCCCGTAATTGCATCCAGTGCAAATCAACTAAATAATTATGATTCTGTTTCTTACACCCTTGATTATGCTCATGTAAGTGAAAGTGCCGTAAATGATTATCTAGTTGGTTTCTCTTATGACAGTCCTGTTGTTACTTTAAGTGGAAATAACCCTGATGCAAATCCACCCGAAGGTTTAACCCTTAATAAATTGAGTGGTCAAATATCATTTACACCAACGGCAAATGGTGATGTTGGCATTTTTGTGATTAAATGTTCTTACTTCAAAAGAATTAACGGCACGATTTACCTTATTGGGTATAACCGCAAAGACTTTGAGTACGAAGTAGTGAATGGCGGGAATTATAATCCGTATTTTTTAGGAGGTACAGAAGTGTGGAATGCCTGTGAAAATGTTGAATTCCGTGAAGATATTAATACCAGAGATGATAAATTTATGGGTGTTTCTGATACAGTAATTGCTTTTCAGCAAGCTGGAGAAACGCCTGTTCTTCAAATATTCGTTGATACAATTGTTAAGTCTCCTTTTAGATTTTATACTTTTAAATGGTTACCGCCAGTAGGTTCTGCAAGAGAATTGCCCTATAGTTTTACCATATTTGCACAAGATTCTAAATGTCCTAAACCCGGTTATAGTTCACATGTCTATAGAATTAAGGTAGGCGTTAGTAAAAAAATTAATACCACTAAAATACAAACCAATTGTAATAAATACCTGTTTAAAACTGTCAATCATGCGGGAAAGGATTTTTTGCGTTGGTCTATTTTAGACTCTAACAAAAATGAAATGGCCAATAGCAGTGTTGTTGATACACTCGTTGAATTTACCTTTCCATCCAAGGGAAAATGGTATGTTAAACTGATTTCTGTTGGCGAAGGTTTGGCTTGTCAATATGTGCATATTGATAGTGTTAATATTGCTAATTTTAACCAACCTACCGTTGATTTGGGTCGAGATAAAATAGTTTGTTACAATAACTTAGTGAATATCAATAGCAATGCTACTTTTGTCAATGGTCCGGCATCCATTGAATGGAAATTTAATAATATCAAAATCAATCACAATACCGCTACCTTAGATACCTTTTTTACGTCAAACAGAAATATTAAAGTAAAGGTTACCGATAATTTGGGTTGTTTTGTTATGGACACTTTAGAGGTAATTGTTAAACCCAAATGGAACAATACTGTAAGAGATTCTGGGTTGTGCATTAATAGCAAGGATTCCTTATACCTTGGTCACTTAATTGATGACACCTTAGCATTGAGTTCGTACTTTTTTAGTGGTAATCATGTAAATAATAATCGGTTCGGTGCAAATGCCTTGCCTGTTGGGTTTTATAATGTGTATTTATCTGTGGTAGATACTGTTTCTTGCAGCTATCAAGATACTATTCAAATAGAAATAGGAATACCTTTTACCATTAATTACACACCTTTACCGAGTAAATGTGCTAATAACCCTAGCTTTAAATTGAGTATGGAGGCAAATCCTACACCTGCAGGCGGAATGTGGACTTGCCCTGCCAAAAACCAATTGGTAAGAAATGATTCTTTTATATCGGGCTTGGTAGATTCTGGAACATTTCAGTTAAAATATCAAGTAAGTAGAAAGGGATGCAGTGTTGACACACTTGTCTCTCTGCGGATTCTTCCTATTCCGCCCATAACACTATCCAATAACTTGCCCGATAGAATTTGCCAAAATGCGGCAGATGTAACAATTACAACCTTGGAGAACACAACAGAGATATTTGTTAACGGTGTAAAAACCAACAAATTTGCTCCTAGACTTACTAAAGATTCCGCGATTATTTATATAACCAATACCCATTCCGGCAACGGCTGTATCAATACTTACAAAAAAACCATTTATGTTGATTCTTTAGTTAATGCTGTTTTAGAACCTGTAAAGGACCCTGTTTGCTATGAAAATTTAGAGGTAGTATTGCAAGTTTCCAACAATAAATATGTGGTAGAATGGAGCACCAATGGTACAGGAAGTTTTACAGAGATTACTCCTATTTATTACAAATATGAATTTTCTAGTACGGAAAAGAGTAATTTGGATAGTATTGCGATTAATCTACTGATAAAAAGCGGAAATACTTGCCCTAATAAAAATATTAAGTACGTTATTCATCAAAACGCACCATTTATTTCTCGTTTAACCTACAGCAATATTGAACCTTGTGAATTAGGAAAATATAGGGTAAAAGTAAATGGGGTTAATCATTTATATTATGATTCTGTTATTTGGAGTTTTGATAATAACAAAGTTGAAAGCAATGGCTTTTCTAACAATGAGCAACATTTTAACCAAATTACTAGTGGCAATCATAAAATTATGGCGAAAGTTTATAAAAACGGTTGTTTCGGCACCGTTGATTCATTGATAACTATTTATGCCAGACCAAAAACAAAAGTAACCGCCACACCAAAGGAGTCTTACTCTGCAAGATACCCCATAATTAACTTTGAAATCATAAATCAAAACTCGAATTTTACTTACACTTGGAGTTCAATTCCAAAATATATTACGCTTGAAGGCAATAACCCTTATAAATTTGAAATGCCCGGAGATACGGGTGTTCATACATTTTATTTAACAACGATTAGTGATAAGGGCTGCAAAGACAGCTTGTCTTACAGTGTTTTTTGCTTGCCAAAAGATTGGATTTGGGTTCCTAATGCTTTTACACCCAACAATGATGGCCCTAAAGAAAATGATGTTTTTAAGGCAGAGGGAAGGGTTAGTTCTGATTTTAAACTTGAAATATTTAATGTTTGGGGAGAAAAGGTTTTCCAATCGGATAACATTGATATGGGTTGGGATGGGTTTTATAAAGGTGTAAAATGCCGACAAGGTAACTATCTTTATAAAGTCACTTTTATTGATGACATTGGCAGACCCAATTTGCTTTCTGGCACACTTATAATGCTTCCATAGATACCCCATTTTTGATAGCATTACGCAATATCGTAAGGATAATCAATCCAATAATGAAATAGATGGCTAGGGCAACAATAGATGGACGCATACCACCCGTGATTTCATCAATAAGCCCATAGGACAATGTGCCTAAAACGATGGCTATTTTCTCTGTTAACTCATAAAAACTGTAATAACTGGCATGCTCTCCTTGTTTTGGTAGAAACTTAGTATAAGTGGACCGCGACATGCTTTGCACACCACCCATGACCAAACCAACCAAGAATGCAACTCCCAAAAACTGCCAATTGGTATAAGTAAAGTATGCCAATACGCATACCACTATCCATACAGGAATTATCATCATCAGCGTGGAGATACCTCCAATTTTTTGAGCCAATTTGGCAAATGCTATAGCTCCAACAATTGCCACTAGCTGAATAACTAATACAGTAAGAATAAGAAACGAATCTTCTAGCATTAACTCATCAGAGCCAAACATACTGGCTAAATACATGGTAGTTTGCGTGCCCATGGCATAAAAGAAAAATGCGGATAGAAATAGCAAAATTGCCTTATTTTTTAGTACTTGTTTCCCTATTTTTAAGGTTTGTTTGTATCCATCAAAAAAATTGACTTTTACGGCAGTTTTATTTCTGTTGTCCGGTAAATATTTAAAAGGAATTAGGGAGAAGGCCATCCACCAAATGCCCACACTGGCAAAAGAAATGCGCATTCCTTGTCCTGCACTTTGTAAGCCAAACCATTCATATTTCATGGTTATAATCAAATTGAGTATTAATAATATAACACAACCAATATAACCCATTGCAAAACCCCTGGCACTCAACTTATCATACTCATCTTTACGCGCAATTTCTGGTAAATAGGCATTGTAAAAAACCAAGCTGCCTGCATAGCCAATCATGGAGATAATAAAGGTTGCAATCCCAATGGGAATAGTATTTTCATCATAAAAAAAGTACATACCTAAGCAACTGATACCACCCAAGAATACAAAAAATTTCATAAAGCTTTTTTTGTTGCCTTTGGTATCTGCAATTCCACTCAACAAAGGGTTTAACAATGCAATAAATAGGAAAGCAAAAGCAAGGCAATAGGCATACAGTGCCGAACTTTTAAAATCCATCCCTAAAAATTGAACGATACCATCATCGCCTCCTGTAATTTTTTTCCAGTAAATAGGAAATAAGGCTGTTGCAATGGTCAATGAGTGGACGGAGTTTGCCCAATCGTACATGGTCCAAGCCCACTGAATTTTTTTATTGGAGTATTCCATATTTCCAGGCAAACTTATGGTAAATCTATGAAATGTAAATGAAAAAGGATTTAAGAAAGCAGGAAAGTTGGAAGACCGAAGTATGGAAGCTGAAAGTGGGGAATTAAGGATGACGTCCGTTCTAGCCCTTCGTCAAGCTCAGGACAGGCTGAGACGAGAACAAGGAATTAGACAAACAGGATGCTGAAAGTTTTTGGGTCAAATTTTCTAGGGTTATTCATTTTAAATGTAAAGAACTCATATAAGTTTTGTGAAGAGATGTGGTAACAAAACTTTGGGGGTGAAATTCTGTCTACCGTAAAATAAAAAAAGGGATTGCCAAACTTGGCAATCCCTTTTGTAAAATAATCTATGAACTCTACTTCTTTGTAGTTAAATCTACGGTAGGTATTCCTTTAGCTTTTGGGTCAAAAGAAAATTTGCTGTCATCTATATCTACGTTTTCTTTTTGAGAATTTACGGCAATACTTACATCAGCTGTGCGCAACATCATAATCATTCTGGAAATATGATGCTTTGACCTTAACACAGAAATACGCACTAAATAATAAGGCTTTTTCTTGTCTTTTGGCGTTAAATCTACTTGGTCGTTTTTTTGATTGTTGATTAATTCTTCGCCATTGTATTTATAGAAAAAACCTTTTTCGTGCAGCTTAAAAATACTGGCAGGTGATAGCTCTTGTTTAGAAGCATCATAGTTTTCTATGGTACATTCTCCAAAAACTTTATCATGTGTCCAAATGGTATCTCCATTGCAATAAACGTCCTTATCTTTGGTACTCATCATGTATTTATCGCCTTTTAAATAAAGAGAGCCATTCTCTTTGCTTGTTTTAGGTTTTTCTCCCTTTGTTTTATTAATAAGCGTGTAACTAACCTCCAAAGTTTTGTAGGATTTGTATTGTTTGGATACTTTATCTAAAATTTCTTTGGCCTTGTTGTTACCTTGTGCAAATACCATAATGGCAGCACTAAGCATTAGGAATGTGGATGTAATCAGTTTTTGTTTCATTGCATTTTTTTTTAAGCAGACTACAAAATTAAACCTTAATTTTTGATTTAATTTTAATCTTCATTTAAGCTTTTCAAAAACTGTTCCAAACTATATTCATCGGGTATTAGAACCTCTCTTGCCTTACTTCCCTCAAATGAACCTACAATGCCAGCATGTTCTAATTGATCAATAATTCTGCCTGCGCGGTTATAACCAATTTTCATTTTTCTTTGGATCAAACTCGTGCTACCTTGTTGCGCTAAAACAATCACCCTTGCCGCATCTTCAAACAGGGCATCTCTATCATTCATATCAAAATCTCCTGCACCTCCTGATTCATTTTCATCTTTGTATTCTGGCAACATAAACGCGGTAGGGTAACCTCTTTGCTCGCCAATATAATCACATATTTTTTCTACTTCTGGGGTATCAACAAACGGACATTGCAAACGCAACATATCGCTGCCAGTGCTGTAAAGCATATCTCCTCTACCAATTAATTGGTCTGCGCCATTGCCATCCAAAATGGTTCGTGAATCAATTTTACTGGTAACACGGAAAGCGATTCTTGCAGGGAAATTGGCTTTAATGGTTCCTGTAATGATGTTAACAGAAGGCCTTTGGGTAGCCAAAACTAAATGAATACCAATGGCTCTCGCCAACTGTGCAATTCTAGCAATGGGATGTTCTACCTCTTTGCCAGCAGTCATAATTAAATCTGCTACCTCATCAATAATTACAACGATGTAAGGCAAATATTTATGCCCATCATTGGGATTAAGTTTACGGTTTACAAACTTAACGTTGTAGTCCTTTATGTTTCTAACATGGGCATTTTGCAACAATGTATAGCGGTTGTCCATCTCCACACACAATGAATTTAAGGTGTTAACTACCTGTTTGTTATCAGTGATTATTGCGTCATTATCACCGGGTAGTTTAGCGAGATAGTGGCGTTCAATTTTATTGAAAAGGGTTAGTTCTACTTTTTTAGGGTCTACCAAAACAAATTTGATGGTAGAAGGGTGTTTTTTGTACAGCAATGAAACCAGCAAGGCATTTAAACCAACAGATTTCCCTTGGCCAGTAGCCCCTGCCATCAATAAGTGGGGCATTTTTGCCATATCTGCTACATATACTTCATTGCTAATTGTTTTGCCCAAACAAACAGGCAATTCCATGTCACAATTTTGAAATTTCGCACTAGTAATTACAGAGTGCATGCTTACCATTTGAGGCTTGCTATTGGGCACTTCTATCCCGATAGCACCTTTACCAGGGATTGGCGCGATGATACGAATACCGAGTGCTGCTAAGCTTAGTGCAATATCATCTTCAAGGTTTTTGATTTTAGAAATTTTAACGCCAGGAGCAGGGATTACCTCGTACAAAGTAACAGTGGGGCCAATATTAGCCTTGATACCAGAAATTCCAATGTTGTAGTTTTTTAAAGTTTCGACAATCATATTTTTTGATTGTTCCAGTTCTGCTCGGTCAATTCCTGAATCCTGCACTTCATATTCTTTCAATAAATCAAAAGGAGGAAACTTGTAACTGGATAGGTCTAATGTTGGGTCGTAAAGCGTGTCAATGCCTTGATGTTCATTAGGGTCTTTCTTTTCAATTACTTCTCTTGGCTTCTCATCTATAATGTTCAATTCCAGTGGAATGTCATTATCTTCGGTCCTATTAAGTCGAGCTGTTCTGGGTTCAATTTCTTCAATATCAAAATTAACTTCTCCTTTATCAACCAATTCAAAATCCATAATGTCTTTTGTTTTTGGGTTATCATCGAAATCAATGACTACAGGTTCTTCTTCGATTGTTTTGCTTAATACCGCTTTGTCATTGTCAGTTTCATCCGTAGGCATTGCTGCCAAGGCTTCATCCGTTTCAGGTTTTGGTTTCAAAAAGTTAAAGTTCAGCACACCAAAAGCATAGCTTAAATAAACTACCAAATAAATGGCTAAAAATAGAACAAAACCTATGGTTCCAATCATCCCTTTAATGGTTTCGAAACCAGCAACACCAAAGCCCCCACCTAAAATGGGGTTAATAGAATAGGTAGCAAAACCAAGAATTAAGGAAATAAAAATACCACCAAAAAGCAAACGGGTATAAAACAGCTTTTCAGGGAAAAGAACCCGGTTTAAGAAAAGCTTTGTTCCTAGTTGAACCAAGAAAACAGGAATTAACAATGCTGCCAAACCAAACCATTTATAAACAAAGAGGTTGCTTAGCCATGCGCCAATAAAACCCATGGCATTGGCTACTTTTTTACTTTCTGTACCCAAAATAGGCATATTTCCACCTTCAATAATACTTTGGTCGGCTTTCCAGTTGCCATTTAAGCAAGACAGGAATGCAATGAGGAAATAAACACCCAATGCAAGACAAATAAACCCCAATACTTTCTTAGTGCGAGGGTCTACAAAAAAATGCCTGTTGATATTCCATGATGGTGGACTGGATTCTTTCCCCTTTTCCGCAATAAAGTCATTTTTTGACTTTGCATTATCCTTTTTATTTTTAGACCTAAACACAGTAACTGCGAATATAAAAGAAGTTTATAGCCCTACACAGTAGGTTTATGCACAATTGTTATGGGGTGTCTATAAATTGTTAGCGGTGTAAACTAAGTAATAGTCGTCATTACACTGGTAATCAAAATTTACGGTTTGGGTCAATGGCTGCTTGTTAAAAGATACCGTAATAGACCCTGATTTTTCAATTTGAAAGGGATGCACAAAAATATGCTCCTTAAACAAAACTTCGCCTTTCCCATACTGTTTAAACATGGCTTCTTTCGCTCCCCAAATAATGTGTAAATAGTCAATTTGATTGGCAGCGTTGATGTATTCTAATTCATCTTCTGAGCAAAATTTCTGTGCTAATCGGACAATTTTATCTTTTCTTAGTTGAATGTCTATCCCGACACTGCTTTCTTTGTTAACAATGGCTGCAGCGTAATCACCACTATGAGAAAAAGATATAAATGATTTGTTATTTTTAATAAATGGTTTGCCATAAGTGTCCTTATTAATAACCAAATTTTCAATACCTGTAATGGCTTTAATCAATTCACGACAAGCCTCCGAATGACTGGCTTCATAGCTTTTTTGGAAAGCTACATTGCCAACTGCACTGAATTTATTTTGATCATCAATTCGCCAAAGGCCAATTAATTGACTAGGACCTGTTATTTTTGTAAACTCTACTGGCATGAAATTATCTATCACAAAAATAACGAACTTTATAGGACATTCCAATGCTATTTATAATTTAGTTTTAAAATCTAGTCAAACATTTTATAGTGCAGGGGCAGATGGACAGATTGTAGAATGGGACTTATCAAAACCAGAAGAGGGAATATTGGTTGTCAATGTCAATCAACCTATTTATGCGCTAAAGCTATGGAAACATTATTTGCTTGCAGGTTTAAAAGATGGACATCTTTTGGTAATAGATACCCAGGTGGGCAAGGAAATAAAAAGGTTGGTGATGGACGAAAACCCCATTTTTTCATTGGCTTTTTTGGGTGATATTTTAGTTATTGGTACAGGAGGCGGAAAAGTGAAATTGCTGAATCAAAACTATTGTCCCGATGAGAAAATCGGGATAATTACAGAAAAACAAGTGGCTACCAAAGCTATAAGAAGTATTGCAGTGCACAATCAACAATTATTTTTTGGAAGTACCGACCTGCAAATTTATGTAACAGATTTTCAATTGAATGGTGTAAAAACCATTTCAGCGCATGAAGGGACCGTTTTTGCGTTGGCTGCTACCCATAAGTTTTTAATAAGTGGCTCAAAGGATGCCATGATAAAATTGTTTGACCTGCAAAATTATGAATTGCTAAAAAGCGTTGATGCGCATTGGTATCACGTAAAAAGTTTGAGTTACTGTGCAGAAAATGGACTTTTGCTGAGTACCAGTATGGATAAATCTATAAGAATTTGGCAACCTGAAACCATGGAATTACTAAAGGTAATCGATAAAGAGAAATATGATGGGCACACCTCGTCAGTAAATTGTGGATTGTGGTTAGATGAAAATACACTTATTTCGTGCAGTGATGACAGAAGCATCATGGCATTTAAAGTAGCAATAGAAAAGTGATATTATCCGACAAAAGAATTTTAGAAGAAGTAGAAAAAGGGACAATTTTAATAGAGCCTTGGAGACCAGATTGTCTGGGTACCAATAGTTATGATGTACATTTGGGCAAACATTTGGCTTGCTACAAAGACCGAGTTTTAGATGCCAAGGCACACAATCAGGTAGAACATTTTGAAATCCCTGCTGAGGGTTTTGTTTTAGAACCGGGCGTTTTATATTTAGGTGTTACGGAAGAATATACCGAAACCCATGCCCATGTTCCATTTTTAGAAGGGAAATCTAGTACGGGGCGTTTAGGGATTGATATTCATGCCACTGCTGGAAAAGGTGATGTGGGTTTTTGCAATACTTGGACTTTAGAGATTAGTTGTGCCCAGCCGGTGAGAATATATGCCGGAATGCCAATAGGTCAGTTAATTTATTTTGTGGTGGAAGGCGAAATTGAAACCATGTATCACACCAAGAAAAATGCTAAATACAATCAAAGAACGCTAAAACCTGTAGAGAGCATGATGTGGAGGAATAAATTTTAAACTGAATTGCGAAAGTTTGCAAGCTAAAAGCAATCAGTCAGGTTTCGTCCCGAACATTGAGCCCTTCGTCATGCTAAGAACAGGCTATAGTTGAAATGAAGGGACAGAATGGTCCAATTACTACTGCTTTTTTTACCCTGTGTTATCACTTCACAGCTGTTAAATTTTAATTTGATTTTAAACCCCAAACAAAATTGTTGGTCTGGTAATGAAAGGGTCTGTCAAAGTTCGTTTTAAATAATTTTCCTGTTCCTAAACCTTGTGGAAGTTTAATGTTGTAAATACTCAGCCATAAAGCTATTTGAAACAATCCAATATTGCTTTCCAGCGCACTGGTAGCCCACCACTTTATGTTGGCCTTATCCGCTTCTTTTATCCATGCATCACAATTTTTAAAACCCCCGTGTAAAGTTGGTTTTAAAACTAAGAACTGAGGTTTAATTGTTTTTATTAATGCAGCTTGTTGGTTTGATTCAATGCCAATTAATTCTTCATCAAGGGCAATAGCAATAGCACTTTTAGCACAAATCTCTTCCATTGTTTCCCATTGTCCTTGTTTGATGGGCTGCTCAATAGAGTGAATACCAAACCTGGATAAATCTTTTAGTTTTAAGAGTGCATCCGCATTTTCAAATGCGGCATTGGCATCCAATCTCAATTCGATGGTATCTCTAAAACGTTTTCTGATTTTTTCTAGAAAAAAGCACTCTTGGTCAAAGTCATGTTGACCAATTTTTATTTTAATGCAATCAAAACCTGCTTCAGTTTTTTTCAAGAGTTCATCCCACATTTCATCAAAACTGTTCATCCAAATAAGTCCGTTAATGGCAATGGGTTCTGGAATTTTTGGTTGTTTGCCCATGTCGGCTTCCAGTTGCATTCCTTCAAAAGCAAATTTTAAGGCAGAGGGCAGTTCTCTCAATTTTTCTGAATTAGGAAAGGTTTCCATTTCTGAAACCAAATGTACGCATTGCTCAAAGGTTTCTTTGCTTAAATGGGGTAGGGGCGCACATTCTCCGGTTACCTCAAATCCATTAATGGTCGCATGAATTAAGCAAATTTTTCTATCTTGGTAACTTAATTTGCTTGTTTTGGCAGGTTTTAAAAATTGCAGTGTTTCTACAGAAGTTTTTAAGGGTATAGAAATCATTTTATAAAAATAAAGCGTAAAAAAATATGATTAAAACCATGGCAAATGTATTGAGGGAAGTCAATTTAAGTTGTTCATTGAATTGCTGAAAATCAGATTGTTTCAAATCTAAAAACTTGGATAAAATAACAATGAATAAAACCAGATTAAGCCCGACAGCCATCGTTCCAAATTGAAGGATAAACGGTATGATGAAAGCGCAACCCAGACCAACAATGACAATGTGGTAAATCCTTCCATTAGCAAACCCCAGTTTGGTTGCCAATGTTTTTTTATGATGGGCTTTGTCCTTTTCTAAATCGCGCAGGTTGTTGATGTGAAGCACTGCTGCAGCCAAAAACCCTACACTCAAAGCAGCATAAACGGATAAAATGCTTATGGTTTTTGTTAGGGTATAATAAGTGCCCAAAACGGAGAAAATCCCAAAAAAAACAAATACAAAAATATCGCCCAATCCCAAATATCCATAAGCTCTTTTACCCAGGGTATAGGTAATTGCTGCCAAAATAGCCAGCAAACCAAAAGCAAAAAGGATGGTGGCATCCCGCAAATTATGAATTTCAAGTATGATTAAGCACACACCGGCAATGAACGTTATTAAACTGAGGTAGGCAATCGCCCATTTCATGTCTTTTTCCGTTATCGTTCCTGCGGTCAAGGCGCGGTCTGTTCTGTTGGCTGCTTGGTCGGTGCCTTTCAAAAAATCTCCTAAATCATTGGCGTAATTGCTGATGATTTGCAGCAAAACAGCAACCAACAAGCACAATATTAAACTTACCACATTCATGGCCTGCTGATTAAATAAAGCAATACTGCCGGCTAAAAGAGGCCCAGAAAGTGAGAGTGGTAAGGTTTTTAACCGAGCGGCTTGTATCCAATGTTTCATGTATAGATTTGCAAAGATGTTAAATATAATCTAGAAAAGCCTCATTTCCCCCATTCAAATCGCACTCGTATATAAATTTATAATGTTGTAAATTTGCACCCTCGAAAAAAATAAAGAATGGCGCTCAACACGGAATTAGAATTACCTACTAACCAACACTTGGAGATAGACAGCAAAAAGTTGTACATTGAGAGTTATGGTTGTGCCATGAATTTTAGTGATTCGGAGATTGTGGCTTCCATATTGAGTGAGCAAGGTTTTGAGTCTGTTTTAAAAGAAGAGGAAGCAGATGTTATATTTTTAAACACCTGTGCTATTAGAGACAATGCAGAGCAAAGAATTAGACAGCGACTTAAACATTTAAGAGGGAATAAGCGCAGAAATAAGGAGTTGATTATCGGTGTTTTGGGCTGTATGGCAGAGCGATTGAAAGATCAATTATTGGATGAGGAAAAATTGGTGGATATTGTGGCAGGGCCCGATGCTTATAGAGAATTGCCCGCTTTGATTGCAGAAGTGGAAACTGGGAGTAGGGCCATCAATGTGTTGTTGAGCAAAGAGGAAACCTATGCAGAAATTAACCCTGTAAGATTGAATAGCAATGGTGTAACCGCCTTTGTCTCTATTATGCGAGGCTGTGATAATATGTGTAGTTTTTGTGTAGTTCCGTTTACCAGAGGAAGAGAGCGCAGCCGTTCTCCAGAAAGTATTGTGGCAGAGGCAGAGGCATTGCAGCATGCAGGTTATAAGGAAATTACGTTGTTAGGTCAAAATGTGGACTCCTACCTTTGGTTTGGGGGTGGTCCAAAAAAAGATTTTAAAAATTTAAGTATTGCCGAGCAGGAAAGCAGTGTCTCATTTGCACAACTGTTGCGCATGGTTGCCAAAGCAGTCCCTAATATGCGTATTCGTTTTAGTACATCGCACCCTAAAGATTTGCATGAGGATGTAATCATGGTGATAAAAGAGGAACCCAATGTTTGTAGGCATATTCATTTACCAGCACAGTCTGGCAGTAGCAGGTTACTTGAATTAATGAACCGAGGCTATACCCGTCAATGGTACTTGGATAAAATTGATAGAATTAGGGTCATACTTCCTGATTGTTCTATTAGTGGAGATATCATTACAGGATTTTGTACGGAAACTGATCAAGACCATGAAGAAACGCTCACCTTGATGGAGGCATGTCAATTTGACTTTTCCTATATGTATTCCTACAGTGAAAGACCAGGGACATTGGCAGCTAAGAAATATCAAGACGATGTTCCTATGGACATAAAATCATCAAGATTGACAGAAATTATTGCCGTGCAAAATGCCATGGCGCTAAAAAAGAATACTGCCTATATTGGCAAGGTGGTAGAAGTGCTGGTAGAATCAGTTTCCAAAAAATCTGACCAAGATTGGAAAGGCAGAAATGAGCAAAACATTGCTGTAGTTTTTCCGAAGTTAGACTACGTTTTGGGCGATTTTGTAAAAGTTCGCATAGAGAAATGTACTTCTAGCACTTTGATCGGTATATCGGTTTAAATCAAACTTTCAATCCTTATAAATCATCAGGATTCTTTTTATGGGAATAATTCATAACCTGACTGTGCAACTTTTAACTTATAATTGCGTCATACTATTATGAGGTGGTGCTTTGGTTTTATTGTGTTTATCATGTTTTCTGGTTCTATTACGGCACAAACCTGTAGCATCAATGGAAAAAGCTATGCATGTATCAATGATTTAAATTCTTTTTCTTACAGTAGTTCAGCAATGGTTAGCAGTGTCGCTTGGAATTTTGGTGATGGAAATTCTAGTACGGTTACTAGCCCAAACTATAATTATACTTCGGCAGGAACTTATACTGTCCAATTGATTTTGGCTTTAACAGGTGGTGGCAGTTGTACTGCTACGCACACCATAGATATATATGAAAATCCAAAAGCAGTATCCTCACTCTCCGCTGTTTCTTTTTGTTTTCCCAATACCCGATTATGTTTAACTGACTCTTCAAAACCTTCAGACCTGAGCCGGCCTATAACCAAAAGGTTGATACTTTGGGGTGATGGTGCTGGAGATTCTACCACCAATGCAGCTAACATAAAAACACATTGCTACAATTACCTAACACCCGGGGTTTACAATGTTTTGATGGAAGTAACGGATAACAAAGGTTGCCGTAGCCAAAATGTAAAAGTGGTAACCGTGCACGATGCAACAGTAAACTTAGGTTTTGGACAAAAGGTATTGTATCTATGTGATACCAATCAGTATTGTGTAAAAAATGCAAGTTTTTATGATAGCAGCCAGAAAATAGCATTTACTTGGTTTTTAAACAACAGTTTTAAGACTGTAGATAGCAACGGGTTTTGTTTTCAAGTGCAAGGTACGGGCATGGCCACGGTAAAACTGGCTTACACCAATAAATATGGTTGTACCGATACTTTTCAGAAAAATTATAATTACTTTACCAGAAGTTTTACACCTGTTCTATCCAGTATCCCAGATACCAGTTGTTATGGTGCTTATACCAATTTTACTTATACTGCGGCAGATACTCCAGGCAGGAAACATTATTGGCAATTTCATAATGAAAGTTTTTCCATTGATGACATTGCTCAATCTTACGGAAAGGATTTTAGCGTCCGCTTTACCCATCCTGGCAAATGGAAACTAACTTATACCGCCTCAGAAAATGATTGCTATAAATCCATTGTTGATAGCATTGAAATAATAGGACCAAAAGCCAGGTACAGAATTTTTAATGCAGACCAATGCAATATCAATGACAGCGTAATATTTCATGATAACAGTGTTTATTACAAAAATGGAGGAGTTTTTAGACTATGGGATTTTGCGGATAAAAAAGCATTGCAATGCACTACCATTACGGTACTCGGAAAAAATATTGGGAAAAACTGCAATTTTAGTAGGGACAGTATGACTAAGCACTATTATGATTCTGCTATATGCTATATACCCAAGTATTATATTTATGATTCGCTTTCGGGTTGTAGTGATTCTGCTTTTTCTTTTGTTAAGCGTAGTCTAAAAATTACTGCTTCAACTTTGACCAATGACCGAATGACCAATCCCGTTTATTGTTTGAATGAGGAGGCAGAGATTAATTATAAGGCTGCCTCCATTTGTGATGCGTCCCCTTTGAAAATGTTGATTGATTCTGCCAACCCTAGCGAAATATGGCAAAATTTTAAGGTTAATGTAAAATATGATAAGCTTCCGAAAGCAGATAGCGGTTGGGTTACATTTGGTATTGTTTTGCAGTTTGGAAGCCCTAGCCGAACTTTTCATTTAAGTGCAGATAGCACAGTTTATGACACTAAAGGAATTTGTTATGATACGGTTTGGTTTCCACGCTTTTTAAGGGTTATTGCTCCTCCAGTTGTTAGACCTGTATTGGTTTCGCTAGAAAAATGTTTGCCCTTTAAGGCAGTTTTTAAGCTCAAAGATTCAATCAATATTCCTGTTTACCGATATGTCGTAAATTGGGGAGATGATACTGAAACCATTGACACCTTAGACGGCAAAAGTATGCCAGATAGTTTTGTTCATTTTTACAAAAAAGGACTGAGGGCAAACGTGAGAATTTACGTAGCCACCAAGCAAGGCTTTGAGGCTGTTGGTTTTGAATACCTCAGCAATGGTTTTTTGCCTGATTTTTATTTTAAAAAGGAAGTTTGCCTAGGTGATACTGCTCGTTTTATAGACAGTGTGTTTTATATAGGAAGTAGTACTTCTGCCTGGAGGAACGCTAATGCCAAAGAAACCTTAAACTGGAATTTTGGGGATGGTTCTGCTTGGGTTCAAGCGGTAAAGCCTAAATATGTTTACACAACACCCGGAAAATATACGGTAACAATGGTGGCTATAGATTCTTCGGGGTGTACGGATACGGTAAGAAAGGAGATAATCATTCCAGATATAAAAGCAGGATTAAAGAACTTAACGCAAAAATTGGTTTGTGGTGATATAACAAGATTTTTTGACTCCAGTATGGTGATAGGTGGCTATCCGCAAGATAGTATCAGTAAATGGTTTTGGAGTTTTGGAGATGGAACTGCCAAAAGCTTACTTAAAAACCCTTTCCACAATTACCCAAAACCGGGTACCTATCCATTAAAACATATTGCAGAAAATACTTATGGATGCAAGGATAGCATCATAGTTGCGATAAAAATAGAAGGGCCGATTCCTTATTTTGAAATTCTAAATGATACGGTGGCATGCCCAAATCATTTGGCCTTTTTTGATAATATGTCCACCAATGCTACACAGTATTTATGGAACTTTGGTAAGGTGTTCAACAATATATTAAACACTGATAGGGATACCAATGTAAACTATTTGTATTCAAACCCTGGCACGTATGATATTTTTTTGACTGCCACTGATAGTATTTATAACCCTATTACGATGGATTATTCTTTTTGCAGTGCTATTTTTCCTGACACCACAGAGCCTAATGCACCTATACGAAGGATTAGAATTTTGCCCATACCCCCAGTAGATTTTGAAATGCCAGATACTGTTTGTGTTGGTAGGTCTTTTGTATTGCAAGACAAATCTGCTAGTATTTACAGCAATTACAGATGGTATTTTGAAAGTGATGATTCTTTAATTTCTGCGCAAAAAACCAATACTTATACCTTTAACAAAACGGGAAATTATTTGGTTAAATATAAACCTTTGTATGTACCAAGCTTTCCTTATTTGCCCATTTGTGTTGATAGCACAAGCCATACTATTGAAGTGGTAAAATTTGATGTGGACTTTATTATTAAAAATTCTGAAGACAGTGGTTATTACCTCTTTTTTGAAAAAGCCGATGAAACCGCTATTCCCTATCTTTGGAACTTTGGACACCCTGCATCAGGCAAAAAAAATAGTGCAACAATACCCAATCCAGAACACGATTATGGCGGAGATACTGGTACTTTTATGGTCTGTTTAATTGCAGAGAGCAAATTTGGATGTAGGGATACCGTCTGCAAGCCTTTGACCAATAAATTTTTTCCATATATTGTATTGTATAATTTCTTTTCGCCCAATGGAGATGGCTATAATGATGCTTATGACATCAAAATTGAGGAAGAAATTTTGTATCAAATAATAATTTATAACCGTTGGGGAACTGAGGTTTTTCAGGGTTCAAATGATGGTACAGCCAATGATGGGATTAATTGGAGCGGACGCATCAAAAACGTAGGCCCCATTTGTGCAGAGGGAACTTATTATTATAATTTCAACTATCAGTTTAAGGGTAGAAAAACAGAAAATAAAACAGTTTATGGGGTTATTACCCTAATGCGTTAATATTTCATTAATCCAAGCAAGGGCAATTTCATTTTGCTGGTCAATAGTCATATTTGAATTGTCTAAAATCTTGGCATCCTCCGCTTTTATTAACGGATTGATAGCTCTGTTGCTATCATTTTTATCCCGAAACCGGATGTTTTCCAAAATCTGCTCATAGGGCACATCAATGTTGGCCGTTGTTAGCTCCTTGTGTCTTCTTTTTGCACGTATTTCTGGGGCTGCGGTCATAAAAATTTTAAGTTCTGCTAGGGGTAAAACGTAGCTGCCTATATCTCTGCCATCCATAACAACACCACTTTCTTTAGCTAACAAACGCTGTTGCTCAACTAGGTTTTGCCGTATAATACCAATTTCACTAACCTGGCTAACCAAATTGCTCACTGCAGGCAACCTGATCTCAAAATTGATATTTTTAGAAAGGTAAAAACTATCTAAACTTCCCTCAACTTCATTGTACTTAAAGGTTACTTTCTTGGCTGCCAACAAAGTTTTTATCGCATCTTTATCGTTCAAGTCTATATCTTCTTCTTGCAGTGCATAAGTTATAGCGCGATACATGGCACCAGTATCAATAAATTTATAATCAAAATGATTGGCCAAATATTTTGAAAGGGTCCCCTTTCCACAGGAGGAATGGCCATCTATTGCAATGTTAATCTTCCTTTGTGTCATCTGTTTTTTTCTTTTTGGTGTACAAGCTGCTGATGTTAAATACAGCTGAAAACTGATTGGTCGTAATGCCTGGAAAAAAGGCGCTACTGGCATAATTAAAATGCACCTTATAAAGCTGAATGCCAAAACCCCAAGCAAAGCCTGTTAACTTTTTTCGTTCAGCAGGGCTTAGTTCTTTTCTCATTTGATGGTTATAGCCAATCCTAATATGTGTAAATTCGGTCAACATCAGTTCTGTACCCAATGTTATATGTCTTAAAATATTATCACCAAAGGTAATTTGCTTAGCTCCGTTATTACTGCTATTGTCTAAACTATTGTTTTGCACAGACCCATCTTGTGGAACATATCTCATATTAGGCTGTTGCAGATTATGGAGTAGCAGATTAAACCTAAAAGGGGTGTGTGCCAATCGTTTTGAGTAAGAAAGTTCTATGCGCAAAGGCATTCTCTCTTTTACACCAGCGGTATAGTTTTTTACAACCATGCCTACACTGCGTACCACCAACCCTAAATTGGTATTGCCAGAAGTATCCTGATAGTGTGCTCCTGCATCAAAAGCAAATCCATTAGCAAAATTGTTGTAAAACTGAGAGTAGACATATTTAAAGTTGCTTCCCACGGTAAGGCGCGGTTTAATTTCTTTTGAAGCACCAATGTAAAAGGCATAGTCATCCGCAGTAAATGTGCCAATTGACTGACCGGCATCATCATAGCCTGCAAATTTTCCATAGTTAACATAAAGAATGCCAGCATGAACATTGGTGTTTTTTAATCTTCCAGCATAAGAAACGTTTCCAAAGTTAATATCAGAAAGATAATTGTTGTAGGACATAGATAACCTGTTTTTCATAGATGAGCTAATCAATGCAGGGTTGCGCACCGCAACAGAGGGGTCTGCGCTAGGCTGTGCAATTACAGCACCTTGCAAGGCACTAACCAAAGGGGTTAATTTTAAATCCAAAAAAGCAAAAGTGTTTTTACCACCTGCTTGAGCCATGCAGCTATGCGCAAAGCAAAAAATACCAGTTAAAACAAAAAGTTTTTTCAATGTAACAAAGGTAATTCTTAATTCTTAATTTTTAATGATGAATGTAGAATTATGAATGTAGCATTACAATTTACGGTTTCATATTGACAAATTAAGTTGGATGTTATGTACAATTACCCATTCCTCATTGCCCTCATTGCGAATTGCTTATTTTTCAAATTGCTCATTCCCTCAATTGCCTATTGCAAATTGTCCTCATTGCTTATTAATTAACCCTCAAAAATCTTACTACCAATTCTAACCATCGTACTTCCTGTATTTTTGGCTATTAAATAATCACTACTCATACCAATACTGAGCTCATTAAAATAGGGTAAATTGGCAGTCATATTGTCCTTAATATTTTTAAAAATATGTTGAACCTGATTAAACTCATCTTTTATCTGTTGCGTGTTGGTTGTGTTGCTTGCCATCGCCATCAGTCCGTTGATGATTACGTTGGGATAAAGCTGCGTTAAATCTTTAGTAATCAATGCATTTAGCTCATCGATGCTTAGCCCAAATTTGGTTTCTTCTTGTGCAATGTGTAGTTGCAGCAAACAAGGTATTACCCGCTGATTTTTTTTGGCTTGCTTGTTTATTTCCTCTAGCAATGCGGCAGAATCTACAGAATGAATCATGGCAATGAAAGGCGCAATATATTTGACCTTGTTCTTTTGTAAATGACCAATCAAATGCCATTCAATATCATCAGGTAAGGCTTCTTTTCTCTCGATTAAGGCTTGAACTCTGTTTTCTGCAAAAATTCTGTGTTCCGCATCATAGGCACACTGAATTTCTTCTAAACCGCGATATTTTGAAACCACAATTAACTTGCAGTGATTCCCTAACTGTTCCTTTAAATCGGCAATGTTTTTTGAGATAGTTTCGCAATGCATAACAATAAAATTTTTTGTTTTGTATCTTTGCAAAGCTAATATGAAGATTGCAGGAACAAGCATTTTTTTTACATTGTTATTATTTTCGTGTATTCACGAAGACAAAATCCCTGATTATGTAATTTCAAAAGAACAAATGGCGGATATAATTTTGGATATGAACATTGCAGATGTTCGTTCATCAAGAAAAAATCAATCTGATGGTACCAAAGTATGGCAAAGGGATAATGACCTTACGCTCATATCCGAAAAATATAATATTCCTGATTCTGTGATTAAAAAGAGCTATGATTTCTACATTACCCACCCCACAATTTTTAAAGAAGTGCTAGCACTTTCTTTAGAAAAAGCAGAAAAACTAAGCCCTGAGGTTGAAATAGGGGATATTGGTAGTAAAGACAGTTTATTGAATGAAGATACGTTATCCGTCCTCGGAAATTGAGCAACAAATAGGCTTTGGTTTTGTTAGAAATTGGCTTGTAAATGCTGCCGTAAGTGATGGTGGCAAAAAACTTTGTCAAAACTTATTACCACATAAAAACTATTCCGATTTTGTAAAAATGCAGGCAGAGGTGTCTGCCAGATTGAGCCTTGAAGCGCATCAACCCGGTGCTTTACGCTTGAATAAATGGATTGCTATTCCACAAAATATTACGAAAACTAAAATTGAGGGCTATTATTTATCCATAGACGAGGTGAATGATTTGCGCTCGTTTTTAGATTTGGCAGTGCATGTTTTTAGTCAAATTAACAAATTAGATACGGCATTTGAACCCCTGTTTCCATACAGTTCAGCAACCGATAACTTATCCAATATTCTTAAGCAAATTCATCAGTTAATCGATAAAAAAGGGTTGATTAATCCCAAAGCAAGCCCCACTTTATACAAACTATTAAACCAAAAGGATTCACTGGAAAATGAATTGCAAAAAACATTGCGACAAGCATTTAAGGAGATTAGAAAGCAGGATTCAAGCATAGATTTAGAACCCGGTGTAAGAAATGGAAGGTATGTTATCCCTGTTAATACCAGTATGCGGAATACTATAGAAGGAGTGGTGCAAGGTGAGTCTGCTGGAGGGAAAATTAGTTATATTGAACCTTTGGCGGTGATACAAACCAATAATTTGTTGGCGGATATTACTTTTGATATTAACCGAGAAATTGAGCAACTTTTAAAAGCACTAAGTGCGAATATAGCCCCTTTTGTAAATGAGATTTTGTTTGCGGAAAAGAAATTGGTGTATTTGGATTTTTTACAGAGCATTGTAAAGTTTAGCCTCCATTTTAAAGCAATAATGCCTTTGCTGACTGCCAAAAATGAGCAGGTAAAGGTATTGGATGCCAGACATCCACAATTGCAAGAGCACTTAACAGAACTAAAAAGGAAAGTTATTCCTTTAAGTTTCACTTTTGACAATGCCAATAGAATTATGCTCATAAGCGGGCCGAACGCTGGGGGCAAGTCCGTTGCTTTGAAAACATTTTGTGTTGCCCAATTTGCTGCGCAATGTGCCTTGCCAATATGTGCTTTAGAAGGTGCCAGCACCATTTGGTTTGATAATTTTATGACCGATGTTGGGGATAACCAAAGTATGGATTCTGACTTGAGTACCTACAGCGCCCATTTGGTAGCGATGAAAAACTTTTTGACACCTAAGAATGGAAAAACTTTTATAGCCGTTGATGAAATTGGAGCAGGGACAGACCCGCTGTTAGGCAGTCCGATGGCGGAAGCGATGCTCAATAATTTTGATGAGAATAATTATTATGGCATTGTTACTACGCATTTTAGTAACCTAAAAAGTATGGCAGATAAAGGCAATGGTATTTTTAATGCTTCCATGTTGATTGATACACAGAAAATGGAACCGCTTTTTCAGTTGGTTATTGGTAAGCCGGGCAGTAGTTTTGTTTTTGAGTTGGCACAGCGTACTGGAATTCCCAATAAAATTATCAAACTGGCTCAATCCAAAACCAGTAAAGACCATGCTAAAATTGATTTTTTATTGGCAGATTTGGATACTAAGCAAGCAGAACTTTTTAAAGCCAAACAAAATGCGGATAAAAAACTGCTTGAACTTAATAAGATGATTGCTGATTATGAAACCCTAAAAAGCAATTTAGTCAATGCCAAACAGCAGATTTTAAAACAAGCCAAAGAGGAAGCATCTGTTATTCTTAGCAGTGCCAATAAGCAAATAGAACGCACGGTTAAAGAGATAAAAGAGAAAAAGGCAGCAAAAATTACGGTGCAAAATGAAAAGCAAAAAATTGCTAAAACCCAAGAGAAAATTAAGACGGAAGATGCTGATTCAGCGCTGAAAGTGACGGCTCCTGTTTTAGAAAAACACCCTTGGAAAGTAGGCGATTTTGCCAGCATTGATAACCAAACCTCTCCTGTAGAGATTGTTGCTATCAAAAATAAAAAGGCAGAGGTTATTTTTCAAAATACCCGAACATTTATTGCGCTAGATCGTTTGTATTTCACCAAAGGTACGCAGCAGCCAAACAGCAGTAAAAGTATTCGGCAAATTATTAGCAGCAAGTTAGAGAGTTTTTCTCCTCGCCTTGATTTAAGGGGAAAAAGGGAAGAAGAGGCTTTGCAAATACTCACGCATTATTTTGATGATGCCTTTGCGCTTGGTACGAGCGAGGTTAAAATTATTCATGGAAAAGGGGATGGTGCTTTAAAAAGGGCAACGTCACAATTTTTAAAAACTTTATCTTTTGTAAAAGAATGGAGTTACGAGCATGCAGAAAGAGGGGGAGAAGGGGCAACTTTGGTGAGATTGAGGTAGGGGTTTTGGGGCAAAGTAAATTTGAAAAGAAATATATTGGCTGGTTGGTGGCGGAACACCAACCAGGGAGAAAATATGTTTCTTTTTCATTTCTATTTTATTGCAAAATAATCCAATTATTTAAGAAATAATCTAATTTTTAGCATTATTGAATACAAAACTACCTCCAATATTAAAGTCGTTTTTTATAGAAATTAATTTACAGATAATGAGATATTTAAGTATATTTATAAATTTAATATGAACATAACCGAAATTTTTGTGTTTATTTGTTCGAATTTAAAAAAACAAAAAAATGGAACATTTAAAAATCGCTAGCGACAACTATGTTGCTTTTACGTTCTTCATCGGAACAATGGCTATGATGGCCGCTTCTGTCTTCTTCTTTTTCGAACTAAACAATACGTCACCAAAATGGCGTACCTCTGTTTTAGTTTCGGGTCTAATCACTTTTATTGCAGCAGTTCATTACTATTACATGAGAGGCTACAATCTGGAAACTGGTGAATCACCAACTTTTTTCCGCTATGTAGATTGGATTTTGACAGTGCCTTTGATGTGTATTGAGTTTTACTTAATCACTAAAAAAGCGGGTGCAAAAATTAACTTGTTATGGAAATTGATTTTCGCTTCTTTAGTGATGTTAGTAACTGGCTACATTGGCGAAACAATAGACACAGGAAATAGCGTGCTATGGGGTGTGATTTCTGGTGCTGCTTATTTCTATATTGTATATTTAGTTTGGTTTGGCGAAATTGCAAAATTAGCACAAACAGCTGGTACACAAGTAGCAAAAGCTGTAAAAGTATTGGCTTGGTTCGTATTGGTTGGTTGGGCTATCTATCCTCTAGGTTACATTTTAGGTACTCCAGGTGGATTATTCGGTATTCAATTGGTTAGCGATCCTGCTGCAGCAACTCATGCCATGGATATAGTTTATAACATTGCAGATGCTATTAACAAAATTGGTTTTGGTTTAGTAATTTACGCTTTAAGCAGAAATTCTGAAGATTAATTCAATTTAGACAAAGTAAAGGGATGGTGTAATTTAATTATATCATCCCTTTTTTATTGCTTTAAAGGCAAATTTGTTTTTGTCAATTTATTATTGAAAAATCACTAGGTTCCTTATCCTCAGAAATTGTTTTATATAAATTGAAAGGCAACAATACACCTGTCTTTCTAATCTTTTTTATGCTAGTCCATAAATCCTTTATTGCTGGAAACCCAAAAATTAGAGGAAAAAGACGCATAGCGAAGTGCCAAAACATCAAATTTAACACTAACAAGTTAGAGAAATTACCAATATCAACCACCTCGTTCCATGTATTTAAATTAATTGAACTCATCAAAGCAAGAGCAACAATTTCTATGGTCAACGTAATCCATAATAAATATTTAAAGAAATGCAGTTTGCGTTTAAGAGCAATTTGAAAATAAAATAAATACAAAAAATTTAGAAAAATCATTAAGAATGGAACAAGAGAGACGTACATATTAATAACAATTATGATACAATAAGGGATAATGAAATACTTTTTCAATAAGGTATAGTATAATATTTTAGTCTTCATAATACTGCATCCCGTGCTGGTGTAAGTTTTTGATTTGTTCCAATTTTGCAGTTATAGCTGTCTAAAAGGTGTAAATTCAAGATTGTTATTTTTATGTAATACAAAGGTAGGGAAAATAATCGCCCCAACTAGTTAGGTTTCCACTTTGGGGTCTTCGACTCACGTTGTACAACGCGAGCGAGACCCCAAAGGCAGATTGTATTATTACTTTACCCCCACAAATATACCCAATACCACCAAATCCCCAAATTCTATTTCTCCCTAGAACAACCCAACATTTCCATTTTTCAGGATATCCTTTCCATCAGTTGAGTAAAGTTTTCTTGCTGTTCACTAAAATTTTTAATGCGTTAGCATTAATTTTTAATGGGTTTGCTAAAATTTATCATCCGTTAATTTAAATTAATAATTAGCTTACTATTTTTTTTTATCCGTTAACAATTTTTTATCCATTTTTTATAAAACTAACAACCAATTTTACCCAACTAACTACAAGGAATTATCATCTAATCAAAAATATACATCATCTAACTACAATTTTACTTTAGCTAACTATAAAATTGTGTCAACCCAAGCCAAAAAAATGCTGGCTAACACCGAAAAATAAGGCTTTTCGGTAGAAGTAGGGTTTTTCTGTTTTGTGGATGGTTTAGGCAACTCTCTTCGTAGAGTTAGCGCAGCGTAACGATGTACATAGTTATACGAAGTACTTATAGAATAGAGTCTCTGACTCTTTATAGCAACAGCCTGTTTATCTATGTATTTGAAATTACATATTCAATTTGCTCAATAAGGTTATCCAAGTCGCTTTCTATTATTGTCCAAACAATTTCATAGTCAATGCCAAAATAGTCATGAACAATTCTGTTTCTAAAACCACGAATTCTATTCCATTCAATTTCTGAATTAATTATTCTGAAATCAGGATCTATTCTATTAGCCGCTTCACCAATAATTTCAAAGTTTCTTACAACTGCATCAATAGTCTTATCATCATTTAAAAATGAGTCAAAGTCTAAATTTGTTGTATAACGCTTGATTTTCATGGCTGATTCAAGCATGTCTTCAAGAAGTAATATTAAATCGCGTTTAGACATAAGTCAAGTCCGATTGAATTTTTTGGTAATACTTGTCTTTGACTCCTTTTCTTGACACCAAATCGACTTTAAATCCAATTAGTTTTTCGAGTTCCTCGGCCAAGTCTATAAAACGTATGCCTATCTTCTCATTAAACTCAACTAATAGGTCAAGGTCGCTTTCTTGTTTCTGCTCTCTTCTTGCATACGAACCGAAAATTGCTAAAGATTTAATAGGATATTCTGAAAATAAACGCTGTTTATGTTTCCCTAAAGTGATTTCTATTTCTTGAAGCGTTTTCATAAATCAAAACTACGATATTTTTTTGAAATATTATTAATGTCAGAATTTTGTTTTTTACCACAGTTCTTCGTTGTAAGAAGTACATACAGAATAGAGTCTCTAACTCATTATAAAAAATAGCATAAAATATTTTATCCCAATCTTTACCTTAAATTTGCAGTTCATGACACAAAAAATCAAAAATACATTGGCTTTTTTGGGGATTGCCTTTTTGGCAGTAATCAACCTACAAGCGCAGGATACAACAGTGGTTTCTGCTTTCAATTATGGCAGTAAAACCCGTGATACCGTAATTGCTTTTCCAACAGGCAATCAAAGCTATCAAAAAATACTGATGTATTACAATATGCGTTGCAAAAATGCCAATGTTTCTACCGGTGCTAACAGGAATTTAGGTTGTGGTGAGTGGGATTATAGTTGCAATACCTATTTAACAGACTCTAGCAAAGCCGATTCTTTTTTATCCAGCATCAAAGAGTATGACTTTTTGGGTGTCACGGGTTCTACATTAAGTTACAACAATGCACCGCAGTTTAACTATCATCGCTCTTGGCAAAGAAATGTAAACTTACAAAACATTATTTCAGAAGATAGTTTTAAAATAGGTTTGGGTGCTTTGCCTAAATCTGATTTGATGCCAAAAAGTAGCCAAGCTGTAAAATCTTATGCCCTTTATACCTTAGCGGAAATGCAAGCAGCAGGACTAACTGTTGGAAATATCAATGCCCTTTTCTTAGATGCAACAACAGCTGGCAAAGTAAACAACCTACAAATAAGGTTGAAAAATAGCCTATATGACTCCTTAAATTTAGGGATTGACCATGATAGTTTTATGCAAGTTTATAGCAACAGCCCAACATTTGCCATGGGTAACAATAGGCTTCAATTCTATAATGATTTTGTTTGGGATGGTATTTCCAATATTTTGGTTCAGTTTTCCTATAGCAATACTGAAGGGGTAAACAGCCCTGTTTTTAATGGTTTTGATGATGGCATTCCTAAAAGTAGTTTTGCTTTTGCAGGAAATGCCTTTAGTTTTAAAGGCAACAGTTATATTGAAACCAACAGTTACAAAGGTTTATTGGGTACACAAGATAGAACGATAGATGCTTGGATAAAAACCACCACTGTAGATGGCGAAATTGTTAGTTATGGTACGGATAGGTCTGGAGAAAAATGGGTTTTTAGAATTAATGGAAATGGTGCTATTCGCGTTGAAATAAACGGTGGGTATATTGTGGGTTCAACCAATATTTTAGACAATCAATGGCATCATGTGGCTTGTGTTTTTACAGGTACCATGCTTAGTGAAACTAAATTGTATGTTGACGGTAAACTAGAATTGGTGGGTGCTATAGTTGATTTGGCGGTAAATACCACTACGGGCATTAATTTAAGAATCAATAGAGGGGTTAACAATCGCTATTTTGAAGGAGATATTGATGAAGTAAGAGTTTGGGATATCGCCTTGAGCGCTACACAAATTTCACAATACTTTAAAAATAAGGTGCTTCCAACTAATAGTTTGTACAGTAACATCATGTTGCATTATGATTTTAATCAAGGCAGTAGCAATAAAGTAATTATAGATTATTCTGCTAAGGGAAACCATGCAACTGTAAAAGGAATTGAGGCATACAGTGGTTTTTTGCCCAATCAGATTTTTAAGGACTTTGTTGTTGTAAACAGACGACCTAATATTCAGTTTTTACGGGGGACTTATATGCAAACTAAGGATTCTATAGCTTATTTTGACAGTTTGGTGCAACCCTTTGTTTTGGTTAAACGTTATCAGATTTATCCGAAGCCAAACGCCATTGCTAACGATAGCGTTGCAGAAATAGAAAATAAGGAAGTTTGGAATTCTGCAAATAAAAAGTATTATTTTTCAGAAAATGGATTGCCGTATGACTCTGCAAACATTAGCACTTCCGCCACCATTAGCAATACTACAGACCTACCTTATTTTCGCAGATATGCATCAGCATTTGAGATTATGTCTTTTGTAACACCGTATGGAATTGGATTGGATTTTGGAACAGAAGGAAAAACTTGGATTTTTGATGTAACGGATTTTACGCCCATTATGAAGGGTAATAAACGTTTGTTTATGAGCCGTGGCGGTGAGTGGCAAGAAGAAATGGATATTAAATTTATGTTCATCAAAGGAACTCCCGCAAGAAATGTTTTGGACATTGCACAAATTTGGCCAACAGCCATATATCAACCCAATTATACGCAAATACTAGAGAACAAGGCTTATTTTCCACCAATAAATTATGCCATAAATCCCCTTGGTAAAAGTTTTAAGGTGCGCTCTGCTATCACCGGGCATGGTGGCGAAGGTGAGTTTATTCCTAGAAACCATTCGATAACGGTTGAGGGTAAAACCTATAACAGCACTGTATGGAAAAAATGCGGTAACAATCCTGTTTTTCCTCAGGGTGGCACATGGATATATGACCGTGCAGGTTGGTGTCCAGGCATGGCTACCGATATTAATGAGTATGACATAACTGCCCAATGTTTGGGAAAAACTTCAGTGGCCATGGATTATCAAATCGATGCTGGTTCAGGAGATTCTCGTTATATTGTTAACAATCAAATAGTAACTTATGGTGCCTATAATTACACCCATGATGCAGCCTTAACGGAAGTTATAAGCCCTAGTAAGCGACCAGAATATGCCAAAACAAATCCAACCTGTGTTTCGCCACAAATTAGGATAAAAAATACGGGTAGCACTGTGCTTATCAATGCCAAAATTGACTATTGGGTAAATGACAAGAATAATAAAAAAACACAAGTTTGGTATGGCAATTTGAAACCCAATGAAGAAACTATTTTTACCATTGATGTAAACCAGTCGGTTTGGTCAACTGCATTTAAAACGAACAGTTTGTTTTATGCCTCTATTGTAGAAGCAAATGGCATGGCAGACGAAAATACTGGAAACAATACGGTTTCAAGCGAGTTTGATATACCAGAGGTATTGCCTAATCATATTATTGTTTTTATCAGGACGAATGGTGCTGGTGCAGAAAACTCTGTTTCAATTGTAGATGATTGGGGAACCAAGGTTTATGAAAGAGTAAATATGGCTTCAAATACGTTTTACAGAGACACTGTAAAATTGGGTCTTGGCTGCCACACTTTTAGTATGAAAGACAGTGATAATGACGGTATAAACTTTTGGGCAAACAATGATGGAGCTGGATATGCTAGAATTTTGACGGTTGGCGGTGGCTATAACAAAACATTTCAACCAGATTTTGGCAGTGAAATTAATTTCTCTTTCACGGTTAATCATCAATTAGCGGTTTCACAAATTGATAATGATAATTTGATTACCTGTTACCCTAACCCTACCAATGGCTTAATTTATTTGGATGGTCAAGGAGTAGGCAATGCTACTTACACTGTTTACAATGCCATGGGGCAAATGGTTCAGCCAAAAGCAAGCAATGACACGGACAATTTAATCTTTGATTTTTCTAGTTTCCCAAAAGGGATGTACTTAATTCATTTAGAAACTGAAAATGGAATCGTTGTTAAAAAGATTTTGGTGGAGTGATTGTTAGTGTCCCGATGTACATCGGGAAGTGTTGAATGGTTAATTTTGAATGTTTAATGAGTACCGTCCATTGCGAGTGAAGCGCAGCAATCTCAATGATTATTAATTCTTTGCAGTCGGGTCAGATGTACATCTGACTTCCAACCCGAATGTGCATTCCCTAAAGTGGAAGCACTCTTTAATCCTAATATCCAAAAAGCTTGCCTAAATCAATTTCTTGAAAAGTACCGAGTGTTTTAAGGTATTTTATATCCAAAACAGTTTTGTCACCCACAATACAGTAATTAAAAGGCGCTTGCGCATAAAGTTGATTGTGGTAGTTTGCTATATCCGTAATGTTATAGCTCTGAATTTGGGCATATTCGCCAGGCTTATAATTATCTTCCAAGCCCATTTTCATCAAGGTTTTATTGAAAAAAAGCAATCCTGTTTTCTGAATTCTTTCGGTATTCATTTCAGAAATAGCGGCAGATTTAGCCTGTGTAAAATTAGCTTCATTTAACGGCAAATCTTGGTGCAGCGCATTCATTGCTATGATGGCATCTTTCATTTTATCGCTTTGGGTTCCCACAAAAGAGAAAACGGTGTTGTACTCGCCTTTTTCATTCGCTAAACTTGATACAGAATAGGAAGAATATGCCAAAGATTTAGATTCTCTGATGGTTTGAAAAACAACACCACTCATACCGCCACCAAAATAGTTGGTGTGCAACTCATTAATCGCCATTTGGTTGATGTCAAACATGTTGGCTCGCTTTGTCCATGATATTTGTGCTTGCACCATGCCATCATATTGTGCAAAATAAACATTGGTTTTTTCAGTACCCACTTTGGTAAATACTTTTTTGTTAGGTGCAGGTAACCATGCTGTTGGTAATTGATGCAAATCAGTTATGCTATTTTTAACAATGTCTTGCTCTGCAGGGCCATAGTACATAACCGTATGTTTGTAATTCATCATTTTTTTAATATAGTCAATCAATTGCTGAGCAGTAATGTTGTCCAAATCACTGTTGTTTATTTGATAGTTAAAAGGATTGTCTGCACCGTAAATTGCGTAAGATCTCAAGGCTCTACTTATTGAGCCCTTATCTGACTTGTTGTTTTCGCGTTCTGTTTTAATATCCTCTATCATACTTGCAAATGCATCTGTATTGATACTTGGATTGCTAAACAATGACTCAAATAATTTAACCGAACTTCCAAAATTAGATTGAATCCCAGAAAGATAAACGTAACTTTCATCATCTCCTGTAAAAACAGAAAACGTGCTGCCCAACTGATAAAATTCTTGTGCTACAGCATCTGCGCTCTTTATTCCAGCGCCTACATAACTAAGGTATTGCACTGCCAATGGCAACATTTTATCATGAAATCTGCCCAAATCCAACACATAATATAAAGTGAACAAATCATTGGTTGTATTTTTTACATACCAATAAGGTGCATTTTTAATGCTGTCTATTTGCAGTTCTTTTTTAAGGTCGGTAAATTGTGGTTTGATAGGGGTAACCTTTTCAGCAATGATATTAGTCACAAAACCAGACGTTTTACCCCTGTTAAGTTCAACGGGTGTAATTTTTGGTTTATCAATTTGCTCAGATTTTTCTGGTTTTCCTTGCATTTTGTATATCACCGCATGCCCTTCTGTATAATACTCCTTAACGAAATCTATAATTTCCTGTTTGGTAATTTTAGATTTATAATATTCTCGGTTGTAATACTCCATCCATTCAGTTTCATAAATAAAAGCTGAACTTAAATCATCGATGATACCACTGTTGCTTTCATAAGATTTAATTTTAGAAATACGATTGTCTAAAGTGATGCTCTCCATCAAACTGTCACTAAATTTACCTTCTTTTAAAAGGTTCAATTGCTCTTTGATTTGCCTTTCTACTTCCTTAAGTGTTTGTCCATTTTTTGGATTTCCAAAAAGGTAATGCAGGGTATAGTCTTTCATTCCATTGATATAAGAAGCGGCATTGAGTACTTTTTGAGATTTAACCAAATTCAAATCAAATAGCCCTGCTGATGAGTTGCTTAAAAGCATGTCTACCATTTCCGCCATTACCGCTTCTTTGGTGTTGGTGCCAGGCAGTCTGTAACCAATCCAAACAGAAGGCTCTGTTGAGCCCGTAATTTCAAAAGTTTGTGGCTTGCCCGTTGGATATTCTACCCCAAATTTAAACTCAGGCACAACTTTAGACTGCATGTAAGAAAAATGCTCAACAATCATGTTGATGGTACTGTCAAAACCAAAATCGCCTACCATAATGATAGCCATATTGTTGGGTACATAATAAGTTTTGTAGTATTCTCTAATTTTAAGTAATGAAGGATTTTTAAGGTGTTCAACAGTCCCGATGGTGGTTTGGGTTCCGTAAGTATGTTTTTTGAATAAGGCTGCATCCATGGTTTCAAAAACTTTGCTGTAATCATTGTCCATGCTGATATTTTTTTCTTCATATACTGCTTCCAACTCCGTATGGAAAAGGCGTAAAATAGGATTTCTAAATCGCTCGGACTCAATTTCTAACCAACGGTGCACTTCGTTGTTGGGAATGGTATTTACATAAACCGTTTGTTCTACACTGGTATAGGCGTTGGTGCCAGTGGCTCCAATAACTTGCATCATTTTATCATATTCATTGGCAATGGCAAATTTAGAAGCCAAGTTGCTGATGCTATCTATTTTGGTGTATATTACTTTTCTTTTTGCCTCGTCTTTGGTGGAGTTGTAGTTTTCATACAAAGCATCTATTTGATCTAAATAAACTTTTTCTTTGGCAAAATCGAGTGTGCCGTATTTATCCGTACCTTTAAAAAGCATGTGCTCTAAGTAATGCGCCAATCCCGTATTGCTGGCAGGGTCATTTTTGCTTCCTGCTTTCACTGCAATGCGTGTATCAATGGTTGGACTGCTTTCATTTCTGGCCATGATAATGGTTAAGCCATTTTTCAAAGTGTATTGTCTAACGGGGATAGGAGAGGAATAGACCTTACAAACCCAATCGTCAGACTTTTCAATTCCATAGGTATTGATTCTTTGTTGGGCATTGCTAATGGAAGGTGCAATTGAGATAAGAACGAAGGCATAAGTTGCTAATAAAGTTCTTTTAAAATTTTGGTGTAATTGTTGCATTGTTTTGTTTGAGCAAATTAACTGCCAAAATTCATTTATTGTGGCAGTAGTTGCAAATGTAATAGATGAATTATGTTATTTAATAGAAATATGAAATTGTTGGCAATAGTGTTTTGTGGAGTTGTCTTTTCTTATTCCGCAACGATTAAAGCACAAACGCAGGACACGGATACCACCAAGCAATTGGTTTTGGAAATTGGAGATACCCTTACTTTTAAAACTTATTGCGAAAATGGAACTTTTAATTTTATTGATTTGTATACCAAAACGCGTTATACAGATTCAATATTGAATTTTAATTACTTTACAGGAGAAGGTTTTCACAATGCTTTTTTTGGTTCAGGAGATTTTGATGCCAAAAGATTGCCTTGTTCTTATAATGGGCAAAAGTTTACAATTATCAGCACACAATATTTTATGGATAAAAATACAGGAGAACAGCGGTTTGTTGTTTTTGCGATGTTAGAAGATTGGCGCAAAGTGGCATGGATAGAGTTTATTGATGCCTATGAATCTGGTGAAATTGTATTAGATTGATGCTTCCGTTCAATAGGGCTTAAGCCCATTCGTATTGAACGGGTATATTCCATCAACCTAAATCCTTGTATTTTTCAATCCCGTATTTTAAAATTAATTCATCCACCTCATCATCATATGATTTTTTGCTATGATGTGTTTCCTAATTTCTAATGTAACTCCGTACTTTCTCAATCATTGACTCGGACACTGAAACTGCATAATACTCATCTTGCCACTCAAATTGCTCAGTAGTCAAATTATTTTTATTTATCCAAAAAGAAGATTCTCCTTTTATTAATTGCATGGTTTTTTGAATTGTTTGATCTGCACCGAATGAAATTAAGCAATGGCAATGTTCAGCATATCCATTGACGAAATCAATAAAAATTCCTTTTTTTAGGGCGTTCTCTTGGATGTGCTTCCATACTTTTACACGCAGTTCTTTAGAATGCAAATAAGGCACTCTGTTTTTTGTACTCCACACAAAATGAATATATACTTTTATAAATGACATGTTGTTATGGTTTTATTTGATTGATTAATTGAAATTTTTGCCAAACCCATTTCAAAATATATTACTGTCAAAATGACTTATAATTTGTTAATGAAGATAAAAGGCATCATATTTGAAGTCTTATAAATACAAAACAAATACATTATACAATCATGGCATTACAAATAACAGACAGCAATTTTAAAGAGACAATCGGTGTAGCAGACAAGCCCGTATTGGTAGATTTTTGGGCAGAGTGGTGTGGTCCTTGCAAAATGATTTCTCCTATTGTGGAAGAACTTGCAGAGGAATTAGGAGACACAGTAGTGATTGGAAAAATGAATGTGGACGAAAATCAAACAATTCCTAGTGAATTTGGTATTCGCAGCATCCCAACCTTATTGATTTTCAAAAATGGTGAGATTGTAGACAAAATCGTGGGTGCATTGCCAAAACATACCATCAAGCAAAAGCTTGAGGCACAAATGTAATTGACCTAAAAAATTATTTTCCTCCGTTTGCTTTCAGATCGGCTATGCAGTTTGCATCCAAATTGGGTGGATTGCTATTGCCAATGAAGTTTGATAAAAAATCGCCCGATTCTACAGCGTAGTACATTAAACAGTTTTTATCGTTACAATGGTGTCCATGTGGCTCATCTTGATGATAGGTTTGCATGGCAGTCCCAACATTTACCAAACCCATTAAATGACCAATTTCATGGCGTAAAACTGTTTGTAATACGAAGTTTTCACTCGGTTGACCAAAACCACCCGTCAATTCTCTTATCCTTCCACCCATAATAGCCATAGAGGTATTTTGATAAGCCAAGCCTAAGACATTATTCTCGCTATAGCTTCCTTCTGTAATAAATAAAAATATGGCTAAAGCTTTGCCATTGTTATATTCCTTGCGGGCATTTTTTTCAAACGTTGATATATCGTTGATTGAGTAGGGTGCTAGTCCAGGGTTGTTTATGGTAGAAGATTTAATTTCAATACCATTGGGTTTATTGGATAAACTTTCTATAAACGATTTAAAACTAGTTAGCACGGTATTGTCCAACTCAAAACCTTCAACTGCAATAATTTCCAGGACGATTTTATCATATTTACTGGCTGAAAGTATATCATTTGCAGATTCGCCAACGGATTGTTGATTAGATTTTTGATTGTTTGCTTCCTTATCCTTTTTACAGCTTAATGGTATAATTAAAAATGCCAAAACTATTCCGTATAAAATCTTCCTCATCTACTTGTTTTTTAGTCACCAAAGATATTAATTAATTTTTAATTGATGGGTTTTAATCTGTTGCATGAGAAGGATTTTATCAATTAATTATGGTAACAAATAAAATATGATATTAGGCTGACGCAAAAAGCAGTTTTAACAAATAATTAAGCAATCATTAACAAAACAATCCTATACTTTTGCAGCGAAAATTTTATATAAAAATGAAAAAAATATTACTACTCGCTTCTGTTGCCATGTTTGGTAGCCACATAGCGGCTCAAATTACCATTACGTCTAACAATGTAATTCATGCTGGGCAAAAAATTACGCAGTATTCAGATCAATCTACTACCGTTTCTCTTAAAGTTGGAGGGTCTGCACAGCAAACTTTTGATTTTTCTAATTTGCTAGCAGAAGATTCTACCAAACTTAATTTCTTTAATCCAGATTGGAAACCATCCGTTGGTAATTTGGTTGCAGGTGCAAATTTAATTGCTGAGGATGCTGGAGATTATACTTTCTTGAAAAAAACAAGTGCTTCATTAAAATTAGTCGGGAATGCGAATGATACGGGCAATGGTCCATTGGAACTTGATGTTTATGAATATCCAATAATGTATTTTCCAATGAGTTATGGTACTGTTATAAAGGATTCTTCAGTTATTAGCGCAGAAAAATCTTATTTCGGCATGTCTCCAGGAATGGGTGCTCCTGTAATTGACTCTTTTGAGGTAATTTTTAAAGAGAGGTACACTTTCAAAGGTGTTGGTCAAGGTTCTGTTAAATTACCCAGCAATCTTACAATTGATAATGCATTGATGATTGAGACCACCACTGAAAATTATGTAGTTATTAATTATTACTCTCTTGGGAAATGGAGTACATTACCTACATCATATTACAGCTTTGTCGATGAGTCAGCAACCCCAGACTCCAGTTTTTCTCATATTTGGTGGACAACTAAAGAGAATTATGGTTTTCCATTAGTGCAATATGAATTTTACCTTGGCGATGATTCAACTGATAATGTTGATTATATTTCATCTGATGCGAAAGCTACTGCCACTATGGGTACAAACATAGTTTCAGTTTCTGTTTATCCAAACCCAAGTGCAGATGTTTTGCTTTTCAGTGGTCTTACAAATACCAACGCTAAGGCAATGGTGATGGATATGCAAGGAAAAACAGTTTTGTCAACTACTTTAGAAAATAACAAATTGGATATTGCACAATTGGCATCAGGTAACTATGTTGTTAATGTTACCAATGGTGATGAAGTGATACAAATTAAAATTACCAAAGAGTAATACGTTAATTAATAATTTAAGTAAAGCTAAAAAGCCCTGACACATTCTGTGTCAGGGCTTTTTATTTAGTTATTTTTGAATGTATTGCTAGTATTGTTCTTTTTCAGAAGGAAAGTCTTTTGATTTTACATCCTCAATATAATGGGCAACAGCACCTTTAATTACTTCAAATAAATTGGCATATCTTCTTATAAATCTAGGACTAAAGTCTTTGTTAATTCCTAACATATCATGCAGTACCAACACCTGTCCATCAACGCCATTGCCAGCGCCAATACCAATAACTGGGATACTAATGCTTGCTGCCACTTTTTTTGCCAAATTGGCAGGAATTTTTTCTAAAACCAATGCAAAACAACCATTTTTTTCAAGCAATTGGGCATCACTAATTAATTTTTCGGCTTCGGCTTCATCTTTAGCCCTAACAGCATAGGTGCCAAATTTATAAATAGATTGGGGTGTCAATCCAAGATGACCCATTACTGGTACACCAGCGGTTAAAATTCTCTGTATACTTTCTATTACCTCAAGACCACCCTCAAGTTTTACGGCATGTGCACCCGACTCTTTCATTATTTTGATAGCACTGTCCAAAGCCGTTTTACTGTTTCCTTGGTAGGATCCAAACGGTAAATCCACTACCACCAAGGCTCTTTGCACTGCCCTAACAACACTGCTGGCATGATATACCATTTGGTCAAGTGTTATTGGCAAGGTAGTTTCATGTCCTGCCATAACGTTACTGGCAGAATCGCCCACCAAAATTATGTCAATACCAGCATCATCCACTATTCTGGCCAATGAAAAATCATATGCAGTAAGCATACTTATTTTGGTGCCAGCATCTTTCATTTCCTGTAGCACATGCGTTGTTATACGCGTTGTTTTGTTAAAATCTTTTTTCATAAAATTGTCTTAGGCGTAATACTCTTCTTTTACAAATATAGTAAATTCAATAAAATTTAACGCAGGTGCATAAAGTTTTTCAGGATCAATAGGAATGTAATTTTTCCGAAAAATAAATCCTGTTCCATCATCCAAGCTATCCCTAAATAAACTGGTGTCAGATTGCATTTTTTGTGTCATCCAATCAATTTGCCGTGTCATAAAGAGTACTTTCTTTCGTAAAATACTATCACTATCTCGCAATTTTGCCAACTCACTACTGAGGTAGTTGATTGTACTGTTGGCATTTTTTAATCCAATTTTGGTGTCGTTTAACTGCTCCGTAGTTGCATTTAAAGTTTGTCTATTGGTTTCTAGTTTGGTAGAAAGCACATTCACGGCATCTCCTTCTGTTCCGCTTTGCACGGTCTTTTTAAAGAGTTCTAAACCTAGTATAGAATCGTTGAGTTTCCCTATTTTACTATTCAAACTGTTAATTTCATCTTGTAGTTTTAAATTTTTATTTTCTAAAGCTTTAATGGCGGCAATGTTGCTTTCATCATTAGCTTTCATGGCTTTAAGACGTTCAAGCTCCATCGATTTTTGCTTGTTATCTTCTTTTAGTTTTGTAATTTGATCAGTTAAAATATCCTGCTCGCTTTTATCCATGTTTATGATAGGAGGGTCGGTTTTAATCACAAAACTTTTGCAATATGCGTGAGAAAGGCTACCAATAAAAAGCCCTAGAGAGCCTTTGGCATATTCTATTTCCGTAAAACTATAGATAAACTTGTTGTTAAAATAAAGGTCGTAAACACGCTGATAGCACTTAACTTGCAATATGTTTTTCTTTTTATTTAAAATATCCTTGTCTTTTATCCATCCATCCGTTTCTGGTGTTCCGGTATAATAACTTTTGGTTCCACCCAATTTAGAAACCCTGTAACTTCGCTTATTATTAATTTCAATTAAAATACCGCCATTGGATGCTTCTTGCCCAGAGAGTAAAACACCTACACGCTGATTTTTGGACTTGCCCACAAACTCAAAAAGTGTAATCAGTTCATAATTGGTTTGTGGTTCAATTTTGGGAAAAATATAATTACCAGTCGTTTCGTTAATTCTTTTCATTTCATATTTACCATCCTGCGTTATAGCAATGTTGTCTGTGGTAAATGTTTGAGGCCAAGTGCTAGACATGGTTGAAAAATTTTCTTCCATAAGCGTATGGTCAAATTTTTTGGTTATTTGCTGTCCGTTTGTAAATTGTGACAACATTAACCCTATTAATATAAATAATAACCTCATATTTGTACTTTCAAAAATGAGTGCAAAGGTAACATTATTCAAATTTAAAATAACAAGAATAAACAAGAGGTCTATTTGGTCACTGCTTATTTTGTTTTTGGCAGTCCAGTTTTCTTGTAAAAACGATTTAGAAATCAATGCGCCTTACAAAGAAACCTTTGTAATTTTTGGTTTGTTGGACATCAATGCTGATACACAATTTATAAAAATTAACAAAGCTTTTTTAACTGATGAGCAAAGCGTTAAGGAAGTGGCATTGGTGCCAGACAGTGTTTATTTTAATGATTTAAAAGCCGAATTGATAGAGGAGAGCAGTGGAAAAAAAATAGCATTACTACCTATTAACGTTAGTGGAAAAAAAGCGGGTACATTTATTACCAACCCAAATATTGTTTACTACACTGCAGAAAAGCTTAATAAAAGTAGCACCTACAAAATTATTGCAGAAAACCTAAAAACAGGCAAATCTGCACAATCTAGCACTACCTTAGTAGGAAATGCTGGAATTTTTGGCCCAGCTGCTTTTTTTGACAACGAATTTTCCTTTGGTGCGCTCAATAGTGTAGGATTGGGAATTAATTTTGTAACAGGTGCTAATGCCAATGCCTATGACGTACTCATGGAATTTGAGTATGAAGAGTTCTATAAGTTTGATACTGCCATCAAAACTACTAAAATTATAACCTGGAAAATGTTAGACGCTGCTTCGGTTAACCCTAATTCAAGATTTTTAACCAACCTTTCATCAGAGTTATTTTTTGATTTGCTAACCAATAGAATTGAAGTAAGAAAAGATTGGGTTAGAAGTGCCAAAAAATTTAGCTTTACTTATGTGGGTGCGGGTAAAGAATTGGTTAATTATATCTCTGTAAGCAAGCCATCCATTGGTATAGTTCAAAAACAATCGGATTATACCAATATCCAAAATGGATATGGTGTATTTTCTAGCAGAAACTTTATTACTGTTGGTCCTTTACCTCCTTCAGCAGGTACTATTTCTACTTTGTCCACTAATGGAAAAACTGCTACGCTTGGGTTTTAGAACCAGTTTTTAATTTTTAACGATTCAATTTTTTCGCGATTACTTTGCTCTCAGTATTTTTGGAGCTTGTAATTGACTGCAATATAATTAGGCATTAACACCCTAAAAACTAAGTACTAACCACTAACAACTAAAAACTTCCTTAAAATTAGTTTTTAATCAAATACAAAAGTCTTAATATTGCATCAATGTCAAACACCAATTCAATGTCTAAAAAAGTTCATAATTTTTCAGCGGGGCCATCAATTTTGGCACCAGAAACCGTTCAAGCTTGTGTAGATGGTATCATCAATTTTGCAAACACAAGTCTTTCAGTATTAGAGGTTTCTCATCGCGGCAAGGAGTTTGTTGCTGTTGTTGATGAAACAAAAGCCTTATTAAAATCGCTGCTTCATATCAGCGATGCTTATGATGTAATATTTTTGGGAGGTGGTGCAAGTATGCAGTTTTGCATGGTTCCATATAATTTATTGAGAACCAAAGCTGCTTACATTAACACAGGGACTTGGAGCTCAAATGCTATAAAAGAGGCTAAAATGTTTGGTCAGGTTGATGTTATTGCATCCTCAGAAGATCAAAACTTTAATTATATTCCTAAAACCTTTACAATCCCCAACGATGCAGATTATCTGCATATTACGTCTAACAACACCATTTTTGGTACGCAAATGAGACAGTTTCCTAATTGTCCTGTGCCGATGATTTGTGATATGAGTTCTGATATATTAAGCAGAAAGGTTGATGTCAGTAAATTTGATTTAATTTATGCTGGAGCACAAAAAAATATGGGTCCAGCTGGTGTTACTGTTGTTATATTAAAGAAATCTATATTGGATGACCCTAAGCACAATATTCCAACGATGTTGAGGTATAAAACACATGTTGATAAGGAAAGCATGTTTAATACCCCACCTGTATTCCCAATTTATGCCATGTATGAAAATCTAAAATGGATTAAGAAAATGGGTGGAGTAACTGCCATGGAAGAAAGGGCAGAAGCACGTGCCAGTTTATTGTACAATGAAATTGATAACAATCCTTTGTTTGAAACTACGGTAAAAGGAGAGGATAGATCAAAGATGAACGCTTGTTTTAAATTGAAAAACGATGCAGATTCCGAAAGGTTTTTAGCTGCTGCTAGTGCTGTTGGTATTAGTGGAATAAAGGGTCATCGTTCCGTGGGTGGATTTAGAGCAAGTATGTACAATGCCTTGCCTTTAGAAAGTGTTCAGGTTTTGGTTGATGTAATAAAAAACTTTAAATGAGCGTAAAGATTTTAGCAAATGATGGGATAGATGATACAGGAAAACGCATGCTTGAAGAGGCAGGTTTTATTGTTGATACCGAGAAAATAGAGCAAGTAGATTTGCCTTCAAAAATTAATGATTACAGCGCTATTATTGTTAGAAGTGCTACCACTGTAAGAAAAGATTTGATGGATATTGCACCAAACCTGAAAGTAATTGGCAGGGCTGGTGTTGGAATGGATAACATTGATGTCGATTATGCTAGAGGTAATGGTAAAAAGGTTGTAAATACCCCTGCAGCTAGTTCTTTATCTGTTGCAGAGTTGGTTTTTGCTCACCTTTTGTCTGGTGCTCGAGGCATTGCAGAAACTAATAGAGTGATGGCAATTGATGGAGCAAATCAGTTTAAATCATTGAAAAAAGCTTGTAGTGAGGGAATAGAATTGCGAGGCAAGACCTTGGGAATTATTGGTTTTGGAAGAATTGGGCAAGAATGTGCCAAAATTGCTATTGGTATGGGGATGAAGGTTATCTACTATGACCCCTATTTAACGAAAGCCAACATTTTTTTTAAGTTAGATGAATCTTTTGAAATGAAGCCGCTAGAGATAGGTTTATCTTCGCAGGATAGTATGGATAATGTTTTTTATAATGCAGACTTTATTTCACTTCACATTCCTGGAATGTCCAAACCTGTAATTGGTGAAAAAGAGTTTTCAAAAATGAAAAAGGGTGTCGGAATAATTAACTGTGCCAGAGGTGGTGTAATTGATGAAAAAGCATTGTTTGATGCGTTGCAAAATGGAAGGGTGGGCTTTGCCGGCTTGGATGTTTTTGAAAAAGAACCTCCTGTTTATACAGATATTCTTAAGCTAAAGAACGTAAGTTTAAGCCCCCATATTGGTGCAAGCACGAATGAGGCTCAGGAAAGGGTAGGAATAGAGATGGCCACTAAAATAATTGAGGCACTTAAAAACTAAAAACATTTGTCTCTACTAAAACCGTTTAAGGCCTGGATACCAAGTAAAGAATATGCTTCATTGGTAGCAGCTAGAAGTGCTGGTTATGAAAACAATGATGTAATTGTTCAGATTTTACAAGAAAATCCATTATGCTATTTACATGCAGTAAAGCCCTATTTGCATTTTGGTACAACGGTTAAAATTCCTTCATTGCATTTTAGCTATGGAGCCAATTATATTAAGCAATTAAAAGAACAGAGCGTTATTGTCCAAGAGGAAAAAGAGGCTTTTTATTTATACAAACAAACCAACATTAGCACGGGTGAAGTATTTTCTGGTATTATAGGGTTATGTGATAAACAAGGGTATTTAAGTGGTAAAATAAAACTGCATGAAAAAACCTTAACCGAAAAAGAAAATATGCTGATAGAGCATATAAAATATACAAAAATGTCTGGCGAACCGGTATTGGTAATGCACAAACACAATGCAGACTTAAAAGATTTTTTGAGCCAGTTTTATAAAAATGAACCCAATATTGTTTTTGAATCAGATGGTATGGTGCATGAGCTAAGGTTGGTGAATGATGAAAGTGCCTTAGAAAAATTGTCATCCCAGCTAGCCAATTCGCCTGAAATGTATTTGGCAGACGGACATCACCGTTCAGCAGCGTTAACTCGATATATTTTAGAATCAAAAAGTACAAGTGCTGGTTTTATGGCGCTGTTAATGTTTATGGAAGACCTTTCCGTTCAGCCCTTTCATAGATTGGTGAAGTGTAATACGGAGAATTTAATAAATGCGCTAGAAACCAATGGTTTTGAAGTAACTATTGCTGCTGGTGAAATTATACCTGAACATAAAAAATCCTTTGGTTTGTATATGAAAAATCAATGGTATTCATTAACCTATAAAGAAATGGAGCACAATGATTTTCTTTTGGATGTGGACATTGTAGAAAGCCATATTTTAAAAAGTATTTGTGGTATTTTGGATTCTAAAGAAGACCAAAGAGTGGATTTTTTTGAGGGTAACAAGCCCATAGCGCAAGCAGTAACAATGGTTGATGAAAAACAGTTTGATATTTTAATAACATTGAACCCTTGTGATTTAGATGATGTTTGCCAGATAGCGGATGCAGGAATGACCATGCCACCAAAATCTACCTACATATTGCCAAAATTATTAACTGGTTTAACAATTCATCAACTGGATTAAAGTTTCTAAACTTCTCATTATATTTGTGTAACGAATTATTAATTCCATGAAAAAACTATTTTACGGTACACTCATTTTATTTCTTCTTTTTGAGTTTCTAAAATTATATTTTATCATGCCCTTGCCCGGTAGCCAAACGTTTAATAGTATTGATTTTGCATACTTTTTGAACCAATACCGATGGTTTTTTAGGGGCGTATTTTCTATGCTTTTGTTGATAAGCTCATATAGTATTTTGTTGAAACGGAAAAAGGGTAGAGGATTGTTGATTGTTTCTTTAGTAATATTGATTGGAGCTTTGTATGTTTTTAACAATATCATGGTGGCAGAAAAAATATTTTTGCAACCAAGCCATATGGTTTTTAGAAATCAAGGAGATAGTAAAATTCCTGAGGATAGAATTGTTATTGGCGTTTCTAACAATGGTGTAAGCAAGGCTTATCCCATTTCTTTTTTAGCATATCATCATCAAATAATTGATACTATTGGGGGTAAACCCGTTATGGTAACTTATTGTAGTGTTTGTCATACAGGTAGAGTATATGAACCAAAAGTTAATGGCAAAATAGAAAAATTTAGACTGGTGGGCATGGATCATTTTAATGCGATGTTTGAAGATGAAACCTCCAAAAGTTGGTGGCAACAATCTACTGGACAGGCTTTTGTGGGCAAACTGAAAGGAACGGAGCTGCCAGAAGTTCCTTTTGAGCAAATGGGACTGGCGCAGTGGTTTAAACTGTTTCCGGAGGGAAAGGTGCTGCAACTGGATGATAATTTTGCAGAAAATTATGATTCTTTGGCAAGGTATGAAAAGGGTAAAAGCAAGGGTGATTTAACCAGAACTGATAGCCAATCTTGGAAATATAAATCCTGGGTATTGGGTGTCACGGTTGGAGAGTTTTCAAAAGCTTATGATTGGAATATGTTGGTAACTAAAAGAATTATTAATGATCGCATTGGTAATGATAACATTGTATTGTTTCTGGGCCACGACAACAAAAGTTTTGTGGCTTTTAAAAGACCCAGTGCGGCTGTTTTTACCTTTAAAAATGATACGTTATATAGTAGTTTGGGTGTAGCTTATGATTTATTGGGGCAATCCATTAATAAGGAGGGTACAAAACTTGAAAAGGTCAATGCCTATCAAGAATTTTGGCATAGTTGGAAAGCCACTTTCCCTGAAACTGAAAGATAGTGTTATAAGGGCAGTATCTTTTAGGAGTTTAATTTTTAGTACTCCTATTTTCTAATTCAATTAAATTTTCACCATCATTTAAAAACAAGTTTTTGCGAATACTTTATGTTCTGCATGGACCTATTTTTACTTTCACCATGCTTGAACTTTGCCAGTCCTTTTTAATGAAATAAAATGCATTGCTTTTTAGTTATATTTGCCGTTTAAGGATAGTTTTTGTGCATGCCGCTTCAAGATTAAATGATAAAATTTTATTTTATCGGTATGATGAAAACTATTAAAAAAAAATACAAAAACACACAAATAATGAAAAACATATTGATTGTAGGCGCGGGTAAAGGCATTGGACTGGAAACTGCAAAACTACTAGCAGAAGAAAATAAACTAATCACCATTTCAAGAAACATAACGGATCAATTAGAGGCGTTGAAGACCAATTTTTTCCCAATGGATGTAACAAAGGATGGGTTAGATTCACTCACAGAACTACCCGAAATAATTCATGGCATTGTTTACTGTCCAGGTTCCATCAATTTAAAATCCTTTAGCAGACTCACTACCCAGGATTTTTTAAATGACTTTAATCAGAATGTGTTGGGTGCTGTCGCAATAATTCAAAAGGTTTTGCCCAATTTGAAAAGGGCCAATGGGGCCAGTATAGTTTTATTTAGCACAGTAGCTGCTAAATTAGGGATGCCGTTTCATGCTTCTATAGCAACTGCTAAAGCTGCTATAGAGGGATTGGCAAAAAGTTTGGCCGCAGAGTTTGCCTCATCAAAAATTAGAGTGAATGTTATTGCCCCGTCTATAACCGATACTCCGCTGGCTAATTTTTTGTTGAGTACGGATGAGAAAAAAGAAGCATCTGCCAAACGTCATCCTTTGCAAAGAATTGGAACAGCTGAAGAAATGGCGCAATTGGTTTCATTTTTGATCAGCGATCAAAGCAGTTGGATAACTGGGCAAATTATTGGTGCGGACGGAGGATTGGGTAGCCTAAAAGCATAGACTACTTTTTTTAGAAGCATTGTAATTACTATATATACAAAAGAATGAAAATATTACTAACGGGTGCTAATGGTTATATCGGAAAGCGCTTATTACCCGAATTATTGGCTAAAGGGCACGAAGTTGTTTGTTGCGTGAGAGACAAGGCTCGATTTCCAAATGAAGGTATTTATAAGGACGATAAAATATCGCTTATAGAAATTGATTTTCTAAAAGATGTTTCATTACACAAATCCATAGCAGATATTGATGCCGCCTATTATCTTATTCATTCTATGAGTGATAACCGCGATAGTTTTCAGTCGTTAGAAGAAACATCTGCAAATAATTTTCTGAAGTTTGTAAAATCAACCCGAGTAAAGCAAATTATTTATTTAGGTGGTATAACCAATGAGGATAACCTTTCTGACCATTTGGCATCAAGAAAGAATGTGGATGAAATTTTACATGCCAGTGAAATTCCTGTCACTTCACTAAAAGCTGGAATTATCGTGGGGTCTGGAAGTTCTTCCTTCGAAATTATCCGCGATTTAGTAGAAAAATTGCCCATTATGATTACACCCAAATGGCTTAACACTAAAATTCAACCCATTGCTATAAAAAATGTTTTGGAATACCTTACTGGGGTTTTGTTGAGAGAAGAAACTTTTAATCAGTCCTATGATATTGGGGGAAATGAAGTATTAACCTACAAGCAAATGCTGTTGCAATTTGCCGAAGTCCGTGCTTTAAAGCGTTATATATTGATTGTGCCTGTAATGACTCCACGCATTTCGTCTTACTGGCTTTATTTTGTAACGAGTACTTCCTATAAGTTGGCGGTTCATTTAGTTAATAGCATGAAAATAGAAGTTGTAGCGAAGAAAAATAATCTAGAAAGTTTACTGAATATTCATCCCATAACTTATAAAAGCGCAGTTGCTTTAGCTTTTCAAAAAATTGAGCAAAATAATGTTATTTCAAGTTGGAAAGACTCCTTGGCTTCAAGCTTTGCAGATAACACCTTACTTAATTATATACAGGTGCCAACCTATGGCTGTTATTTGGATAAGCGAACAAAATATATATCCAATAATATAGAAGATGTCTTAGATAATATATGGGCTATCGGTGGTGACAGAGGGTGGTATTACGGCAACTGGCTTTGGAGAACAAGGGGTTTTATAGATAAACTTTTTGGTGGGGTTGGGTTAATGCGTGGACGAACCAGTAAAACAGCTATTCATATTGGTGATACATTGGATTTTTGGCGTGTTCTTAAAAAAGATAAAAAAAACAGGACTTTACTGCTATATGCGGAAATGAAGTTGCCCGGTGAAGCTTGGTTAGAATTTAAAATAATTGAAAAAAAAGAAAATTACTACTTGCAACAAACTGCCACTTTTCGCCCAAAGGGATTATTGGGAAGACTATACTGGTATAGTGTTTTGCCTTTTCATTATTTTGTTTTTGACGGTATGGCTAAAAATATTATTTCCTATAAAAATAAAGCCGTCTAAAAATAATAAGTTTTTTGAAAAGGACGATACCTTAGGTACTTACAAGTGTTGAAATACTTTATTTCCTAATAAAATATTATTGACCACCCTTTAATTATTTAAAATTCAGTTTTTTTACCGATGCTTTGTGTTTTCGGCAACCCCTACTTACCTTTGCCCGTTATTCATGCAAAAAGCCTCACTTGTAAAAGGAACTAGGGATTTTGGACCGGTAGAATTGTCCAAAAGAAATTATATTTTTGATATTATTAGAACTGTCTTTAAAAGCTACGGTTTTGCACCTTTAGAAACGCCTGCTATGGAAAACCTTAGCACACTAACTGGGAAGTATGGTGATGAGGGTGATGCCCTGCTTTTTAGAATTATGAATAATGGCGATATATTAGATACTGCCAAACAAAGTCTTGCGGATAACAATAGCCTGAAAAATGCACTGACGGATAAGGGTTTAAGGTACGATTTAACCGTACCCTTTGCAAGGTACACTGCTATGAATCGACATGCTTTAAAAATGCCGTTTAAGCGTTACCAAATGCAAACCGTATGGCGTGCAGACAGACCACAAAAGGGACGTTACAGAGAATTTTGGCAATGTGATGCCGATACCATTGGCACCACAAGTTTGGTGTGCGAAATGGAGTGCATTGAAATATTGGATGCTGTTTTTAGTCAATTAAATATTCCGGTTGCCATTCATATCAACCACCGTAAATTGTTAGAGGGCTTTGCACAGCGCATTGGACTAGGAGAAAATTTTAGAGATTTTACGGTTGCCATTGATAAAATGGATAAAATTGGTTTTGAAGGTGTTTTAAAAGAATTAGACAGCAAGGGTATAAATACAGCATCTTTGGCAGAAAATAGTGCGCTTTTAAAGGGGCAAACATTTTCATTGGAAACCCTTGATAATTTGAAAAAATCATTGCAAAACCAAGCCATAGCGCAAGAGGGAATCAATGAATTGATAGCTGTTCAAAAACTGTTGGGTAAAATCAACAATTCCCTAGTTTTGGATATGGCTTTGGCAAGAGGTTTGAGCTATTATACAGGAACTATTTTCGAGGTTAAACCAACAGCAGCTGCTATGGGTTCCATTGCTGCAGGGGGAAGGTATGATGATTTAACGGCTATATTTGGGGTCAATGATATTTCAGGAATTGGAATTAGTTTTGGTGCAGACCGAATTTTTGATATTTTGAATGATAATCAAGGCTTTCCAGACGCATTAAATGCTTATGCTGAGGTTATTATTTGTCCAATGGATGAGAGTGTTATTCCTTTTGCTACAAAAACTGCAAGGGAATTGAGACAGCAAACAGAAAAATCTGTTTTGGTTTATCCACAAAGTGTCAAATTGGGCAAACAGTTGGATTATGCCAATGCCTTAGATATTAAATTTGCCATTATTATTGGCAGCAATGAAATGGAGCAAAATACCTTTACCTTAAAAAATTTAAAAACAGGTGCGCAAAATCAACTAAATTTAGCAGAAGTAATAGCACATATTCAATGATTAATATAGGAGAACATTATACTATTTTGACTTTGCAAAAGGCTGTAAAATTAGGTAAAAAAGCCATGTTGACGGAAGGTGCTATTCATAAAATTGAGGATAATTATCAGTTTTTACACCGTTTTATTGAGCAATCCAAAAAGCCTATTTATGGAGTCAATACGGGCTTTGGTTCTCTTTGTGATAAAGAAATAGCCAAGGAGGATTTAGCGCAATTGCAGGAAAATTTATTGAAATCTCATGCCTGCGGAATGGGAAATGAGGTGCCGCAAAGTATTGTTGCCCTTATGCTAGTTTTAAAAGCACAATCTTTGAGCAAAGGGTTCAGTGGAGTGCAATTGCAAACCGTACAATTATTAATAGATCTATACAATCATCAAATATTTCCAGTGGTTTATCAGTTGGGTTCTTTGGGTGCCAGTGGCGATTTAGCTCCACTAGCACATCTTAGCTTACCACTGATTGGTATGGGAGAAGTATATTATAATGGAAATAAAGTAAAAGCTGCTGATGCCCTTTTGGCTGCAGGTTTATCGCCTATTCGATTACAAGCAAAAGAAGGTTTGGCTTTGATCAATGGCACACAATTTATGCAAGCTTACGGGGTGCATTTAATTGCTGATTTACATAAATTAATTGGCCAAGCAAATACCATTGCTGCCTTATCCATTGATGCTTTTGACGCAGGTTTATCTCCATTTTTACCCCAAACTCATGCTATTAGACCACATGCGGGTCAAATTTATTGTGCTGCACAAATATTTAAACTATTGCAGGGTAGTGAAATTGCTGCCAATGAAAAGCAATTTGTGCAGGACCCTTATAGTTTTAGATGTGTGCCACAAGTGCATGGTGCCACCTATGATGCTTTACAACACATTAACCATGTTTTTGAAATTGAAATTAATGCGGTAACGGACAATCCCAATGTTTTTGAACAAGAAGAAATGGTGATCAGCGCAGGAAATTTTCATGGACAGCCCTTGGCTTTGCAACTAGACTTTTTGTGCATTGCCGCGGCAGAATTGGCGAGTATCAGTGAGCGCAGAATATATAAGTTAATTGCCGGAGAAAGAGGACTACCCGCCTATTTGATTTCAAAACCTGGACTTAACAGTGGTTTTATGATTGCCCAATACACCGCGGCTTCTATCGTAAGTCAAAATAAGCAATATTGTACCCCTGCTTCCGTTGATAGTATTATGAGTAGCAATGGGCAAGAAGACCATGTAAGTATGGGCGCAAATGCCGCTACAAAGGCATTTAAAGTGATAGAAAATGTAAACCGAGTGCTTACCATTGAATTGATTACGGCAGCCCAAGCAATGCATTTTAGAAAACCAAAAAAATCTAGCCCAATATTGGAAACCATTCTTCAATCAATGCATAAAGAAGTGCCATTTATAGAAGAGGATGTTGTGCTAGGCGAAATACTTAATAAACTAAATAAAGATGAAATACTGGCATAAGATAGTGGCTTTTTCAATGAGCCTTTCCCTTAGTTTAATGGCTTGCAATACCAAAAATGTGGTGCACACCAATTTTGACGACATCCCTCAAGAAACTTGGAAATGGGACAATGCCATTAGCTTTGAATTTGACATTGATGACAGTACCATTACATACAATCATTTTATCAATTATAGGCTGACAGACCGCTATGCTAAAGCTAATATTTATGTTATTCGCAAAATTATCAATCCATTAGGAGATACATCAGAACAGTTGTTGAACAGTATTTTATTTACGCCAGAAGGGACAGCCAAAGGCAGTAAATCTGGCAGGTTTATCAATATTGAATCTCCAATTGAAGTGAATAGAAAAGTAGTCATTATGGGCAAATACCGTGTTATTTTAATCCAACATACCCGTGAGTTTGATTTGGCAGGAGTTAATGCAATAGGCTATACCGTTACCAAAGGGGAACCAGTTTTTTAAAGATAAAATTAAAAATTAGCCTAGGCGATGATTTAGAATATCCTCCACCTTATCAAAAAGGGCAGTGGGTTCTAGCTTGCGCCAATCTATATCATCTAATTCTCCGCCCCAGTGCCAATAATGGTCAATGTTGTACTCACTCATCTCTTGGGTTACATGCGGTTCAAAATTAACCAAAGCAATCCAGCCTTCATCGTTCTCTTCTTCCCAAGCTGCATAATACTCATCGTCAGAACCAAAAAAGTTAAGTACATTTTCTCCTATTAATATAAACTTTAAAACACCTTCAATTTGCAGTGGTTCTATTATTTCATGTAAAAAAGTCATCACATCGCTTTCAATACAATCATTCCATTCTCCTATCATTTCAATAATGGCAAAATGCTCGTTGTAATCAGCAAATAAGATTTTAATGTAAAGGGTATTGCTTCCAAAATTGTCCCATTGTGGATGGATTAAGTGGTCGTATATTCTGTCTGAAAAATAAAATTCACTGTATTCACGCTTGTAAAATGGTGAGTTTTTATCATCCGTTGCATTATATAAGTGCAACCAGTTGTAATATGGCTCAAGGTTGTGCATTTTTGCAGTTGCAAATTTAATAATTCAATGAAAAAAAGCGTTAAAAATCTAATAAAAAGTTTAAAATTTACTTTGGTATTGCTTTGGTTCCCTGTTATTGGATATAATCAGGTGGAAGTGAAACAACTAAGCGAACAACAAACCATCACCAATGAGCCATCCATAGCCATAGATCCTTTTGCGGGTCGTGTTTTAATTGGAACAAACGTGGATTTGGTGTTCTTATCAAAGGATGGAGGGTATAGTTTTGAAGAAAGAAAGTTAAAATCAACATTTGGAGTTTATGGAGACCCAATTGTTTTTATTAATCACCTGGGCACCTATTTTTATGCGCATTTGTCAAAAACAGCGGATAAAAAAGCCCCAGAAATGTGGGATAGAATTGTGGTTCAAAAATCTTTGGATTTGGGAGATTCATTTAACAACGGAACGGCCGTGGGTTATGTGCCCGGTAAAATGCAAGACAAACATGCACTAACCGGTGATATGAATAAGCAAAGTGAGTTTTTTGGACGATTGTATCTTACCTGGACAGAGTTTGATAAATACAAAAGTGCTGCTGTCACTGATAGTTCTAGGATAAAATTTGCATACAGTGTCAATGAGGGAGATAGTTTTTCTGAGCCTGTGGTAATAAGTGACAGTACAGGTGATTGTTTAGATGGAGATAATACCATGGAGGGCGCAACCATTGCAGTTGGAAAAAATGGTATTTTATATGCGGTGTGGGCAGGTAAGGAAAATATTTACCTAGATGTTTCTATTGATGGTGGAAAAACATGGGGCAAAGACAGGGTTATTTCAAAGCAGATTGGTGGTTGGGACCAAGAAGTGCCATTGGTAGGCAGAGCTAACAGTATGCCTTTTGCCTTTTGCGATAAAAAAGGAAAGTTGTATGTGGTTTTTGGTGATAGGCGTTATGGCGATTTAGATATTTTTATGATTGTTTCTGGGGATGAAGGCAACAGTTTTGACCCCGCAGTGAGGGTAAATAAAGACCCTATTGGCAATGGTTTAGATCAGTTTATGCCTAATGTTGCTTACGATAGATTAAAGGGCTGTTTTTACATTATTTACTATACCCGAGAAAACTCAATGCTCAATATTTTTACTGAAACCAAATTGGCTTATGGGAAATCAGCTAAAAAAATAAAAGATGTTATACTCACTAAAAAGCCTTTTGCACCACCATACAAAGAGTTTTTTGGAGATTATATTGATGTAGATGCTTTGAATGGTGCAGTAGGTGCAGTTTGGACAGAAAACAATCCAGAAACGTATAGAATAACCCCCCAAGTTGCCATTGCCCCAGCAAAATCTTTTTTTAAGCATCAAAATAATTACTTCGGAAATGTCAACGAGTTTTTATTGTTGGATAGTGGTATTCTTTATATTCATTACAACATAGCAGAAAATAATGGGTACAAAATTGAGATTTTGAGGTTTGGAAAAACCGTTTACCTCAGAAATCAAATTGAAGCTGTAACACCTGGTAATTATGAGGAAAAGCTAAAGCTAGACATGGTTTCTGGAACTTATGAAATTAAAATCACCTACAGAGGACGGTCGTTTACAAAAAACTATACGATTAAATAATTACAACAATTTAATCATGTAATTTATATGATTAAACATCAGTCAGTTAAATAATACTAAATTAATATTATTTAATGTTGATTTTGTTGCTTAAAATGCCTTTTTTTGCACTTCTTTAAAATTAGGGCTAAATCCCTCATTTAAGAAATAAATAAATTTATGGCAATATTAGGAAATTTAAGAGAAAAAAGTGGCAAATGGGTTGCTTTTGCAATTGGTGCAGCTTTGTTATTGTTTTTAGTCTCTAGCTTGTTTAGCGATCAAAATTTTAGCATGTTTGGAGGTGATGACGATAATAATCCTGTGGTTATGGAGGTTGAGGGAAAGGAAATTACCCAACAAGAATTTGATCAAATTGTAGGAAACTATTTGAAAACAAGAGAGTTAAACGGAATGTCTGTTGATGAGAGCATGCGTCAACAAGTTAGAAGTCAGGTTGCTAACCAGCTTTTTAACGATTTGGCAGTTACTCCAGTTTTGGATAAATTAGGGATAGGAATTGCTGAAAAGGAAATTGGTGAATTGCTTACAGGTGCTGACCCACATCCATACATAAGACAGTATTTTGGAGAGCAATATTCATCTGAAAGAGCTAAAAACTTTATGCAGAATGATTATCAAAACGATTTGAAATCTAAATTGGCATTTGATGAATACATTACGGCTATAAAAACACAAGTAAGAGCAGAAAAATACAATAAATTGGTTATTGCAGGAATGCAAGCTTCCTCTTTTGATGCACAGGTTAGTTATGAAAAATCTAGTGCTACGGTGGATGCTAAAATGGTGTTTATGAATTACCTAAATATTCCTGATACCATGGTTTCTGTGAGTGAAGGTGATATGAAAAGCTATTTGTCTAAACATGAGGATGATTACAAAACGGAGGAAAGTAGAGATTTAGAGTATGTTGTTTGGGATGTAAAGCCTAATGAGCAAGATTCTTCTGAAGCTTTGAGTGCTGTTAAAGTATTGGTAGAGTCTTTTAGCAATACAGAGGATGACTCTATGTTTGTTGTTAGAAATAGTGAATCTGATTTTGATAATGGTTTTAGAGCGCACGGAAGTTTTGGAAGTGCAGGTGAAACCAATATATTTAATGCAGAAGTGGGACAAGTAGTTGGGCCTTTGTTGGCTGAAGGCGGTTACGGAATTTATAAAATTTTGGATAAAAAAGCAGGCGAGCAAACCTATTATAATTTTAGCCAAATTGTTATTGCATTGGGTGCTGACTCTAGTGCATTGTATGACAGGGCAAAACAATTGATGGAAGAGGTAAACGTAGGTAGAAGTTTTGAAGATGTTGCCAAAGCCAACAGTATAGATCCGTCCTCTGTCAATGGTGGTTATATGGGTTGGGTTGCAGAAGCACCCTATATCCCGGTTACTATTATGAATTTTTTGAAAAACAACGGTAAAGGAAAAATGGGTATTGCCCAAAGTGATAAAGGTATTCACATTATTCAAATTAATGAAAATCAGAGTAATGAAACCGTAAAAGTGGCCTCGGTTGTTAAAAAAATAGGGACGGGCCGTTCTAGTTTGGACAATGTTTTTGGAGAGGCAAACGCTTTTTCGTCTTCCATTAAAACAGAAGATGAATTAGACTTTACTAAAAAAGCATCAGACAAAGGTTTGAGTGTTAAAAATGCAACTAAATTGGATGCTGGCGCACAAGGTTGGCCAGGTTTAAGCAATGGTAGAAATATTGTTAAATGGGCTTATGAAAGCAAAAGGAAAGAAGGAGATATTTCTCAGCCTTTTAACGTAGATGACCAATTGGTTGTAGTGCGTGTTAGAAAATTAATAAAAAAAGGTACAAGTAAATTGGATGATGTGAGAGAAGATGTTAAAACCAAAGTAATGAACGAGAAAAAAGCAGAACTTTTGGTTGATAAATTTAATGATGCATCAAAAGAAGCTAAAGACCCAGTTACATTGGCTGTTAAATTGGGTACTATTGCTCAAAGTATTGACGGAGCTGAGTTTTATAAAAATACGATGCTCTATGTAGGATCTGATTATAAAGTTCAAGGTGCAGTTTTAGGATTGAAAAAAGGAGACAGAACCAAACCAATTATTGGTGACCAAGGTGTTTATGTTTTCTTTTGTGAGAATGTATCAACTCCTCCATCTACCATGCCGGATTTAGAAGGAAGACTAGCCAGTATTCAAGGTCAATACAGACAAGGTGCAGAAAGCCAGATTGATGCTGTTTTGCGTAAGAAAGCAAAACTTGAAAACAACTTGGCTAAATACTACTAGGAGAGAGAGTAATTAGTAACGAGTAATTAGTTTTTATTATTTAGTAAAGAGAGTCGTTAGTGTTTCATTCATTGTGAGCAAAGCGAAGCAATTTCAATAGTTATTAGTTGTATATCTTTATGGATATCTTAATGAAGTGCTTGTTTAAATTAAGATAACCTGAAAAATTAGTAAATATGAAAAGTGTATTTTACTAAGCAGATGCAACGGAATTGCTAAAGCTCATAGAAAAATTAACAATTTCAAGTATGCCTGTTTGGGGTAAAATGAACGTTGCACAAATGTTGGCGCATTGTAATGTAACTTATGAAATGGTTTATGAGAGCAAACACATTAAACCAAAAGGGTTTAAAAAATGGGTGCTAAAAACTTTTGTGAAAAATGTTGTTGTTAACGAAAAACCTTATAAACGCAATAGCAGAACAGCACCACAGTTTTTAGTAACGAATCAAAGGGAATTTGAGGTAGAAAAAAATCGTTTGGTTGTTTTTATAAAGCAAACACAAGAATTGGCTGCTGATTATTTTGATAAAACTGAGTCTCATTCCTTTGGTTATTTAACGAAGAATGAATGGAATAATATGTTTTATAGACACTTGAACCATCATCTAACTCAGTTTGGAGTGTAAAATATTATCTTAGGTTTCTATAATCAGTCCTGTTGACCAAACCTTAATTTTTCTGAGCCAAAACGCAAAACAGGTTTTGCTGTTGGGTTAAGTTTTTTTATGGTTTATAGGAGCAACACAAATTAATAATTATCAATTCTTAAGTATTCGTGGTCACTTTGCTATGCTTGTAATAGACAGTCAATGGAGGCTTTATGTCCTATTACGTCAATAGGTGTATCCATGTATACCAAATTTACCCAGAAAATGCCTGAAGCCAACAGAATTGTGTATTCTCTCAATTGGATAGCTGGTGTTAGCCTTATGTTGTGAAAAAAAAATAGTGTGCTTAGCGAAAAACTATATAAAGATGATCGTAGTACAACTCCATTAGTTTTTTTTAACAAAACAAAGGTGGGCGGAGGTGGAATAGAACCATTTTTACTGCTATATTGTAAGCATAAAAATTCAATTACTTTATAAAAAAGTTAAACAAAATGAAAAAAAAACTAGTTTTGTTTAAAATAATTGTTAAAAAATTAGGAAAGATGAAACAAAAAGTTCTACATTTGTGTAACGATATGAAAAAAAGTATAATAAAAAGTAGCAACATCATACTAAGCAAAATGAAATCTGGCCAAGGTTTATTGTTTAGAGCTATTAATTCACGCAAAGTTTTGGCCTTTGGTTTAATTGTATTTATGACCACTATGGTTAATGCCCAAACTACTTACACAACTGCTGCAAGTGGTGCATGGAACACTGCGAGTAATTGGGTTTCTAATAGCAGGCCACCCACTAACTTGCCTAGTGGTGATTCCATTATTATAAGGCATGCAATGGTTTATAATGTAAACCAAAATGTTTTGGGTGTAATGGTAGTTAATTCTGGAGCATCGGTTATTGGAACTGGCCAAGACCTTACTATTGGTTCAGGAGCTATTAATAGGGGAAAGTTGATCAATAGGGGAAGGGTTTCGGTAGATAATTTAGAGGTAAAGCCAGGTGGTGGGTGCACAGTAACTAGGGTATTGCCTGCAATACATAATTACTCGTCTATTATAACGGCAGGTGACTTTCAGATTGGAAATAATTGTGGTGCAGGTTCGTTTTACAACTATATTGGGGGTAAAGCAACGGTGGGAGGACAGGTGCATTTAGATAATTATTTATACAATGAAGATACGATGTTGATTACGGGTAATTTAAAAAATCACGGTGGATATGTTGAAGGGGGAGGTTTTATCAGAACACCCTATCTTGAAATTGATAACAACTCTGGACGTCCAGGAACTTTTGATTATATCAATATCTGCGGTCCGTCAGGCATTGCACCAACTATAGATGTTAATGGAACAACTTATCCAAATCTAATATTCATGTACGCAAATGCATCTAGTTCAAATGTTGTTATTGATAGAGATAGCACAAGGATATGTGGGACAAATCAACAAGGAACTGCATTGCCTGTGGCCTTAATCTCGTTCGAGGCGTATGCAACTAATGGAAGTGTTATCGTATTGAAATGGAAAACGGCATCTGAGCTAAATAATCAAGGATGGTAAATAGAGAGAAGTACAGACGGAAAAAGTTGGGATCTTGTTGGTTTTCAGCAAGGACTTGTAAACAGTTTAACCATTAAATCTTATTCTTATTTGGATATGAATGCAACACTTGAAAAGGTGAGCTATTACAGATTGAAACAAATTGATTTAAACGGAGAGGTAAACTATACGGAAGCTAGAAAAATAAATGCTCAAACTGCTGTAAGCACTGTTGAGTTTTTCCCAAATCCTGCTACCAATAATTTGACGGTTCAATTGCCTTCTATTTCAGAGGCTGTTACAGGTGAAATTAGTATAATAAACCAAGTGGGTCAAAAGGTTTATAGCCAGCAATTGACCAATGCTAATCTTCAAGAGGTTTCATTGCAAGCCTTTAAAAGTGGAGTATATATATTGGAAACAGTTATTAATGGTTCGGTGAGTCGTTCTCAATTTATTAAAAACTAAAAAATTACTGGTTCATTGAATTGAGACTTAGGATTTTTTTTACAACTTTCTACAACAAGAAAACTATTATATGGTAAGTCGGGTGATTGTAATGATCATCTGGCTTTTTTTTTATTCCATATAGTCAAGGGACTTAATAATTAAAATTGAGATGGCAGATAGTTTAATTTGTGTAGACAGATTAGGTTATTGTTTAAAATAAAGTTATTAATTGTTTATTAAATAATTATTTTGTTTATTAAGTATTATAAATAATGTATTTATTACAGACAAGGTATTTTAATTTTAATTTTTAGTATATTAATAAAAAGTTAAACGTTAAAAAATAATTAAACAAATTAAACTATACTGTTCAATATTTGGAAATTTACTCACGTTTGGACCAACATTTAGAATGTTTAATTATGAATGTTGAATTTTTAATAACGTATATGTTAATTGTTAACCAAGGGTATGAAAGGTCAGCATAATTTATGGATTAAAAATTTACTCATTGCCAATTACTCATTGCATATAGCTTCCCACTTCCTCCCTAATAGCTCGGACTCATCACCTCCAGTTCAGGAATATTTTTCTTTAAACTAATCAAATAGATGAACGCTATTTCATGAGAGCCTTTTGCTGCACTGCGGGCACTGCTGACTGTTACATCATAGCTATAAGTAGCTTGAAACCGAGATGCTTTATAGCCTATGATGCCAATAGCCGCATCAGAATTGCCAAATTGACCCAATGTTTGCCTAAAGCCCATACCAACCAAAATTCTACCAATTTGATAGTTGGTGGTAATGTTAAGCTGCGTGAAGTTTTGTTGCTTCATAAACAAGACAGAAGGTTGAATATAATTGCCCCATTTACTTTGCTGGAATATTTGTAAATTAGCTCCCGCATGCACGGTATAGCGTCTGGGTAAAATACCATTAACACTTTGATAAAAAGATTGATTAGGCTGGGTTATATTGTGCACAGCAAAACCAAGGTGAATGTTTTTCATGTAGGCAACTGCTCCAAAACCTAAATTAAAAAAGGATATATTATTTTGCGGTAAGGGTTCATTAGGGTTATGATTAAAAAGGCTGTCATATCCAAAAAATCTAGAAAAATCTATTCTTCTATTAACATAGGAGCCTTGCAAGCCAGTTCTGATATAAAAACTTTTGTTTACGGGAATAACATAAGCGTATATTCCACTAACTGAGGTAGCAGTTACAAGGCCACTTCCCGCAACGTCTCTTGTTAGCATAGCTCCCAAGCCACCTCTTAATTTACTGAAATGTCTGTCCCAGCTGGTATTTAATGTTTGATAAGTGCCTTTTAAAGATGGCCATTGGTTTCTATAATTCAATGCAAGACGTGTGGCAAATTGCTCATCTTTGGTATTGATAGCAGAGCCAGCAAATGCAGGATTTGTGTAAAGGGGATTATTGTAAAACTGAGTAAATCCAGGGTCTTGAGCATAAAGGGTTTTTACACCCAGTGTCAAAATGATTAAGGCTATATTTTTCACATTCATCATAACAAATATAAAGCAAATAAATTAAGAAATTAAAATAAAGAATGAACGCTTCGATACACGCTTTTCGTAAACTCAAAATGCACTCAGTTGGACGTGCTGTGTTCTTCCTAAATTCTTTGGTTACGGAATTCTACCTTCTCAGCTTTTCATCGCTTCAGCTTATAAACTTTTCTAGTTACTATAAGGCAAGAAACTATAGTTCTTGCTATATCTCAACATTTGCTCGGCAAAACCTTCCTTAAACTCAATATTTACATTTTTAGCTTTGTCGCCATTCATTTCTACACTTATTTTAGGTTGAACAAATCCACTGTAAGCCGCTAAGTTCAATTTTCCAACACGGTCTAAAACTTCTTGGTGGATAGCCTTATTAACCTTCACACCATAAGTTTCAACCATAGTTTTGGCTGCATTAAAGTCTCCTGTTGATTTTATACGTTGAATTTCTCTTAGCAAATCGCCAAACAATACCCTCAGCTTGGCATAATCATTTACTACAAAATAGGTTTTGCCATCTTTGGTTTTCTTTTCTATTACATTTTCAGCCTTGCCTTTTTCATAAACCCAACTTGCCACCAATTGTCTGTTTCGCATGTGATCTTCTTCAATATTTTCACCCAATTTAAGTCTTCTCATTTGCAACATCATACCATTTCTAATATAACCTTCGTACTCTGCTTTGCCCACTTCTAAACTAGGTACTAACTTTAAGTCCACTAACTTTTGATCATATATATAATACAATGCCACCAAGTCTGCCCTTGCCTCTTCTAGCGTAGAACCATAAGCACCCATATTGGATTTGGTAATGCCTGCATTCATTTGACCACTTGCGTGCCCAATTACCTCATGCAAAGCCGTATGCATTTTGCCGGAAATGGAACCATGTTCTTTGGCCCTTGCAGCCTCTTCTTTGTTATAACAAAATTCATCGGTTAAACCGCCCGCACTTGCTTGGTCATAAGCTTCTAAAATATTTCCTAAGCTCACAGACTTAGAACCATGCTTTTCTCTAATCCACTCTGCGTTGGGTAGGTTTATCCCAATTGCGGTAGAGGGTGCCAAGTCTCCGGCCTCCATAGCCACATTAACCACTTTATAGGTTACGCCTTTTACTTCCTTTTTCTTGTGTTCTGGCAAAATAGGAGAGTTATCCTCAAACCATTGTGCATTGGCACTAACGGTTGACATACGTGCACTGGCTTCCGCATCGTCTATCTGTACACAACTTTCATAATTGGCTCTCAAACCAATGGGATCGTGATAAACTTCTATGAACCCGTGAATTAAATCAACCGAACTTTTTACGTCTTTTACCCAAGCGATGTTAAAATCATCCCAAGTTTTAAGACTTCCTGTTTTATAATATTCAATTAACAATGCCAATGCTTTAGATTGCTCCTCATTTTCTGCATAAGGCAAGGCTTTTTCTAAATGGCTAACCATTACCGAAATGGCTGCACCATACATGCCACCAACTTTCCATACTTTTTCAGTTAGCGTTCCATTTTCTTTTACCAATTTTGAGTTTAAACCCAAACTTAAAGGCTCTTGAGAGTTTGTATCCGCTTTCATGTCATAATATTTAACGACTTCTGCCTCGCTTACGTTTTCATAAAAATTGCCTGCAGATGCTTGTATTTTATCAACGCCCTCATCTTTGTTCACCCTTTTTCCATCCACCTTGGGGTCAAATAAAATTGGGGTCAGCCAGTCTAGGTATGATTTTATGTCCTGCCCTTCTGTTAACAAAGGCCATGCTGCAGTTTTGCTGTTCGCCATAAAATTAGCCAAATCTTCTTTTGTAAATTCAGGAAGCATCTTGGTTTCGGCATAATGGTGATGAATGCCATTGCTAAACCAGAATCTTTTTAAATAGGTTTCAAACTGTTTAAAAGCCTCCGTACTTTTATCGCCCTCATATTTAGTGTAAATTTCTTCTAAGGTTTTTCTAATGCGCAAATTGTGCTTATAGTTTTGATTATAGATGATATCCCTTCCAGAAAGGGCAGCTTCACTTAAATGATAGACAAATAGTTTTCGTTCCAGTGATAACATATCAAAACCTGGCACTTGATAGCGCAATACCTGTATATCGGCAAATCTATCGACAACAACATTTTCTGTATTGGCATTTTCTTCCTTATTGGTCTTGTTTTGATTACAAGCAACAGTAGTTATGCTAGCAATACCAAGGATAAGTGATTTGTAAATTATATTTTTCATGGATTATAAATTTTATGCAAGCAAACATAAGGTTTTTTTATTGAAACATTAAGGCAATTATTTGTTTTAATAAATGGCATAAAAAGTTAAACAAAATTATAATATTTGTCATTTTGTTTAAATATATTGCATATTTTAAAGTTTTTTCTTGGAAATTAGAAATTTTGTTTTAAGTTTGTGGCATCAAATAGAAAATACTATTATGAATTTAAAAAATACTCTTATTAAAGCTAAACAAATTAAGACTGTTTATTATGTGTCTATGGCGTCTTTATTTCTTGTTTTTTTACAACCAACAAATGTTTTTGCGCAGTTTAATGCTGTTGATGGCAACAATTGTAATGCAACCAATGGAGTTGAATGGACTGCTGCCAGTGCTACAGTTGACACCGATCCAGGAAGTGTAACTAGTTCATCAAACCTGCTTAAATTTTGGGTCTTCAATCGATGAGCAACAGCCAGTAACTGTAACTGCTTGGAATCAGTTTGGTCAGCAAGTTTATAGCCAAACAGTTGTTGGTTTGACAGAACATGTTATTGACTTTTCAAATGTTTTATCAGGAATTTACCTTATTGAAATTAAAGTAAATAACCAAGTATTCAATCAAACATTTGTAAAGCAGTAAAACGTAGCAGCCTTTTAAGGTGCACTGCACTGCTCTTAAAAGAATTGAGCTAGACTAATATAAGATGCCGCATGATTATCATGCGGCATCTTTTTTTTATTCGGTTTTTCCTTTAATTTTAATAGTTATATTTGCACAAAAGTTTAATAAAATGGATAAAAACAATAACCCAGAAATGGGAAGTCAATTAGAAATTGAATTACCAGAAGACATTGCAGATGGAATGTACTGCAATTTGGCAGTAATAACCCATAGCAACACAGAGTTTATATTGGATATGATCCGGGTAGTGCCGGGTGCACCAAAAGCCAAGGTTAAATCTAGAATTATCATGACCCCACACCATGTAAAACGCTTGTTAAATGCATTGGGAGATAATATGCGCAAGTTTGAAGAAAATTTTGGAAGTGTAGAAATTGATGATTTGCCTTTTGAAAATTTTCCGATGAATTTTGGCGGACCAACAGGAGAGGCTTAAGCCATCAATAAATACTACTCTTGTCTTGGCAGGATTGAAAAAAAATAATGCAGATCAATAAAATAAAAATTATAGAGTCCTGTTCTGAGGCAGGTGCGGGTACCAGAGGTGCTTCTTTGGGTGCTGGCGCTTTGCAATTGGCTTCTTTGAAATTGATGCCTCAACTTTTTAACCCTTTTGATAAAATCAAGGTGAAGAACTTAAACCAGGAGATTTGTAAAACAAACAACTTGCCCAATGCCAAAAATGCCGAGCAAGTTCTGTTTGCTGCACAGCAATTGGCAGGCACTACAGAAAGTGGTTTAAAGGCAGGAAATGATTTGCTGATACTTACCGGAGACCACAGCAATGCTGCTGGTTCTGTTTCAGGTTTTTCTAATCATTTTGGTGCAGAAAATATTGGTGTTGTTTGGATTGATGCACACGCAGATTTGCACTCGCCCTACACCACACCAAGTGGCAACATGCACGGTATGCCTTTGGCAGCAATGTTGGGAAAGGATAACCTAAAGGAGCAAGCACAAAGCCCTAAAGGAGAAACCTTGAAAATTTGGGAATCCCTTAAAACCATGGGCAGTAAAAAAGACCAGCCCAAGTTGTTTGCTAAAAATTTAGTGTTTATAGGAATAAGAGATTTAGAACAACAAGAATGGGATTTTATAGAAGAATATGGTATCAAATATTTTAGTCCGCAGAAAATAGAAGCCATGGGTATTGAAGCCGTTTGCAAGGAAGCTCAGGCGTATCTTGCAGGCTTAGCACATTGGTATATCTCATTTGATGTAGATTCTATTGATCCTAACATCTCTTCTGGCACAGGAACTCCTGTTCCGTTGGGATTATCTAAAACGGAGGTGCTGCATTGCTTTAAAACATTTTTTAAACACCCAAAGGTGCAAGCTTTTGAAATCACAGAAATCAACCCTTTGCTAGATACAGAAAACAAAATGGCAGAATTTGTGCTGGAAAATTTGGGTGAGGTTTTAAGGTAGGTTGTGTTAGGTAAAGAGAAAAACCTAGTCACAACAAAAAAAACCGGTTTTACCTCTTAAAATTTACCCCAAGCACCAAAATATTTATTATAAAATAAAAAGCTATTGTTGAATTATTAGAAATTGATTACTTTTGCAAAAAATTATACATAGATTAAATGACAACAAAAGCGGAATCTAAAGCGGCAGTAATAACAGAATTTGGCGGCTCAAAAGAAAACACAGGGTCTACAGAGGCTCAAATTGCATTATTTACAGGAAGAATTAACCATATTTCTGGACACTTAAAAACTAACAGAAAAGATTTTTCTGCTGAATTGAGTTTGGTAAAACTGGTAGGAAAAAGAAGGTCATTGCTTAATTATTTAGCAAGTAACGATATTTTCAAATACCGTGATTTAATTGCCAAGTTAGGCATTCGTAAGTAATTTATTTACTTTAATCTTTTTTTTAACCGGGCATATGCGCCCAAAACAAACATTTTATGACAAAACCAGTAGGAGTGCGTCAATCTATCACTTTGCGTGATGGACTGACTATAGAATTAGAAACAGGTATCTTGGCAAAACAAGCCCACGGATCTGTAGTATTAAAACAAGGCAAAACCATGCTTTTGGCCACCGTAGTTTCAGGCTACGATGCAAGAGAAGGGGTTGATTTTTTGCCTTTATCAGTTGATTATCAAGAAAAATTTGCAGCAGTAGGTCGTATCCCAGGCTCTTTTCAAAGAAGAGAAGGAAGACTTTCTGATTATGAAATTTTGGTTTGTAGAATCGTTGATAGAACATTAAGACCTTTATTTCCATCAGATTATCATGCAGAAGTGCAAGTGCAAATAAGTTTAATTTCTTCTGATGAAGAGATTGTTCCAGATGCATTGGCAGGTTTGGCAGCATCTGCTGCTATTATGCTTTCTGATATTCCTTTTGATGGCCCAATTGCTGAAGCAAGGGTAGGAAGAGTGAATGGTCAATTTATTATCAACCCTAGTAAAACAGAATTAGCGGCATCTGATATTGATTTGATTATAGCAGGTACTGAGGCAGACATCAACATGGTTGAAGGCGAAATGAAAGAAATTTCTGAGGCTGATATGGTTGAAGCCTTAAAATTTGGACACGGTTACGTTAAACAACTGTGCAAAATGCAATTGGATTTGGTTGCTGCCAATGGTGGAAGAAAACCTGCCAGAGAATATTCTCATGAAAACAATGATGCTGCTCTTGAAAAGGCAGTTATGGAAGCAACCTATAGCAAGGTAATGACCGTTGCCAAAGCAGGTGGAGCAAAAAAGGAAAGATCAGCAGCTTTTGCTGCAATTCTTGATGAATACATCACCAATTATTCAGTTGCTGAAGGTCAAGATATACCAACAGGATTGATTAAAAAGTATTTTCACAAGGTGGAGAAAAAAGCCATGAGAAATATGATTTTGGTTGATAAACAAAGGCTAGATGGCAGAGCTTTAGATCAAATCAGACCTATCTGGTCTGAGATTGATTATTTGCCTGCTGCACATGGTTCATCTGTATTTACAAGAGGAGAAACGCAAGCAATGGCAACCGTAACTTTAGGGAGTAAAATGGACGAGCAATTGTTGGACAGCCCGATGTTAAGTGGTCATTCAAAACTAATGTTACACTATAATTTTCCATCTTTCTCCGTAGGAGAGGCTAGACCAAACAGAGGTCCGGGTAGAAGAGAAATAGGCCACGGAAATTTAGCATTAAGAGGTTTAAAAAACATGCTGCCTGATGAAATGCCTTATACCATTAGAATTGTTTCAGATATTTTAGAATCAAATGGTTCATCAAGTATGGCAACAGTTTGTTCTGGTTCTATGGCATTGATGGATGCAGGTATTCAAATGAAGAAAGGTGTTTCTGGTATTGCTATGGGGATGATTTCTGACCCAGAAACTGGAAACAGTGTTATCTTGTCAGATATTTTGGGAGACGAAGACCATTTAGGTGATATGGATTTTAAAGTTATCGGTACTAAAGATGGTATCGTTGCTTGCCAAATGGATATGAAAATTGAGGGCTTGAGTTATGAGAAAATTGCTGAAGCTTTAGATCAATCTAAACGTGGAAGATTGCATATTTTGGGTGAAATGGAAAAAACCATTGTTAGCGCAAAAACAGAATTGAAAGATCATACGCCAAGAATAGAATTGATTATCATTGATAAAGAATTTATTGGTGCTATTATTGGACCTGGAGGTAAAATTATTCAAGAAATTCAAAATACTACAGGTGCTACTTTATCAATTGAAGAAGTGGATGGTAAAGGCAAAATACATATCATGTCTAACAATGCAGACAGCATGAATGCTGCTATTGCTTGGGTAAAAGGAATTGTTGCCATGCCAGAAGTAGGAGAGATTTATGATGGAACCGTAAAATCAGTAGTTGATTTTGGTGCTTTCGTTGAGATTTTGCCCGGCAAAGAAGGTTTGTTGCACATTTCTGAAATATCTTGGGAAAGATTACCAACAATGGAAGGTGTGCTAAAAGCTGGAGATAAAATACAAGTGAAACTTACCGAAGTGGATAAGCGTACTGGAAAGTATAGGCTGTCTAAAAAGGTATTGATGCCAAAACCAGAGGGGAAGTCGAGCTAGAAGTTTGAAGACTCTGTAAATTATATTTCAGTTAAAAAAAAGAGCAATTTGCAATAAGCAATTTGCTCTTTTTTTTTAATATCTAAATAATGTTAACCATTCATACTCTTGGTGAATTGGTCAACAATTAACCAATATTTTTATTAAAAATTAAAAATTAAACATACAAAATTCAACATTGCAAAGTCCAAGTGTTGGCTGCCGATATAGATTAATCATGAGTAGCGAAGCAATCTCAATCATTCATAGTTTGTTAATAACCAAATATTTTGACCGTTTAATAATTAAACATCCAACATTAAAAATTATTTAATCCTAATCCTCGCACCAATATTGAGGTTGTTATCGGTCATGTTATTCAATAACTTGATTGAATCTACTGAGACATCATATTTCTTACTGATTGCATACAAGGTTTCTCCTTGTTCCACCGTGTGATATACTGCAAGGCTTGTAATGGGATTATCATTTTGCTGATAGTCCATCGCGCTGCTAATTCTAGGGACTTTTAAATGTTGCCCTAAGTTGACACTGGTTTGTGTTAAGAAATTAAGTGCCATCAGCGTATCGATGCCTGTTTGATACATTTTTGCAATTCCATAGAGGGTTTCACCGGTCTGAACAATATGAATTTGGGTGGGTCCTGTATAATGGATGCTATTTTCAGAGGCAATGATATTGTTTAATAGGTTTTCTTTTTCAGTGATTAATTTTGGTTTGTCATCCGCTTTATGACGCATGTTCAATACCTGTCCTGCGGCAACCTCATCGCCATCTTCTAATTGGTTCAGTTTTTTTAGCCGTTTCAGTTTAATACCAAATTCTTGAGAAATTTCCCATAACGATTCCCCTTTTTCAAGGGTGTGGTAACTTTCTGTGGCCTTTCTTTTTTTGCGATTTAAATAGACAATATCCCCCGGCTCAATGGTTTGTCCAGGCTCTAGGTCGTTAATTTTTCTTAACCTGCGCTCTGTTTTTGCATTTTGAATGGCAATTTCTTCCAATGTTTCCTTATCTTTTAGTCTTGTGGCTAAAATTCCATTTACTTTGGTTACATCATTATACAAACCCAAAACCAAGCTATCATATTTAGCCAAATTATATCGGTTAATCATGTTAATCAACAATTGTGGATATTTAGGATTGGTGGCATATCCCGCTTGTCTCAAGCCATTGGCCCATCCAGCATAGTCACCAGGGTGTAGTTCAAACATAAAGGCATATCGCTGATTGGCTTTCAAAAATAAACTGTGGTCAATGTATGAGTTTTTTGCATCTCCATAAGCTCTAAAGCATTCACCAACCGCGTCATCATCTTCATAAATCACCTTTCCAGTCCAACTGCTTTTGCACTTAATTCCAAAATGATTATTACCTTCTTTTGCCAACCTGCTGTTTCCAAAACTTGATTCCAAGCATCCTTGTGCCAGGGTAATGCTTGCCGGTATGTGATGCGTCCGCATCTCCTCCATCGCAATTTCTTTAAATTGATTGATGTATTCTTCTGGGGTAGTTTTTTGTGCGTCTAATTTCATGGCACTCATCAGAACAAAAGCGCATAAAACGGGATAAAAACTTTTATTATTCATATTAAAGCAATTTTTTAGTGCATAAAGTTCATTAACAAACCCTTAGAACACTCGTGTTCAAAGGTAATTATCATATTTTATAACGTTCAATACAATTTTCCCACCAATTTAATTGTTGCATTATATTTTGTACTTTTGCCTCTTTAACATTTTATATGAAAAAGGTTTTAGGATTGCACCAATCATTGATTACAATGGTCATGGTTCTTTTTATAGGTTTTATTGGTCTTGCTCCAAATTGGATTAACGCCCAACCCAAGCTCCCTACAATGGAGATGTTGGTTAGCGCTGATAAAACAACCGTAGCTGTTGGCGATATTATAACTTTAACCTTTACTGGAAACGTGCCCAGTGGTTGTTATGTTTACTCAACCAGTATAAAATGTGATGTAGGACCCAATCCTCCAGATTTAATCCTGTACAACAAAGATGCATTTCAACCAGTAGGTGCCATGACCTCTGAGGGTGATAAGATTTTTATTGATGATATTTTTAATTGTCAAGTAGGCAAATTTACTAAAAAAGTTTTGTTTCGGCAGAAGGTTAAAGTGCTTAAAGTTATAGATAATTTAAGTGGGAATATTGATTATCAAATGTGTAGCGATGATATTGGGGTGTGCTTACCAAGAAACCAAAAGTTTAGCATTGCTTTGAAGGCTGCCGTTGGTGAAACAATTAAACCTGATAATAAAGACCCTAAGAACGGTAAGGTTGAAAATCCCAAGGATAACAATACGGTTAAAATAAATGAAAAGCCAGTGGTTGATAATCCTATTGAATCGGATACCGCAACCCTTATACCCAGTATAGAAAATGAGGACAGTACTAAAAAAATACAAACGGAAAATGGCTTAGGTGCATTTATCAACAATAAAGATTACATCGCCAATGGTCAAGCAGAGGTAGGTACTTGTAATGAACATACAAAAAGTTTTGAAGGGGTTAGCATCATTGACGACTTTAACAAGGGTGGATTGTGGGGGCTTTTTCTATTGGCTTTTATTGCTGGGTTTGCTGCATTAATTACTCCTTGTGTTTTTCCTATGATTCCCATGACCGTAACTTACTTTTTAAAACAAAGCAAGTCTAGAGGCGCTGCTATATTTAGTGCATTGCTTTTTGGTTTTTTTATCATTATTATTTATGAAATTTTAGGGTTGATTTTTGCAGTTGCATTTGGTCCAGAAACGGTTAATTATATTGCTACCGCTTGGTTACCCAATGTTATATTTTTTGTTATTTTTCTTTTGTTTGCATTTTCATTTTTTGGAGCTTTTGAAATTACTTTACCAGCATCGCTTACCACATCCTTAGATAAAAAGGCAGATAAAGGCGGCTACTTAGGTATATTTTTTATGGCCCTTACTTTGGCGGTTGTAAGCTTTTCATGCACCGGACCTATTGTTGCTACCGTGCTGGTTCAAAGTGCCGATGGTGAGTTTCTAAAACCCTTGATTGCCATGGGTGGTTTTGCTTTTGCATTTGCGCTACCGTTTATGCTGGCAGCAATTTTTCCCTCAATGCTCAATTCTATGCCAAAATCTGGTGGATGGCTTAATGCTGTAAAAGTGTGTTTGGGATTTATTGAAGTGGCTTTTGGTTTGAAATTTTTAAGCATTGCAGACCAAACCTACCATTGGGGTATTTTGGATAGGGAGGTTTATTTAGCCATTTGGATAACCCTATTTATTTTAATGGGTTTATACCTTTTAGGAAAAATGAAATTTTCTCATGACAGTGAACTAAAATTTATTTCTATACCGAGACTGATGTTTATTATCATTACTTTTTCGTTTGTGTTTTATTTGATACCTGGTTTGTGGGGTGCACCATTAAAAGCATTGAGTGGTTATTTGCCACCCATGGGTACACAAGACTTTAAACTAGGGCGGTACAGTTCAGAAACTTTGGAAGGGAACATCTGTGATGAACCGATGTATGGTGATCAACTTGAAATTCCGTTGGGTTTAAAGGGTTATTTTGATTATGACCAAGCTTTAAGTTGTGCTTATAAACTAGATAAACCGTTGTTTTTAGACTTTACTGGGCACGGATGCGTTAATTGTCGTAAAATGGAGGAAAGTGTTTGGGATGACCCTAGAATATTAAAAGTACTGAGAGAAGATTATGTTGTGGTATCCTTATATGTAGATGATAAAAAAATACAATTGCCCGAAAGTGAAAATTTTATTAGTAAATATACGGGGGATATGGTTACCACATTGGGTAAAAAGAATGCAACTATACAACAATGTCTTTATGGTATATTGGCTCAGCCACAATATGTTTTGATAGATTACAACCAAAATTTGCTTGCCAAACCACAATATTCTGATTTTGACAAGGGCAATAGGAATAGATTTCTTACATTTCTACAAAAAGGAGTGAAGCAATACCAGTCCAAAAGGAAATAGACTTGTTGATAAGTTAAACAAAACATCAAAAACTTCTTTATTGTCTAAGTTTTGCCTAGTTGTGGGTAAAAATTGGTCGATATCCAAATTTTTATTATTGAATATTCCAATAAATACATCAATTTTGCACTGTTTAAAAAAATAATAATTTTGTTTAATGATTAAGGTTAAAAAATTGATGATTGTTGATGACAGTCTGTTGGACATTCATCTAGTAGAGAGAACACTTGAAATCAATGATTTTGGAGGACAGATTGTAATCGCTGATACAATATCGGATGCTGTTTCCGAAATGGCTAAATGGTTAACGAATGGCCAACCATTGCCAGATTTAATATTATTGGATATGTTCTATCCTAAAGAAACAGCAATGGATTTTTTAAATTATTTTGAAGGTATAGATGAGCATTTGCAAAAGACTGTTAAAATTGCGGTTATTTCTGCTACCAAACCTCTTTTTGATCAGGATGAGATGTTAAAGAGGCCTGGTGTAGTGAGGATATTGGATAAGCCTTTTTCATATAATCAAATTTCAGATTTAATTTAAAAATCAATCATCTTCTAAAAGACCACTAACATTAGGATCTGGGTCAAATTCTAATCCCTTACCTGGTTGGTCTCCACAATTAGTTATAATAGAGGGTTCTCCCTCATATTTGTCAAAAGGTTCTGCCGTAATGCCTGATTTTTTATCGGCTAATGCTTTTTGCATAAAATATGCATAAATTGGCATGGCCATTCTTGCACCTTGTCCATAAGCCGTACTTCTAAACCGCACTGCTCTATCGGTGGCTCCTACCCAAGTAGCAGTTACCAAATTTCTAGTAACACCCATAAACCAACCATCTGCATTTTGATCTGTTGTACCCGTTTTGCCAGCTATATCTCCGGTAACTTCGTAGTTAGAAAGACTTCTTGCTGTACCAAATTTTACTACCCCTCTTAAAATATCAATGACTGTAGAGGCTTTTTCTTCTGTCAAAACTTGGTTGATTATATTGGGGTGAAACTCTTGAATAATATTGCCAGCCTTATCTTCTATCCGTGCAATAAAGCTTGGTTCTATCCAAAATCCTTTGTTTACAAAAGTAGTATAGGCACTTGCCATCTCTAAAGGAGAAATATCCTCAGTACCCAAGCACATGGCTAGGTTAGGTGTTAAGCCTCTGCCTTGAATACCCATTTTGTGAATATAGTTGACTAAATTATTAGAACTATTTTGCCCCATCATCAGCATTAGGTTAACCGTACACAAGTTAACAGAATTGGCCAGGGCTTTATACATATTCATGCTTCCACCACTTTTTCCATTGGAGTTTCCTGGAGTCCAATAGCGCCCATTACCCATCGGTAGTCGAACAGGGGTGTTGGGTATGCTTGCACAGGGTGATATGCCATTGTCTATTGCCATGGAGTAAACAAAGGGCTTAAAAGTAGATCCTACTTGTCGTGTATTGATTACGTGGTCATATTGAAAGGTGTTGTGGTTTATGCCACCTACCCAAAATTTTACTTGCCCAGTTGTGGGTTCAACTCCTACAAAACCAGCATGTAAAAACTTGCGATAATATTTCAAAGAGTCAATGGGTGTCAACATGGTATCAATATCGCCTTTCCATGAAAATATGGTCATAGGCTGTTTTTCAACATGCAGGTAATAATGCATAGAGTCTGGATTGTCCCCAAACTGCTTTTTCAAATCCTTGTAACGGGGTGTGCGAACAATTCTTCTTTCAGCAAAGGAGTCAATTATTTTCCAATCAGTATCTTTCCACGGGTCTTGACCTTGCAGGGTATTGTAAAATACTTGTTGGTAATAGGAAATATGCTTTACAACGGCCTCTTCGGCATATTTCTGTAGTTTACTGTCAATGGTTGTATAAATTTTTAAACCATCTTTGTAAATGTCGTAATTGTCGCCATTGGGCTTTTTATGAGTGTTGCACCACTCTTGTAATTTATTGCCAATGACATCTTTCAAATAAGAAGCCATATAATCTGATGAACTGCTGCCTTGATAATTTAATTTTGTTGGCACATCTTTCATTTTATTCAGTTCTGCATCAGCCAAATAACCGTTTTTTACCATTTGCCCTAAAACGATGTTTCTTCTATACAAACTATTATTGGGGTTTCTCTTAGGATTCCATTTGGTAATGGCTTGCAAAACGCCAATTAAAGAGGCACTCTCTCCAATGGTTAAGTCTTTGGGCTGTTTGTTGTAAAATTCTAATGCTGCCGCTTTAATACCATAAGAATGCCCAGAAAACTGAACCGTATTGAGGTACAAAGCAATAATTTCATCTTTGGTATATCTTCTTTCTAATTGGATGGAAATTATCCATTCTTTAAATTTTTGAAATACCCTACCAATTTTTGTAGATGGACTTCTTTCTTCAACGTGGAATAAATTTTTTGCTAACTGCTGTGTTATGGTACTTCCGCCACCACTTTTACCGACACCTACCAATGCTCGCAAAATACTTTTCCAATCTATCCCAGAATGACTTCTAAAACGCTCATCCTCTGTTGCAATCAAAGCATTGGTTGTATTGGGGTTTAAATCCTTAAACTCAATATTGCTTCTGTTTTGTAAAAAGTATTTTCCCAACAAGGCACCATCTGCAGAAATAAGTTCACTGGCTAGTTTGCTTTTAGGGTTTTCTAATTCGTCAATATCAGGAAGTTTGCCAAAAAGCCCAATTCTTATCAAACCAAAAAATAAAATACCTGCAATAAGCAGCATTGCATATACTCTCCAAAATTTTTTATTGCCTTTAGATATAGCCATATTGACTGCAAAATTAAGTATTTCTAAGGGTTTGTTTTAAACAATTATTATGGATGCTTAATTTATGAAGATAAATGTCGGCAAAAATTCATAAAAGAATAGTCTTAGCGCAAGAAATATTCCTTTTTTGCAAACTTTAAATACTCTGAAAGGTTGTTTTCTTTTAGTATTATTTGCAAGTTTTGTTGATGAATAATTGTTTTAGATAAGTCTTTATCATAATCCCTCAGAATTCCTTTCTGTGTAATCACATTCATGTAATCTACATTGTCTTTTATGTTATTAAAACCTTTAACCAAAATACATTTATAAGTTTCTATAACCACTTCAGTAACCTCAATAATTTTTAAACTATATTCTGCGCTGTGATAGTCATTTAACGCAGATTTAATTTTTTCTGTCTGTACATCCATTGGCAAATAAAACACCGTAAAATGATCAAGGTTTTTATTGCTGATAAACGAGTATTTAATAATCGTTGATACATTTTTAGAAGTGTCAGAAACTGTGCTTGACATAAAAAATAGATTCTGTGTTGCATTGCTTCCAACACTGGTATTTGGGTAATCAGCAATAATTGCCTTCAGTCTATTTTCATACTCCTTTAAATCTCCTTTTTTCCCATAAGTCAATGCCGCTAAGTAGTCAAAATTGGCTTGCAAGGGATTGCCTGCATACTTTTTATCGTGAATAGATTTTATCATTAAAACACTGTCGTACTGGCCTTTCTTATAAGCCTGAAATGCAGTTTTATATAATACTTGCACTTCTTGTGAAACACCATTTTTGGCCTGGTCACTTTCTGCTATTAACTCATTTTTTAATACCTTTAAATAGTTGCTATTAGGATATTTTAAATCTAATTTGCTAAAATATTTATCATAAACAGCGGTTTGTTTATTTTTCTTGGCAAGTTTAGCCAATTCATAATAGGTGCGTGGCTCAAACTGATTATTGGGGTACCTGTTAAGCAGTTGTTCTAAATAGGACACTCCTTTTGGTTCATCACCTATTTCATAAATGTGAATAATACCTAAATTAAAAAGCGCCTCTACATTTTGTGTATTCAAGGCTTTTTTGGCATCATCAGTATAAGGAATGGCTTCATAATATTTTTTTCTAGCCTCTATCGGATTTTTTGGTGCTTCATTTTCAACTTTCGTTTCTTTTGTAGCCGTATCAGTTTCTTTGGTCAATCCTGTCAACGGGTCAATAGGACTGGCAGTAGCAATAGATTTTACATTCCAATTATCGCCTAATTTTCTATCGCCCCATTTGCCTACAAAATCTGCATAGCCTTTTCCTCTTTGAGTTGCATCATAAAAAGGGAAACTTGTGCTAGCGGCAGCAGTCACATTATTATTGTTGTTATTGCCAAAACCAGAATTAAGCATGGGTGGTGGCTTATTGCTTTGTGCTTTTATCTGTGCTTCCTCTTGCCTTTTCTTGCGCTCCTCATCCAATATTTTTTGGTCAATGATGCGTTCTAGTTTGCTGGCATTGCTTGCCAAGTCTAATAGACTATCGTTGGTTTGCAGGGTTACTAAATTTTTCACCAACTCGCTTTGCGAGGTGCGTTTTTTTGCTAAAATTTCATATTGTGGGTGAGATTCTTGTAAAAACACATTGGCACTGTCAAAATAATTTTGAGCTTGTATATAGGCATGTTGCCCAAAATAAATATCTCCAATGGCATTGTAAGCATTGGTTTTTAAAATGTCATTTGAACCCCTGCTGCGCAAACTGGTTTGGTAATAAGTGATGGCATTTGCGGGGGAGCCACCTAGATTTTCAATTTTTCCTAGTTCAAAGTATATCTTGCTAAAATACTCTAAATTCTTATCATCTTTCAGCATTTTCTTTAAAACAGATTTTGCTTTTTTAGGAGATTTATTGTTGCCGCTAACCAAGGCAGAAGCCATATTAATTTGAGCATTGAAATTAAACTCATAAGGCGGATTGTATTTGATAACCTTCCTGTAGTGTTTGGATGCTTTTTCAAAACTATCCACAGACTCATATAGCTGAGCCAATATGTAATTAAACCTTATTTTTTCTTGCTTCTTTTTAAGAAAGGGTAGGGCCTTATTCAAATTTTCAATGGCAACGGTTGGTTTATTTTGTCTAATGGCTATTTCAGATGCACTTAAAAATAAACCTTTTTTATACTCTTTGGGAAATTGTTTTTCACTTTTTAATTTATTGATAATCGCAAGACTCTCACTTTGCTTATCTAACAAAATGTAGCTGTAAAGCGTCCACAGGTTGGCATTATAAGCCATTTTGGTTTTTTTATACTTGGTAGAAACAAACTCAAACGTTTCAATAGCGGCAAAAAAGTCGCCTCTGTAAAAGTAAGATTGACCCATTACAAACCATGCATCGTCTGCCCATTTACTTTTTGGGTACTTGTCTACAATGTGTGAGGTTTTTTTAAGTACTTCATCCATCTTTCCACCATTGCCTTTCAATGAGCTTTCGTCTCCGTAATTAAATACTGGAAGTATTTTATTGAAGTCGTCTGGGTAACTGGTTTTAATAGTCCTATCGGTATCGGCAACTTTCTCTTTTGCCAAGTAAAGACGGTTATATCTAGTAACTGTATTGACATATTGCTTGCCTACCCATGTGTTGCATGAACTGAGAAGAAGGACAAAAAGAGAAAATATGCTTATTTTTTTTAAAATAGATGCCACAATTGTTTGTAAGTACTAACTTTGAATCTTCAAAAATATTGTAATCTTGCAAATATTTCGCAACAAATAAAATGTCAACTAGAAATAAAAAACTTTTTAGACGCTTAAAAAAGCCTTTCAGGCTTCTCATAGTCAATGAAAACACGCTTGAAGAAAAAGCGTCTTTTTTATTAACACCACTAAATATTTTACTGTTAGTTAGCTCATTTTTGTTAGTTTTCTTCATTCTTACTTATTCAATTATCACTTATAGTGCCCTTGGAAAATATATTCCAGGCTCCACTTCTGGCAGGGATAAATCAGATTTAATTGAGATTCAAAAGAAATTAGATGAAATAGAGCGCCAACATAAAACTGAATTGCGAAGAAGAAATGACATTATCAATGTTTTGAGTGGAAGTTCTAAAAGCATGGATACAATTTCTATGGAAGATCCGCTGGGTCAAACCGAAACAACTGAGCTGCCTGCAAGGGATAGGAGCACAGATAGAAATAGAGGAGGAATGAATAACAATGATTTTAATTTTGAAGGCATTTTACTTTTTGCACCTTTAAAAGGAAAAATTAGTCAAGGTTTTGATATCAATACCCACCAAGCAGTAGATATTACCCCTATCATTGCTGACGAGTCTGTGAAAGCTACTTTGGAAGGAACGGTTATTTTTACAGGGTGGACTCCAGATTTTGGTCATGTAATCCAAATACAACACGCTGGAAATTTGCAAAGTATCTATAAACATAATGCCTATTTGCACAAAAAAATTGGGGATTATGTAAGAACCGGTGAGGTTATAGCCGTAGCAGGTAACACGGGTGAACTTTCTACTGGCACCCACCTACATTTTGAGTTGTGGTATAATGGTAGAGCATTAAACCCACAAAAATGGATTTCTTTCTAGAGTTTTCTATTATTGTTTAATGTGCACCCACAACACTGGTTAGGTGTTCCATATCAGCTGCCCAAACTTGTTGATTGAATTCAGCTTCATCCTCATCACAAAAATCTGTAACTTTAATCATAACATCCCCAGTAAGGTCGTCTTTAACCACCTCAAACTCAAGAAATTCTCCCTTAGGAGCATCCATGTATGAAAAACGAATCAATTTACCCCTAATCTTTTTTTCAACCAATACTTCTCTTGAACTTTCTCCCTCCCAAATAAAAATATAATGGTCTTTGTCTTTGGTTTTTAAATCATCACAAAACCATTGGGTAATATTACTAGTGTTGGATACAAAATCATACAAAATTGCTGGTGATGATCTAATAGGGAACTCCATTTCAAGCATTATTCTAGCCATGTATTTAAATATTATTTCCGCAATTTACAGCTATTTTTAGAAAACTAGCAAACTTTCTTTTTAAATAAATTTTTTTAAATCAAACTTTTAAGGGTTGATTCTAAACTAATAAATTAACTTTGCACGCATTAATTTTAAGAAGTTAACAATCATTAAATATGGATTTCAGGATAGAAAAAGACAGTATTGGCGAAGTAAAAGTTGAAGCTAACAAATATTGGGGTGCTCAAACACAGCGAAGTTTAGAAAACTTTAAAATAGGTGGTAGAGAATCTATTATGCCCAAAGAAATAATTGTTGGTTTTGCAATTTTAAAGAAAGCGGCAGCACTTACAAACTTTCAATTAGGAGTCCTTAGTGAAAATAAATGTGTCTTGATAGGCAAAGTTTGTGATGAAATTAAAATGGGTCAATTGGATGATCAATTCCCTTTGGTGATTTGGCAAACAGGCAGTGGTACTCAATCAAACATGAATGTTAACGAGGTAATTGCTAACAGAGCACATGTTATTAACGGGGGTAAATTAACAGATGAAAAGAAAATTTTGCATCCTAATGATGATGTAAATAAATCACAGAGTAGCAATGATACTTACCCAACTGCTATGAGCATTGCTGTTTATAAGCAAGTAATTGACTATACGATGCCTGGTTTACAAGCATTAAAAACTACCTTAAAACACAAAGCCCGTGATTTTAAAGATGTTATAAAAATTGGCAGAACCCATTTTATGGATGCTACACCTTTAACCCTTGGGCAAGAATTTAGTGGATATGTACACCAATTAAAAAAGGGAATTGAGGCTATTGATAATTCATTACCTAATTGCGCAGAGCTAGCACTTGGCGGAACAGCAGTGGGTACAGGAATTAATACGCCAGATGGATATACAGAATTGGTCGCCAAAAATATTGCTATAATTACTGAGTTGCCATTTGTTACGGCTCCTAATAAATTTGAGGCTTTGGCCGCCCATGATGCCATGGTAGAAATGCATGGTATGCTAAAACGTGTGGCGGTTAGTTTAATGAAAATTGGCAATGACATTCGCATGTTAAGCAGTGGTCCCAGAAGCGGAATTGGTGAATTATTGATTCCGTCCAATGAGCCTGGCAGTTCTATCATGCCTGGAAAGGTAAATCCTACGCAGGCAGAAGCCCTAACAATGGTTTGTGCACAAGTAATGGGTAATGATGTTGCAGTAACAGTGGGTGGCAGCTTAGGTCATTTTGAGTTGAATGTTTTTAAGCCTTTAATAGCCAAAAATTTATTGGAAAGTGCACGACTCCTTGGTCAGGCTTGTTTGTCCTTTAATGACAATTGCGCTGTTGGAATTGAACCAAACTTTAAGGAAATAAAAGACAAACTGGATAAATCTTTGATGTTGGTAACTGCATTAAATACACATATTGGTTACGATAATGCCGGTAAAATTGCTAAAAAAGCGCATGAAGAGGGTACAACCCTAAAACAAGCTGCGTTGGATTTAAACCTAGTAACAGCTGATCAATTTGATGAATGGGTAGACCCTGCAAACATGATTGGAGACCCAGATTTATCAATAACTTAATAAATAATTTGGAATTTAGGGAAGAATGCTTTTATTTTGCAAATAATTACAAGAATGAAGAAACTGTTCGCATATATTATCATATCATTTTTTGTTGCATTTAATGCCCCTGCATTAACTGCACACAATATGGTTGCTACTCCTGTAGATGGGGTGGTGGATAACGTATTGCCTTTTACAGTTTATCCTAACCCTTTAACTACAGGCAAACTAATGGTTAACATTGGTTTTGAACAACCTAATGCAGAAGTTACTTTTAGTATTAATAACGTTTTAGGTCAACTTATTTTTTCTTATGTTGTATCCGCCAAAGATTACACCAATGGTTCTTTTACTGTAGATTTAACAAATATCAATTTTGATAAAGGAATTTATTTGATAAAAATGTCACTGGGTGATAAATCATCTGTCCAAAAATTGGTTATTAAATAACCGCTTCATGTCCATTTCTTATGCTATTTTAGAAGGTGAAGCAACTCACCTAGAGCAAGTTTATGCCCTTATAAATGAGCTAGCTGTTTTTGAGAAAGAGCCAACTGCAGTTACCAATACAGTTGAACAGCTAAAAATAGACTTTTCAAATCAACTTTTTAAATTTAAAGTTGTCGAAAGAGAAAATAGCGTGATAGGATTTGCATTGTACTATTTCCGATATTCTACTTGGAAAGGGAAATGCATTTACTTAGAGGATTTTTATATTCAACCAGCCTTCAGAAGTTTGGGCATTGGCGGCATGTTGTTTGATGCTGTTTTACAGTTTGCAAAACATGAAGGTTGTCAATTGCTAACTTGGCAAGTACTTGATTGGAATAAAGAAGCCATAAGGTTTTACCGAGACAAAGGCGCAAAAATTGATGAAACATGGTTCAACGGTTCAATAAAGATAGTTTAAAGCCACTCTTTTATCCTGCATTATTAAGTGCATTGATGATTCTATTTTTTATATTGGTTAGAATCAATGTATTAAGTGATATTAGTTTTGTGCTATTTCCTAGGAGTCCTAAATACATTTATGGAATTATTACAAGTCCTTTTGGTCATGGAGATTTTATGCACTTATTTGGCAATCTCTTTGCTTTTTTGCCCTTGAGTTATTTATTATTTTATTTGTATAAAAAGGATGCCAAACTTGTTTTTGTCTCATTGTGGATAGTTACAGGATTTTTGGTTTGGGTTTTTGCACGCCCTGTTTTTCATATTGGTGCAAGTGGTGTGGTATATGCACTACAAGCTTTTATATTGTGTTCAGGAATCTTGAAAGGACGTGCAGATATGATGGCCATTGCTGGACTTTGCATTATCTTGTTTGGAACAGGGTTTTATTTTGGAATGTTGCCCGTGCAAGAAGGGATATCTTGGGAAAGTCATTTGCTTGGGTTTTTGGCAGGTATAGGCTTGTCCTTTGTTTTTCTAAATAAAGGGCCTAAAAATAAAAGGAAGTCAAAAAGAGCAGAACATCATGACTTATACCACCAGTTTGATCACAGGCATAAGGAACAATTAGATTAACTAACTCTACGAGGGTTCAAAACCCTCGTAGAGTTGATGATGCACTAATAACAGCAAGTTCAGATGGTTTCGGGAGGGCTTTCGTAAGCCACGGGCGGAAGAAATGGTCGAAACTATAGCGCTTTTTGTTTTTTTTTTTGTCACTTTGCGCAGTCAATCTCGAAGGTTAAGTTCGGGAGGAAAACCCGACTGCAAAGAAATTTTGGTGCTGGCTAACCCTACGAGGGTTTCAAACCCTCGTAGGGTTAGGGTTAGACACCTGCCTTCCTGCAAGAAATAATATGCGTTTCTTTTTGCAACAGCTCATCCCTATATTTTTCTACAGGTTCTTTTATTTTGGTAACCTCAACTTCCTCAAAACCATTTTTTTGAAGGAAAGTCGTAATTTTTGATGTTGACCATTTAACAAAATTGTGTTTGGTAAATGGATATTTTTCTAAATGATGTTTAGGTCTAACTGAAATAATCAGCACTCCTTCTGGCTTCAATACCCTTTTTAATGCTTGCAAAACCTGAGCATGATCGTCCCAAAAGTAAAAAGTATTGATGGTGAAAATTTTATTGAATTGATTTTCAACTGCTGAAATCGCATTGATATTATCACAAACAAAACGGGCTTGCTTACTTTTAACAAACGCTTGATTGATTTGCTTTGCCATTGCAACCATCGTTTCTGAATAATCCAGTCCTGTATATTTTATGGTAGAAGATTGGTTAAGGATATTTTTTACAAAAAGACCGCTGCCCATGCCTATTTCCAAAATATGATCATCGGCTTGTGCATCCAAAACTGCCAATGTTTGCAGAATCATTTTTTTGTTAGAGGCGTTCATGTTGTTGGCAATCGTTTCTCCAAAATTTCCTTCTGGTTTGCGCAGTTGTGCCGCAATACTTGCAATTTCTTCTGGTGAAAATGCGCTAGGGGTAATGTGTTGTTTCATTGGTTTGGGGTTTTTTCTGAAAAAAGGTCAATTGTATAATCTAGCAATTTCCGTCCACCAGCATTTCCATGACCCGGAATAACGATGATGGCTTCAGGAAATGCAAGTTTTAATTGCTCCACAGTATTTGACCAATCTTTAACTGACGCATCTTCTAAATTCCCTTTTCCAGCATTCATTTCTTTGATAAGGCAACCACCAAACAAGGCTTTATCTTTAGCAAAATAACCCACAATGTTGTCAATGGTATGTCCTTTTCCCAAATATTGCGCAACTACCGTATCTCCGCCTAAATTTACTTTTAACAAACCGTCAAAACTATTTTGAGCCCATACATTACCTTTTTTATGGAGTATTGGAGCTAATTGCTTTATGATGAGACTATCAGATTGGTAAATGATGAAATCTGAGGCATTGGCACTCGTTTGATTGATAGTTTCTGTGGGATTGTTGTTGCAACCATAAATGGTAAATGCAATGACACAAGCCATTAACCATTTGCCCAATCCCAATTTAGTTTGATTTAATTTTTCGCAAAACACTCTTATTGCTTACCAATCAATCGGTCTATAATCCTTTAAGAACTTACCCGACCAATGTTTACCGGTATTAATGCCATCAAACAATGGGTCTAAAACCCTGGCTGCTCCATCTACAATGTCTAATGGTGGCTGAAAGTCATGCACTTCTTGTTTGTGTTTAGACAGCTCTGCAGGGTCTTCATCCGTTACCCATCCAGTATCTACCGCATTGATGTAAATTCCAAATTTAGCAAAATCTCCAGCAGCGGTATGCGTCATCATATTCAATGCAGCCTTTGCCATATTGGTGTGTGGATGTCTGGTTTCCTTGCGAAATCGATGAAATTTACCTTCCATGGCAGAAACATTGATAACATGTTTCATGCCTGTTTCTTCCTTTTTCATTAAATTAACCAATCTATTGACTAAAACAAAGGGCGCAACAGAATTTACCAATTGCACTTCAAGCATTTCATTGGTGTGGATTTCTCCCAATTTCAATCGCCAACTATTTGTTTTCCTTAAATCTACCTGTTGCAAATCTGCATCTAATTTTCCTTCTGGAAAAACCTCTTCCGCACTCAAGCTATTGTCAATACTATAAGGAATTTGAGATAGTTTGGCAGAAGAGCTTAATCCAATACCCAACTGTTTTCCATGCCAAGTTACGGGTAGGTTTTTATTCTCTGTGGCTATAAAGGGTTGACTCAGTCTGTTTAATTCTTCAATACAGGCAAAGTGATCTTGCAAAAGGTTTTGAGCCGCCATAGGCATATCGCCCATTTCTAAGCTTTCATTGGGTATCAAATGCTGATAAAATCCAGCAGGTCTTCTAACAGTTTGAGCGGCATTGTTAATCAATATATCCATGCGCTCATATTGCATCTCAATAAAATTACAAAATATTTCGACACTGGGAATATGTCTTAAATCCAAACCATGAATTTTTAAGCGATGTCCCCAAACAGGATAATCATCTTCCTTGGCAAATCGCAAGGCAGAATCAACGGGAAACCTGGTGGTTGCAATCACTGTAGCACCTGCCCGCAACATCATCAAGGTAATATGGTAGCCTATTTTTAACCGAGAACCTGTTACCAAAGCCACTTGCCCTGCAAGGTCTGTTGTTTGAAAACGCTTGGCATAATTAAAATCACCACAATCCGCACACATGGTGTCATAAAAGTGATGTAAGGTATCAAAAAGTGCTTTGCATACATAGCAGTTTCTTGGTGAGTTTAGCTTGCTGGTATTTTCATTTACTTGCTTAGGAGCCTCAATCATTTTGGGTGCCGTAAAAATGGTTGCATCCCTTGCACTTCTTATTCCTGTAGTATTTCTGGCATCTTTATCTTGAAAATGTACGATTCTTTTATTGGCTTTTTTCGCATCTTTTTTTCGCGCCAAATATTCATTTTTTTGTGGTCTAGAGAGCAGTCCAGCTGCTTTCATCAAGGCGATGCGTTTTTCTTCTGATAAATTTACAACCTGCTTTCCATCGTTATTAAGGGTTTCTAAAACAGCAATACACATTTCTATTTGCGTTTCCGTTAACTTTTCAATCTCCTTTTTTGGTGGCACTGTAATGGGTAATGTTTTTTATGAACCGCAAAAATAGTAATTTTGTGTTATAATTGAGGGTTAATAATAGTGGGATGTGTTGTAAAGCTATAGAAATGAATTGGGATCCTGCTACGGCTAAAATTATATTAAATAATTTCTGTGGAAGTATGGTTGCAACAGAGCGAAATAATTTATTAAATATTTGGGTAACTAATAGAAGGTCAGCGGTAAATTTGGCACTCTCCAATAGCAATCCAAATACCGTATTTAGGGCATTGTTGGGAGCGGATAATACCAATCAAATACTCATTTCCTTGAGTATTAATGACAACCCAGCAAAGATTACTACCATGTATCAAATGGCAGGTGGGCCTATGCCGTCTCCGGGTACAGCCAATGAAATAATATATTTAAGAGCCAATTGGACAGATGCGCAAATAGCCACGCAAATAGCCTCTTTATACAATTCTACTGTTTTGTATCAGGTAATATCTGGTTTGACGAGTGCTATGATTAAAAGTGGGTTGGCAGCGGGCAATGGCATCTATGATTGTTGCAATTTATTTGGTACTTTATCTACTTCTACAGCAGATACTACGGTGCGCAATGTTATGCGAGATTTGTACGGCAACAAAACAGACCAAAAAAGTATATTGGTGGACAATGCCAATAAAACTTACCTTTTGGGCTTGTGTAGTAGCCATGATTGGAGTAATTTTGTGGATAACAGTTTGGGTTTATATTATCAGAATATGGCGTTGGCACTCACGGATATTAATTACAATTTGAGCAGCTATTTAAGCAAGGTGCAAGCCGCTATTGGTAAATCTTCGTTTACCACCATGTTATCGGGTTTGGATTTAACGATTACCAATGAGTGGGTGGCAGAGGAGCATTTTATGTATGGTAGCAGTAGGCTTG